>Ga0209810_1000525_pt1 | contig 82641 bp, 89 predicted proteins | sample Coa_R1_7_FD_187159 | JGI IMG/M metagenome (GOLD analysis project Ga0209810, IMG submission 187159) | Surface soil microbial communities from Centralia Pennsylvania, which are recovering from an underground coalmine fire - Coalmine... | ecosystem: Environmental > Terrestrial > Soil > Unclassified...
ATCGAGCGGCGCAGTTGGCCTTCGTGGTGGCCATCCTTCTCATCATCAGGCTCTTGGACGCCGGCCACCTGCCACACCCTGAGGACTGAGAGGACGTCAACCCGTGGCGCCTATCCGCTCATCCTCTTAACTGACGCCCGGCGAGCGGCGGACGGCGTCCTCCAACTCCTCGCGGGTCATTTGCGACCGACCGGCGATGCTCAGCTTGCGGGCCTCCTCGTACAGCTCCGACTTGGTCAGGGCCGACAGGTCGGTCCCGTCGTCCGGGGCCGGTCCGTCGTCCTCGGGCCGGTCGCCCTGCCCGCTCGGCTTTTGGTGGGTGAGGTCGATGTATCGATCCTCGGTCATGGGGTCTTCGGAAAAGGAGACGTCGACCTGCTGCTCGGGCCGGCGCTGGTTCTCCTCCGCCTGGAGGGCCAGTGATGCCTGGTCGGCCTCCGTCAGGGGCGGTTGCACCATGGCCCGGGGCCAGAGGCGGCGGGCGATGACCGTGTTGATCTCGGCGGCGTAGACGCTGAGCTGCACGCCCAGGTAGATCCAGGCCATCAGGCCGAGGACGATGGCGAAGGTGCCGTACACCTCGCTCTCGTTGCGCAGGTTGTGCCCCACCAGGTACCCGCCGGCGGCCTGGAGGATCGTCCAGGCGATGCCGCCGAAGACGGCGCCCGGCCAGAGGCGGCGGGTCTCCACCGCCTTCGGGGTGAGCACACGGAAGGCGAGGAAGTACTGGCCGACGTTTACCGCCACCGCCAGCAATTCGGCGCCGATGGCGAGCGGCAGGGACTGCTTGCCGAAGCTCCCGAAGCTGGCCAGGCCGGTCGTCAGCAGCAGGCCCAGCCCCATCACCGCCAGGAAGCCGAGGCTGCGGGCCAGGCGCTTGGTGAAGTTCGGCCGGTCCGGGCCCGGCAGGTTCCACACCTGCGCCATGGTGAACAGGCCGGCCTGGGCCAGTCCCGTCGACGCCCACACCAGCCCGACCAGGCCGATGGCGAGGGCGACCGGCGAGCCCTTCTGCAGGGCGTGGATGTTGCTGCCCAGCTGGGTGCCGATGACCGGGAACTGCGAAAGGGTCGAATGCAGGACCCGGCTGCGGGCCGACGGGTCATTGCCCAGCACCAGCCCCAAGACCGTCACCAGGAGGAGCAGCAACGGGAAGACGGCGCCGAACGCTGAGTAGGCCAGGTTTCCGGCCAGGACGCCGGCGTTGTCGTCCCCGAACTTCTTCATCACGGCGTAGACGACACTCGGGAGGGTGTGCTCCTGCTGGAACCGGTCAACGCCGCGGGCGACCCGCTCGATCGGATTCATGGAGAAGAGCTACCCGGACGGGGGGTGCGGCAATTCCTCCCGGCTCCGTCCTGCCAGAGTGTGCAGGTGGGAAGGACCAGCTGGGGGGGGCCGTGACATCTCCGACACGCACCCGGCGGCCGCCCCCGTCGTTCCGCCCGGTGGAGGTCCGCGGGATGCAGGAGCTGAGCCCCCGGATGGTCCGGGTGACCCTGGGGGGGGAGGGGCTGCAGGGGTTTCCGACCCCGCAGCCGGCGGCCAGCGTCCGGGTGCTGCTGCCCGAGGCCGGTGAGCACGACCCGGAGTTGCCGACCTGGACCGGCAACGAGTTCCGCCGGGCCGACGGCCGCCGGCCGACCATCCGGACCTTCACGCCCCGACGGTTGGACGGGGCGGCCCTCCTCCTCGACGTGGACGTCGTGGTGCACGGGGAGGAAGGGGCGGCGTCGAGGTGGGCCCGGTCGGCCGAGGCCGGTTCAGCGGTGGCGCTGTCGGGTCCGGGGCGGGGCTATCAGATCGACCCGGAGGCGCGGGCGTTCGTGCTCATCGGCGACGAGACGGCCCTGCCGGCGATCGGCCAGCTCCTCGAGGCCATCCCCCCGGACCGGTCGGTGCGGGCCGTGGTCGAGCTGGCGTCGCCCGAAGCCCGACTGGACGCGCCCCCCTACCGCGGGTCGGATGTCGATTGGATGGTCCGGCCCGACCACGACCCCCCCGGAGACCGGCTGTTCGAGGCGGCGGCGGCCACCGAGGTGGCGCCGGACACCCGGCTGTGGGTCGCCGGAGAGGCGGCCGCCGTCCAGCGGGTGCGGCGGCTGCTGTTCCACGACCGGCAGGTCCCCCGGCACCAGGCGACGGTCAGGGGCTACTGGAAGCACGGGCGGGCCGGGGACGACGAGGCGGACTCCTGAGCATCGACGCCGTCGTGTTCGACCTCGGCGGGGTCCTGGTCGACTGGGACCCCCGCCATCTGTACCGGGCGCTGTTCGGTGGCGACACCGCCGCCATGGAGCACTTCCTCGGCCACGTCTGCACCCACGACTGGCACTACCAGCACGACCTCGGCCGGCCGATGAGCGAGACGTGTGCCGAGCTGGCGGCCGCCCACCCCGGCCAGGAGCCGCTCATCTGGGCCTGGCGCGACCGGGCCGAGGAGATGATCGGCGCCCCGATCGAGGGGACGGTCGAGGTTCTCAGGAAGGTCCGGGCCCGGGGGGTTCCTTGCTACGCCCTCAGCAACTGGCCCCTCGAGACGTTCCACCTCTGCCGCCGGCGTTTCGGGTTCCTCTCCCTCTTCGACGGCATCGTCATCTCGGGGGAGGAGGGGGTGGCCAAGCCGGACCCCGAGATCTTCCGCCGCCTCATCGGCCGCTACGGGCTCCGCCCCGAGGCGACCGTCTTCGTCGACGACCACCCTGCCCACGTGGAGACCGCCGCCGGACTGGGCTTTCGCACCATCCGTTATGAGGGCCCCCGGGGGCTCCGCCGCCGGCTGGCCGAGCTCGGCCTGCTGGCTTGAGCGACAGCGGGCCGGCCGGCCGCTGGCCCGGCGCCGGGCTGCCGAGTTAGTTTGACTCTCGAATGAAGTGCCCGCCGGGGCGGGCGTTACCGCAGGAGGCGCCGTGGCGTGGGACTTCTCGACCGAGCCTGAGTTCCAGGAGCAGCTCGACTGGGTCGAGCATTTCTGCCGGACCGAGATCGAACCGCTGGACCTGGTCTTCCCCGGCGCAGCCTTCTCGCGCAACCCGAAGGCCAAGGCGCTGGTGGACCCGCTCAAGCAGCAGGTCAAAGAGCGCGGCCTCTGGGCCCTGTTCCTCGACCGCGAGCTGGGGGGCCCCGGCTTTGGTCAGCTGAAGCTGGCCCTGATCAACGAGATCCTCGGCCGGTACGGCTCGGCGCCGGTCATCTTCGGCACGGCCGCGCCCGACACCGGCAACATGGAGATGCTGGCCGCCTACGGCACCGAGGAGCAGAAGCAGCGCTGGCTGTACCCGCTGATGAACCAGGAGATCTTCTCCGCCTACTCGATGACCGAGCCCCACGGGGGTTCCGATCCCAACCTGTTCAAGACCCACGCCGTGCGCGACGGGGACGAGTGGGTGATCAACGGTGAGAAGTGGTTCACCAGCGCCGGCCGGCGGGCCGACATCCTCTTCGTCATGTGCACCAACGGCATGTTCGTGGTGCCGCGCGAGACACCGGGCGTGGAGATCATGCCGTACCCGGCCATGCACAACCACATCCGCTACAACGAAGTCCGGGTGCCTTTGGACCACCTGCTCGGCCCCGAGGACGGGGCCAAGGTGCTGGCCCAGCGCCGCCTCGGCGGCGGCCGCATCCACCACGCCATGCGCACCGTCGCCCAGGTGAAGCGGGCCTTCGACATGATGTGCGAGCGGGCGCTCAGCCGCGAGTCCCACGGAAAGGTGATCGCCGAGCACCAGATGGTCCAGGAGGCCATCGCCGACTCCTACGCCGAGCTGAACATGCTGCGGCTGCTGGTGCTCTGGACGGCGTGGACCATCGACAACTCCAGCACCCAGGCGTCCCGGACTCAGATCGCCGCCTGCAAGTACACGTGCGCCAAGGTGCTGCGAGAGGTCAGCTACCGGGCCCTGCACGTCATGGGGTCGTTGGGCACCACCAACCTGACCCCGCTCCAGGCCATGTACGCGGGGGCCCCGACGATGGCGATCGCCGACGGGGTGGACGAGGTCCACAAGGTGACCGTGGCCCGCAACGTCCTCAAGGACTACCGGCCCCACCCGGGCCTGTGGCCCACCGAGTACATCCCGGCCAAACGCGAGGAGGCGAAGAAGAAGTACGCCTCGCTCCTCGAGACCGATCCGGACCTGGCCCAGTGGGCCGAGCGGGCCGAGCGGGCCATGATGCGCTGATGAGCGTTCGGGGAGCCGCCTTCATCGCCGGCGCCTACGAGCATCCTCTACGCGAGATACCGGACCGCACCGTCGCCCAGATCCACGCCGAGGTGGCCGCCGGCGCCCTCGCCGACGCCGGACTGGGCTTCGATGACGTCGACGGCTACTTCTGCGCCGGCGACGCCCCCGGCTTCGGCGGCCTCTCGATGGCCGATTACATGGGGCTCCAGCTCTCCTACGTCGACAACACCGAGACGGGCGGCTCCTCCTACCTGTACCACGTCGGCCATGCCGCCGCCGCCATCGCCGCCGGCAAGTGCCGGGTCGCCCTGGTCACCCTGGCGGGCAAGCCCCGCACGGGAGGGCCGCCACCGGGCGGGGCCGGGCGCTTCTTCGACGCTCCGGAGTCTGGCTTCGAGACGTTCTGGGGGATACCGGGGGCCATCGGCGGATACGCCCTGGCCGCCCAGCGCCACATGTACGAATTCGGCACGACGAGCGAGCAGCTGGCCGAGATCAAGGTGGCGGCCTCCCTCCACGCCCAGCACAACCCGAATGCCTTCCTGCCCGATCCCGTGACGGTGGAGGAGGTCGTCGACTCGCCGATGATCTGCTCCCCGTTGCACCGCCTGGACTGCTGCGTGATCACCGACGGCGGGGGTGCGGTCGTGGTCGTGGCGCCCGAGGTGGCCCGCCAGCTCGACCGGACCTGCGCCAAGGTGCTGGGCCACGGGGAGGCCCCTAAGCACACCGCCAACGGCCGGATCGACCTGACCTACAGCGGGGCGGTCTGGTCGGGTCCCCGCGCCTTCGAGGAGGCCGGCGTCACACCCGCCGACGTCGACTACGCGTCGATCTACGACTCATTCACCATCACCGTGATGATGACCCTCGAGGACCTCGGCTTCTGCGAGAAGGGCAAGGGCGGCCCTTTCGTGGCCGACGGGGCCCTCGTCGCCCCGGACGGTCGTCTGCCGTTCAACACCGACGGCGGCGGCCTCTGCAACAACCACCCGGCCAACCGGGGTGGCATGACCAAGATCATCGAGGCGGTGCGCCAGATCCGGGGCGAGGCCCACCCCGCCGTGCAGGTGCCGGACTGCCGCATCGCCCTCGCTCACGGGACTGGCGGATCGCTGGGCATGCGCCACGGCAGCGCCACCCTCATCCTCGGTCAGGAGGACGCATGAGCAGCGGGCTGCCCACCGCCGAGCCCCGCCCGACCGTCGAGAACCATCCGTACTGGGAGGGAACGGCGCAGGGTCGCCTCGTCCTCCCGCGCTGCACGGCCTGCGGCACCGTCATCTGGTACCCGCGGGCCTTCTGCTCGTCGTGCCGCGGCACCGACGTCGAGTGGTTCGAGGCGTCGGGCCGGGGCACCATCTACTCCTTCACCATCAGCCACCGGGGCCAAGGCCCCTGGCGCGACGTCGCTCCTTACGTCGTCGCCTACGTCGAGCTGGAGGAGGGCCCTCGCGTCCTCACCAACGTCGTGGGCTGCGACCCGGACGAGGTGAAGGTGGCCCAGCCGGTCGAAGCGGTGTTCGAGCCGGCCGGGGAATACGCCCTCCTGCGCTTCGCGCCGGCGGGAACGACCAGCTAATCGGGGGACAGGAGGTTGGGGATGAAGGTGAATCCGGACGCCGCCGGCATGGATGCCAGGCGGCTCGAGCGGATAACCGAGCACCTGCAGGAGCGCTACATCGGGCCCGGCAAGATCGCCGGATGCCAGACGGCCGTCGTGCGGCACGGGCAGGTCGCCTACTTCTCGTCGCTCGGCTCGATGGACCTCGAGCGCGCCAAGCCGGTCGCCGAGGACACCATCTGGCGGCTCTACTCGATGACCAAGCCGATCACGGGCGTGGCCCTGATGACGTTGTACGAGCGGGGCTTCTTCCAGCTGGACGACCCGGTTCACCGGTTCATCCCGTCCTGGCGCGACATCAAGGTGCGCGAGAAGGGGTCCGACGGCGAGGCCCGCCTGGTGGACCCCCGCCGGGCCCCCACGGTGCGCGACGTGATGATGCACACCTCAGGGGTCGGGTACGGCAACCTGCTGGACCGGCTGGCGGAGCCGGCCGAGCGAGGGACCCCCTCCATACCGGAGCGTCAAGGCACCCTCGAGACGATGGCCGAGGAGCTGGCCGGCAAGCCGCTTCACTTCCATCCCGGCGATCACTGGATGTACTCGCTCGGTACCGACGTCTGCGCCCGGCTCGTCGAAGTCATCTCCGGGCGACGCTTCGACGAGTACCTGCAGGACGTCCTTTTCGGCCCGCTGGGGATGACCGACACCGCCTTCGTGGTCGACGACTCCAGGGTCGACCGCTTCGCCGCCAACTACGCCCGCAACCGGGCCAAGAAGCTGGTGAGCATCGACGATCCGGTCGAGAGCGCCTACCGCCGGCCCCGCAGCTTCCTGTCGGGCGGCGGGGGACTGGTCGGCACCATCGGCGACTACCTCCGGTTCTGCCAGATGCTGCTGAACGGAGGCGAGCTCGACGGGGCCCGGGTGCTCGGGCCCAAGACGGTGGAGCTCATGACGGCGAACCACCTGCCCGGCGGCGGGGACATGGCGAGCTTCGCCGTGCCCGGCGCCTACGGCGAGGTGGGCTTCGCGGGCATGGGCTTCGGCTTGACCATGGCCGTCGGGCTGGGCCCGGTCCGGACCGGGGTCATCGGGTCGCCCGGCGAGTACATGTGGGGCGGGGCGGCGTCCACCAGCTTCTGGTGCGACCCCGTGGAGGAGCTGGCGGTGGTGTTCATGACCCAGCTCATGCCCTCGGGCACGTTCAACTTCCGGGGCCAGCTGAAAACCCTCGTGTACCCGGCCATCGTCGACTGACGAGGGACACCGACCCGGATCAGCCGGCCGGGCTCCGGGCCACCGGCGTGGCCCGGCGGTCCGCTGATACAGCCGGGCGTCATGCTGGCGAGGTGAGGCGATCGTTGGTGTCGGTTCTGCTCGGCGGCCTGGTCGCCGTGGTCTCCGGATGCGCCTCGACGACCGCCCCGTCCGCCGGTGCCCCGGCGGGGGGCCAAGGGCCCGGCCCGGCCGGCGCCTCCTCGACCACGGTCGGCACCACCCCGCCGGCACCGACCCCGACCTCGGCCGGGCCGGTGGCGACGACGCGCTGTCGGACCGGACCACCGCTGGCCGACGTCTACCACCCGGATCGCCTGACCGTGGTCACCCCGTGCGCCACGGTGTCGGGGACGGTGATGAGCGTCCGCTACGAGCAGGACGGCGACGTCCACTTCGACCTGGCCCTCGACCCGCCCTACCGGGGGATGCTCACGGCCGCCAACGCCGAGTACCAACACGGGTGGCTGGTCGCCGAGATCGTTCCGGCCGACGAGTCGGGGTGCACCCCGGGGTCGCCACCCCGCCCGCCCCATGGGAGCTACGACTACGGCGTGTGCACCGGCGCCGACGAAAGCCCGCCGCCGACGGGTGCGCACGTCTCGGTCACCGGTCCCTACGTGATCGACCGCGACCACGGCAGCTGGGCGGAGATCCACCCGGCCTGGTCCATCGCCGTCGATCCCTGAGGTCAGCCGGCCACGGCCAGCAGCACCGCAAGGAAGCCGGCATAGCCGGCGATGATCGTCCATCCCTCGACCCGGCCCAGCCCGTGCCCCGACCAGGCCATGACGAGCACGACCGAGGTGAGGCCCCCGTACCAGGCGGCCACCAGCAGCCCAGACCCGGACCCAGCGGCCAGCCCGGTGATGGTGGCCGGCAACAGCAGACCGGCCACCACGTTGAGGGTGTTGCTGTTCAGAGTGGTGCTGAGGAGGGCCGCGCCCCTGCCTCGGGTGCCCAGGTAGAAGCCGGCCACCGCGTTCGGGAGGCTGGTGACGGCGGCCAGGACGACGCCGCCGACGATGATGCCGGGCACCGACCACCGGTGGCCGAGCGACGAGGCGGCCCGCTCCATCGCCGCGCTGGCGCTCACCACGACGAGCAGACAGATGCCGGCGACGGCGGCGTCTCCGGCCGAGCCCCGGCGGGGGCGGATGGCCTGGAGCAGTTCGGACTCCTCCTCGGCGACGGCCCGGCCGAGCCAGCTGACCGTCCGGTCGGAGAGCCCGACCCGCCGCAGCGCCCCGGCGCCACCCCCGAGGACCACGGCATAGGGGATGAGCACGAGGAGGCACAGCCCGAGGGCCGGCGCCGGGCCGATCGGTCCGCCGACCGACCCCACGCAGATCGCCCCCACCCACAGGGCGACGGCGCCGTCCAAGACCACGACTCTCCGGTGCAGGCGGATGCGGCCGGCGGCCACCGCCGCCAGGCCCAGCAGGGCGGCGAGGTTGAACACGTTCGACCCCAGCACCACCCCGGCCCCGACCGAGTGCTCGTGGTGGGCGAGGGCGGTCACTGCCGAGGTGATCTCCGGGGTGTCGGCGGCCAGCGCCGCCACCAGGCCGAGCAGTGCTTCGGACAGGCCCAGGCGCTCGCCCAGGCGCTCGAGGCGGGCCACCAGCACCCAACTGGTGGAGAGGCTGATCACCGCGCCCAGCCCGAAGGCGACCAACGAGACGACCATCCGGCTCCTTGTCGGCAGCATGAACCAGTGCCGACCAGGCTTCCCGGCGCTCCCCACCCGAGAGCCTAGGCCCCCCGGCCGGGCGTCTTCGGGGCGCCGCCGTCAGCGCCCGGGCTGGAGCCGCCAGTAGCGGCCCTGCAGGTGGACGAGAGGCGGCCGGCCGGTCGCCACGTCGACCCGGTCCACGGTCGCGGTGACCTGCAGGAACCAGCCCACCTCCTCGTAGGAGGCGACCGAGCAGAACGCCCGGGTGGGAGCCTCGGCCAGCTCGGGTCCCCAGTCCCCCTCGGTCGCCTCCACCCGATCGAAGGGCGGCTCGGGGTAGCGGCCGGCGAACCGGTCGGCGAGACGGCCCTGGTCCTCGTCGAGAACGTGGACGACGAAGCGGGTGGTGGCCGACGCCACCTCCCAGAAGTTGGTCAAGGGGCCGACCAGGCCGACAACGGACGGCGGCTCGCCCTCGGCGACGACCAGGGACGAGACGGTGAGCCCGGCCCGCTGCGCCCCCCGGCCGGCTGTCCAGACGGTGACCGGCGACGCCAGCCGGCCCCGGAGGCGGCGGCCCGGGTCTCGGTCCTCGGGCGCCACCGCGAACGGGTCGCCCGACCTCAACCGGAACCCCGGGACCTCGTCGTCGGAGCTGCTCACCGGCGCAGGGCTCCCACCCGGGCCATGGTGCCATCATCACGTCGGTGGTGGAGCTCAGCACCGAGCGGTTCGAGGAGCTGGTGGCCGACGCCCTGGACGGCATTCCGGCCGACCTCGGGGAGGCCATGGAGAACGTGGCCGTGATGGTGGACTCGCTCGCGCCTCCCGGTCGCCTGCTGGGGCTGTACGAGGGCGTTCCCTTGACCGCCCGGGGGACCAGCTACTCGGCGGCCATGCCCGACCGGATCACCATCTTCAAGCGTTCCATCTGCGCCGCTGCCGATACCGAGGAGGACGTCGTCGACACTGTCCGGCGCACGGTGATCCACGAGGTGGCCCACCACTTCGGCATCAGCGACCAGAGGCTGAACGAGCTGGGCTGGGGCTGACGCCCAGAATCCGAGCTCAGGCAGACAGACGGGGGTGGTGCAGCTCGGACGTCTCGTCCCCGACGGCGGCCGCGGCGGCCGCCTCGGCCATCACCTCGCTGATGACCTCGGAGGGCACCCAGCGCCTGCGGGCCGGCAGGAACAGCACGACCAGGAAGGCGGTGACCGAGCCCAACACGACCAGCGCCACCAGAAGGTCCCACAGCAGGAGCAGCACGACGCCACGCTACCCATCCGACCCCCCAGCTACACCAGTCGCCCCGGCGCCGGGCCCGGATGTCGGAGGCCCAGTCCCTACGATGGCGGCGACTCTCAGGAGGTTCCTTGACCGCGGTTCGCGACTACCTGGCCGACCTGGCCGCCGCCCACCCCGACAAGAAGGCTCTGATCGAGGACGACCGAGCCCTCGACTACGCCTCGTTCAACCGCCAGGTCAACCGGTGGGCCAACTCCTTGCTCGGGCTCGGGGTCCAGGCCGGTGAGAAGGTGCTGTGGGTGGGCGAGAACAGCCTCGAGGTGGTCGTCCTGGTCAACGCCATCCGCAAGACCGGCGCGGTCGGTGTGCCGATGAACTACCGGCTCACCAACGAGGAGGCGGCCTACGTGGTCGACAACTCCGACGCCGTCGCGGTGGTCTTCGACGTCGACCAGGCCGACCAGCTTTCCGGTCTGCCCGACCGGTGCGGCAAGGTCCGTCACTGGGTGCGCTTCCGCTGCGGGGCCGCCGAGGGCCCGCAGTGGGCGCGCTGCATGTCCGATCTCGTCGAGCAGGCGCCCGAAGATGAGCCGGAGCGGCCCGGTGACGACCCCGGCCTGGCCGCCACCATGATCTACACGTCCGGCACCACGGGCAAGCCCAAGGGGGCGTTGCGCACCCGGCAGGACCCGGCGGTGTCGGGCGCCCTGGCCGCCCTTGTCGGCTGGCAGCCCGACGACGTGTACATCACCACCGGGCCGCTGTACCACTCCGGCCCCCTCGGCTTCATGGCGATCGTCCAGCGCCTCGGCGGCACCGTGGTGGTGCTGCCGAAGTTCGACCCAGAGCGTTGGCTGGAGCTGGTCGACCGGCACCAGGTGACCACCACGTTCTCGGCGCCGACGCCGGTGCGTCGCATCGTCGACCTCCCCGAGGAGGTCCGCCGCCGGTACGACGCCTCCTCGCTGGCCCGGGTCATCGCCAACGCCGCTCCGTGGCCCTTCGAGCTCAAGCGGAAGTACGTCGAGTGCTTCGGCGACACGTCGCTCTGGGAGGTCTACGGCTCGACCGAGCTGGGGGTGAACACGGTGCTCGCCCCCTCCGACCAGATGCGCAAGCCCGGTAGCTGCGGACGGGCCGCCCCGCTGGTCGACATCATGCTGGTGGGTGACGACGGTGAGGAGGTGACCGAGCCGCACGTCCCCGGGGAGCTGTTCGTCCGGTCGGGGTCCACCTTCGACACCTACTACAAGGACGGCGAGAAGTTCGAGCGGTCCCGGCGGGGAGACTTCCTGTCGGTGGGCGACGTCGCCTACCGCGACGAGGAAGGCTTCTATTACATCTGCGACCGCAAGTCCGACATGATCATCTCGGGCGGCATGAACATCTACCCGGCCGAGATCGAAGCGGTGCTGGTGGCCCATCCGGCGGTGGCGGATGCCGCAGTGTTCGGCATCCCCAGCGACGAGTGGGGCGAGTCGGTCCACGCCGTGGTCAGCCCGTACCCCCAAGTGGAGGTGTCCGACGCCGAGCTACAGGAGCTGTGCCGCCAGCACCTGGCCGGCTACAAGGTCCCCCGGAGCTTCGACCGCATGGCGGAGATCCCCCGGACTCCGTCAGGGAAGATCCTCAAGCGCCAGCTGCGGGCCCCCTACTGGGAGGCCGCCGGTCGCTGAGGGCGACACCAGGCGGGAGGATCATCCGTGAGGAGGAGGCGGATACCTCCGTCAGGGGGATGTGGCTGAAACTGCCGCTGGTTACCCTGCCCCGGTGACCGACGCGGGGTTCGACTACGACCACGCCCCGGTACGCACCCGCGACCGGCCGCTGTTCGGCATGCTCCTCTTGGGCGTCGGCGCCGTCTGGCTGCTCAGCCAGGCCCACGTCCTGCATCTGGCGGCCGAGACGCTGCTGTCGCTCCTGCTCATAGCCATCGGTGTCAGCCTCGTCCTTACCGGGCGGACCGGAGGGCGCAAGCTGCCCATCATCCTCGGGGCGGTCGTGACCGTGCTGCTGCTGAGCAACCCCACCCACGTCAACGCCTGGATGCCTCACGCCGCCGGCAACTCCTACGTCCAGCCCCAGACGGTCGACGATCTGCGCCCCTACCGCGAGGGTTTCGGCAACATGACCATCGACCTCACCTCCTTGGTCTTGCCCGCCGGCACCACCACGGTCGACGCCGAAGTCGGGTTCGGAAACCTGACCGTCCGGGTGCCAGACGGGGCCGCCGTCCGGGTCGACGCCGGCGACGGCGCCGGCAACGTCACCATCGAGGGGCAGCGGCTGGGCGGCGGGCTGGTGACCGACCAGCCCTGGACCTCCGCCGGCTATGACCGAGCGGCGGACCGCCTCGAGCTCAAACTCCGGGTGGGGGCGGGCAATATCGACGTGGTTGCCATCTCCAGCTCCCCCCAGCCCAAGTCGGGGGAGAAGGTGCCGACCCCGCCGGACGTGCCTGTCCCGCCGAGCCCGCCCGGAGCGAACCAGTGACCGCTACCGCCCGGCCCGTCGCCCACCCGTTCCACATCCGGCGGGTCACCTTCGGGGTCATCTACATCGTCGTCGGCTTGGCCTTTCTCATGGAGAGCTTCAACCTCTGGAAGGTCCACGCCGGCGACATCTGGCCGCTCGCCCTCATCGGCTTCGGCACCAGCGTCCTGCTCGGCCGGGCCCGGAGGATCCAGGTGGAGGAGGACCGGGGCGCCCAGCTGGCGGTGGCCGAGGAGCGGGTCCGCATCGCCCGTGAGCTGCACGACATCGTCGCACACAGCGTCAGCCTGATGACGATCCAGATCGCCGCCGCCCGGCGGGTGCGCCACACCCGGCCCGACGCGGCCGATCAGGCGCTGGAGGCGGCCGAGCGCACCGGTCGGCAGAGCCTGGCCGAGCTGCGTCAGATGCTGGCCATGCTGAGGGGCGCGGACGCGTCGATCGGCGCCGCCGGGTTGCACCGCCAGACGGAGGAGGAGCGGGTCCACGGACGGCGGCCCCTCCCCGGTCTCGCCGACCTCAAGTCCCTCGTGGCGGCGCCGGCGAGGCCGGCCTCGACGTCAGCCTGCGCGAGTCGGGCACCCCCCCGGAGAGCGCCGGCAGCGTCGGCCTCGCCGTCTACCGGGTCGTACAGGAGGCGCTGACCAACGCCATGCGTCATGCCGGGCCGTCGGCCCACGTCCAGGTGGAGGTGGTGTACGCGCCCGGGTTCATCGTGCTCTTCGTCGACGACGACGGACCCGGCGTCCGGACCGACGGCGGTCGGGGGGCAGACGGCGCCCGAGGTGAGGGTCACGGCATCCTGGGGATGCAGGAGCGGGTGGCCGCGGTCGGCGGCATGCTCCAGGCCGGCCCCCGCCAGCCGGGCCCCGGATGGCGGGTCCACGCCCGTTTCCCCCTGGGGATCGAAGGCGCTTGATCCGCATCCTGGTGGTGGACGACCAGGCCCTGGTCCGGTCGGGCTTCCGCCTCATCCTCGAGGGTGAGGACGACTTCGAGGTCGTCGGTGAGGCCGCCGATGGCGACGAGGCGATCGAACTGGCCCGGCGGCTGTCCCCCGACGTCGTGCTGATGGACGTGCGCATGCCCAGGATGGACGGGGTCGAGGCCACCCGGCGCCTGGCCGGGGTGACCGACGCCCGGGTCCTCATCCTCACCACCTTCGATCTCGACGAGTACCTGTTCGACGCGGTTCGGGCCGGCGCCAGCGGCTTCCTGCTGAAGGACGTGCCCCCCGACGACCTGGTGACGGGGGTGCGGGCGGTGGCTCGGGGTGACGCCCTCATCGAGCCGAGGATGACCAGGCGCCTGCTCCACGAGTTCGCCCGCCACCCCGGTCCGGGCTCCGGGCGGCCGACCCTCGACAAGCTGACCGAGCAGCTCACCAGCCGTGAGCTGGAGGTGCTGCGCGAGCTGGCCCGGGGCCTGTCGAACGCCGAGATCGCCGAGCGCCTCTACATCAGCGAGACGACGGTCAAGACCCACGTCGCCCACCTCCTGACCAAGCTCGGCCTGCGCGACCGCATCCAGGCGGTGGTCCTCGCCTACGAGTCGGGCCTGGTCTCGGCCGGCGGCTGATATCAGCCTCACGGAGGAGGCGAAATCCTCAATGCGGCCGACGACGACCGGGCGCCCGGGGCTTACGTTCCTCTCAACGGGTCGGAGCCGGGCATGGCGGCGACCCGGCGAAGGGAGCACTGCGATGACGAGGTGGGGCATGGAGCGGACGGCGTGGGACAGGGACGTGAGCCCGTACGGGCGCGAGCGGTCGCTGGTCGCCACCATGGGGCGGGCGGCCGTGGCCGGGGTGTTCGCGGTGGTCGCCGTGGTGATGCTGTGGCATCTGGTCGGCTTCCTCTTCGGAGCGGTGGTGTTCGCCGCCCACGTGGTGGTGGTGCTGGCCGTCCTCGCCGCCATCGGCTGGGTCATCCACAAGCTGCTGTAGCAGCGGCGGGGCCGCTGGCTTCTCCTGGCTACCGTCACCGGCGTGGCGGGCCGGGGAGGGCGGCTGGTGGGGGAGACCTTCTCCTCCCTGCGCATCCGCAACTTCCGGCTGTTCTTCGTCGGCCAGCTGGTGTCGAACAGCGGGAACTGGCTGACGATCGTGGCCCTGACCCTGCTGGTGCTGCACCGCACCGACAGGGGAACCGCCGTCGGACTGCTGTCGGCGTGCCAGTTCGGCCCGATGCTCGTCCTGTCGGCGTGGGCCGGACTGGTCGCCGACCGGGTCGACAAGCGGCGGCTGCTCTGTCTCACCCAGGGATTGGAGATGGGCCAGTCGGCCACCTTGGCCGCCCTGGCGTTCATCCCCGGCATCCCCCTCGTCGTCTTCTATCTGGTCGCCCTGGCCGGAGGGGTCATGCTGGCCTTCGACAACCCGGCGCGCCGGTCGTTCGTCAACGAGATGGTGGACCGGCCCAACGTGACCAACGCGGTGACGCTGTACAGCGCGCTGGTCAACCTCTCGCGCATCTTCGGGCCGACCGTGGCCGGCCTGCTGGTGGTCAGCTTGGGTTTCGGGTGGTGCTTCACCATCGACGCCGTCTCCTACGTGGGCGTGCTGACCGCCCTGGTGATGATGCGCCCCGGGGAGCTGTATCGGGGGGCGCCGTCGCGGCGGGGCCCGGGACAGATCCGCGCAGGCCTCCGCTACATCCGCCGGGCGGCCGAGCTGCGGATCTCCTTCGTCGTCCTCCTCGTCATCGGGGCGGTCAGCTACAACTTCACCGTCGTCTTCCCGCTGTTCGTGGAGAAAGGGCTGCACCGGGGTGACGCCGCCTACGCCTTTCTCTATGCGGTGTTCAGCGCCGGCTCGGTGATCGGTTCCCTCTTCGTCGCTCGCCGCTCGGAGGTGGGGATGCGCAGCATCGTCGGCGGGGCGGCCCTGTTCGGCGTGGCGATGATCGGCCTGGCCCTCTCACCGGGGATGACGGTCGCCTACCCGGTGGCGGCTCTGGTGGGCGGGGCCAGCGTCGCCTACATGACCGCCACCACGGCGCTGGCCCAGCTGCGGGCCGAACCCGTCATGGTGGGCCGGGTGCTCGGGCTGCAGACCGTGCTGTTGATCGGCACGACACCGGTCAGCGGGCCCCTCCTCGGGTTGCTGGCCGACCTGGCCGGGGCCCGCATGCCGGTCCTGGTCGGCGGTGTCGCCGCCGCCGGGGCCAGCGTCTACGCCGCAGTGGCTTGGTTCGGGCCGGCCCGGGCCGAGGACCGCGCCCTCGCGGAGCGAGCAGCCGCAGAGCGAGGGAGGGCGGTTACCTGACCGAGGACCTCAGCTCGGACTGCGGGCGGGGGTGTGGGCCCTCAGGTAGAACCAGTAGCCCCAACCCACCGGCAGCAGGGCCCAGAAGCTGATCAGCCGGTACAGGAGGGAAACGGCAAGGCCCCGCGACGCCGGCATGCCGTACACGGCGAGCAGCCCGGTGAGGCCCGCCTCGACCACCCCTAGCCCGCCGGGGGTGATGGGCAACATGCCGGCCACCTTGGCCAGGGCGTAGGCGACCAGGACCCCGGGCCAGGGGACGTGAAAGTGCAGCGCCCCGATGCAGAGCACCAGGCACCCCAGGTCGGCCAGCCAGTTCACCATGGACGCGGCCATCGCTCGGCCCCACTGAAAGGGGCTGGGCTGGTAGCGGCGCAGCCGTGTGGATGTCTCGAGGACCCAGCGCCGGGCGCTCTTCCAGCGCGACAGGCGGTCAGCCACCCACCCGACCAGGTCGGAGTAGCTCATCCCCCGTAGGTGGAGGATCACCACGACCACCGCCACGACCGGGGGGATGGCGGCCAGGAAGGCCACCGGCACCTTGGCCGCGGCGGTGGGCCCGCCCTCGGTCAGCTCGATGCCGGCGGCGAGGACCAGGAAGAGGCAGAAGCTCGACGTGGCCCCGCTGATCAGGACGTCCCAGCCGGCGAGGGTCCGGTCGGCGCCCCGTCGCCGTAGCTGCTGGAAGAGGAAGGCGGTCGACCACGCCACGCCACCCGGAACCGACATGGTGATGGCGTTGTGGGCGGCGGTGAGCTCGGCCATCTCCGTGGTGCGGATGTGTACCCCGCCCGGCTGGAGGAAGAGCCACTCGACCCGGGCGAGGGCGAACACCGACGCCGCCTCGGCCAGCACGGCACCCCCGAGGAACAGGTAGCGGGGGTGGGCGAGCAGGGGCACGGCAGAGAGCAGCTCGTGGCGGCGGCGGACCAGCTCGACGACGGCCGCCACCAACAGCAGTCCTACCGCCACCTGCTTGACCCGACGCCAAGTCACGGGCTCTCGCTACCCAGTAACCCGGGCCCGGACGCCGAGCGGCTCTGGGAGCCCGTCGCCAAACTTGACCCCACGGTCAAGAAACCGTTGGACTGGGAAGTAACAGAGCGTCAACCACCCGACGATCCGAGCGATCGACGGCAGCCGAGGAGCAGCGATGGCCGACACCACCACCGCCCAACGGGGAAGCACCGCCGGTAGCGCCGGCGACGATGTCACCACCGAGGTCAAAGCCTGGCTGGCCGAGAACTGGGACGCCGACCTGACCGTGGCCGAGTGGTGGGAGCGCCTCGGCACGTCGGGCTGGGCCGCGCCCTCCTTGCCTTCCGACTCCTACGGCAAGGGCCTCTCCCGCGAGGAGAGCGTCCGAGTCCAGCAGGCCATCGCCGAGTTCGGCGCCCTCGGCGCCCCCGGTGGCCTCGGCCTGCTGTTGGCCGCGCCCACCATCGCCACCCACGGGACCGACGAGCAGAAGGAGCTCTACGTCCGCCAGATCGTCACCGGGCAGAAGGCGTGGTGCCAGCTGTTCAGCGAGCCGGGGGCCGGCTCCGATCTGGCCGGCCTGCAGACCCGGGCCATCCGCGACGGCGACGAGTGGGTGATCAGCGGCCAGAAGGTGTGGACCTCGGGCGGTCAGATCGCCGACATGGGCATGCTCCTCGCCCGCACCGACCCCGATGTCCCCAAGCACCAGGGCATCACCTGGTTCGCCTTCGACATGCACCAGGAAGGCGTCGAGGTGCGGCCGCTGCGCGAGATGACGGGGCGGGCCCTGTTCAACGAGGTGTTCATCGCCGAGGCCCGGGTCCACAACGACGCCATCATCGGCGGCCTCAACAACGGGTGGGCCGTGGCCAACACCACCCTGGCCTTCGAGCGGGCCGGCCTGGGCGCCGGAGGCGGCACGGCGGCCGGAGGTGCCGCGTCCCCCGGCACGGTCGCCGCCGACCTGGGCAAGCGGGCGGGCGACTTCGTCGGCGGCATGGGGCGGAGGGGGGCGACGGGCGGCGGCGGCCTCTTCGGGGCCACCGAGAAGCTGCTCGTCGAGCTGGCCAAGGGCAACGGGGCGATCTCCGACCCCACCATCCGCCAGGACCTCATGCGCCTGCACACCCTCAACGAGATCGCCCGCTACACCAACCTGCGCCAGAAGGCGTTGCGGGGGGTCGGCGGTGACATCCCGGGGCTGGGCAATATCGCCAAGCTGTCGATGAGCCACATCCTGCGGCTGTCCCGCGACCTGGGGCTGCGGATCCTCGGGCCCCTGGGCACCCTGCACGCCTACACGCCCGACCAGCGCAAGACCCTCGACGGGGTGACCAAGAACCCCTTCGCCGGCATGGTCACCGAGATGGCGCTGTTCACCCAGGGACCATCCATCTACGGCGGCACCGACGAGATCCAGCACAACATCATCGGCGAGCGGGTGCTCGGCCTGCCGAAGGAGCCGAGCAACGACCGGGTGACCCCCTTCCGCGAGCTGCCGAAGAACGGTTGAGGCCCTCACGCCGGGGCCATCCCCGGCCGTAGCGGCAACAGGCACACCAGGGCGCCGGCGCTCAGTATCAGCCCGGCGCCCACGGCCCACTCGTAGCTGCCGGTCACGTCGATCACCAGGCCGGCCAGCGGCGGGCCGACCAGGGCGCCGAGGCCGGCGCCGCTGTAGAGCACCCCCAGCACCCCTCCCAGCCCACGGACGCCGAACAGCTCGGCCGCCACGGCCGGCGACAGGGCGATGAACCCTCCGTAACCGAGGCCGAACACCAGGGCGAACACGATCAGCCACAGCGCGCTCCTGCCCACCAACCAGAACAGGAAGCTGCCGCCCAGCACGACGAAGCACGCCCGGTAGCTGCGCAACAGCCCCGCCCGTTCGGCCACCGGCCCGAGAGCGAGGCGCCCCACCGTGCTCGACGCACCGACGAGGCCCACCAGCGAAGCGGCGGCGACTCTGCTCATCCCCCTGCCGTGGGCGTAGGGAACGAGGAAGACGAAGGGGATGTAGAGCGCCATCGAGCCGAGGATCCCCGACACGTACAACCACACGAAAGCGGGAGACAGCAGCACCTGGCGACCCGGCGCCCCCACCGGGCCGCCGGCGTGGGCCGGTGGGCGGCGGGCCACGACCGCGCAGGCGGCCAGCAGCACGGCGGAGAGCGCTCCGAACACCACCTCGGTGTGACGCCATCCGATGTGGTCGATGAGCACGGCAGCCAACGGGGAGATGGCGAGGGTGCCGACGCCGATGCCGGCCACCGCCACGCCGAGGGCGGTGCTGCGCCGTCGGCGGAACCAGCCGCCTACCACGCCGAGCATCGGCACGTAGCCGCAGGCGACCCCCACCCCAACTCCCAGGCCGTAGGTCAGGTAGGCCAACCACAGTCGGCCGACCAGCGATGTAGCCGCCACTCCCGCTCCCATGACGACCGCGCCCACGGCCAGCACTACCCGGGGCCCGAACCGGTCAGCGGCCGGGCCGCTCACCGCCCCCAGGGCGAAGTAGGCGAAGGCGGTGAGGGAGAAGACCAGGCTGGTGGCGCCGCTGCCGGCGTGGAAGGTCCTGGAGATCGGCCCGAAGAAGGCGCCGAAGCTGTAGGCCACCCCGAACACGACGAACATCGACACGAAGCTGGCCGCCACCATGCCCCAGGCCCGGGGGCTGTCGTAGCCCTCGTCGCCGAGGTCGGGGGATGTGGGCCCAGCCGCCAATCCCATCTGTCCCGGGGCCTGGTTCAAGCCGGACCGCCCACGATGGCGCCGGCGGCGGCCAGGTCGCGCCGGAGGGCGGAGACGTCGAGTCCCCTCGCCGCCACTCCGGCGGAAGCGGCCCGGGCGGCGGCGGCGCCGGCCGCCTCCCCGGTGGCCATGGCGGCCGGAATCTCCTTGGTCGCCTGGTGCACGTAACGGGTGGTCGAGATGCACCGGCCGGCGACCAGCAAGTTGTCGGCCACGGCCGTGGTCAGGCACCGGTAGGGGATGTCGAACACCACCTGGCGACGGGTCCAGTGCCCGGTGCGGGCCACGGCATCGGGGAAGCGCAGGTCGGCGTCCTCCTTGCGCAGGACGTAGTCGCCGACCAACCGGCGGCTCTCGGTGATGCCCAGCATTCGGGCGTAGTCGTCCAACCACGCATCGGCGAATCCGGGGACGTCGCCCCGCAGCGACTCGAAGGCGGCCCGGGCCCCGGCCCGGCAGGCGAGCTCGGCGCGGGTCATGTCATCCGGATCGCACGGGTCGACCCGCTCGGCGGCCGGACCCCACGGAACCAGCACCCTTCCCTTTCCGGTGGTGACGAACCACGACCGCCCCGCTTCGGCTTCCTGCACGTCCACCCCTCCGGCCCGGAACCACAGGTGGGGTGGTATGGGCACCAGCTCGAAGTCGGCGCCGGCCGAGGCCATGACGTCGCCATCGCCGGTGGTGTCCACGACGATGTGCGGGACGACCGCCTCGCGACCACGCTTGGACTCGAGCAGAACGGCGTCGATCCTGCCTTCGGCCGTCACCGCCCTGGCGCAGTGCGTGTGCAGTCGCAGCTTGACCCCGGCGTCGGACAGCGCCTCGTAGGCGGCGTCGACGAAGGCCTCGGGGTCGTAGGCGACCGAGTAACGAACGGACTCCGGCGCGCCCCACACCAGGCCCCACCGCCGCCAGCGGTCGACCACCTCCGGCTCCTCTGAGGCCCACTCGGACCGCGGCGGGTAGTGGGCCTGCCCCCGGGCGTCGAGGCGGTCCACGAACTCCTGGCAGATACCGGCGACCACCTGGCTGCCGTCCCCGTCGTCCAGGGTGAGCAGGAGATTGATCAGCCCGACGGTCGCCAGTCCGCCGGCGATCCCCGAGCGCTCCACCAGCCACGTGTCAGCGCCTCGCCGGGCGGACGCCAGGGCGGCAGCGATGCCGGCGCAGCCCGCCCCGACGACCACCACGTCCGGTCGGCCGGCCACCGGAACGTCACGGGCCGGCTCGGTCCAGGTGTCCATCAGCGGATTCTGCATCGGATCGTCCATCGATCGGACCGGCGACGGTCCCTTGGTAGCGTGCGATCCCCGGTGCCCGCCGGGAGGACGAGGGAGGCGCGGTGGCCGCGGAGAAGGTTGGGGTGGCGGCGAGGCTGGTGGCCAAGCCGGAGCGGAGGGGCGAGCTGGTGGAAGCGCTCCGCGGTCTGGTGGAGGCCGCTCGCGAGGAGGCCGGCACCGAGCTCTATCTCCTGCACGAGGCCGCCGGCGACGACGACACGGTCTGGGTCTACGAGCTGTACGCCGACCAGGACGCTCTGTCCGCCCACAGCTCGAGTGAGGCGATGAAGGTGGTCGGAGCCCGTCTCGCTGACATCCTGGCCGGTCCTCCGGAGCTGATCCTGCTGCGACCGGTGGACGCCAAGGGCGCCCGGCTGCAAATAGCCGGCGCTTCCGGTCACCCTCCGGGTTGACCAGCTCAGAGGGGCCCTTGACCGGGGCCGGACCAGCCCGTTCGGGGCATGTCCGTTGCGAGAGGTCTTCGACCTATCGCGGCTTGCAACCGATTTATCAAGCCTGTCCCAGCGCCGTCCGAGAGACCGGCGATGGGCAAGTCGCAACCACCCGACGAGCATTTCGAAGCCCTGATCGAGGCCGCTCGGGCGGCCGAGCCTTGGGCGGTCGGCGAGCTGTGGCGCCGGTACCAGCCCCGACTGCGGGGCTACATCGGCACCCTCGAGCCGGGCGCGGCCGACGACATCTGCTCCGAGACGTGGATCTCGGTCGGGCGGTCGCTTCCGCGCTTCCGGGGAGCCGAGCCTGACTTCCGGTCGTGGTTGTTCACCATCGCCCACCGCCGACTGTGCGACCACCGTCGCCGGACGGGTAGGAGCCAGATCCTTCTCGCCGCGGCCGGCGACTCGGACGGTGCCGAGCCGGTCTGCAGTGCCGAGAGCGACGCCCTGGAGCGCGAGGGAACCCGTCGTGCGCTAGCCCTGATTGCCGCCCTTCCGCCCGACCAGGCCCAGGTGGTGTTGTTGCGCACCCTCGCCGGTTTGGACTCCGACCGAGTGGCCGCCGTCGTCGGCAAGCGACCGGGCACGGTGCGGGTGCTTGCCCACCGCGGTTTGCGCAACCTGGCCAAGCGCCTCGACGGCGCCCGCCTTTCCATGCCCGCCGACGAGCCGGCCGCCCGGCGGCCCGGGGCGTAACGCCTCCGCACTGGCGACCGATAGCTGGCCGTGATTCGCAGAGAGCGCACCACCGGGGTGTACGACCCGTTCGACATCGACGGGCCGACCCTCGAGCGTCTGCTCTCCGGGAATCTGCACCCCGAGGACGCTCCCCCCGCCTTCGCCGCGGTGGCCGAATGCCTCGGGCTGGCGAGGGCGTCGTCGATCTCCGCTCCCCGCGGGGAAGCGGAGGCGGTGGCTGCTCTTGTCTCTTCCATCCATCGCCATCCTCATCGCAACCGTCGGAGGAGCATCGTGATCGCCAAAATCGCCACCGCAAAACTCACCGCGCTCACCGCCGCCGGGGTCCTCTCCGCCGGCGGAGTCGCGGCCGCCGCCACCGGGTCCCTTCCGGCTCCGGTGCAGGACGCCGTCTCGTCGGTCGCCTCCGACGTCGGGGTTCCCGTTCCCAGCTCTTCGACCTCGACGTCCACGCCGACAGACTCGACCGACGGCTCGACCACCACTGCGACTTCAGGCTCCGGCACCTCGTCCACCACCGGCACGCCGAGCACCGGTTCCACCGGCACCAGCGGCACCGGCACCACCACGAGCGGCGGCACATCCGGCTCGACCACCAGCACGTCCGGCTCGACCACCGGCACATCGGGCTCGACTTCGCCCACGAGCGGCTCCGCCTCCGGAAGCACTTCGGGCTCGGCACCGGCGCCGTCGTCGGGCACCACGGCCAGCACCGGAACCTCGCCGACCGCCAGCACCTGCCCCTCCGGGTTCAAGAACCACGGGGCCTACGTGTCGAGCGTGGCCCACAGCGCGCCGAAGGGCCCGGGGCACGGCCAGGCTGTGTCGCAGGCCGCCCACTGCACCTCGGGCGCCTCGCCCTCCGGCACGGGCTGGAACGCCCAGCCGGCCCCGTCGAGCGGGACGACCAGCGGTAGCGGGTCGACCGGCTCCAGCAGCGGTTCGAGCACCGGCTCCACCACCTCTGGGTCCGGTGACTGAGGCCTGACCTGGCAGCGGCAGGGCGACGGCCGGGGCCTCTCCCATCCCCAGCGGGAGATTCGGCCCCGGCCGCTTCGCGTCAGCCCGAGGCCGCCGACTCGGCGGGCGGCCTCGGGCGGGCCACCGCCACCCGTTCCGGATCGGGTACCGGCGCGGCGACGAGGAGGTGGAGCGGGCTGCGCTCGACACGAACGGCCAACCAGCGCAGCACCGGCATTCCGAGCGGGCGCAGGGCGGCCGCCACCGCCCCGCCGAGCAACAGCCCGGCGATCACGTCACCGGGGTAGTGCACTCCGGCGTACACCCGGGCCAAGGCGAGGATCAGTCCGACCGCCAGGGCGAGCAGACCCATGCCGAGGTCGGAGAACAACAGCCCGACGATCACCCCGCCGGCGGCGGTGGCGTGGTCGCTGGTGAACGAGTAGTCGTGGGCGCAGGTGACGAGCGGGTGCACGTTGGCCAAGGCGTGACACGGACGGGCCCGGGCAGCGGCGTGGGAGATCGGCTGGTTGACGCCGACGGCCACGACGGCCGCCACCGGGGCCCAGGCGGCCGAGGCGACCGCTGATGGAGGGTTCGTCCCTCGGCGCCCCCGCAGCCACGCTCCGGCCACGCAGGCCGCCAGCAGCGCGAGGCCGATGTAGACCGCGTAGAGCTTCATGAACTCGTGCAGCCACCCGGTGTGGGCGGCGAACCGGTTCACGTCGCGGAACAGGCGGGCGTCGAGACTGCGCAACTGGGTCCCTCCCCTGAGTGGCTCGGAAGAGACTAGGGCCGGACGGGCCAGGACCGATCCGCCGTTAGGCTCCGGACACCGAATCGGGAGGTCTGCATGGCCGACTCCAAGGTCGCCCTCACCACCGGTGCCAACTCGGGTATCGGGCTCGCCACCGTCCTGGAGCTGGCCCGCCGCGGCTTTCGGTCGGTCGGCTCGGTGCGCGGGGAGGCCAAGGCCGAGGCGGTGGCCAAGGCGGCCGCCGACGCCGGCGTCCAGGTCGAGACTGTCCTGCTCGACGTGACCGACCCCGAGGGATGCGCCGAAGTCGTCGATCGTCTGCGCCCCGCCGTCGTGGTGAACAACGCCGGCTATTCCGCCACGGGCGCCATCGAGGACGTGGACGACGAAGAAGCTCGTCAGGCCTTCGAGACGATGGTGCTGGCGCCCATGCGGATGGCCCGCCTGGCCCTGCCCCACATGAGGCAGGGCGGGGGCGGCCGCATAGTCAACGTGTCGTCCATCTACGGCATCGCCACCACGCCGTTGACCGGCTGGTACCAGGCGTGCAAGCACGCTCTCGAGGCGCTCTCGGACGCCCTCCGGGCCGAGGCGGCCGGGTCAGGCGTCAAGGTGGTCCTGGTGGAGCCGGGGGGGTTCCGCACGGGCATCTGGGAGGAAGCCGAGCGCGAGGTCCAGCGCCGGGCCGGGTCGCGCTACGAACCCGGTTACCGCCGCATCCTGACCGGCACCCGCCTGGCTCAGCCGGTGATGGGAGAACCGGCCCAGGTCGCCCGGGTGATCGGCCGGGCGGCCACGGCCCGCCTGCCCCGGGCCCGCTACCTCGTCGGCTACGACGCCCAGGCCCTCGCCGTGGTCCAGCGGTTGACGCCCACCGCCGTCAAGGACCGGGTCTCGCGCCTCGTGCTCGGGCTCTAGGAGGTGGGGGCGCGCATCGGCCTCGTGCTCGGGGCGGGCGGCGTGGTGGGCCACGCCTTCCATGCCGGAGTGCTGTCGACGCTGGCCGAGGAGGTCGGCTTCGATCCCCGCCGGGCCGAGCTGATCGTCGGCACCTCGGCCGGCTCGAGCGTTGCCGCCCTGCTCCGGGCGGGGGTGTCGGCGTCCGACCTGGCCGCCCGGGCCATGGGCCGACCGCTGTCCGCCGAGGGTGCCCGGGTGCTGGGCCAGGCCGGGTCCACCTCGTCGGCCCGCATCTCCGACCTGCCTCAGCCCCGCCGCTTTCGCATCGGGTTGGCTTCGCCCGGGCTTCTCGCCCGGACGGTCACCCGACCGTGGGAGGCCCGGCTGGGCACCCTGGCCGCCGCCGTGCTGCCGGCCGGGCCGGTCCCGACCGACGTCGTCAGCTCCTGGCTCGGCCCGATCTTCGGTGACCGATGGCCGCCGGGGATGTGGGTCTGCGCCGTCGACCTGGCCGACGGCCGGCGGGTGGTGTTCGGCGGGCCCCGGTCGCCCGCGGCCAGGGTCGCCGAGGCGGTGGCGGCGTCGTGTGCCATCCCCGGGTTCTTCTCGCCCGTGTCCATCGGCGGCCGGCGTTACGTCGACGGAGGCGCCCACTCGCCCACCAACGCCGATCTGATGGCGGGGGAGGGCTTCGACCTGGTGGTCGTCAGCTCTCCCATGTCGGCAGCCCGGCCCCTGGGCGGCGGGCTCGGCCTGGCCGGGCGTCGGTTAGCCCGGATGGCCCTGGGAACCGAGGTGGCGGCGGTGCGGCGCGGGGGCACGCCGGTCCTGGCGTTCCAACCGACGGCGGAGGACCGGGCGGTGATGGGGGTCAACGCCATGGACCCCGGGCGCCGCCACGGCGTCACCGTCCAGGCCCGGACGTCGACCCGGCGTCGCCTGGCCCGGGCCGACCTCGCCGACCGCCTCGACATCCTGGCCCAGGCCTGAGGGCCGCGATCGAGCCGGTCAGACCCTCTCGGACTCGGCCGCCTCAGCCGGGCGTCGCCACCACCGCAGCCCGGCCCAGGCAAGGCCCACCACCACGAGAACGGCGATCACGTAGGTAGCCGGCTGGAAACCGTGGGACACGCCCCGCCAGTGCGAGGCCAACGCGTACCCGGTCAGCGCCAGGCCGAAGTCCCACGCCAGGCAGCCCGGCACGGTGAACAGGGTGAACCGCCAGAACGGCATCTCGGCCACCCCCGCCGGGAGGCTGATGAACGTCCGCACGATCGGTATCACCCGCCCGAATAGCACCGCCGGCTCCCCCCGACGGCGGAACCACCCCTCGGCCCGGTCGAGCTCATGGGCCCGCACCCTCACCAACCGGCCCCAGCGCTCGATGAGGGGACGTCCGCCGGCCCGGCCCACCCAGTAGGCGATCCACGACCCCACGACGTTGCCGGCGGCGCCGAGAAGGCCCACGATCCCCACCTCGAGGTGACGGTGGGAATGGGCCACGCCCGACAGCAACGCCCCGCTCGACAACGCCCCGCCGAACAGCATGATCGCCTCGGAGGGGATCGGGATGCAGGCCGATTCGGCGATCATCAGGACGAACACGGCGAGGTAGCCGTAGCTCAGGATGTTGCTGGTTACGAAGTGCTCCAAGGGGCCTCCGCCGGAGATCGAAGGGGGATGACACTACGGGAGCGTCCGGTACGATGGCGGGAGCACACCTGAGTGGTGTCTGAGAGCCGGCCTGCGGGCCCGACCCCGAGGAGGTGACACGGGTGCGAAGAGGTGAACCCCCGAGTAGTCCCCACGCGCCCCGGCCCTCCTGGGAGCTGGCCTGACGTACTGACCGGTCGCCCGCCCTGGGAGGGAAGCAACAACCACCCACGATCCAGGAAGCGGAGGCTCCCATGTCACGTCGCCCTGGCCTCCCGGCGCCCCGTTTGAGGGCGCGTCGCACGGAGAGGCTCCTTGCCACCAGGCAGGTCCGCGAAGCCATCGTCTCTCTGGCCGGCCTGATGGGCCGGCCGGTGGTCAACCAGGGCGGCGCCGAGATCGGCCGCCTGCACGACATCGTCGTGCGCTGGTCCGACGACGAGCTGTACCCACCGGTCACCGGTCTCGTCGTGCGCGTCGGACGTCGCCTGGCCTTCGTGGACGCCGGCGCCATCGAGCGCTTCACCCACGGAGACGTGTGCCTGCGATCATCCCGACTGGACCTGCGCGACTACCAGCGCCGGCCCGGGGAGGTGCTGATCGCCAAGGACCTGCTCGACCACCAGCTCGTCGACGTGGACGGGGTGCAGGTCGTTCGGGCCTCGGATCTCTACCTGGCCAACGTCAGGGGGCGGCTCCGCCTCGTCGGTGTCGACGTCAGCGTCAACTCGCTGGTGCGCCGGCTCGGGCCGGCCCGGTGGCGGACCCGGCCGACGCCCGGCCGGGTCATCGACTGGGCCGCCATCCAGCCGTTCGGCGACGGAACCAACCTGGTCCGCCTGCGCACCTCCCACGAGGGACTCCACCGGCTCCGCCCCGGCGAGCTGGCCGACCTGTTGGAGGACCTCGGGCGGCCCGCCCGCCAGGAGCTGCTGGCCCACCTGGACCCCGAGCAGGCTGCGGACGCCCTCGAGGAGATGGACCCCGAAGAGCTCGAGGCCCTCCTGCGCGAGGCCCCGCCGGAGCAGGCCGCCGAGCTGGTGGCCTCGATGGAGCCGGACGAGGCGGTGGATGCGCTGCGTGACCTCGGCGAGGCCGAGCGCGAGGAGCTGCTGGCCAACATGCCCGCTGATGTGGCCGACCAGCTGACCGAGCTGCTCGATTATCCGGCCGACAGCGCCGGGGGGATCATGACGACGATCGTCGTCACGGCCGGGTTGGACGAGAACGTGGACAGCGTCTGCCAAAGGTTGCGCGACGTGCGTGAGCATCGCGGCGACCTCGACGCCGTCGCCGTCGTGGACCCCGAGGGCCGTTTCCTCGGGGACCTTCCCCTCTACGATCTGGCGGTGGCCGACCGTCTCACCCCTGTCGCCGAGCTCCTCGTCGACACCACGCCGGTGACGGTGAAGCCCGACGCGCCGCTGCGCGACGTGGCCGCTCATCTGGTCGAGGCCCGTCAGCTGTCGATCGTGGTGGTCGACGACGAGGGACGGCCCCAGGGCCGAATCCTCGCCGACGACATGGTCGACGCTCTGCTGCCCGAGCGCGGCCGGTTGCACTTCCCGAGGCTGCTCCAGTGAGCGTGCCATGGCCAGCCCCGTCACGCAGGAGCGACGTTCCGGTCGGCTGGCCGGACCGGCGCGGGCCCTGGCCGGGGCGAGGGTCAGCGCCGGGGGCCGGGCCCGGCAGCTGCTGGCTTACGCGGCGTTCGCCGGCCCGGGGCTGATCGCCGCCAACGCCGGCAACGACGCCGGGGGCATCGCCACCTACGCGTCGGCTGGTAGCCAGTTCCGCTACCGGACCCTGTTCTTCATGGTGCTGGTCACCATCGGGCTGGTCGTAGTGCAGGAGATGTCCACCAGGCTGGGCGCCTTCACCGGCAAGGGGCTGGCCGCCCTCATCCGCGAGGAGTTCTCCATCCGGCTGGCCACCTTCGCCCTTGGCTGCCTTCTGCTGGCCAACCTCGGCTTGGTCGTCACCGAGTTCGCCGGCGTCGGCGCCGCCTTCGAGTTGTTCGGAGTGCCGCGCTACCTCACCGTGCCGATCGCCGCCGTCGCCATCTGGGCCCTCGTCCTGTTCGGTTCCTACCGCTACGCCGAGCGGATCTTCCTGGTGCTCTCGCTGGCGTTTCTCACCTACCCGATCGCCGCTGTCCTCGGCCACCCGCATTGGGGGCAGGTGGCGTCCGACACCGTTCTGCCCCACTTCCTCGGCAGCCGCGACTTCGTCCTGCTGGGGGTGGCGCTCATCGGTACCACGATCAGCCCTTACATGCAGCTTTACGCCGCCGCCGGAGTCGTCGACCGCGGCATCGGCCCCGACGAGTACCGCTACGAGCGCATCGACGCCGTGTCCGGCGCCATTTTCGCCAACGTCGTGTCCATGTTCATCATCATCGCCACCGCCGCCGCCATCGGGGGGCACGGACCCCTCAACTCGGCCAAGGAGGCGGCCCAGGCGTTGCGTCCTGTGGCCGGGCCCGGGGCGACGCTGCTGTTCGGCATGGGCCTGCTCGGCGCCTCGGCCCTGGCCGGGGCGGTGGTGCCCCTCTCGACGGCCTACGCCGTGTCCGAAGCGGTCGGCGCCGAACGCTCCGTGTCGCGCAGGTTCAACGAGGCGCCGGTGCTCCTCGGCCTGTTCACCGGGCAAATCGTGGTGGGAGCAGCGGTCGCCCTGATCCCGTTCAACCTGATCCACCTGCTGATCGGAACCCAGGTCCTCCAGGGATTGGTGACCCCGGTCTTCCTGACGTTCATCCTCGTCCTGGCCAACCGCCGAGACGTCCTCGGCGATGCGGCCAACGGTCGAACTTTCCGAAAGGTGGCCTTCGTGACGGTCCTGGCCGTGGGCGGCCTGTCCCTGGTGCTCCTCGGCCAGACGGTGCTCGGCTGGCTAGGACTGGTCCACTGACGCGGCCTCGGCGGCCACCGAGCCCGCTTGACCGGGGAGTCAACTTCGGAGGAGGCTTCCCGGCCATGAAACGGACGGGGGAGGGGCTGCGCATCGCCTTCCTCGCCTATCGGGGGAACCCCCATTCCGGCGGACAGGGCGTCTACACCCGCTACCTGACCTCCGAGCTCACCGCCCTCGGCCACCACGTCGAGGTGTTCGGCGGCCAGCCCTACCCGGTCCTCGAGGACGGGGTGCGACTGGTGCCGGTGCCGAGCCTGGACCTCTACCGCAAGCCGGACCCCTTCCGCATCCCCCGCCCCCACGAGTTCCGCCAGGGCGTGGACTTTCTGGAGTTCGGCCTGATGTGCACCGCCGGCTTTCCCGAACCGCTCACCTTCAGCCTGCGGGCCCGCAAGGTGCTGGCCGCCCGCCGCCACGAGTTCGACCTGGTGCACGACAACCAGTGCCTGGGACGCGGGTTGCTCGGCATGCTGGACGACGGTTGGCCTCTCTTGGCCACCCTGCACCATCCGATCACCGTCGACCGCGATCTGGAGCTGGCCCACGCCCGCACCCTCCGCCGCAAGCTGACCCTGCGGCGCTGGTACGGGTTCCTCGGCATGCAGTGCCGGGTCGCTCGCCAGCTCCCCCGTATCGTCACCGTGTCCGAGTCGTCGAGGAACGACATCGCCTCCCAGATGGGCGTGGCGGGCGATCGCCTGTCGATCGTCCCTGTCGGCGTAGACCACCAACGCTTCCGGCCCATGCCGCAGGTGGCTCGGGTGCCGGGCCGGCTCATGACCACCGCCAGCGCCGACGTGCCGCTCAAGGGCCTGGTGCCCCTGCTCGAGGCGTTGGCCAAGGTGCGCACCGAGCGCCACGCCGAGCTGGTTGTGATCGGCTCGCCCCGTCCGGAGAGCCGGGTCGGCGAGACCATCGACCGGCTCGGGCTGCACGACGCCGTTCGCTTCGTCAGCGGGGTGAGCGACGAGGAGCTCGTCCGGCTGTACGCCGAGGCGGAGGCCGCCGTGGTCCCCTCGCTGTACGAGGGTTTCTCCCTGCCCGCCGTCGAGGCCATGGCCTGCGGCGTGTGCCTGGTGGCGACGACGGGCGGCGCCCTGCCCGAGGTGGTCGGGCGCAGCGGCGAGACCGGCCTGCTGGTTCCCCCCGGCGACCCGGGAGCGCTGGCTCTGGCGCTCAGTCGGGTGCTGGACGAGCCCGAGCTGCGGGCCCGGCTGGGGGCGGCCGGTCGGGCCCGGGTCCTCGAGCGCTTCACGTGGCGGGCTACCGCCGCCGGCACCGCCGAGATATACGCCGAGATGATGGAGGAGCGGGCGGCGGCGTGCTGACCGTGCGCTACGACCGGCTGGGATTGCGGCCCGGCGATCGCGTCCTCGACCTTGGTTGCGGGGCCGGCCGCCACGCCTACGAGTCGATGCGCCGGGGGGCGACCGTCATCGCTCTCGACGCCAGCGACTCCGAGCTCAAAGACGTCGCCGGCACCATGGCGGCCCTCATCGAGCAGGGTGAGGGCCCGGGTGGGGGAGGGGTGGTCAACGGTGACGGGCTGCACCTGCCGTTCCCCGACTCCTCCTTCGACCGGATCATCGCCGCTGAGGTGCTCGAGCACATCCCCGCCGACACCGGCGCCATCGGCGAGCTGGCCCGCGTCCTGCGTCCCGGCGGCACCATGGCCGTCACCGTGCCCCGCTTCGGTCCCGAGCTGGTGAACTGGGTTCTGTCGGACGCTTACCACTCGGTCGAGGGTGGTCACGTCCGCATCTACCGGCGCTCGGCCCTCGGCGCCCGGCTGGCGGCGGCCGGTCTGCGGGTCACCGGCTCCCACCACGCCCACGCCCTGCACACCCCGTACTGGTGGCTGCGCTGCGCGGTCGGGGTCGACCGGGCCGATCACCCCGTAGTGTCGGCCTACCACCGGCTGTTGGTCTGGGACATCGTGTCGGCCCCGCCCGTCACCCGGGTGGCCGACCGGCTGCTGAATCCGCTGATGGGCAAGAGCCTCGTGGTCTACGTGGAGAAGCCGGCATGAGCCGGCCGCCGCTGCCGGCCGTGCCCGGCGTCATCAGCGCCGACCAGGTGGCCCAGACCGCCGACTCGATCGCCGCCGTGCAACTGCCGTCCGGCATGATCCCCTGGTTCCCTGGCGGCCACGCCGATCCGTGGAACCACGTCGAAGCGGCGATGGCGCTCACCGTCGCCGGGCGCCTGGCCGAGGCCGAGGACGCCTACGCCTGGCTGCGCGACGCCCAACACGCCGACGGCTGGTGGTGCACCTACTACCTGGCCGAGGGGGTGGAGGAGCCCCGCCGCGACACCAACGTGATCTCCTACGTGGCCACCGGCTGCTGGCACCACTACCTGTCGACCGGCGACCGCGGGTTCCTCGAGTGGGCGTGGCCCATGGTCCGTTCCGCCGTCAGCTTCGCTCTGCGCTACCAGCTTCCCGGGGGCGAGCTCATCTGGTCGGTCGACCCCGACGGCACCCCCGGCCGTTTCGCCCTGCTCACCGGCACGGCCTCGGCCTACTTCAGCGTGCGCTGCGCCATCGCCATCGCCGAGGAGCTCGGCGACGACCAGCCCGAGTGGGAGCTGGCCGCCGGCCGGCTGGCCCACTCCGTGGCCCGCCGTCCCGACGCCTTCGAGCCCAAGGAGCGTTGGGCGATGGACTGGTATTACCCGGTGCTGTGCGGCGCCCTGTCCGGCGCCGCCGGCCGAGCCCGCATCTCGGAGCGCTGGGGTGAGTTCGTGATGAACGACCGGGGGGTGCGCTGTGTGTCGGACCGGCCCTGGGTGACGGCGGCGGAGACCGCCGAGTGTGTCCTGACGCTGGACGCCCTCGGGTGGCGCGAGGACGCCGTCCGTCTCCTGTCCTGGGTCCAGAGCCTGCGCGACGTCGACGGGTCGTACTGGACGGGACGGGTCTACCCCGAGCGGGCCAACTTCCCCGGCGGCGAGCGCAGCACCTACACCGCCGCCGCCATCGTGCTGGCCGCCAACGCCCTCGGGGGCAGCGGGCCGGCCGCCGGTCTGTTCCGCGGCGAGCAGCTGCCGGTCGGGGTCGAGTTCCTCGAGCCGGCCCTCGACGGCTCGGAAGCCGACCCGGCCCAGCACCCCTAGTCGCTGGTCTCCCGACGGGCGGTCGGGCCCGGCCTACTGGCCCGGTCCCACCCGGCGCAGCACCCGCAGGCTTCCGCACCCCGGCTCCTCCTCGAACCCACCGGAGGAGCGGGCCCGGGTGAACAGCTCCCAGGGGGGCCGACCGCCCTGGGCGGGATCCTCGAACACGTCGTGGATGGCCAGCAGGCCGCCGACGGCCAGATGGGGGGTCCAGCCGTGATAATCGGCCCAGGCCGGCTCCTCCCCGTGGCCGCCGTCGATGAACAGCAGCGACAGGGGGGTGGCCCAATGGGCGGCGATCGCCGGTGAGTCCCCGACGACCGCCACCACCACGTCCTCGAGCCGGGCCTCCTCCATGGTGCGGCGAAAGGTGGGCAGGGTGTCCATCCGCCCGGTGCGAGAGTCGACCAGGGTGGGGTCATGGTGCTCCCATCCGGCCTGGTTCTCCTCCGAGCCCCGATGGTGGTCGACGGTGAACAGCACCGACCCCCCGGACCGGGCCGCCGCCCCCAGGTAGATGGCCGACTTGCCGCAGTAGGTGCCCACCTCCAGCAGCGGCCCCAGGCCCCCCCGGGCCGCCCGCAACCCGGCTCGGTAGAGGGCGGCGCCCTCGTCGTCGGGCATGAACCCCTTGGCCGCCCGGGCGCACGACAGGAGGAACGGGTCGATCACCTGACCTTCGTCGTCGGTCACTGCTCCTCCCTACGATGGGCCGGTGACGCTGTTTCCGGAGCCGGCGTCGGTACGCCGGCTCAGCCTGGTCCGTCTCTCCAGTGAGTTGGCCCGCTCGGCCGCCGGGCTCGGGCGGGTATCGGTGGAGGGCGAGGTGGTGCGGCCGAGGACCCTACCGTCCGGGCGCACCTGGTTCACGCTGCGCGACCGGGCGGCCCAGATCAGCGTGACCGTCCCGGGTGGGCGGGCGGCCCGGGCCCGGGTGGTGCACGGGGAGCGGGTGGCCGTCACCGCCTCGGTCTCCTACTCGCCGGAGCGAGGACAGCTCTTCCTCGCCGCCGAGGAGGTGGTGCCGGTCGGCGCCGGCGCCATCGCCGCCCACCTCGCCGACGTCCGGGCCCGGCTGGCCGCCGCCGGCCTCCTCGACCGGCCCCGCCGCCCGTTGCCGGCCCTGCCGGCGGCGGTGGGCGTGGTGTGCGGGGCCGACGCCGCCGTGCGGGGCGACATCGAGTCGGTGGTGGCCGACCGGTTCCCCGGCTACCCCGTCCGCTTCGCCGAGGTCAGCGTGTCGGGCCCCATGGCTGCCGATTCGATCGCCTCCGCCCTGCGGGCCCTGCAGGGCGACCCCGACGTGGAGGTGGTGATCCTCGCCCGCGGCGGCGGTGACGCCGCCCAGCTGCTCCCGTTCAGCGACGAGGAGCTCTGTCGGGCGATCGGGGCGGCGCGGGTGCCCGTCGTGACCGCCATCGGCCACGAGGGTGACCGTCCGTTGTGCGACGAGGTGGCCGACCTGCGCTTCCCGACACCGTCGCTGGCGGCGGCGGCGGTGATACCCGACCGCCGTGGCCTGCAGGCCCGTCTCGAGGACCTGGCCGCCCGGGCCGGGTCGGCGGTGGACGCGGCGTCGGTCGCCGCCCGGCAGCGGGTGGCGGCAGCCGATCCGTCGGCCGCCCTCGACGCCGCCCTGGTCCTGGCCCGGGGCCGGATGGACGCGGCCGGTCGACGCCTGCTGATGGCCGACCCCGGCCGGCGGGTCACCGACGCCGCTCGCCTGCTGGCCCGCATCGACCGCCAGTCCGGCATGACCCACCGGCTGCGTCGGGCCCGGGCCCAGCTGGCCGACCGGGGCCGGACGCTGCACGCCCTCGACCCCGCTCGGGTGCTGCAGCGCGGCTACGCCGTGGTCCGCTCCGGTGGCGCGGTGGTCCGTTCGGCCCAGCAGGTGACGGCGGGCGATCCCCTCGAGGTCGAGTTGGCCGAAGGCCGCCTCGACGCCGTGGTCCGGGGGCAGGCATGACCGAGCCCCGCCCCGACCTCGGATCGCTCACCTTCGAGCAGCTGCTCGAGGAGCTCGAGTCCCTCACCGCCCAGATGGCCACCGGCGATGTGGGCATCGAGGAGGCCGCCGACCTCTACGAGCGGGCCGGTCAGGTCTACCGGGCGGCGGCCGACCGCCTCGAGGCGGTGCAGGCCCGAATCGATCGCCTCAGATCGGATCAGTCGGGGAGCTGAGCGGCGATGCGGCCGGACTGACGGCGGGCGAAGGCCACGTTCACGTCGAGCCGGTCGAGGATCTGGGCGAGGGTCTGCTGCCCCGACCGGATCGGGTGGGCGTCGAAGAACCCGCGGATGTCGGTGGCCAGGGCGGACTGGCACAGGGCGGAGAGCCCCTCGAGCATGCGCACGATCGAGTTCTGGGGCAGGCGCTCGACGATCGGGTCCCAGTTCTGCTTGAGGAAGGACCAAGCTTCGGGACCGCCCACCCGGTTGGCCAGCAGCACCGACAGCAGGTACGGCGCGTTCTGGGTGCGCACCTCGTCGAGGGACATGCGCAGCGTCCGCCCCACCAGCCCGAGGTCCTGGAAGCCGCCGAGGGCGTAGAGGTAGCGCACCTCCTCTTGAGGGGTGGCCGGGTGCCGGAACCGGTCGAGGAAGTCCTCGTACTCGCTGGCCGAGCCGGTCCAGGCCACCACCGACACCACCGCGGCCAACAGGTCGGGGTCGATGGCGGAGCGGTCGATCAGGGCCCGCTTGTGGAGCTCGGCGCAGCGTCCCCGCACCTCGTCGTCGGCGCCGGTCGTGCCCAGCGCCCCCACCAGCGTCGCTCGCAGGGTGCCGACCTTGTCGGCCTCGCCCGGACGGGTGTCCCAGCCGAGGCGGTCGAGGGCCGGCCCCGCCACCCGGCGGATGAAGGCTTCGACCGCCGCCCGCTCGGGGCCGTCGGTCACCCGGTGCAGGAAGTCGAGCGGGTTGAGCGCCGCGCTCCAGACCGAGGGGTCGTCGTCCGCACCGATGCGGGCGGTCAGGGCCAGGAAGTCCCCCAGCGGGGCGGCGTCGGCCAGGGCCAAAGCCCAGCTGTCGGACAGGAGGTTGAAGCGCTCCAACGGGTCGAGCTGGTCGAGTTGCCCGGCGAGGGCGGTGAACAGGTCGGCGCCGTAGCGGACGCGGTAGAAGCCCCATCCCCCCGAGTTGACGACCGCCCAGTCGGGCCGCCCGCCCAGATCGATCTCGGCCGAGGTCCCGGACAACAGGACCCGGTGGTCGCCGACCCGGCCGCCGACCGAGGCCCGGACCAGGACGGGGACGCTCCAGCGGGTGGCGTCATCACCGCCCAGGTAGGCGAAGCGCTGCTGGGACAGGGACAGCCCCCGCTCGGTCGCCGCCCCCGACACCAAGGGGTTGCCGGCCTGGAAGATCCAGCTGTCCATCGTCGAGCGCACCGGTTCTCCGGTGGCCTCCTCGATGGCGTCCCAGAGGTCGGTGGTCTCGGCGTTGCCGTGGCTGTGGGCGGTCAGGTAGCGGTTGATGCCCCGCCGAAAGTCGTCCTCGCCCAGGTAGCGCTCCATCATGCGCAGCACCCCGGCGCCCTTCTGGTAGGTGAGGGTGTCGAACATGCCCTCCGCCTCCTCGGGGCGGGCCACGGGGAACTCGATGGCCCGCGTCGACGGCAAGCCGTCGATCGACATGGCCGCCCCCCGGCTCAGCCCGAAGGTCACCCAGCGGTCCCACTCCGGCCGGTAGGCGTCGACGCAGAGCAGCTCCATGAAGGTGGCGAACGCCTCGTTGAGCCACAACCCGTTCCACCATCTCATCGTCACCAGATCGCCGAACCACATGTGGGCGATCTCGTGGGCGATGACGTCGGCGACCCGCTCGAGCTCGATGTGGGAGGCGGCGTTGCGGTCGATGAGCAGCAGCGACTCGCGGAAGGTGACCGCCCCCAGATTCTCCATGGCGCCGAAGGCGAAGTCGGGTAGCGCCACCAGGTCGAGCTTGGACGCCGGATATGGGATGCCGAACCAGTTGGCGAAGAAGCGCAGGGCGTGGGCGCCGACCTCGAGGGCGAAGTCGCACAGATGTCCCTTGCCCGGAACGTGCACGACGCGAAGGCTCACCCCGTCGACGTCGACCGGGTCGCAGGTCTCCAGCGGTCCGATGATGAACGCCACCAGGTAGGTGGACATCTTCATGGTGTCGGCGAAGCGGATGACCGAGCCCCCGTCGGGGCGGCGGTCGCGCCCGACCTCGGGTGAGTTGGACACCGCCGTCAGCCCCGGCCCGACGCTGAGGGTTATGGAGAACACCGCCTTGCGGTCGGGCTCGTCCCAGCACGGGAAGGCCCGGCGGGCGTCGGTCGCCTCGAACTGGGTGGCGGCGATCACCCGTTCATCGCCGTCGGCGTCCTGGTAGGTGCTGCGGTACAGGCCACGGAGCTTGTCGTTGATCGACCCGGCGAAGGAGAGCAGCAGGGTGGCGGGGCCGGCCGGGGCCTCCCCCTCGAGGCGGAGGATGACTCGTTCCTCGTCCTCGTCGAAGGCGACGGAGGCGTCCAGCTGGGCACCGTCTTGGCAGACCAGGCGGGCTTGGGCGACCTCGAGCTCGGCCGCGTTGAGGACGAGCTCGCCGGTCGGTTCGTGGATCTGCAGCGACACTCGTTCGGTGCCCGTGAAGGTCGCACGGTCGAGGTCGGGGACGATCTCGATCTCGTAGCGGTCCGGCTCGATCGTGCGCGGGAGCCGGTAGGGCGGGGTGTCGGTCATGGCACCCTCAAGCTAATTTGCGGCGGCGGGTTCCGTCCGGACGTGCCCGATAGTGGCACCGGGTGCCCGCCGGCGGAAGGCTCGGAGAGGGCGGCGGCTGCCGCTAGCGTCCCCGCCCGTGTCCCCTCCCTACGACGTGGTCGCCGTCGGGCACGCCATCGTCGACGTGGTCGTCGCCGTGGAGGCGGAGGAACTGGCCGCCACCGGGCTGACGCCCGGGACGATGACCCTGATCGGGGAAGAGGAAGCCGAGCGGCTGTACGCCGCCGGGGCGGCGGGCCGCGAGGTCGCCGGTGGGTCGGCCGCCAACACGGCCGTCGGCGTGGCCTCCCTCGGTGGGTCGGCGGCCTTCGTCGGTCGGGTGGGCGACGACCGGCTGGGCAAGGTCTTCGTCGACGATCTGGCCGCCGTCGGCGTCGACTTCGACACCCCTCCGGCGGCCGATGTGGACGGCACCGGGCGCTGCATCGTCTTCGTCACCCCCGACGGTGAGCGCACCATGCGCACCTATCTCGGCGCCGGCCCCCACATTGGCGAGGACTGTGTCGACGAGGCTCTCATCGGCGGTGCTCGCCTGGTGTATCTCGAGGGTTACCTCTGGGATGCGGCCTCGGCCGCCGCCGCCGTGGGGCGGGCCATCTCGCTCTCCAGGCGCTCGGGGGCGCAACTGGCCCTTTCGCTGTCGGATCCGGGTTGTGTGGAGCGCCATCGCGAGGAGCTGTCCGAGTTGCTCACCGCCGGCGCCGTCGACGTGCTCTTCGCCAACGAGGCGGAGATCGTCGAGCTCCTCGGCGCCGATGGCTTCGACTCTGCCGTCGAGGAGGTCGGACGCCTGTGCCCGGTCGCCGCCCTGACCCGGGGCGAGCTCGGCTCGGTGGTCGTCACCGCCGCCGGAACCACCGCGGTACCGGCCCATCCGCCCCGGCGGGTGGTGGACACCACCGGCGCCGGAGACCTCTACGCCGCCGGCTTCCTGTACGGGATGTGCCGCCACCTGCCCCCCGAGGCCTGCGCCCGCCTGGGCGGGCTTGCCGCGGCCGAGGTCATCTCCGTCCTCGGCGGCCGGCCCCATGCGAGGCTGGCCGACCTGGCCGCCAAGTCCGGGCTGGTCTGAGCGGCGGCCCAGGTCTGCTGCCCCCGGCGGCGGGGGCCCGGTACGGTGAGCCGGTGACCGCCGCCAACCCGTGGCTCGAGCGCCGGGTCCTCGCCTACGCCCACCAAGGCGGTGCCCGCGAGGCGCCTTCCAGCACGCTCTACGCCATGCACCGCGCCCTCGAGGCCGGGGCGACGGCCCTCGAGATGGACGTGCACGCCACCGCCGACGGGGAGCTGGTCGTGTGCCACGACTCGACCGTCGACCGCACGACCGACGGAACCGGCCCCATCGCCGCACTGACCCTCGACGCTCTGCGGCGGCTGGACAACGCCTACTGGTTCGTTCCGGGCGAGGTGGCGGTGCGGGGCCGACCAGCGACCGACTACCCGTTGCGGGGCCGGGCGCCTGACGACGCCCAGCTGCGGATCCCGACCCTCCGTGAGGTGTTGGAGGAGTTCCCGACCACCTTCCTCAACCTGGACATCAAACAGACGGCGCCGAACGTGTCCCCCTACGAGGCGGCCCTGGCCCGCCTCCTCGCCGAGCACGACCGGACCGACGACGTCATCGTCGCCTCCTTCCATGACGCCGCCACCCAGGCCTTCTCGGCAGTCTCGCCTCAGGTGGGAACGTCGCCCGGCACGCTCGGCGTCGGCGCCTTCTTCGCCGCCGTGCGCAAGGGGGTCGAGCCACCGGCGGTTGAGAGTTTTCGCGCCCTGCAGGTTCCCGTCCGGTTCGGGACGACCGTCATCGTCGACGAGGAGTTCGTGGGCGGCGCCCACGCCCACGGGCTGGCTGTGCACGTGTGGACCATCGACGACCCCGACGAGATGGGCCGCCTCGTCGACCTCGGCGTCGACGGCATCATGTCCGACGTCCCGTCGGTGCTGGCCAAGGTCCTGGACGACCGGGGGGCCACCTTCCGCGCCGGGCGGTGAGGAGCTCCGTTAGGGACGCAGCCCCCGCGCCGTGGGCCCCGGGGCCCGCAGCGGCGCGGCCAGCCCGGCGAACTCGCACAGCAGCCGCCTGGTGTCGCGGGGGTCGATGATCTCCTCGACGAGGAAGGCCTCCGCCGTCCGGAAGGGGGAGCGGACCAGGTTCATGCGCTCCTCGATCTCGGCGCGGAGGGCGTCGGGGTCCTCCGCCTCCTCCAGCTGGGCCCGGAAGGCCGCTTCGATCCCTCCCTCGAGGGGCAGCGAGCCCCAGTCGCCCGAGGGCCACGCGTACCGGTAGGACAGCCGCGAGGCGTTCTGGTGGGCGGCGCCGGCCACCCCGAACACCCGGCGCAGGATGACCGAGCACCACGGGACCCGCGCTTGGTAGACGGCGGCGAGGGCGCGCGAGCCGTAACGGATGGTGGCGGCCTGCTCGGCCTGGGTGCCGATCACGAACCCCGGCTGGTCCACCAGGTGGACGACGGGCAGGTGGAAGGTGTCGGCCAGGTCCACGAAGCGGGTGACCTTCTCGGAGGCGGACGCCGTCCAGCCGCCGCCGTACTGGTAGGGGTCAGAGGCCAGTAGGGCCACCGGCCAGCCGTCCAGCCGGGCCAGCCCGGTGACGGCCGACCGCCCCCACAACCGTCCCATCTCGAGAAAGGAGCCCCGGTCGAACAAGGCCTCGATGATCGGGCGGATCTTGTAGGCCTGGCGCCGCGAGCGGGGAACGGCCCCGATCAGCCACTCGTCGCCCCGCTGGGGGTCGTCGGTCGGCTCCGCCCGGGGGGGCAGCTCCCAGACTGATGGGGGCAGGTAGGAGAGGAAGCGCCGGGTGGCGGCGAAAGCTTCGTCCTCCGAGGAGACCTCGTCGTCCACCGCGCCGTTGCGGGCGTGGATGTGGCTGCCGCCGAGCTGTTCCTTGTCGACCTGCTCGCCGAGGCGGGCCACCACGGGCGGACCGGCCACGAAGACCTGGGACGTCCCCCGGACCATCACCGAGTAGTGGCTGCTGACCACCCGGGCCGCCCCCAACCCGGCCACCGAACCGAGGGCCAGGGCCACGACCGGAACCGACGCCAGGTTGTCGACCACCCACTCCCATCCGGGATTGGCCGGCACGTAGGTCCGTCCCGTCTGGTCGAGCGACTTGACCGAGCCCCCGCCTCCCGTGCCGTCCACGAGGCGTACGATCGGTATGCGCAGCTCGTTGGCCATCTGCTCGGCCATCACCTGCTTCTGGAAGATGGAGGCGTCGGCCGCTCCGCCCCGCACCGTGAAGTCGTCGCCTCCCACCACAACCGGGCGCCCGTCGATACGGCCGCGGCCCATCACGAAGTTCGCCGGCATGAAGTCCGTCAGTTGGGACCCCTCGTAGGTGGCCTTGCCGGCCAGGGCGCCGATCTCGTGGAAGCTGCCCGGGTCGAGGAGGGCGTCGATCCGCTGGCGCACGGTCAGCTTGCCGCCGGCGTGCTGGCGGGCGACCTTGTCGGGTCCCCCCATGCGCTGGGCCAGCTCCACCCGGCGGGCGAGCTCGTCGACCTCAGGCTGCCAGCTGTCCGTCACGCCGTACCCGGCTGGCTCATGAAGGCCAGCTCCACCGAGGACCCGCACGCCCGGTCGACGGTGGCGATCGAGCGCCCGGGCTGGAGGGCGGGGCGTACCGGGCGGAGGCGGTCGCCCAGGAGGGCGGCCGTCGCCTCTATGTCGCCCACGGTTATGGCCAGGCCCCAGAACCGGGGCGGGCCGTCCCCGCCCGCTTCGACCACCTCGAGGATCGTCTCGCCGATCCGGAAGAAGGCCATCGACATGGGTCGGGCCCCGTCGGGCGAGCGGCGGCGTCGCAGCAGCAGCCCGGCGTCCTGCAACAGCTCGACGGTCCGCTCGAATCGGGGGCTGCTCACCACGATGTGGTCGATCGCCACTGCGCCGTTGGGGTGGGAGGCGGATGCCGGGTCGGGGGGTCCGTCGCCGTCGACCAGGCGGGTGGGCAGCCCGTCGAGGTCAGCCGGTCCGCCCAGACCGCTCAGCGTCCACCAGGCGATGCCGGTCGATGCGCCTTCGGGCGGCGTGGCGCCGAGGTCGACCCGGACCGAGCCGATGTGGCAGGTGCCCCCCTCTACCGCGAAGCCGAGGTCCTCCCACAGCGCGGGGGGGTCGGTCACCGCCATGGCGGTCACCGAGGGCATCAGCCGGGTGGCCGGGGCGCGGCCAGCCCGGTTGCTAACCGCGCCCGCAGTTGGGCTTCTTGCCGTGGTTGGCCGACTTCTTGCGCCGGGCCTTTCGCTTGACCGTTCGCTTCGACATGGGCGAGGAGCCTATTCCGGTGGCAGGTAGCCTCGCGGCCGTGGCGTCGGAGCGGCTTGGCATCGTCGGCCTGCCGAACTCAGGCAAGTCTTCGCTGTTCAACGCGTTGACGGGGGGCACGGCCGTGGTGGCGCCCCATCCGTTCTCCACCACCGAGACGAATGTCGGGGTGGCCCAGGTCCCCGACCCCCGCCTCGACGCTCTGTCGCAGATGAGCCACAGCCGCAAGACCGTGCACGCCACCGTCGAGCTGGTCGACATCGCCGGGCTGGTGGCCGGGTCTGCCGCCGGCGAGGGCCTGGGCAACCGGTTCCTAGCCGGCATCCGCGAGGTCGACGCCCTGCTCTACGTCCTGCGGGCCTTCGAGGATCCGAACGTCGTTGGCGGCGCCGATCCGGTGGAGGATCTGTCGACCCTCGAGCTCGAGCTGGTGCTGGCCGACCTGGCCTCGGCCGAGCAACAGGCGGAACGGCGTCGCAAGGCGGCCAAGTCCGACAAGTCGCTGGTCGGGGAGGTCGAAGCCCTGGACGCCGCCGTCGAGGTGCTGCAGGGCGGGACGCCGGTCTACCGGTCCACCCTGGGGCAGGGCACCCGGGTCGCCCTGCGCCCGTTCTTCCTCCTGACCAACAAGCCGATTCTCGCCGTGGTCAACCTGGGCGAGGAGCAGCTGCTCGACGCCGACGCCGTCGTCAAACCCGTCGCCGACGAGCTGGGCGGCGCCGGCGACGTGCTCGGGGTGTGCGTGCAGCTCGAGGCGGAGGCGGCGCGCCTCGACCCGTCCGAGCGGGCCGAGCTGCTCGAGGGGCTGGGACTGGGGGAGGGGGCCCTGCCCCGGGTGGCGCGGGGCGCCTACCACGTCCTCGGTCGGCGCATGTTCTTCACGACCGGCGACAAGGAGTCGCGGGCGTGGGCCTTCCGCCAGGGGGCCCGGGCGCCGGAGTGCGCGGGCGTGATCCATTCCGACCTCCAGCGCGGCTTCATCCGAGCCGAGGTGATCGGCTGGGAGGATCTGTTGGAGCTGGGCTCCTGGTCCCACGCCCGCGAGGCCGGCAAGCTGCGGGTCGAGGGGAAGGAATACGAGGTCGCCGACGGGGACGTCCTCGAGATCAGGTTCAACGTCTGAACGGGGCGAGTGGTGGCGTGGCTGCTGCGAGAGGGCGAGGTGCTGGCGTCGCTGGAGGTGCTCGACTCCGTGCCCAGCCGGATGAAGGGGCTCATCGGCCGTGACAGAGTCGACTGCGCCGTCCTGTTGCCCCGGACGCGGGCCATCCACACCGTCGGCATGCGCTTCCCCATCGACGTCGCCTTCTGCACCTCGGACATGAAGGTGGTGGCGACCATCACCAACGTTCGTCCCCTCCGGTTGTCGATGCCGCGCCTCAAGGCCAGCTGTGTGATCGAGGCCGAGGCGGGCTCGTTCGGGCGGTGGGGTCTTCGGGCCGGGGACCAGCTGGAGGTGAAGGGCTGACGGCCCCCCGCGAGGGGCTGCTCGTGGTGGTCGCCACGCCCATCGGCAACCTCGGCGATCTGTCCTCGCGGGCCGTCGCCGCCCTGCGGGGCGCGGATGTCATCGTGTGCGAGGACACCCGCCGCACGCGTGCGTTGCTCTCCCACGCCGGTGTGACCGGCAAGCGGCTCGTCGCCCTCCCCGCCCCCCGCGAGGCGTCCGGGGTCGCCCAGCTGGTCGCCTGGCTGGGGGAGGGGAAGACCGTGGCCCTGGTCAGCGACGCCGGCACCCCGGCCGTGTCCGACCCCGGCGCCCGACTGGTGTCGGCCGCCACCTGCGAGGGCTACCGGGTCGAGGCCGTCCCCGGGCCCTCGGCGCTGTTGGCCGCGCTGGTGGTCAGCGGCCTGGCGACCGACCGCTTCTGCTTCGAGGGGTTCCTGCCTCGCAAGGGCGCGGAGCGGCGGGCCCGGCTGACCTCCGTGGCCGCCGAGGAGCGCACCACGGTCCTCTACGAGGCGCCTCCCCGGGTGGCCGCCACCCTCGCCGACCTGGCCGGGGCGTGTGGCGCCGGGCGGGCGGTGGTGGTCGCCCGCGAGCTGACCAAGCGGCACGAAGAGGTGTGGCGCGGCAGTCTGGGAGAGGCGGCGGCCTTGGCCGCGGCGGCCGAGCCGCGCGGGGAGCACGTGATCGTGCTGGCGGGGGGGCCGTCAACCGAACCGGTGGACGACGACCGCCTCGACACCGCCCTGCGCCAGCACATGTCGGCCGGAATGTCAGCGCGCGACGCCGCTCGGGTGGTGGCGGAGAAGCTGGCGGTCGGTCGCCGCCGGGCCTACGAGGCCGCCCTCAGGCTGCGATGAGCCCTGGGCCGGGTGGCCCTAGGGGGAGCCGGCCGAGAAGGACGGCCCCACCTCGCTGACGCCTGTCGTGCATTCACGGCAGATGAGCCGCTCGCGGAACGACCGCAGATCGTCCTCGGTGCCGCAGAAGACGCAGCCCTGGCGGACCTTGGTGAGCGTCACCGAGTCGCCTTTGACGGCGACCTCCAACTCGTCACCAGGGCTGATTCCGAGCATCCTTCGCAGCTCCACCGGGACCACGATGCGGCCCAGGTGGTCGATCCGCCGGGGGACTCCGGTCGAATTCACTGAGTGGCACCCCCTTCGCTATCTGTAGGGTTCTACGCGATGGGCCGCCTCTTTCTGACGACTCCCATTTATTACGTAAATGACCTGCCCCATATCGGCCATGCCTACACCACCGTCATCGCCGACGCGGTGGCCCGGTGGCACCGACTGCGGGGGGACGAGGTCTTCTTCCTGACCGGCACGGACGAGCACGGGCTCAAGGTCCAGCGGGCGGCCGAGGCCAACGGGCTGTCCCCGAGCGAGCACGCCGACCGCACCGCGGCCCGCTTTCTCGAGACCTGGAAGCTGCTCGACATCGCCTACGACGATTTCATCCGCACCACCGAGCCCCGGCACCACCAGTCCGTCCAGGCGTTCCTCCAGAGGATCTACGACGGCGGCGACATCGAGCCCGACACCTACGAGGGTCTCTACTGCGTGGCCTGCGAGGGGTACTACAACGAGTCCGAGCTCGGCCCCGGCCTCACCTGTCCCATCCACGGGCGCCCGGTGGAGCACATGTCGGAGCAGAACTACTTCTTCCGCCTCTCCCGGTACCAGCAGCCCCTTCTCGACTGGTACGCCGCCCACCCCGACGCCGTGCAGCCGGAGTCGAAGCGCAACGAGGCGCTCGGCATCATCCGCCAGGGGCTCGACGACGTGTCGATCACCCGAACCTCGCTGGACTGGGGGGTGCGCGTCCCCTGGGATCCCGCCCACGTCTTCTACGTGTGGTTCGACGCCCTCATCAACTACGCCACGGCGATCGGCTACGGCGAGAAGCCCGATCGGTTCGACGCCTGGTGGCCGGCGGTCCACCACATCATCGGCAAGGACATCCTTCGCTTCCACTGCGTCTACTGGCCGGCGATGTGCCTGGCCGCAGGCATCGATCCCCCGGCGCGCATCTCGGTCCACGGCTACCTGCTGGTCGGCGGGGAGAAGATGTCCAAGACCCGGCTCAACCAGATACACCCGGCCGACCTGGTCGCCGATTTCGGCGTCGACGGGTTCCGCCACCACTTCCTGCGCGACGCCCCGTTCGGGCCCGACGGAGACTTCTCCTATGAGGGCATGGTCGCCCGCTACAACTCCGACCTGGCCAACAACCTGGGAAACCTCCAGGCCCGGGTGGCCACGGTCGTGGACCGCAAGTGCGGGGGTGTCGGGCCGGCGCCCCGCGCGGACTCGCCGCTGGCCGAGGTGGTGGCGGCCGCCCACGCCCACGCCGACGACGCCTGGCGGCGGGTGGCGCCCAGCGAGGCGCTCGAGGCGACCTGGCGCATCGTGCGCGAGACGAACTCCCTGTTGGAGGCGGCCGAGCCGTGGAGGGCCGAGCCCGGCCCTGAGGTCGACGCCGTCCTGGGGGACGCCCTCGAGGCGCTGCGGGTGGTGTCCATCCTGGCCTCGCCGGCGGTGCCCTACGCCGCCGCGGAGATCTGGCGCCGCCTGGGGCTCGAGGGACGCCCCGAGGACCAGCGGCTGCCGGATGCGGTGCGCTGGGGCGGCTACCCGGGTGGGCTGCAGGTGATCCGGGGGGATCCCCTGTTCCCCCGCAAGCAGGATTGACCGGCCGCCCGGGCCCCGCCGAGGGATCGGTCGTGGGCGGGCCCGTGTGGACCGATAGCCACTGCCACCTGCAGGACGAGGCCGACCCGGAGGGGGCGTGGGCGGCGGCGAGGGCCGCCGGCGTCGAGCGCCTCGTCTGCGTGGGCACCAACGCCGCCTGGTCGCGCCGGGCCCTCGAGCTGGCCGACCGGCTCGGCCCCGGCGTCTACGCCACCGTCGGGCTGCATCCCCACGAGGCATCGGCCGGCACCTCCGAGGTGGCGGCCATGGTCGGGGAGCTGGCCGGGGATCCCCGTTTGGTCGGGGTGGGGGAGTGCGGTCTCGACTACCACTACGACAACTCGCCCCGCCCCGAGCAGCGGCGGGCGTTCGCTGAGCAGGTGGTCCTGGCCGCCCACCACCGGCTCACGCTCGTGATCCACACCCGCGAGGCGTGGGCGGACACCTTCGGGGTGCTCCAGGCCGAGGGAGTGCCGGAGCGGACGGTGTTCCACTGCTTCACCGGCGGCCCCGACGAGGCCCGCCGGTGCCTCGACCTGGGCGCCTACCTCTCCTTCTCGGGCATCGCCAGCTTCGCCAGCGCCGGTGACGTGCGCGAGGCGGCCAAGCTCTGCCCTGCCGACCGGTTGCTCCTGGAGACCGACTCGCCCTTCCTCACCCCGGCACCCCACCGGGGGCGGCCCAACACCCCCGCCTACCTGCCCCTGGTGGGCCGGGCGGTGGCCGCCGCCCGGGGCGAGGCGCCCGAGGTGTTGGCCGAGACGTCGAGCGGGGCGGCGGCCCAGGCTTTCGGCCTCCAGGGCGCTCGCGATAGTTAGCGCTCCGCTTGCAGGGGTAAGCGGAGTCCCTTAGCCTGCCCTGACTCCCGCCGGCGCTGGGGCCGGCGCTCGAGGGGCTCTCTTGCACCTGGCCCCTCCTCCCGACAACCGAGAGGAAGGACCACACCCTGACGTACCACGACGCCGCTCTCGTCGCGTGGCGACGGCGCCGACTCCGCCGGCTGCGCAGGCTGCGCCGGATGTTCGTCGTGCCCCTGACCATGGGCACGCTGGCGGTGCTGGGCACGCTGGTCGTGCCCTCGGGCCATGCCGCCGCCCGGGTCGTGGTGAGCACGGTGGGCCGGCCCGACCGGCTGGTGGCCGAGCGGGCCAGCCGGTCGCGTCTCGGGATGCTCGACGCCGAGCAGATTCAGGCCATCGCCGCCGGTGGCCGGGCTTCGGTGGTCGTGGTCCCGACGGCGGCCACCCCCACCCCCACCACCACCCCCCACGCCGTCGTTCGGCGGGTGACGCCGGCCAGCACGACCACGACCACCCGGCCCCGGCCCACCACCACCACGACCGAGGCCCCCACCACCACGACCACCGCGCCGCCCGGCCACTCCGAGACCGGTCAGGCCTCCTGGTACAACGGGCCTGCCGGCCAGTGCGCCAACAACTCGATCCCCTTCGGTACCGTCGTCACCGTGACCAACCTGGCCAACGGGGCGAGCACCCAGTGCACGGTGGAGAGCCGCGGCCCCTACGAGGGCGGCAGGATCATCGACCTGACCGAGGCCACCTTCTCGCAGATCGCGTCGCCGTCGCAGGGTGTCATCAACGTCCGCATCCAGTGGTGAGCCGAAGGCGGGCGCCGTCGGTCGCGCCCGCCTGAGCGCCCTGCTGCGCCAGCACGGAATCCGGCCGAGCCGAGCCCTCGGGCAGAACTTCCTCGCCGATCCCAACACCGCCCGCCGCCTCGTCCGCCTGTCCGGTGTCGGGGCCGGCGACCGGGTGGTCGAGATCGGCGCCGGCCTCGGGTCCCTCACCCTTCCCCTGGCCGCCGCCGGGGCCCGGGTGACGGCGGTCGAGGTGGACCGACGGCTGGCCGCCGCCCTGCGCGAGGTCACCTCCGGCTACAACGTCGAAGTGGTCGAGGCGGACGCCCTGAGCGTCGACTGGGGAGCCCTTCTCGGAGGGGGCCGATGGGTGTTGGTGGCCAACCTCCCCTACAACATCGCCACCCCTCTGGTGGTCGAGCTGCTGGAGGGAGAGCCCGACCTTCAGCGCATGCAGGTCATGGTCCAGCGCGAGGTCGCCGAGCGCCTGGCCGCCGGCCCCGGCTCCTCCTCCTACGGGGCGGTGTCGGTGAAGGTCGCCTACTTCGCCGAGGCCCGGGTGGTCGGCCACGTGCCCCCCACCGTCTTCATACCGCAGCCGGCCGTCGAGTCGGCCCTCGTATCCCTAGTCCGCCGCCCGGCGCCCGCCGTCCCCGCCTCGGTGGCCTCCTACGCCGAGATCGTCTCCCTCGTCGAAGCCGGGTTCGCCCAGCGTCGCAAGATGCTGCGCCGGGCCCTGGCCGGACTCGAACCGACCCTCGATGCCGCCGCCTGGGCCGCGGCCGGCGTCCGACCGGAGGACCGGGCCGAGGACCTGGACGTGTCCTCCTGGGGCCGACTGGCCGCCGCCCGCCGGGCCGCCGCCGGCCGGGCCACCCCCCAGGGCGCCCGGTGAGCGCCGCCGGGCAGCTCCCCGCCCTGCTGACCGCCCCGGCCAAGCTCACCCGCTGGCTGCGGGTGGTGGGGACCCGCCCAGACGGCCTGCACCTGATCGAGGCCGAGATGGTCTCGCTCGATCTGGCCGACCGCATCGACCTCTCCGCCGGCGACGGCCTCGAGGTCGTCGACGAGACCGCCCTATCGCCCGGGCGACAGATCGGGCTTCCCGTCGAGGCGGGCGGCGAGAACCTGGTGGCCCGGGCCCTGGCGGCGGTGGGGCGCACGGCCCGGGTCCGACTCCACAAGCGGGTGCCCGCCGGCGCCGGGCTGGGGGGTGGCTCATCCGACGCCGCCGCCGTGCTGCGCTGGGCGGGCGTCACCCCCGAAGGGGAGGGGCTGTCGTTGGCCGCCTCCCTGGGCGCCGACGTGCCCTTCTGCCTGGTGGGAGGAAGGGCCGAGGTCGCTGGCATCGGCGAGCAGGTCAGCCCCCTGCCGTTCGCTCCGCTGAGCTTCACCTTGCTGCTGCTTCCCTTCGGTGTGTCGACGGCGGAGGTGTACCAACGCTGGGATGCCCTCGGAGGCCCGGTCGGGGAGGGTCCGAACGACCTCGAGACCCCCGCCCTGGAGGCCGAGCCCCGCCTCGCCGCCTGGCGTGACGCCCTGGGCCAGGCGACAGGGGCCCGCCCCGTGCTGGCCGGCAGCGGGTCCACCTGGTTCGTGGAGGGGGCCTACGCCGGCTTGGCGGGGTCGTTCCCCCCGCCGGGCGGCCAGCGCCAGGCCGGCCACGTTGTGGTCTGCCATAGCCAGCCGGCGCCGCCGTCGGCCTGACGCGAAACGGCCGCCCCTCGGGGCGGCCGGAGAACGGCTGAGTCCGGTCGGGCTACTTGCCCGCCCGCCGCTGCCAGCGGGTGGCCTTCAGCATCTTCTTGTGCTTCTTCTTGCGCATCCGCTTACGGCGCTTTTTGATCAGAGAGCCCATGACCGGCCGCAGGCTACTGGCTGGTCACAAACCCCTGCGAACCCGGCAACTATCGTCGCCCTGGAGGCTCCGTGCCCGATCGGGGGTCGTCCAACGGCAGGACAGCGGACTTTGGATCCGCTAATGGAGGTTCGAGCCCTCCCCCCCGAGCCGTCCGCCGCTCAGAACTCCCACGCCATCTTGGCCAAAGAGAGCAATCCGGCGAAGATCAGCACAAACAGCAGCAGGAAGTTCATCGCTTGGTCCGTCCCTTCGTTGTGCTCGAAGGGTTCGGGGCCGGGGCGGGTCGACCCTTCCCAACGGGCGCCCAACTCGGCGGGCCGGGCGGGGGTGTCGATGTCCGTGCCGGTGGCACCGGAAATAGACCGCCTGACCGCCTGCTTGCTGTAGAAAAGACTGCGTGAGCTCTCGCCGTCTGAATGCCGTGGTGCTGGCGGCCGGCGAGGGGACCCGGATGCGCTCGGCGCGGCCCAAGCCGCTGCACCTCCTGTGCGGCCGACCCATGGTCGCCTACGTGGTCGACGCCCTGGCCGAGGTTTCGGTGGAGCGGGTGGTGGTGGTGGTCGGCCACTCCGGCGAGCGGGTGGCCAAGGCCCTCCAGGAGCTGGCCCGCCCCGACCTGACCATCGAGTTCGTCGAGCAGCGGGTGCAGCGGGGCACGGGCGACGCCGCCGCCGTGGGACTCACCGGGCTGCCGAGCGACCTCGAGGACGAAGAGGACCTCGACGTCGTCGTCCTGCCCGGCGACACGCCGCTGCTGCGCCCGCCGACCCTCGCCGCCCTGGTGCGGACGCACCGGTCCTCTGACGCGGCGGCGACCCTGCTCACCGCCCGTCTCGACAACCCCTACGGCTACGGGCGCATCGTCCGCTCCAAGGACGGCAGGATCGCCCGGGTCGTGGAGGAGCCCGACGCGACCGACGAGGAGCGTCAGATCAACGAGGTCTGCACCAGCATCTACTGCTTCCGACGGGGGGTGCTGGCCCCGGCCCTTCGCCGCCTGTCGCCGGAGAACGCCCAGGGGGAGTACTACCTGACCGACGTGGTGTCGGTCGTTCACGACGCTGGCTACAACGTCGTCTCCATGGTCGTGGCCGACCCGATGGAGGCCGCCGGTGTCAACGACCGGGCCCAGCTGGCCGTGGCCGAGGCCGAGCTGCGCGACCGGACCAACGAGCGCTGGATGCGCCGCGGGGTCACCATGGTCGACCCGGAGCGGACCTACGTCGACGCCTCCGTGCAGCTCTCCGAGGACGTCACCCTGTTCCCCGGCACCCTCCTCCAGGGGGCCACCACGGTCGGGGAGGGGTCGGTGATCGGCCCCGACAGCCGGCTGGTCGACTGCCGGGTCGGACGGGGGGCGCTGGTCGAGCAGACCGTGGCCAGGCGGGCCTACATCGGCGACGAGGCCCAGGTCGGACCGTTCGCCGTGCTCGAGCCCGGGTCCCATGTCGGGCCGGGCGAGGTCACCGGTCCGTTCCATCGCCGTCAGGCCGAAGGGGGATAGCAGCTGTGGAGCTGGTGACCAAGAAACGGCTCCGGCTGTACGCCGGTCGAAATCATCCCGAGCTGGCCGCGGAGATCGCCGAGCGCCTCGGCGTCGATCTCGGCGAGCCCCAGCTGCGTGAGTTCGCCAACGGCGAGATCCACTGCCGGTTCAGCGAGTCGGTGCGGGGCACGGACGTGTTCATCCTGCAGACCCACGGCCGCGAGGTGAACCACTCGATCATGGAGCAGCTCATCATGATCGACGCGGCCAAGCGGGGTTCGGCCAAGCGGATCACGGCCGTGTGCCCCTACTACGGCTACTCGCGTCAGGATCGAAAGGCGTCCGGACGCGAGCCGATCACCGCCAAGCTGATCGCCGACATGTTCCGCACCGCCGGCGCCGAGCGGATCGTCAGCGTCGACCTCCACTCCGGTCAGATCCAGGGTTTCTTCGACGGGCCGGTGGACCACCTGACCGCCATGCCGGTCCTCATCGACTACCTGAAGGCGACAGGCGTGGGCGATCTGCTGATGGTGGCCCCCGACGCCGGGCGGGTGAAGGTCGCCGAGCGCTTCGGCCAGCATCTCGACGCCGACATCGCCATCGTCCACAAGCGCCGCCCCCGGGGCTCGGCGAACGTGGTCGAGGCGTTGGACGTCGTGGGAGCGGTGGACGGACGTTGCTGCGTGCTGGTGGACGACATGATCGACACCGCCGGCACCGTCTGCGCCGCCGCCGAGCTGCTCCTGGCCAAGGGCGCCACCGACGTCTGGACCATGGCCACCCACGGGGTCCTCTCCGACCCGGCCATCGACCGGCTCAAGAACTCGGCCATCTCGCGGGTGGTGGTCACCAACACCCTCCCCGTGCCGCCCGACCGCCAGTTCGACAAGCTCGAGGTCCTGTCCGTCGCCAGCGTGGTCGCCGACGCCATCGACGCCGTGTTCGAGGACACCTCCGTCTCGGAGATCTTCGGGGGCGAGAACCAGTTCTGACCGAGTAGAATCCTGCGGTCCTGGTAACCCGCACCCCCGCCGGAGCGCGCCGTCATGCCCGAGATCACCCTGAACGCCCAGACGGGCCGCAAGGCCGGTACCCGCCCCAGCGGCCGACTGCGGGCCGCCGGCCAGATCCCCGGGGTCATCTACGGCCACGGCATCGAGCCCATCCCGGTGGCCGTCGACGGTCGTGAGCTTCGCTCGGCCCTGTCCTCCGACGCCGGGCTCAACGCCCTGCTGTCGTTGAAGGTGGACGGCACCAGCCACCTGGCCATGGCCCGGGTCATCCAACGCCACCCGGTGCGTCACACCGTCGTCCACGTGGACTTCCAGGTCGTGCGGCGCGACGAGGTGATCAGCGCCGACGTGCCCGTCCACCTGGTCGGCGAGGCCGAGGCGGTCCAGCGCGACGACGGCGTCGTCGACCAGCAGCTCCACACCCTGTCGGTCAAGGCGACACCTGACCGCATCCCCCACGCCATCGAGGTCGACATCTCCGCCCTGGAGGTCGGCTCCACCATCCGGGTGGGGGACCTGCGCCTGGCCCAGGGCGTAAGCACCGACGTCGACCCCGACCAGGCGGTTGTGGTGGGCCAGCCCCCGCAGGCCGCCGCCGAGGCGGCCGCCATCGAGGAGGCGGCGGCCGAGGCCCTGGCCGAAGCGGCCGCCGAGACCCCCGAAGGGGCGGAGGCCGCCGGCGAGGAGGTCGTGGAGGCGAGCGCCGAGGGCGGCGAGGCCGCCGACGGGGCCGCCGAGAGCTCCGACGAGGGTTAGCCGCTGCTTCGTGCGCGTACCGGCACGCCGGCCGACCTGCTGGTCGTCGGGCTGGGCAATCCGGGCCGCGAGTACGAGCACACCCGTCACAACCTCGGCGCCGACACCGTCGCCCTCCTGGCCTCGCGCCACGGCGACCGGCTACGGATGTCGAAGGCCGACCGCTCGCTGGTGTCGGAGGTCCGCATCGACGGCCGCCGGGTCGCCCTCGCCTTCCCCCAGACCTACATGAACGAGTCCGGTAGCGCCGTCGGTCGACTGGTGCGCCGCCACGGGATCGTGGACCTCGCCCGTCTGGTCGTGGTGCACGACGAGCTTGACCTGCCGGTCGCCAAGGTGAGGGTGAAGCTGGGCGGGGGAACGGCCGGACACAACGGGCTGCGCTCCATCCAGGCCCACCTCCGCGACAACGGTTTCGCCCGGGTCCGGATCGGCGTGGGCAAGCCCCCGGGCAAGCAGTTCGGGGCCGACCACGTCCTGCGACCTCCGTCGAAGTCCGAGCGGACCGAGCTGGAGGTGGCGGTGCAGGTGGCCGCCGACGCCGTCGAGTCGATCCTCGTGGACGGCGTGCCCGCCGCCATGAACCGGTTCAACGGTCTGTGAGAGCTGCCTGATGACCCTCAAGCAGCTGCCGCCTCTCCTCCGCCACGACCCGGCCCTGGTGGCGGTGGCGGGGGCTTCCAGCGCCGTGCTGGCCGTGCCCGAGCCCGCCCGGGCGATCACCGTGGCCGGCTTGTGTCATCTGTCGGACCGCCGCCCCATCGTGGTGGCGGTGCCCACCCACGCCGACGCCGATCGGCTGGTCGCCGACCTCGAGGCCTTCCTCGGGCCGGAACGGGTCGACCCCTTCCCGGCGTGGGAGACCCTCCCCTTCGAGCGGGTGAGCCCCGGGGTGGAGACCATGGGTCGTCGGCTGCGGGCCATCTGGCATCTCCGGCGGCGGGCGGCGGGCGACGACGCCGGTCCTTCGGTCATGGTCGCCACCGTTAAGTCACTGCTGCAGCGGCTCGGCCCCGGCGCCACCCGGTCCGAGCCGCTGGTCGTGCGGGCCGGCGAGCAGCTCGACCCGGAGGAGCTGGTGACCCGACTGGTCACCATGGGCTACCGGCGCGAGTACCAGGTCGAGCACCGGGGCGAGGTGGCCGTCCGCGGCGGCATCGTCGACGTGTTCCCCTCGACCGACGACGGCCCCGTCCGCATCGACCTGTGGGGTGACGAGGTCGATCGGCTCACCGACTTCGACGTGTTCGACCAGCGCTCCACGGCCGAGCGCGAGCAGGTCGAGGTGTTCGCCTGCCGCGAGGTGCTGCCGACCGACACCGTGCGGCGGCGGGCGGGCTCCCTCATCGGAGCCCAGCCGTGGGCCCGGGACCAGTGGGAGCGGCTCTCCGAGGGGCTGTTCTTCGACGGGATGGAGTCGTGGCTTCCGTGGCTGGCCGAAGACGACGCGGTGCTGACCGACCTGCTCGGCCCCGAGGCCCAGGTCGTCCTGGTCGATCCCCGGCGGATGCGCGACCGGGCCGCCGAGGTCCTCGACGAGGAGGCGGCGCTGGCCGCGACCCTCGCCCAGACGTGGGGGGCGCCGGCCAACGAGGAGTTCCCCCGCCTTCATGTTCCCTTCGAGCGGCTCCTCGAGCGCACCGACTCCGGCGTGCTGTCGGTCACGTCGGTGGCCGAGGGCCCCGACACGCCAGCCGTGGACGCCCGGGGCTGGGACCCGGTGATCGGCGACCCCGCCCGGCTGGCCCGCAACATCGGGTCGCTGGCCCGCGACGGCCACCGCGTGGTCATCTGCGCCGACGGCGAGGGGAGCGCCGCCCGCATCGCGTCGTCGCTGCGCGAGGAGGGCCTCGTCGTGGCCTCCGCCCAGCCCGACGAGCTTCCGGCCCCCGGCATCACCGTCGCCGTGCAGCCCCTCGAACGGGGCTGTGTCCTCGCCGCCGCCAAGCTGGCCGTGCTGGCCGAGTCCGACGTGACCGGCCGGCGCCGGCCGCACCGGCGGCCCCGCCCCCGGGCCCGGGCCGGCGAGGGCTTCTTCGACGATCTCAAGGTGGGCGACTACGTGGTCCACCACCACCACGGCGTCGCCCGTTACGGCGGGATGGTGAAGCGGGCCATCGGCGGCTCCGAGCGCGACTACCTCCTGCTCGACTACCGCGGTGGCGACAAGCTGTACGTGCCGTCCGACCAGATCGACGCCGTCACTCCCTACACCGGCGGTGAGACGCCGAGCCTCAACCGGCTGGGGGGCTCCGACTGGCAGCGCACCCGCTCCAAAGTCCGGGCCGCCGTGCGCGAGATCGCCCAGGAGCTCGTCGTCCTCTACCGGCGGAGGGTCACCTCCACCGGCCACGCCTTTCCGCCGGACACTCCCTGGCAGGCCGAGATGGAGAGCGCCTTCCCCTTCACCGAGACGCCCGACCAGGCCAAGGCGATCACCGACGTCAAGGCGGACATGGAGCAGGCCGTGCCCATGGACCGCCTTCTCTGCGGGGACGTCGGGTTCGGCAAGACCGAGGTCGCCATCCGCGCCGTGTTCAAGGCGGTGCAGGACGGCAAGCAGGCGGCGGTGCTCGTGCCCACCACCCTCCTGGCCCAGCAGCACTACCAGACGTTCTCCGAACGGTTCGCCGGCTACCCCGTGCGCGTCGAGGTGCTGTCGCGTTTCCTCACCGCCGGCCAGGCCAAGCAGGTGGCCGAGGGACTGGCGACGGGCGCCGTCGACGTGGTCATCGGCACCCACCGGCTCCTCTCCGGTGACATCCGCTTCCACGATCTCGGCCTGCTCGTGGTCGACGAAGAGCAGCGCTTCGGTGTGACCCACAAGGAGGCGATCAAGGCCCTGCGGACCGACGTCGACGTGTTGACGCTCACGGCCACGCCGATACCGCGCACTCTCGAGATGAGCCTGACGGGCATCCGCGACCTCACCCTGCTCAACACGCCGCCGGCCGAGCGCCAGCCGATCCTCACCTTCGTGGGCGAATACGACGAGCGAGCCGTGTCGGAGTCGATCCGGCGCGAGCTGCTGCGCGAGGGTCAGGTGTTCTTCGTGCACAATCGCGTCGCCGACATCGAGCAGGTCGCCGCCCGGGTCCGCCAGCTGGTTCCGGAGGCCAGGGTGGCTGTGGCCCACGGGCAGTTGGACGAGGGCAGCCTCGAGCGGGTGGTGCTCGACTTCTGGGACGGCGCCTACGACGTCCTGGTATGCACCACGATCATCGAGTCCGGCATCGACATGCCTACCGTCAACACCTTGGTGGTCGACCGGGCCGACGCTCTCGGCCTCGGGCAGCTGCACCAGCTGCGCGGCCGGGTGGGACGGGCCGGGCAGCGGGCCTACGCCTACCTCTTCTACCCGCCCGAGCGGGTCCTGTCTGAGGAGGCCTACGAGCGCCTGCGCACCATCGGCGAGCACACCGAGCTCGGGTCGGGGTTCAAGATCGCCATGCGCGACCTCGAGATCCGCGGCGCCGGCAACCTCCTCGGCCAGGACCAGTCGGGGCACATCGCCGCCGTGGGCTACGACCTGTACGTGCGGATGGTGAGCGAAGCGGTGGCCGAGCTGAAGGGGGAGGAGATCCGGCCTCCGGCCGAGATCAAGCTCGACCTGCCTATCGAAGCCCACCTCCCCACCGACTACGTCGGACGCGAGGACCTGCGCCTGGAGGCCTACCGCCGGCTGGCCAACATCACCGACCCGGCCGAGGTGGACGACATCGCCGCCGAGTGGCAGGACCGCTTCGGTCCCCTGCCCGAGCCGGCCCGGGCCCTCCTGCGCGTCGGCCGCCTGCGGGCCGAGTGCGTCCGCACCGGGGTCACCGAGGTGACGGTGGTGCGGGGCCGCCCGGGGAGCCCCCCGACCGCCCGGCTGGCGCCGGTCAGTCTCAAGGTGAGCGAGAAGCTGCGCCTCCAGCGCCTCGCCCCCAAGTCGGTGGTGAAGGAGGACCAGTCGCTGGTGGTCGTCCCCCTGGGACCCAAGGCCGACCCGGCCGAGGCCCTGACCGAACTGCTCACCGAGCTGATCCCCGCGTAGAGTCTCGACCCACCGTGAGGAAAGCCCTGTTTCTTGGCGCGGCTGCCGTCGGGTTGTCCCTGACCGCCGCCGCCTGCAACCCCATCGAGCCCTACGCCGCCCTAGTGAACGGGCAGGCCATCACCCAGACCGCCCTGAACCAGGAACTCGAAGCGGTCCGGTCCAGCCCCCAGGTGATGCAGACCCTCGCCCAGAACCAGCTGGCCGTCACCGGGGCCGGACAGGAGACGTTCAGCTCCGACTTCGCCGCCCAGGTGCTCCGGGGCGAGATCTTCTACGCCCTCATCCACCAGGAGGTCGTCCGCCGCCGCCTGACCGTCACCGGCGCCGACCTGGCCTCGGCCCGCCAGGACGCGGCGGCCGAGTTCGGCAGCCCCGGAGAGTTCCAGTCGCTCCCCGGCTACTACCAGGACGTCCTCGTCCACCGCTCGGCCGACGCCAACGCCCTGGCCGCCGCCATCGGCCGGGTCCATCTCGGCGCCGCCGCCATCGCCGCCTACTACGCCGCCCACCGTGCCGAGTACGTGGAGGCGTGCGTGCAGCACATCCTGGTGGCGACCCAGGCCGAGGCCGCCCAGGTGAAGGCGGACCTGGCGGCGGGGAAGCCCTTCGACCAGGAGGCGGCGGCCAAGTCGACCGACACCGGCTCGGCGGCCAACGGCGGCCGGCTCGGCTGTGGCCCGGCCAACCAGTACGTGGCGCCGTTCGCCCACGCGGTGGAGACCCTGCCGGTCGGCGTGGTGAGCGATCCGGTGCAGAGCCAGTTCGGCTGGCACATCATCGAGGTGACGGCCCGGACCCAGCAGCCGCTTTCCGCCGTCGAAAGCCAGATCCGCCAGCAGCTGCTGTCGAACGCCTCACAGTCGCTCAACGGCTTCCTCCAGCAGGCGTCGGCCCGGGCCGACATCGTGGTCAACGCCCGCTACGGGACCTGGGTCCGCTCCGGGCCGAACGGCCCCGGGGTTCAGCCCCCTCAGGCTCCGAACGTCCGCTCCGACGGCCCCGGCTCCGGGGGTCAGTCGTCGGGTCCGTCCGGCGGGCCCTCGGGCCCACCGGGTCCGTCAGGTCCGTCGGGTCCGTCGGGCCCGTGACCGCCGTGGTCGTCGCCGTGGGGCTCGGCCCGGCCGGGCCTGAGCTGCTGACGGCGGCGGCGAGGGCGGCCATCGAGGAGATCCCCCGGCGCTACCTGCGCACCGCCCGGCATCCCTCGGCCGTCGCCGTGCCCGACGCCACCAGCTTCGACGACCTCTACGACCGGGCCGAGACGTTCCCCGAGGTGTACGGGGCCATCGTCGACGCCCTGGCCGCCGCGGCCGCCGAGCACGGCCGGGTCCTCTACGCCGTGCCCGGCTCTCCCCGGGTGGCGGAGGCCACGGTCGCCGCCCTCCAGGAAGATCCCCGCGTCGAGCTCGAGGTGGTGCCGGGCCTGTCCTTCCTGGACCTGGTCTGGGACCGGCTCGGGGTCGACCCGGTCACCGCCGGCGCCCGCCTGGTCGACGGGGGCGCCTTTGCCGTCGACGCCGCCGGCGAGCGGGGCCCGTTGGTGGTCGGGCAGTGCTGGTCGCGCCAGGTCCTCTCCGACATCAAGCTGGCGGTGACCGACGAGGCCCCCGAGTCGGCGGTGATCCTCCACCACCTCGGGCTGCCCGACGAGGTGGTGCGCTCGGTCGCGTGGGAGGACATCGACCGCAGCGTCGAGGCCGACCACCTGACGACGTTGTGGGTGCCGAGACTGGCCGCCCCCGTCGGGGTCGAGATGCTCCGCCTCGCCGAGCTGGTCAGGGCCCTGCGCCAGCGCTGCCCGTGGGACCGGGCCCAGACCCACCAAAGCCTGACCCGCCACCTGCTCGAGGAGTCCTACGAGGTGCTCGAGGCGATCGAGGCGCTCGAGCGACCGGACGGCTCCACCGATCCCGACGCCTTCTCCCATCTGGAGGAGGAGCTGGGTGACCTGCTGTTCCAGGTCTACTTCCACGCCACCCTCGCCTCCGAGGAGGGCCACTTCGACCTCTCCGACGTCGCCCGCGGCATCCACGACAAGCTCGTGGTCCGCCACCCCCACGTCTTCGGCGACGTGAAGGTCGACACGCCCGACCAGGTGATGAGCAACTGGGAGCGGATCAAGCGCGACGAGAAGGGCCGGTCCAGCCTGATGGACGGGATTCCCGCCCACCTGCCGGCGCTCCATTACGCCAACAAGGTGCAGCGCAAGGCGGCCTCGGTGGGCTTCGACTGGCCGTCGGTCGACGGCCCCCTGGCCAAGGTGGCCGAGGAGGCCGACGAGGTTCGCGCCGAGATCACCGCCGGCGGCGACGCGGCCGGCCCGGCGGCGACCGCCTCGGCCCGGCTCACCCATGAGGTCGGTGATCTCCTCTTCGCGGTGGTGAACGTGGCCCGGCACGTGGGGGTGGACCCAGAAGCCGCCCTGCGCGCGTCGACGTCGGTGTTCCGATCCCGCTTCGCCGAAGTCGAGCGGCTGGCCGCCGAGCGCGGCATCGACGTGCACGGCGCCGGAATCGAGGTGCTCGACGGATTGTGGGACGAGGCCAAGGAGGCCGAGGGAGCCGTCGCGCCTCGGGAGGAGAAGAAGGCCGACAACCGACAATGACACCCATGGCGTTCACCAACCTGTAACTTCTTCAACAGCGACCACAGGAGTCACAGAGTTTTGAGCGCGATCGTGCGGGTCGTCGGGCGGGAGGTGCTCGACTCCCGCGGCAACCCCACCGTCGAATGCGAGGTCGCCCTCGAGTCCGGGGCGCGGGGCCGAGCCATCGTCCCCTCCGGTGCCTCGACCGGCACGTTCGAGGCCGTCGAGCTGCGCGACGGAGGCGACCGCTTCGGCGGCAAGGGCGTCCTGCAGGCCGTCGCCCACGTCAACGGCGAGATCGCCGACGGCATCGAGGACATGGAGGCGCTCGACCAGCGCGCCGTGGACCTCGCCCTGATCGACCTGGACGGCACCGACAACAAGGGCCGGCTCGGGGCCAACGCCATCCTCGGCGTGTCGCTGGCGGTGGCCAAAGCGGCGGCCGACGAGCTGGAGATGCCGCTGTACCGCTACGTCGGCGGAGCCGACGCCCACGTCCTGCCGGTGCCGCTGATGAACGTGCTGAACGGGGGGGCCCACGCCGACAACAACGTGGACCTGCAGGAGTTCATGATCGCCCCCATCGGGGCGGCGTCGTTCTCCGAGGCGTTGCGTTGGGGAGCCGAGATCTATCACCGGCTGAAAGCGATCCTCCACGACCGGGGGTTGTCGACCGCGGTCGGCGACGAAGGTGGATTCGCCCCCGACCTCGCCTCCAACGAGGACGCGGTACGGGTCCTCCTCGAGGCGATCGAGGCCGCCGGCCGGACTCCGGGCGACGAGGTGGCCATCGCCCTCGACCCGGCGACGACCGAGCTGTGGCGCGACGGCCGCTACCACCTGGCCGGGGAGGGCCGACAGCTGTCGGCCGAGGAGATGGTCGGCTACTGGGTGGATCTGGTGTCGCGCTATCCGATCATCTCCATCGAGGACGGCATGGCTGAAGAGGACTGGGACGGGTGGGGCGCCCTCACCGCCGCCCTCGGCGCCCGGGTGCAGCTCGTCGGCGACGACCTGTTCGTCACCAACCCGACCCGGCTCGGCCGGGGCATCGGCGACGGCGTGGCCAACGCCATCCTCGTCAAGGTCAACCAGATCGGCACCCTCACCGAGACGCTCACTACCGTGCGCATGGCCCACACCGCCGCCTTCGCCAGCGTCATGTCCCACCGTTCCGGCGAGACCGAGGACGTGACGATCTCCGACCTGGCGGTGGCGACCAACTGCGGCCAGATCAAGACGGGGGCGCCGGCCCGCTCCGACCGGGTGGCGAAGTACAACCAGTTGTTGCGCATCGAGGAGGACCTCGGCGAGTCGGCCGCCTACGAAGGCGCCGCTGCTCTCGCCCAGCACCGTCGCCGCCCGGGCGGGGGATGATGCGGCGCGCCCTGTGGCCCCTGGTGGTGTCGGTGGTGGCGGTGGCGGCCATGTTCCTCTTCGTCTTCCCCACCCGCACCTATCTCGGCCAACGGGCCAGCCTGGCCAAAGAGTCGCAGCAGGTGACCATGCTGTCGGTGCAGAACCGGCAGCTCTCCCAGCAGGTCGCCCTGCTCAACACCGACGCCGAGATCGAGCGGCTGGCCCGCCAGGACTACGGCCTGGTACGCCCGGGACAGGAGGCGTACGCCATCCTGCCGGCCCCCGTCGCCGCCCGCACCGGCACCGCCCGCCCGGCGCCGGCCCGGCACACGGTCGCCGCCCCGGCGCCGGACCCGGGGTTCTTCACCCGGTTCGTGCACGAGCTCACCTTCTGGCGCTGAGGACCGAACCGCCCGACCCGAGCCGCTGAAGGGTCGTGGGGGGGCGCCGGACCGCGCTCGACTACCCTCCGACCGAAGCCGCCGCCAGCGCACAAGACCGGGAGTCGACCCATGAGCATCCTCGGTAACCGGGTGTTGAGGAAGGAGGACCCCAAGTTCCTCACCGTCGGCGGCAGCTACGTCGACGACCTGCCGCTCGAGGGAGCCGTGCACGTGGTGTACGCCCGCTCGACGATGGCCCACGCCCGCATCGGGGGGGTCGACAAGTCCGAGGCGGAGGCGGCTCCGGGGGTCCTGGCCGTCTACACCGCGGCCGACATCGACCTCGCCCCGATCCCGAACGGTGCCCCCTTCGGGAACCCGGCCATGACCCGACCGTGGCTGGCCGACGGCGTCGTGCGCTACGTCGGTGAACCGGTCGCCGCCGTGGTCGCCCAGACCCGGGCCCAGGCGGTGGACGCGGCCGAGATGGTCATCGTCGACTACGACCCGCTACCGGCGGTCGTGGATCCGGAGGCCGCCCTGCGTGACGAGACCCTGCTCTTCCCGGAGGCCGGCACCAACCTGGTGATGACCTTTCCCGACGCCCTGGCCGGCATCATGCTTCCGGCGGAGGCGGCCGACCAGGACGAGGGGATCTTCGACGACTGCGAGGTGGTGGTCGCCCGGCGCATCGTCAACCAGCGGGTGGCCCCTTGTCCGCTCGAGGTCCGGGCCGGCGCCGCTTCGTGGACGGAAGGGCGACTGACGCAGTGGGCCACGACCCAGGCCCCCCACGGTGTGCGCGACACGCTGGCCCAGTCCCTCGGCGTCGACCCGACCGCGGTCCGGGTGGTCTCGCCCGACGTGGGAGGCGGCTTCGGCGCCAAGATCGGCGCCTACCCCGAGGAGCTCTTCCTGGCGTGGATATCGCGCGCCCTGGGGCGTCCCACCCGCTGGGTGGAGACTCGCAGCGAGAGCATGACGAACCTCGGGCACGGCCGGGCCCAGGTCCAGGACGTGCGCATCGGCGGGACGAGGGACGGTCGGATCCTCGCCTACCGGCTTGACGTGATTCAGGACTCCGGGGCCTACCCGGCCATCGGTGCGTTCCTGCCCATGTTCACCCGCACCATGCTCACCGGCGTCTACGACGTACCCAAGGTGTACTTCAAGGCCCGTTCGGTGGCCACCAACACCACCCCCACCGTCGCCTACCGGGGGGCGGGCCGCCCCGAGGCGACCGCCGCCATCGAGCGGGCCATCGACCTGTTCGCGGCGGAGATAGGCATGGACCCCGCCGACGTGCGCCGCCGCAACCTGGTCGGCAAGGACCGCTTCCCGTTCACCACCCCAACCGGCACCGTCTACGACGTCGGGGACTACGAGCGGGCCCTCGATCTCGTGCTCGAGGCGGCCGACTACAAGTCTCTGCGCAAAGAGCAGGCCCGGCGGCGCCAGTCGGGCGACGCGTCACAGCTCGGCATCGGGCTTTCGGTGTACGTCGAGATCACCAACGGCCTGCCCGGATCCGAGTTCGGGTCCGTCCAGGTCCGTCCGGATGGGAAGGTGACGGTGCGCACCGGCACCTCGCCGCACGGGCAGGGCCACGTCACGTCGTGGGCGATGCTGGTCTCCGAGCAGCTCGGCGTGGCGGTAGACGACATCGAGGTGGTCCACGGCGACACCGACGTCGTTCCCCGCGGTGTCGGCACCTATGGGTCGCGCTCGCTGCAGACCGGCGGGGTGGCGGTCAACCAGGCCGCCGGGCAGGTGGTGGAGAAAGCCCGTCAGCTCGCCGCCGACCTGCTCGAAGCCAGCCCCGACGACGTCGTGCTCGACAAGGCCGGGGGACGCTTCCACGTGGCCGGCACCCCGGCGGTGGGAAGGACGTGGTCCGAGCTGGCCCAGGCGGCCGGGGAAGGCGGCCTGTCCGCCGAGACCGACTTCACCGCCCCCGGGCCCACGTTCCCCTTCGGAGCCCACGTGGTGGTGGCCGAGGTGGACACCGAGACCGGCCGGGTGAGGATCTCGCGGGTGGTGGCGGTGGACGACGCCGGGCGGATCCTCAACCCGTTGCTGGCCGAGGGCCAGATCCACGGCGGGATCGCCCAGGGGGTCGCCCAGGCCCTCATGGAGGAGGTCGTCTACGACGAGGACGGCAACCCGGTCACCTCCAACCTGGCCGACTACGAGTTCGTGTCGGCCGCCGAGCTGCCCGCCTTCGAGACGATCCATATGGAGACGCCGACGCCGCTCAACGAGCTCGGTGCCAAGGGGATCGGCGAGTCGGGGACGATCGGTTCCACGCCCGCCGTCCAGAACGCGGTGGTCGACGCCCTGGCTCACCTCGGCGTCCGCCACGTACCGATGCCGGCCACCCCCGAGCGGGTGTGGCGGGCCATCGCCGAGTCCCGCGCAGGAGGGAACAGTTGAAGGTATCCATGACGATCAACGGCAGGTCGGTCGACGCGGACGTCGAGCCGCGGACCCTGCTCGTCCACTTCATCCGAAACGACGTCGGTCTCACCGGCACCAACGTCGGGTGCGACACGACCAACTGCGGGGCGTGCACGATCCTGATGGACGGCGAGTCGGTGAAGTCGTGCACCGTCCTCGCCGTCCAAGCCGACGGAGCCAGCATCACCACCATCGAGGGGCTCGCCGAGCCCGACGGACCGATGCACCCCATGCAGGAGGCCTTTCGCGAGAACCACGCCTTGCAGTGTGGCTACTGCACCCCGGGGATGGTGATGGCGGCGGTGTCGCTGCTGCAGGAGAACCCCAGCCCGACCGAGGCCGAGGTGCGCGAAGGCCTCGAGGGGAACCTCTGTCGCTGCACCGGCTACCACAACATCGTCAAGGCGGTGCTGGCGGCGGCGTCGGCCCCCGGGGGGCCGAAGTGATCCCCGCCGCCTTCGAGTACGCCCGGGCCGGATCGGTCGACGAGGCCATCTCGCTTCTCTCCGAGCACGGCGAGGACGCCAAGGTCCTGGCCGGCGGCCACTCGCTGTTGCCGCTGATGAAGCTGCGCCTCGCCACGCCGTCGGCGCTCATCGACGTGGGCCGCCTGCAGGAGCTGTCGTACGTGCGCGACGCCGGCGACCGCATCGCCATCGGGGCCCTCACCCGCCACCGCGATCTGCAGGTGTCCGACGAGTTGGCCCGGTCGGCGCCGATCGTCTCCCACGTCGCCGGTCTGGTGGGCGACCCCCAGGTCCGCCACCGGGGGACCATCGGCGGGTCGGTGGCCCACGGCGACCCCGCCTCGGACCTGCCGGCCGTGGTGCTCGCCCTCGACGGCGAGCTGGTCATCCGGGGCCCGGCGGGGGAGCGGGTGGTGCCGGCGTCGGAGTTCTTCCACGGCTTCCTCGAGACCGCCATCGGCCCGGACGAGCTTCTCGTCGAGATCCGCCTGCGCAAGACGCAGGGGGGCTGGTCGTACCAGAAGTTCAACCGGCGGGCCCAGGATTGGGCCACCGTCGGGGTGGCGGTGGCCCGGACCGACGGCACCCCCGCCGTTGCTCTCGTGAACATGGGTGCCACGCCGCTGCGGGCGGCCGCCGTTGAGTCCGCCCTCGCCGCTGGTGCCAGCCCGGCGGAGGCGGCCGAGTCGGCGGCCGAGGGCGCCGACCCGTCGAGCGACATCCAGGCGTCGGCCGAGTTCCGCCGCCACCTGGCCCGGGTGCTGGTGCGGCGGGGCCTCGAGGAGGCGGGCGTCTGACCGCCTCCCCTGACGAGGTCCGCTCCGCCCTCGCCGCCCACGGCTACCTAGCCGACGAGGGGTTGGCCACCGCCGTCTTCCTCGCCCTCACCCTCCGCCGGCCGCTGCTGCTCGAGGGCGAGGCCGGTGTGGGCAAGACCGAGGTGGCCAAGGTGCTCGCCCGCTGGACGGGCGGGGAGCTGCTGCGCCTCCAGTGCTACGAGGGGATCGACGTCACCCAGGCGGTCTACGAGTGGGACTACTCCCGCCAGCTGCTGCACCTGCGGGCCGCCGAGCTGCGGGGGGCGGGAGCCGAGATGGCCGCGGCGGTGGAGGACGAGCTGTTCTCCGAGCGCTTCCTCGTCCGCCGTCCCCTGCTGCAGGCCATCGCCGGCAACGGCGATGCCAAGGTCGCCCCACCGGTGCTGCTGATCGACGAGGTGGACCGGGCCGACGACGAGTTCGAGGCGTTCCTGCTCGAGATCCTCTCCGACTACGCCGTCACCGTGCCCGAGCTCGGCACCTTCCGGGCCGACACGCCCCCCGTCGTGGTGCTGACCTCCAACCGCACCCGCGACGTCCACGACGCCCTCAAGCGGCGGTGCCTCTACCACTGGGTCGAGCATCCGGACTTCGAGCGGGAGGTCGCCATCGTGCGGCTGCGGGCCCCGGAGGTGGGGGAGCGGCTGGCCCGCCAGGTGGCGGCCGCCGTGCAGGCCATGCGGGCGATGGGCCTGTACAAGCCCCCGGGAGTGGCCGAGACCATCGACTGGGCCCAGGCCCTCGCCGCCCTGGGCCGAACCGACCTCGACGAGTCCACTATCGAGGTGACCCTCGGCACCGTGCTCAAGTACCGCGAGGACGCCGAGCGGGTGGGGGCCGGCGGCCTCGGACCGCTGGTCGCCGAGGCAGTCGCCCGTGGCGTCTGACGGCCTGGTCACCGCCCCGGAGCGGATCGCCGTGGCCTTCGTGCGCGTGCTGCGTCGGGCCGGGCTGTCGGTGCCGCCCGGCAGCGCCGTCACCTACGCCCAGGCGCTGGCGGAGGTCGGCATCGACCAGCAAGGTCCGGTGTACTGGGCCGGTCGGGCCACCCTGCTGCGCCGCCCCGAAGACCGCCCGGCCTACGACCGCGTGTTCGCCGCCTTCTGGCTGGGTCGCCCGATGACGGTCGACGCCCCGCCGCCGGTGGAGGAGGTGCTCATCGTCGAGGACGACGCTGAGGGTGACGCCGGGCCCGAGGCCGGCGAGGACGAGGACCAGCGCCCCTCCTTGGTCGTGCGCTACAGCCCGACGGAGGTCCTCCGCCACAAGGACTTCGGCGCCTGCAGCCCCGAGGAGCTGGCCGAGACCCGCCGGATGATGAGCGATCTCCGCCTGACCGCCGCCCTGCGCCGGACCCGCCGGCTGCGCCGCTCCCGCCGGCGCCGCGGGCGCCCCGATCCCCGCCGCACGGTGCGGATGGCCCTGCGCACCGGCGCCGAACCCGTTCGCCGGGCCCACCTCGAGCCGTCGTGGCGGCCCCGCCGGGTGGTTCTTCTGTGCGACGTCAGCGGGTCGATGGAGCCCTACGCCCGGGCCCTGCTGCGCTTCCTGCATGTGGCCGTCATGGGCCGGGGCCGGGTCGAGGCCTTCGCCCTCGGCACCCGCCTCACCCGGCTGACCCGCCAGCTCTCCGGCCACGACCCGGACGTGGCCCTGGCCGCCGCGGCCGGGGCGGTGGCGGACTGGTCGGGGGGCACCCGGCTCGGGGACGGGCTGAGAGCCTTCAATGACCGCTTCGGCGCCCGGGGCATGGCCCGGGGGGCGGTCGTCGTCATCCTGTCGGATGGCTGGGACCGGGGCGACCCGGCTGTCCTCGGGGCGGAGATGGCCCGCCTGAGCCGGGTGGCCCACCGCGTGGTCTGGGTCAACCCTCTGAAGGCCACACCCGGTTACGCCCCGCTGGCCAGAGGGATGGCAGCGGCCCTCCCGTACGTTGACAACTTCGTGGAGGGCCACTCGCTGGCCTCCCTCGAGGAGCTTTCGGAGGTCATCGGCGCATGAAAGAGGTACTGGGCGACATCGAGCGGTGGCGGTCGGCCGGCCGGCGGGTGGCGCTGGCCCGGGTGGTGGGCGTCGAAGGCTCCGGTCCCCGCGACCCGGGGGCGACCATGGCGGTGAGCGAAGACGGCGAGGTGGCCGGCTCGGTCTCCGGAGGCTGTGTCGAGGGGGCGGTGGTGACCGAGGCGCTCGACGTGCTGGCCCGGGGGGAGGCCAAGCTGTGCACGTTCGGGTACTCCGACGATGAGGCCTTCGCCGTGGGGCTCACGTGCGGCGGCACCATCCACGTGTTCGTGGAGCCGCTGGACTGGTGAGCCTCTATGAGACCGTGCGCGACGCCCTGCGGGCCGAGGATCCGGTGGCCATGGCCACGGTGGTGGAGGTCGTCCCCCGCGAGGAGTGGGAGTTCCCCGACGACCCAGGCGTGGCGCTCGGGGCCAAGCTAGTGGTGCGCCCCGGTCATCCCCGTCAGGGGAGCCTGGGCCACGAAGGGCTCGACACGGTCGTGGCCCGCGACGCCCTCGGGGCTCTCGAGTCCGGCCTGTCCGACACCCGCCACTACGGGCGGCGGGGCCAGGCCCGCCGGCGCGAGGTCTCCGTCTTCGTCGAGGCGTTCGCCCCGCCCCCCCAGATGGTCATCTTCGGCGCCGTCGACTTCACCGCCGCCCTGGCCAAGGTGGCCAAGATCCTCGGCTACCGGGTGACGGTGTGCGACGCCCGGCCGGTTTTCGCCACCCCGGCCCGCTTCCCCATGGCCGACGAGGTGGTCGTCGACTGGCCGGACCGGCATCTGGCCAAGGTCGGGCCCGACCTCGGACCCCGCGACGCGGTGTGCGTGCTCACCCACGACCCGAAGTTCGACGTTCCAGCCATCGTCGCCGCCCTGCCGACGAGGGTGGGCTACCTGGGCGCCATGGGCTCGCGGCGGACCAACGCCGACCGGTTGGCCCGGCTCAAGGAGGCGGGGGTGGACGAGGCTGCCCTCGAGCGCCTGATGGCGCCGGTCGGCCTCGACATCGGCGCCCGGACCCCGGAGGAGACGGCGATATCCATCTGCGCCGAGATCATCGCCCTGCGGGTGGGTTCCGGGTCGCGGAGCGAGGTCCCGTCCCTGCGTGACCGGGGTGGACCGATACATCGTGACGGCCGGGGCGAACCTGGGCCAGACTGAGGGGATGGAGGGGGGCACGGGTGGCGGCTCGCCCGACCTGCGCATTTCTGACGACGATCGCCAGCAGGTCACCGAGCTGCTGCGACGTCACACGGCCGACGGGCGCCTGACCCTCGACGAGTTCGCTGAACGGGTCGGCGTGGCCCTGGCCGCCCGCACCCGTTCCGATCTCGAGGCCGTCACCGCCGACCTTCCCCGCGCCCCCGAGCCCGTGCCGGAAACCCGGCGCAAGAAGGCCCGCCGGCTGCTGGTGGCGGTGATGAGCGGGGCGACGGCCAAGGGAAGGTGGCGCACCGGACGGTCGGTCACCTGCATCGCCGTCATGGGCAGCTGCCATCTCGACTTCCGCCGGGCGGAGATCGACTTCGACGAAGTGGTGGTGACGGCCGTGGCCGTCATGGGCGGCATCGACATCGTCGTTCCGGAAGGCATCGACGTGGAGCTGACCGGGCTGCCCATCATGGGCGGCAAGCACATGAAGCTGGCTGACGTCCCGGTGCTGCCCGGCTCTCCCCGGATCGTGGTGCACGCCTTTCCCATCATGGGAGGCGTGCACGTCCGCTCCCGCCCGGACAAGGGGGACGAGCCCGGGCCGGCTGGCGACCGCCGCCGCGACTCCAGCCATCACCACCAGCACTGGCGCGACGCCCAGGTGGAGTGGCAGCAGCAACAACGACAGATGGGCGACCAATGGCGGGCCCAGCAGGCGGAGATGGCCGAACAGCGCGACCGGACACGTGAGGAGCTGCGCCAACGGCGTAAGGAGATCCGCGACGAGATCAGGGGCAAAGCCCGCGAGCTCGAACGCCGCCACCGTGGGGGCCAGGCCATCGACCTCGCCGACCTCTACGACGTCTTGTTCACCCGCCCGGCCCCGGTGCCTGTGTCGCCGGCGTCGGGCACCACTCCGCCCGCCGCCCCGCAAGCGGCGACCGGCTTGGGCCGGCCCGCCGATGACGAGCCGCTCGAGACCGACGTCGCCGGCGACCTCCCCGGCACTCTCGACGGCACCGTCACCATCATGTTCAGCGACATCGCCGGCTACGCCGAGATCACCGAGCGTCTGGGGGATCTAGCCGCCCACGACCTGCTGCGTGAGCACAACCGGATCGTGCGTGACCTTCTCGTCACCCACGCCGGTTACGAGGTGAAGGCGCAGGGCGACGGCTTCATGGTGGCGTTCTCCAGCGCGGCCCGAGCGCTGCGGTGCGCCATCGGCATCCAGAAGGCGTTCGAGAAGTACGGCCTGGAGAATCCCGACGAGCCCATCCGGGTCCACGTCGGGCTGCACACCGGTGAGGCCGTCCGCGACGGGGGCGACTTCCTCGGCCGCACCGTCATCGTGGCCAGCCGGCTGACCGGTATCGCCGGCCCGGGCGAGATCCTGGTCTCCTCCCTGCTGCGTGAGCTCACCGACTCGTCGCGCGAGTTCCGCTTCGGCGAGGCCCGTCAGGTGATCTTGAAGGGCATGAGCGCGCCCCAGACCGCTTACCCGGTCGAGTGGCGCGACGCTTGAACGGACCGGCGGTCTGACCGCCGCCGCCGTGGTGCTGGCCGCGGGCGGCGGCGCCCGCTTCGCCGGGGCCACCCACAAGCTGCTGGCGTCGTTCCGCGGCCGTCCGCTGGTCCTGTGGTCCGTGGACGCCGCCCGGGCTGCCGGCCTGGACGAGACGGTGGTCATCACCGGCGCCGTCGACCTGGCCGGTCAGCTGCCTGACGACGTCACCGTCATCGAGAACCACGCCTGGGCCGAGGGGCAGGCGACCTCCTTGCGGGCCGCGGTCGACTGGGCCGAGCACCGCGGCCACCGGGCCGTCATCGTGGGCCTGGGCGACCAGCCGCTGATCCCCGCCGCGGCGTGGACTGCCGTGGCCGCCGACCCGCACCCCATCGCCGTGGCCTCCTTCGAAGGGCGTCGCCGACCACCGGTGAAGCTGGACCGCCAGGTCTGGCCGCTGCTGCCGGTGGGGGGCGACGTGGGGGCCCGCGAGCTGATCGCCTCTCGGCCGGACCTGGTGGGCGAGGTAGCGTGCCCGGGAACGCCAGCCGACGTCGACACCGTGGAGGACCTCGTCCGATGGAGCTGACCAACGAGTTCCGGGTATCCGTGCCCGTCGACGAGGCGTGGGCCGTCCTCACCGACGTGGAGCGGATCGCTCCCTGCATGCCCGGCGCCGAGCTGCAGGAGGTAGAGGGTGAGGAGTACCGCGGGGTCGTCAAGGTGAAGGTGGGGCCCATCAGCGCCCAGTACAAGGGGGCCGCCCGCTTCGTCGAGCGTGACGACACGGCCAAGAAGGCGGTGCTCAAGGCCGAGGGTCGCGACACCCGTGGCCAGGGCAACGCCAGCGCGACCATCACCGCCGTGCTGGCGCCGGACGGCGCCGGCACCAGTGTCTCGATCGTCACCGACCTGTCCGTGACCGGCAAGGTGGCCCAGTTCGGCAGGGGGGTGCTGGCCGACGTCAGCAGCAAGTTGCTGGGCCAGTTCGTCGAGAAGCTCGAGGCGGATGTCATCTCCGGATCGGGTGGTGGCGGGCCGTCGGGCGGGTCCGGCCCCGGAGCCGACCATGCCGCCGTGCCGACCACCACCCCCTCCGGCAACGGCGTCGGCGGAGACGGCCGGGTCGGCGCCCAGGTGCGGCCCATCCGGTCGGCCCCGGCCGAGCCCGTCGACCTGCTCGAGGCGGCGGGCGGCTCTGTGGCCAAGCGGGCCGTCCCGGTCCTCGCCGTCGCGGTCGTGTCCCTGCTTGTCTGGCGGTGGTTCCGCCGCCGGTGAGGGGACCTTCGCCCGCCGACCCCGACGTGGTGGGCGGGCTGCTCGGGCGCCGACCCCGGGCCGAGTTCGAGGTGGTGGTCGCCGACGCAGGCGGGCGCCCGGTGGTCATCCGCAACGCGCCGCTGATGGAGGACGGCGCCCCTATGCCGACCCGCTACTGGCTGGTCGGCGACGAGGAGCGCCAAGCCGTCAGTCGGTTGGAGTCGGCCGGCGGGGTCCGCCGGGCCGAGGCGGATGTCGACCCGGTCGACCTCGAGGACGCCCATCGGCGTTACGCGGCCGAGCGTGACGCCGCCCTGCCCCCCGGTTGGAACGGGCCCCGCCCCACCGGAGGGGTGGGCGGAACCCGCCGGGGCGTCAAGTGCCTTCACGCCCACTACGCCTGGCACCTCGCCGGGGGAGACGATCCGGTGGGGCGCTGGGTGGCCGCTCGCCTCGCCGAGGGAACGGGTGACTGACACCGTCGCCGCCATCGACTGTGGCACCAACTCCACCCGTCTTCTCATTGCCGACCGGGCCGGGCGGACTCTCGATCGACGCATGGTGATCACCCGACTCGGCCAGGGGGTCGATGCCCAACGCCGGCTCTCGCCGGCCGGCGTCGAGCGCACCATCGAGACGTTGCGCTCTTATCGGAAGGCCATGGACGCTCACGGTGTCGGGGCCGCCCGGCTGGTCGCCACCTCGGCGGCCCGCGACGCCGCGGACCGCGACGAGTTCTTTGACGCCGCCCGGCAGGTCACCGGAGTGACGCCTGAGTTGCTGGCGGGAGACGAAGAAGGGCGCCTGTCCTTCGCCGGGGCCACGGCCGGGCTGCCCGTTGGCCAGGGCCCGTTCCTCGTGGTGGACATCGGGGGCGGATCCACCGAACTGGTGGTGGGCGAGGCAACCGTGAAGGCGGTGTGGTCGGCCGACGTGGGCTGTGTCCGGGTCTCCGAGCGCTTCCTCCAGAAGGACCCTCCCGCCGGCCCCGAGCTCGAACGGGCCCGGGCCCACGTTTCGACCGTCCTCGCCGCCGCCGTCGAAGCGATGGGCGGCCTGGCCGGGGCCCGGACCCTCGTCGGGCTGGCTGGCACGGTGAGCACCGCCGCCATGGTCGACCTGGGCCTCGAGCGTTATGACCGCGAGCGGGTCCACCATCACCGTCTCACCGCCCCCGTCGTCGCCGGCATCCTCCACGAACTGGCCGCCCTCCCCCTCGAGGAGCGGGCCCGGCGGCCAGGTGTCGAGCCCGGGCGGGCCGACGTGATCGTCGGCGGGCTCGTCGTCCTCGACGCCGTCCTCGCCGACCTCGGCTTCGCCGAGTGCCTGGTCTCCGAGTCCGACATCCTCGACGGCTTGGTGATGAGCCTGCTGGATCGGTGACCGGCGCCGTCCCCTAATGTCGGAGGGGATGCCCCGCTCCGATCGCGTGCTCATGGGCCCCGGCCCCTCGAACCTCTACCCGGAGGTCACCGAGGCGCTGCAGCGGCCACTCGTCGGGCACCTCGACCCCGACTTCCTCGCCGTTCTCGACGAGACGTGCGACCGGCTGCGCACGGTCTTCTCGACGGCGAACCCGCTGACGCTGCCGATCAGCGGCACCGGCTCCGCGGGCATGGAGGCCTCGTTCGTCAATCTGGTGGCCCCCGGCGACACGGTGGTCGTCGGAGTCAACGGCGTGTTCGGGGAACGCATGTGCGACGTCGCCGCCCGGTGCGGAGCCGAGGTCGTCCGGGTCGACGAACGGTGGGGGAACCCGATCGACCCTGAACGGTTGCTCGCGGCGCATCCCCATCCGAAGCTCATCGCGGTCGTCCACGCCGAGACCTCCACCGGGGTGCGCAACGAGGTGGAGGCGCTTGGCGCCGGCAAGGGCGACGCCCTGCTGGTGGCCGATTGCGTCACCTCCCTAGGGGGCATCCCGTTCGCCACCGACGGCTGGGGGGTCGACGTCGCCTACAGCGGCACCCAGAAGTGCCTCGGAGTTCCCCCCGGGCTGGCCCCGCTGACGATGTCACCGGGCGCCGTCGAGCGCCGGGTGGAGCGACCCCAGTCGTGGTATCTCGACCTCGGCATGATCTCCCAGTACACCGGTTCGACGAGCGGGGGGGCGACTCGCCGCTACCACCACACCGCCCCGGTGACGATGATCAACGCCCTTCACGCCGGCCTGGGCGCCATCCTCGAGGAGGGGCTGGCGGGGGCGTGGGCCCGCCACGAGGAGTGCGGCCGACTCCTGCAGAAAGGGCTGCAGGAGCTGGGCTTCGAGCTGTTCGCCGCCGAGGGTCACCGGCTACCCCAGCTGACGACGGTGTTGATCCCCGACGGTCTCCTGCCCGGAGGCCTCGACGAGGCCGGCGCCCGCCGGCTGCTCCTCGAGCGCTACGGGATCGAGGTCGGTGGGGGACTCGGCGAATATGCCGGCCGGATGTGGAGGATCGGCTGCATGGGCCACACCGCCCGGCCCCGCAACGTAACCCTCCTGCTCGGGGCCCTCGGCGAGATCCTGGGCCGGTGAGCGCCCGGTCGGTCGGGGATCCTGCCGGCGCAGTCCTGGTCGGGCGGCGCATCCGGCTCAGGCCCCTCGTTGCCGGCGACTTCGAGGAGTGGCGCGAGGTGCGACTCCACAACGAGAGCTGGCTCACGCCGTGGGAGCCCCGGCCGGTGCCCGGGCGTCCCGACGTCGTCCGCGACGCCCGGGCCTTCGCCTCGCGCTGCGGGGCCCGCGCCCGCGAGGCGCAGTTCGGCACCGCCTACGGCTTCGGCATCTTCGTCGACGACCGCTTCTCGGGCGAGATCAACCTGTCCTCGGTCCAGCGGGGCCCGCTACAGACGGCCGACATCGGCTACTGGATTGACCGCCGCCGGGCCGGACACTCGTACATGTCCGAGGCGGTGGTCCTCCTGGCCCGGTTCGCCTTCGAGGACCTGGCCCTGCACCGGCTGCAGATCTCCATCATCCCCCGCAACCTTCGCAGCCGACGGGTGGTGGAGAAGCTGAACCTGCGCGAGGAGGGGCTGGCCGTGCGCCTGGTCGAGATCAACGGCGTCTGGGAGGACCACCTCCGCTACGCCATCACCGCCGAGGAGTGGCTCGACCGGCGCGACCAGTTGGTCGGCGAATGGCTCAACGGCTGAACGGCTGAATGGCCGCTCGGCCCCTGCTGTCAGCCCTTGCCGGACCCGGACACCCGCCGTCGGATCGCCTCGAGCCGCTCGGCGAAGAAGGGCTGTGAGAGGGACCACAGCTGCGCCTCGAGCTCGAGGTCCACGGCCGGCTCGTGGTCGTCGAGGACCGACGCCGCCCGCAGGGTGTGCTTTACCCGCCGGACCAGCTCGGGGGGCCCCGCCGCCGCCCGCCCGGCGACAGCTACCGCCGTGTCGCGCAAGGCGTCGTCGGCCACGCACTCCCAGACCAAACCGCGGGCCGCGGCCTGCTCGCCGTCCAGAGCCTGCCCGAACAGGACAAGGGCGGCGGCGGTCTGCGGGCCGACCAGGCGCGACAGCATCCACGTGTGGCCTCCACCCGGGTGAAGGCCGAGATCGAGAAAGCGGGTGTCGAACTTCGCCGACCGGCCGGCGATGCGCAGGTCACAGGCCAGGGCCAGGTTCATGCCGGCGCCCACGGCGGCACCGTTGACAGCCGCCACCGTCGGCAGTGTCGAGCGCGAGACGCGTAGGAAGCCCTCGTAGATCGAGCGCATCGACTCGCCCTGACCGGAGCCGCCCGAGCCCCGGGCGGCCTCGCCGGCCCGGCCCAGGTTCGACAGGTTGGCGCCGGCGCAGAAGGCCGGAGGCGCCCCGGTGATCACCACCGCCCCCACGGAGGTGCCCTCCTCCAGTCGGTCGAAGATGGCGACCAGGTCGGCGACCATGGCCTCCGACAGGGCGTTGCGCCGTTCGGGGTCGTCCAGGGTCAGAACGGCGACTGATGCCCCGTCGGCCTCAACCGTGTCGACGCGGACGGCGTCGGGCACCGCCTCAGGCCTCCGTGGGCCGGACCACCGCGGGGGAGCGGCGGAAGAACTGCTCGACGTCGCGTTCGTAGCGGTAGTTGGGACGGGTCTGGCCGATCACCCGCTGTAGGCGGCGCGAGCGGGCGAAGGCGTCCACCGCCCCCGCCGAAGTGAACCGGTACTGGAAGCCCGCCTGCTTCAGACGGCGGTTGTCGATGCCCCGCCCGTAGCGCAGCAGGTCGAGGAGCTCGCCGGGCAGATCCACCAGCCGCATGGCGCCGAGAGCCGCCGCCGACCAGCCGGTCAGGACCGGGGGCAGGGCCACCAGCCGGGCCCCGCAGATGCTGGCCACCTCGCTCCAAGGGATGCGTCCGTCCCCGGCGACGTTGTAGACCCCGGGCAGCTGGCGGTCGAGCACAAAATGAAGGGCCCGGATGACGTCGTCCTCCTCGACGAACTGCAGGAGAGGGTCGAATCCGAAGACCCACGGGGCGACACCCCGCTCGAGGGCGGAGGTGATCGGCGTCACCAGGTCGTGGCCCAGCACGTTGGTGAAGCGCAGCAGGGTGACGACTACGTGGGGGTTGTCGTCGGCGAAGTCGCGCAGGTAGTCCTCCACCTCGAGCAGGGAGCGCTCGACGCGCGTCTTGGGCGGCTGGGTTCGGCTCATCGACTCGCGGAACCACGCCGGGTCCTGGAACGAGGACCCGTAGACGAGGGACGAGGACTTGACGATGATGTGGCGCACCGAGCTCTCCGCCGCTCCGGCGGCGGCGAGAAGGTTCATGGTGCCGATCACGTTGGTCTCGTGCAGGTTGCGGGCGCTGGTGCGAGTCGAGTCGACGATCAGGAAGGTGTGAACGATCGTGTCGACCTGGGTGGCCTTAACGATGCGCGAGAGGATCGAGTAGCTCTGGTCGGCCCGGACGTACTCCGTGCGCTCGAGGGGGACCTGCGGTTCGGTGACGTCGACTCCGATGATCGTCTCGACGTTCGGGTCCGACTCCAGGGCCTGGGCCATGCGGCCGCCCCAGAAGCTGCCGAGCCCGGTGATGAGGATCCGCTTGCCCATCTACCCGAACCAGACGCTGCGCCGGTCGCGCAGCATCTCGTAGAGCGTCTCCTGCAGGCTCTGGCGGATGTCCTCGGCCGCGTCCATGACCCGGCTGCGCGAGTAGCGCTCTTGGTCGGGTGGCACGTCGAAATGCACCGGATCGAGAACCTTGAGACGGAACTTGGCCGGCAGGTAGGCGATCAGCCCGAGCAGCGGCCCGAACAGCAGCATGTTGGCGGTGATCGGCAGGTAGGGGATGCCCATCATGCGGGCCAGGCCCGGCACCTTGAACAGGATGGGCATGGACTCCTCGGCGCCGACCACGGCGATGGGCACGACCGGCACTCCGGCCCGCATGGCGATCTCCACGAACCCGCCTCGTCCGAAGCGGCGCAGCTGGTAGCGCTCGTTGAGGGTCTTGCCCGGCCCCTTCGAGCCCTCGGGGAACACCAGCACGAGCTGTTGCTCCTCGCGCAGCAGCCGGTAGGCGTTCTCCGGGTGGGCGGCGACACCGCCGACCCGCGACCACATCGTGCCGACCACGGGCATGGCCTTGAAGATGTGGTCCGCCAGGCCGTAGACGGGCCGGCGGAGCTCCTTTTCGATGCCGTGCATGATCACTGGAGCGTCCGAGGGGATGGCGGCGGCGTGGTTGGCGACGATGAGTGCCCCGCCGTCGGTCGGGATCTTCCCGAGCCCCTCCCACTCGGCCCGGAACCAGTGCTGGTAGATCGGGTCGTAGAGGGTGCGGGCGATCTCGCGCATGTGCTCCGATCGACCCCAGTCGTCGACGTCGGACAGCCGGGGATCCGCTGTGGGGGGCGGGGCCTCCTCGGGGCGGCGCAGGGGGACCAGCTCGCCACGCCGGGTGAGATTGGCCACTTCGTCTCGCCCCGTCACCCGGTCATCGTATCGGTGGGCGCGCCAGGGGGGACCGGGCGGGGGCTGCGGCCGACCGGGTGCCCGCGCCACGACCAGGCATGGCAGGAAATGGCTCGTCAAGGCGATTGACGACACCTTCCTGACCTGCCACTCTGCGTGGATTCAACGCGACTCCCCGTGTTGAATTAGCGCCAAGGGGCGGAATGGCTCGACCCGGACGCAATGGACCGGGCCGACCGGAGTCCGATCTGGCAGGCGACGGCGGTGCCGCCGTGGACGCCGTGTCGGCCCGGGCAGTGCTCGACGCCAACCCTGATGTCATCGTCGTCATCGACGCCGCCGGGCAGGTCCGCTGGGTCAGTGCTGGGGTGGTCCGGCTGACGGGCCGCCGGGCGGGTGACTGGCTGGGTTCGAACGTGATCGACCTGGTCCACCCGGAGGACCTGCAGATCGCCCTGCTCTCCATGGCGAGCGTCCAGAACAAGACGGTGGGCACGCCCCTCGAGCTGAGGGTGGTTGTCGACGGCGGGTGGAAGATGGTGGAGGTCATCGCCGCCAACCGGCTGGACGACCCCGAGATTGCCGGTCTGGTGCTGTCGATCCGGGACGTGACCGAACGACGCCGGTGGGAGGTGGCGGCCAACCAGACCGAGCGGTTCCGGTCCCTCGTTCAGAACGCCGCCAGCCTCACCATGATGTTGAAGCCCTCGGGACAGGTCGAGTCGGTGTCTGGTGCACTCAGCCGCATGCTCGGCCACGATCCGGAGAGGGTCGAGGGTCACCCGCTCGAGGGGCTGGTGGTGGAGGAGGACCGCCCGGCCCTGCGAGCGGCCATGGAGCGGTCGCTGAGCGCGCCGGTCTGGCAATCACCTCCCACGACGGTCGAGGTGTCGATGATGCACGCCATGGGGCGTGCCGTGCCCTTCGAACTGAGCCTGGTCAACCTGGTGGACGACCCGACCGTGGGCGCTCTGGTGGTGTCCGGCCACGACATCACCCAGCTGCGGGCGACCCAGGAAGCCCTGACCGACATGGCCAACCGCGATCCGTTGACGGGCCTGGCCAACCGATCCTCGCTCGACCATCACCTCGGACGGTTGCTGGCCGCCGGCGCCTCGCGGCGGGTGGTGGTGGCATTCGTGGACCTCGACGGGTTCAAGGCGGTCAACGACGCCATGGGCCACCTGGTCGGCGACCGGTTGCTGCGGGCTGTTGCCGACCGGCTGCGAGGCGTCATGCGCGACGGTGACGTGACCGCCCGCTACGGGGGTGACGAGTTCGTGGTCGTGGTGCCCGCCGGCGGCATGCCGGATTCGGGGGCCCTGTGCCGGCGCATCGAGGATGCCATGGCCGTGCCTTTCCCAGTCCAGAACGCCGAGGTCGTCCTCGGAGTGAGCGTCGGGGCGGTGAGCTCGCTCCCCGGTGACACCCCGGAGTCGTTGATCGCCCGGGCCGATCAAGCCATGTACGAGCGCAAGCGGCTGGGCGCCGGCTCGGATTGAGCCCCGCTCCGCCGCTCCCAACCCGAGCGCCCCGGCGCAGGAGGCGATACTGGTCGGGGCCCGGGTGGCGTAACCGGTAGGCGCGGGGGGCTTAAACCCCCCTGAGGGGCAACCCTCATGTGGGTTCGAATCCCACCCCGGGCACCTCTAGCCCCAGGTCAGAGCACAGATTTAACCCCCTGATCCAGCGGGCCGGGCCCATCGCTATCCCATCCATCCCATCAAACCCCTTGAAATCCCATCACGGGGGCTGTCAAAGTCCCTCTCATGGCTGGGAAGACGGTGGAGCCGGGGATCCGCCAGTTGGCGGACCGCACCTACGAGGTGCGCGTCGGTGTCGGGCGCGACGAGACCGGCCGGGTGGTCCAGCGGAGTCGGGTCGTTCACGGCAGCATCCACGAGGCGCGCAAGGCCCGGGCGCAGTTGCTGCTGTCTGCCGGAGCGACACCGAAGCCGTCGGCGGCGACGGTGGCCGAGCTGGGCAAGCGGTGGCTCGCTGATCTCGAGCGGCGGGGCAAGAGCCCGAACACCATCCATGGCTACCGATCCAAGTGGAACCACATCGACCGGTACCTCGGCGAAAAGACGGTGTCGCGAGTCACGACGACCGACCTGAACCGCCTGTACGGGCGCCTGGCCGACGCAGGGCTGTCGCCCGCTTCAATACGGCACGTGCACGTCGTCGGCCGGGCGGCGTTCAACGAAGCCATCCGCTGGGGCTGGATCGAGCGCAACCCGGTGAAGTGGGCCCGGCCCCCGGAACATGAGCCGGACGAGATCAAGGTGCCGGATGAGGCTCTCGTCCGCCAGCTCATCGCCGAGGTCGCCAAGGAGCGGGGCGGGGTCGAGATGTCGCGGCTGTTCTTCGTCGCCGCCACGACGGGGGCCCGTCGGGCGGAGCTGTGCGGGCTGCGCTGGCCCGACATCGACTGGACGACGGGGACCATGTCGATCTCCCGGTCGATCCTGGATCTGCCCGGCCGCCCGATCGCGGAGAAGAACACCAAGAGCCGCCGGGGTCGCCGGCGCATCGAGCTCGACCCGGCCACCCTGGCGGTGCTCGAGGACCAGCGGGCCGCCATGGAGGCCCGGGCCATCTCATGCGACGTCGAGCTGGCCCTAGATGGCTACTGCTTCTCCGACGCGCCGGACGGATCGGAGCCCTGGCACCTCGACCGGGTCACCCACGCATTCTCGCGGGCCCGGGAGAGACTGGGTTTGGACAACACGGTTCGCTTCCACGACCTCCGCCACTTCGTCGTGACCCACGCCCTCGACGCCGGGGTCGCCATCCCGACCCTGGCCGAGAGGACCGGCCACGATCCGTCGATCATGCTGCGGGTGTACGGGCACGGCCGGGCGGCGTCGAACCGGCGGGCCGGGGAGGTGGCCGCCGGGCTACTCGTGCCACCGCGGGATCAGTAATTGCCGCCCCGTAAGCAGCGGGCTCGGCGCGGCGAGCCCGTGCCCGCAGGAGCGGCCCTCGTGGTCCGGGGTGACCTCCTAGATCCCCGGGCGTTGCGAGCGGATGCCGTCGATAACGAGGAGATCTACGGATATTGGGGCATCTCGGTGTTTGCCGAGGTCGGCGGCGTCGACCTGGCTTGGATCGCAGAGAACAAGCTGGCGCGGGCCGAGTGGCTCGCTGTCTACCGGGCCGGTGACCTCCTGGCCGCCGGCCTCGACCTGTGGGACACCGGCCAGAGCCCTCATTACGATGTAGTCCACGAGGATCTGGACGAGTTGGTGATGCGAATCGTCTCGACCCTCCACAGGATCATCCGCAATCCCAGCCTGGGTGGAGGTGTCCTATGACAGCCCCACGCATCGACCTGCCGGCCAACCTCAACAACGAGGACGACGAGGGCCTCAACTGGGCACTCCTTCGGAACTCGCCGGACCCAGCCCGGATAGTGCCCGGCTCGGTCGTAGTGGCCGGAACCGAGAGGTTCTGGTCCTGGGTGCGGATCCGCCGAGTCGACCCTGACGGGCAGGTGCACTTCGAGCAGGTGAGCGAGGCCGAGGCACCAGCCGCTCCGCAGGCGAGCTGAGACGCCGCCCTGGGCCCTGTCGCGGCCACCGGATAGCCGAGCGGTGCGGGCGGCGAGTTCAGCCGCGGCGCTGCCGACTCGGGGGTGGTATTGGTCGTCCCCGCTGGACTCGCACTCTTGGTGTCTCGTCGGCGGGGAGCGCCGGGTTTGTGTCTTCGACCCGTACGAGCCGGAACCGCAGCTCGATGCCGGCCCCGGCCAGGATGCGGTCGATGGTGGGGATGCTCGGCTCTCTTTGTCCGGTCTCGATCCTGGCTATCTCGGACTGGGAGACCCCGGCCCGCTCGGCGAGCTGGCGTTGGGAGAGGCCCCTTTCGTGGCGGGCGAGGGTCAGGATTTGGCCGGCGAGGGTCGGCGGGGTGGCCATCAGGTCACGATAGCTTATTAGCTATCAGTTTGGTGATCGCGTTCTGAACGGGCACCTGTGGTGACCTGGGGCGGCAACGGTCGCTGATTACTGATAAGTAATCGATTTGGTAAGCGGTCGGGGGACTCGCAGGCGGCGCGTCGCGGCGGACCGGGCCCGCGTTGGTAAAGAACTGGTGACGCCTCGGTGTATCTCCTCACCCATGGCTGAGGGATCGCTGGGTCCGGCAGGGCTCGGCGAGGAACGCGCGACAAGGGCCGTGGTCAAGGTTCTCGTCGAGGTCGGCGTCAAGGTTCGCGGTCGATCCTCGCGGCGGGGCGAGCGCCCAGCTGTCCGCCGGCGGGCCTGCCCGGTGTCCGGCCAGCCGCAGCCCCGTGGTGCCGGGTTGTTGCTGGCGGCGAGCGCGTCTTTGTCGTGAGGCGGTCTGTGTCGGTTCGGAGATTGAGGAGAAGTCCGTCATGGCTGTGTGGGTAGAGCGAGGCGGGCCGGAGCCGGGGGAGCTTCCGGTGGTGTTGAGCGTGGAGGAGGCTGCGGCCTTTCTGCGGATCGGGCGGACCTGCGCGTATGAGCTGGCCCGCCGCTACGAGGCGACCGGCGGCCGGGAAGGTCTGCCGGTGGTCCGCCTGGGCCGCCTGCTGCGAGTCCCGCGGCAGGGGCTGCTGGCGCTGCTGGAGCTGCCGCCTCCGGCGGCGTGAACGACCCGGCGGCCGCCGGGGCCGGGCCCCGGCTGGTGGTGGACGGCGGACGTGGCCGGCCGTGGCGCGACCTGGGGCCGGTGGCCTGGGCGGTGCTGTGTGACGTGGCGGCGTCGGCCCTGCCAGACCCGGACGGCTGGGCGGCGCCGGTCGGGGTCCGTGAGATCGCGGCCAGCGCCGGGGTGAACAAGGACACCGCGGCCCGGGCCCTGGCGGCGCTGACCGCGGCCGGGCTGGTTGTGCGGGAGCGGGCTCACGGCCCGGGCGGCCGCCGGTCCGTCTACCGGCTCGGTCTGCCTGCCGGGCTCGAGCTGTGTCCGACCGTCTGGGACGCCGTCTCGCTTCCCGAACAACCGGTCGCCGGATCGGGCGGCGTTCGTCCGGGCGCTTCGGACAGAGGCGTGCCGTTCGCAGATCGGAACGGCGGTGGCGCGCCGCGGGATACACAACGTGGAGGCACGCGCGACAGCCGAGATGCAGCCGAGGTAGGCACGGGCGCGCTCGAGCACGGCGACGCCGCCGCCGGCGACCTCAGTGGCGCTCGTGACAGCAGGCATCAGCCGGACGGGCCCGCCGCGCCGCTCAATGGCCGCCAGAGCTCCGCCGGCGACGTTCAGCGTCGTCGACCGCACGAGCGGGTGTTGGGGCCGCAGGATGGCTCACAGGGCCAGCTGTTCGACGTTGAGGTCGCTGTCACTGCCGGGTCGCAGGATCGGGCGCGATGACGAACGCGCGGCTCATCTCCTCAACGCTCACCGTCACCTTCTCCGCCCATCCCTCGATCACCCTCTCCACCTTCCACACCACCCCTCCACCACCTCCACCAACCCACCATCACCCCGCCCCAACATCGAACCCCTACAGCCCAGACACCTCTGCACCCGAGGTGCCCTTCCGGGCCGTGCCGTTTCGTGCGGAGCGTCGGCCGTGTTGAGTTTGACGAAGCTGCGGCCGAGCGGGCGGCACTACTACAAACGCGAACTCGGCGGCCCGCAGGTCGAGATGGCGGGACCGGGCTACTGGGCGGAGAACCCCGAACTGCAAGGGATCTGGATCGGGCGGGGGGCGGAGGCGATGGGCCTGGAGGGCCGGGTCGACGAGGTCGGCTTCGACAGGCTGTTCGGCTCCGGGGCCGACCCCCGTGACGGTAAGTCTCTGGGGCGGGGCTGGTGTCCGGAGTCGGAGACGGCGGTGGCCGGCTACGCGCTCACGTTCTCCCCGCCCAAGTCGGTGTCGGTCCTGTGGGCGGTGGGGGATGAGGCGGTGTCCGACCAGGTCGGACAGGCCCATGTGGCCGCCGCCCGCGAAGCATTGGAGTATTTGCAGGATCACGCCGGGTTCACCCGCAGGGGCCGGGGGGGCCTGTGCCAGGTCGACACCGACGGCTATGTGGCCGCCGCGTTCCTGCACCGCACCTCCCGCGCCGCGGACCCCCAGTTGCATCTCCACGTGCTGGTGGCCAACAAGGTCCGCGCCCTTGAGGACGGCAAGTGGCTGTCGGTGGACGGCGTCGAGCTTTACCGCTCCCAGAAAGCGGCGGGCATGGTCTACAAGGCGGCGCTACGAGCTGAGCTCACCGCCCGCCTCGGGGTCGCCTGGACCCCGGTGGATGAGAAGGGGATCGCCGAGATCGAAGGCGTCCCCGCCGGCCTCGCCGCCGCCTGGTCGACCCGCCGCGAGCAGGTCCTGGCCGTCGGACGGCGGCTGGTCGCGGACAAAGAAGCCGCCCTCGGGCGGGGGTTGACGGCGGGGGAGCGGGCCGAGGCCTACCAGATCGCCGCCAACCGCACCCGCGCCCCGCAAGTGTGCGGGGATGAGTCGACCGGCACGCTGCGGGCCCGTTGGCGGGTCGAAGCCGTCGGCTGGGGGTATGACCCTTCCCTGGGCTTCCCCCCAAACCGTGGAGGCTTGGTGGTTGGACAGTGAGCCTGCCATGAGCCGGCACTCCGATGCCACCGGACGCGTTCGAAGGCTCATGGGGCCACGTAAATGGGCCCGCTCTCAGGCCG
>Ga0209810_1000526_pt1 | contig 82500 bp, 69 predicted proteins | sample Coa_R1_7_FD_187159 | JGI IMG/M metagenome (GOLD analysis project Ga0209810, IMG submission 187159) | Surface soil microbial communities from Centralia Pennsylvania, which are recovering from an underground coalmine fire - Coalmine... | ecosystem: Environmental > Terrestrial > Soil > Unclassified...
TGCAGGGTGTCTGGCAGATTAACGTGTTGATTCCCAGCGACGCTCCGGCCGGCCGCGTGCCGGTGAACATTTCTTACGAAGGCGATCAGATCAACCCGTTGTTCATCAACGTGAAGTAAAACGGCCGCTCAGAATGGAGCAGCCGCGGTTCGCCTGCGTGGGATTGGTTCGAACGCGGCATCATCTTGCGCCAGAAGTTTCCCGCCCGATAGGGGCGAGGGGAAGTTTTGCGGGAATACTGCCGCGCCTCTGCGGCTTTCTGCGTACGCCGGTTCACTGCGCCGGCTTTAGAAAAGCTAGCAACGCCCGATAAAACTCCTGGGGCCGTTCCAAATGCGGGATGTGACCGCAATTGGGGATTACCACCAGTTTGGCATTCGGAATATCGTGAACCGCTGCGCGGCCAAGCGCCATGAAATCGCCCATGAGTTTCCGGGCCTCGGGGCTGGCATAGCCCGAGAGCGGCGCCGTGCGGTCCTTGTCGCCGATGATCAGCAGCACTGGGGGCTTCAGCAGGGGATACTCATAGCGTACGGGCTGCTGGTAAATCATCTGGTAGGCGAGAGCCGAAGCTTTGGCCCAGCGCGGAAATTCGGCGCTGCGCGTCACGCGAATCTGAACATCGGCGAGCGGCCCGTAAATTCCCGGCTTAGGATCCGCGAAATACCGGGCGTAAAAGGCACGGATTTTGGCCGGATCGGTGTTGGCCAGTTCCGCTCTGTATAGCGTCTCATCCGATTGCGGCGGCACGTGAAGCCGGTAATCCTCGAGGCCCACCGGGTCCTCCAAAATCAGACGTGTCACGCGCTCCGGATACATGAGCGCAAAGCGAACGGCCAGCATTCCACCCGTTGAGTGCCCGAGCACGGCCGTCTTGGCAATTCCGAGCGCATCGAGTAGCCGGGCCGTGTTAGCGGCAAGGAGCTGAAAGCTGTAGCGGATATCCGGCTTGGACGATTTGCCCCACCCGATCTGATCCGGCACGATGACCCGGTAGCCGGCTTCCAACAGCGCGTGGATCGTGTCGCGCCAATAATACCCGCCGAAATTCTTCCCGTGCATGAGAACAATCGCCTGTCCGTTCGACGGCGCCGGCGGGCGCGCGTCCATATATGCCATCCGCAAATCCTGTCCTTCGATGGTGAACGGCAGAAAATTTACCGGCCAGGGGTACGGGTATTCCTCGAGTGCGATCCCGAGCGCGGGGGCCTGAATCGCATCTTGGTTCTGAGCGAGGCTCGGCCGGGGCGCGAACAGAAGGTATACCGCCGCAATGATTGCGAAACAAAGGACAAGTTGCATCTGGTGGCGTTTCATTTTCCCTCTCGGCGTCCGTCGTCCGGATCCTGGTGCGCAAATCGTTACGACAGCTATTGTATGATTGTGGCGGAAGCCCAACGAAAGGACTCTATATGGATGGTGAGGCAGACTGCGTCGTGATTTCGCCCAACGAAACCTATCACGGCCGGCAGGATTTCGATTTCCTCTCCGGAGTATCGGCGCAAACCGCCGGATCCAAGGCCCTATGCATGCACCTGGTGACGATCCCTCCGCACGGCCGTGCGAAGCCGCATTTCCACGAGCGCCACGAGATGGCCATTTATATTCTCTCGGGCGAGGCGCGCATGTGGTACGGCGAGGGCCTGCGGCGGCATCTGACCGTCCGGGCCGGCGAATTCCTGTATATTCCCGCCAATATGCCGCATTTGCCTTATAATGCCAGCGAGACGGCGCCGTGCATCGGCGTCGTGGCCCGGACCGATCCCAACGAGCAGGAGAGCGTCACGCTGGTCGATACGCCGGATCCCGCAGCGACCGCCGGGGCGTGAGCGGAAACAGCGCCCTGCACGCGGCGCGCAACCCGATATCGGTGCGTTTGCGCGAAAGCGCTCGTCGATCCACCGCCGCCGGCGCAAGGCCGCGATTACATGGAAAGGGCGAGAAGGGTGGAGAAACGCCGTTACGCAGCTTGGCTGATTTCTTCTGCGGCCTTCTTTGCCGCCCGGATACCGCCTTCGAGGCCGTTTGGAAAACTATCAACGACGACGCTGGCGAAGTAAATGCGTGCTACCGGAAGGCTAATTTCCGGCCAGAAGCGCGCCAGTTGCCCGGGCGGCGGAGGCAGCGGCAAGCAGGATCCGGCAAACGGATCGAGCGTCCAATTAATCAACTGGGCTTGCTCTATATCCTCGCTTCGGCCGGGATAAAGCTGCCGGTATTTGGCCAACGCAGCGTCGGCTGACGATGTTCGCGCCTGCCCGATCAGCAGCCCGCGCCGCGTTGGCACTTCTTCCGCCATCGCCCAAGCTTCGGAAAGCTCGGTTTGGCCGAATTCCATGTTGGGGCTCAGGCGGTCGGTTTTCCAAAACTTTGTGCGCGATTGGAAGATGACGCGGGCCTTCAGCTCGTAATGCGTATTCTCGATCACGAAGCGTTTGTTTTCCGGCCACGGCGGCGTTACGGCCACCTGGCGCAGCGCGCGCAGCGGCATGGAAATCACCACGTAGTCCGCATCCATCTTCTTCGGCTTGCCAAATTCCTGATAGGCCACGGTCACGCCGTTGTGGCCGTACGTGATGCCGGTGACCGGGCAGCCCAGCCGCAGCCGGTCTCTCAGTTTGGCGGCCAGAGCATCGGTAATCCGCTGGTTGCCGCCCTGGATGCGGTAAACATCGCGCACAAACACTGTGATGCCCCGGCGCTTCCGATTGGACAACTGCCAGATGGCGTAGAGAGCCGACGCCGAGTTCCCGGCAAACTTCAAAGCCGCCGGCGAGGCGCCCTCCTTCGCCATCAAGTCTCGCACGGAGATTTGATCGAGATGGTTCAGTCCGGCATCCAAGGGCCGGGTCTCGTCGTGAATGCTATCCAGGTAAGGGCCCAGATAACAGCCCGAGAAGTCGCCCCAATGGCTGCGCCTCAGATAATCAATCTCCCGCTGGTTGAATCCGAATTTCCTGAGAACCACCGGATCCGCCAGCATTTCTTCCGTGTATGGTTTGCCCTCGATGAATAGGATGATGTTCTGACGGCGCGGATAGGGAATAACCGGCAGATCGAACTCCTCGATGTATTTGTAGAGCTCCTGGTACGCGGACCGATAAAAATGCTCGGCTCCTGCGTCGGCGTACAGCGCATCCGCCAGGTTGTCGCGCACGGTGAGCACGTGCCCGCCGGGCCTGCCCAACGCCTCGAGCACGGTGACATCATGCCCGCGCTGCATGAGCTCATAGCCGCAGGAAAGGCCCGAAATGCCGGCTCCCGCCACGATAACCTTTCGGCTGGTTCTGCTCTGAGGCCGTGCGAACGCCGCCCGGCCGGCGGCCAATGCTCCACCGGCTGCTTTCAACAGATCGCGCCGGCTCACGGGCAGCCCGGTTGCTGGGTTGGTCATGAAATCGTCCTCATAAGAATCTGTCTTGCATTGTGGACCAACCCCGCTGCTCACGCAAGCTGAATAGCGCGGTTCGCTCGCCGGGCCTGCCAGGGGCCTTGAGACCAGCCGGGGGGATATCCCGCATGCCGCATCCAAGACCGTGCGGACAACCCTTCCCCAAAGCCCCCGGGCCCGTAAATGGTTCCCACCGGCAGGTGATTTCGAGCCGGAAGCGGGCGAGTAGCCCGCTCCAGCCGCCGCAACAAGTAAGTGAGAAATGAGTTTAGCGCCCGGCCTGCGTGTCCGCCTTTTTTCTCGGAAGCTTCTCCGGGTACTCCGAAAGATTCCAGGCCAGAGCCGCGACAGCCTTTGCGCCCTGAATGAGATCTTCTCTCCGGATTTTGTCGAAGGTATCGGCTTGCGAGTGATGCGTGCGCCGGTAATCGGCCGGCTCCTGCATGGCGAAGAAGGCCGGCACGCCGGCTTCGCGGAACGGCACATGATCGCTGCCGTTGGTCTCCCGCATCGTGAGCTCTTCGAGGCCGATTTCGTGCAGCGGAGCGGCTATCTTGTCCATCGCCTCGCGGATGTCATAGCGCTTCTCCAGAGAAAACGTTTTTACCTTCCCTGTGCCAGTATCATGGATTATTACGCCCTGGATCCTGTCGAGCTCTCCGGCGTGCGTGCGGATGTAGTCCCGCGCTCCGACCGACCCCTGCTCCTCGCCGGTAAACAGGATGAAGCGCAGGGTACGCTGGGGCCTCAATCCGGCGGCTTCGATCGCGCGCGCCGCCTCCAGCACCACCGAGCTGCCCGTGGCGTTGTCGGTCGCGCCGGTTCCCAAATCCCAGCTATCCAGGTGCGCGCCCACGATCACGACCTCCGCGGGTTTCGTTGCGCCGCGAATTTCCGCAACCGTGTTGTAGATCTCGACCGGGCCGGCGATAGTTTCGTTTCGAATGTCCACCTCCACCTGGACCGGCCGCCGGCTCTCGAGCAGGCGCCACAGCCGGAGGTAATCCTCGTGGATGACAAAGGCGCTCGGGACGCCGCTGATCTGGTAATCCGATCCGCCGACGCTGGTCATGTTAAACAGCGCAAAGTCCTTGGAAGCGTCGCGCAACACCGCAGCCACGCCTTCCTTTTTGAACATCTCGCTGACCTGCCGCAGCAGGCGGCGCCTTTGCTGCGACGGCATATCGGGGTTTTCGCGGGCCTCACCGGCAAGCGAATCCACCGCAAAGGCCGGCGCGAATCCGGGAGGCGTTTTGCCCGGCTCGGTCACCAGCACGATGGCGCCCTTGAGCTTTCCGTGGAATTTTTCGATGTCCTCCGGCTTCTCCGCCTTCACATAAATCACCGGCCCTCTCACCGGTCCGTTGGTGGAAGGCGACCAGCCAGCCGAGGCCGCGGTCATGGTCTCGGCGGCCGGCTCAATCAGCCGCGCACTGGCTGTTCCCCGGCGCCATCCGTTTGCGATGGCGAGGCCTTCCAAATGGGCCTCGAGCCCATATTCCTTGAATTTGGCGAGACTCCATTGATTGGCGGCCTTGAGCTTTTCCGAGCCCGTCAGCCGCGGCCCGATCGCATCGCAGAGATGCCCGGCGTTGGCCATCAACTGGTTGTTCTTCTCGATCTCGGCGAAGAGCTTGCGGTCCGCGTCGCGAAAAGGGTCTTGGGCGGAGGAACGCGGCTGCGGGCTGAGCGGAGCGGCAAGCAGCAGCGCCAAAAGCCAGCCGAAGGCCGCCGACTTACAGATACTTGGCCCTCTCCTAGCGATATCCAGACGCCTGGAGTTCAAATAACTCGGCATACTGGCCTCCCCGGTCAACCAGTTCTTCATGCGTGCCCTCTTCGAGGACTTCGCCATCGTGCAGCACCAGGATGCGATCGGCCATGCGGACGGTGGAAAAACGATGCGAAATCAAGACCGCTATTTTACCCCTGGTGAGCTCGGCGAAGCGCTCAAAAACGCGATGCTCGGCGCGGGCGTCGAGCGTCGCCGTCGGCTCGTCGAGGATCAGCAGTTGGGCGTCCCGCATGTAGGCCCGGGCGAGAGCCACCTTTTGCCACTCGCCTCCGGAGAGGTCCACGCCCTCGGCGAAGCGCCGACCCACCATCTGGTCGAGGCCTTTTTCCAACCGCGCCGCCACATCGGAGGCCAGGCTCAGCCGCGCCGCGCGTTCGATCCGCGGGCGGTCTTCGACGTGTTCCACCCGGCCCATCGCTATGTTTTCGCGCAGCAGCATGTGATAGCGCATGTAATCCTGAAAAATGACGCCGATCTCCCGCCGCCAGTCTTCGAGGTCATATTCGCGCAGGTCCACGCCATCCAGCAGGATCTCGCCTTCCGTCGGATCGTATAAGCGAGCGATGAGTTTCGTAATGGTCGTCTTGCCGGCCCCGTTCTCACCGATGAGGGCGATGCGCTGTCCGGGACGCAACTCGAAACTCACGTTGTGAAGAGCGTATCGTTCTGCGTCCGGGTACCGGAAGCTGACGCGCCGGAACTCAATACCCTCCCGGATCGGGCGCGGCGCCGGCAGAGCGCCCGGTTTGGAGCGGATGCGCGGTTCCATGCGGAAGAAAGCAAACAGATCGTCGAGATAGAGCGCCTGCTCGGTGATGTTCGAAAAATTCGTCAGCACACCCTCGATTAGCGTACGGCTCCGGGAGAAACTTGCCGCGAGAAATGTCAGGTCGCCGACCGTAAGCGCGCCGTGCAGCGTCCGGTAAAGAATCACGATGTAGGCCCCGTAGTAGCCGGCGGTGCCCACCAAGGCCAGTAGCGAGCCGATCGCGGCGCGCCGCAGGACCAGATTCCGATTTTCGGCGTAGAACAGATCGGCCAGACGCTTGTACCGCTCCGTCAGATAGCCGCCAAGGCCGAAAATTTTCACTTCTTTGGCGCTTTCTTGGGTTGCGCCGAGCCAGCGCAAATAATCGAGCTCGCGCCGCTGCGGGGTCCAGCGGTATAGCAAGGAATAACTGAGGGAAGCAAAGTGCGTTTCGCCCAGGAAAGCCGGCAACACGGCGCAGACAAGCATAGCCAGCAGCCAGGGCGAAAAAACCGCCAGCGCCGAAGTCAGCGTGGTGAGAGTGATTACATCCTGCGCGGAGCCCATCACCTGCGACATGAGCTGCATGCGGCCCATCGTCTGCCGCCGCGCCCGCTCCAGCTTATCGTAGAATTCCGGCTCCTCGAAATGCGCCAGGTCCAGCGTGGAGGCGTGCCGCATCAGGTCCACGCTCACCCGGTTCGTAAACCGGTCGCCCAGAAGACTGTCAGCGAGCGCCACGGTCCGGGCGAGCAGATCGGAGGTTACAGCTAAGACCAGTTCCGCCGACACAAGCCGCCAGATCCGGCCGCTTTCCACCTGGCCGCTGCGCACGCTGTGAACGACAGCGTCGATGATGAGCTTGCCGACGTACAGCGTGGCCACGGGCAAGACGGCGCGAAGGAGGCGGGAGACGAGAGAAATACAGGCCAGCAGAGGGCTGGTCTCCCAGACCATCTTCAGCAAAGGCCCTACATTCTCCAGGGCTTTAAGCCGCTCGCGCCAGGTGCGCTTTACCGGCGCCTCGGCCCGATGAGCATCCATGAGCTCAATGTAGCATGGGACTTCTGCGGGTCCCGCAACCCACGGCTCTGTTCGGCTGAAAAGAAAACAAGCCGGTTAGTCTGCGGCCTGCCTGGCGGCTGCGCCCAGCCGCCAGGCGCGCTCCCAAAAGCCGGAGCAAGGTCAGGAGAGGTCTTCTCCGCGCGGGATCAAATGCACCGAGGTCGCCTTTACCACCGCTGCCACCGCTGCGCCTTCCTTGAGTCCGAGATCCTCGTAGGATTGCTTGGTCACCAAAGCCACCAGAGGAAAGCCGCAATCCACAACTACGCGCACAACGGGACCTTCCCGAACGGCGCCTGTGATCCGGCCGGCGAGATGATTGCGAGCGGTACCGTGGCTCGGATGACCCTTCTCGAGGATAACGTCCTCGGCCCGGATGCAGACGAATACCTGCGGGCCCTCGAGTCTGCCCGGGTCAATCGCCGTGATGCGTGCGCCGCCGGCCTCGACCTTCAGCAATCCGTTCTGTTCCTCCAAAACGCGCGCCGGCGCCACGGTCTCCACTCCGACCGACAGAGCCACAGCCGCATCGGCCGGCGAGCTCAGAACCTCCTGCACCGTGCCGGTCTGCCGTACCTTTCCATCGATGATAACTGCCATGCGGTCGCCAAGAGCAATCGCCTCTGTTTTGTCGTGGGTGACTACAAGAGCGGGGATCCCGGCGCGCACCAGCAACCGCCGGAGGTCCGCTCGCAGCCGCTCGCGGGTGGGCGCATCCAGAGCTGAGAGGGGCTCATCAAGAAGCAGGAGCCGCGGCCCGGGCGCAAGAGCGCGAGCCAGAGCCGCCCGTTGGAGCTGGCCCCCGGAAAGCTGGCGCGGCTTGCGGCCGCCCAGGCCGCCCAGATCCAAAAGATCGAGCATGGCTTGCGCTCGTTGGGAACGCTGCTCTGCCGGCCACCGGCCCAAGCCGTATTCTACGTTTTGCCGGATCGTAAGATGGGGAAACAGAGCGTAGTCCTGAAACAAGAAGCCGATGCCGCGTTTTTGGGGCGGAAGCCAGATGCCCCGCGCCGCATCGCACCAAACTTCACTGCCGCAGAGGATTTTTCCCATCTGGGGCCGATCGAGCCCGGCGAGACACCGCAGCACCGTAGTCTTGCCCGAGCCGGATGGCCCGAACAGCACGGTTACCGACGGCGCATCCATCGGCAGCCGCAGCGCGGCTGTAACCGCCGCGCCGCTGGGGAAGCGCATTTCGAATGCAGCGCTCAGCTCATCGGCCATACGGCCCAAAATCTCCGTTGCAGCGCGTAGGTCACTGCCAGCACCACGAACGAAAAGCCCAGCAGCAGCGCCGAAGTCGTTCCGGCGGAGGCATAATCGAGCGCCTGCACGTGGTCGTAGATCGAAATGGAAATTGTACGTGTTACGCCGGGCAAGTTTCCGCCCACCATCAGGACAACCCCGAACTCGCCCAGCGTGTGCGCGAAGCTCAGCACCAGTCCGGTGACGAGGCCCGGGAGGGACAGCGGCGCAATCAAACGAAAAAATGTCTCTCGCCTCGAGACGCCAAGGCACCACGACGCTTCCACGAGCTTTCGATCTACGGCAGCGAAAGCCGACATGAAAGGCTGTACAGCAAACGGAAAGCTGTAAAGGACCGACGCCGCCAAAAGACCCTGGAAAGAGAAGGGCAACAGACGGCCGGCAACAAGAGTATAGAACCGGCCAATCGGGCCATTAGGTCCGATCGCCAACAGGATGTAGAAGCCCAGCACCGTGGGCGGCAGCACCAGCGGCAAAGCGACCAGGGCCTCGATCAGGAACTTCCATCGCAACCGGGAGAAGGCAAGCCAATAGGCGATGGGCGTCCCCGCAAGCAGCAGGATCAGAGTGGTCCAGCACGAAAGCCGCAAGCTCAGCCAGATCGCCTGCCAGTCCATAACTTAACACTCCGAACGATGACCGCTTCCGGGTGCCCGCGCCAGGAAAGCCCGGAGCAACAGTCCCCTCAAGGCCGCGTGCCATCTCGCCCCTGCTTTTCCTGCCGGAGGCCAGCGAAAATCACGCTAAAAACTTCACGCCAGCGCATTCGAGCCGAGCGCCTCAGCGTTCTCCCGGCAAATCGAACCCGAATTGCTTCAAAATCGTCTGAGCTTTCGGACTCAGCAGGAAAACCCGAAGGGCCCGCGCGGTATCCGGATCTTTCGCGCTCTTCATAATGACTCCGACTTGCTCGAGACGCGGGTACGCGCTCTGCGGCACTTCCCAATAACGCCCGCTGTTGCGTACCGCCGGCGCGGATGCCAGAGAGAGGGCCACGATTCCGATCTCCGCCGCCCCGCTCTGCACAAATTGAAGCGTTTGCGAAATATTTTCCCCGAAGACGAGCTTTTCTTGCGTCGCACCATAAACGCCGAAAGATTTCAGAGCGGCCTCGGCGGCCTGGCCATAAGGAGCGTGCAGCGGATTTGCAATAGCAATATGGTGAACCGAGCCGTCTCGCAGCGCCTCGATGCCGAGCTTGGCCACGTCGATGGGCGATGAATTGGGAACCCAAACGACCAAACGGCCGACGGCGTATGAGAAGAGCGTGCCCTCATCGGCCAAGCCGCGCTTCACGAGCTCCCGCGGATAGCTGGCGTCGGCGGAAAGAAAAACATCGTAAGGAGCCTGGTTGAGAATGAGCGCGAAAAAAGATCCTGACGACGCATAGGTGGCTTTGACCGCAGTCCCTTTGTGCAGCCGCTGAAAGTCGTCGAGAATCTGCGGCAACGCGAATTGTAAATCCGCCGCCGCGCCCACCAGGAGCTGCTTCGACGGTTGCTGGGGCCGGCAGCCGCATAGCAACAGCCCCATCAGCGCCGGCAGCGTGCGCCATAAAATCCGCATAGAGGCTATTTCGGCAAGGTCGCCACTTCCAGCCGCTGGAGCATGCGTACTGCCCGGTGAGCGCTTTTGTCGGCCGGCACTAGCCGGAAGGGGCCTCGCTCGCCGCCCAATTCCTTGCCGTTGGCGTGATCGGCCACCAGCACTTTGGCGTCCGTAAATCCCGGGTCAATTTCAGGGAGAGAGAAAAGGACTCGATACCCGTCCCGGGCCTCGGCCACGACATAGCTGGCAAGATACGGCCCGCGCAGCCTTTCGCCCACCGGAGCGCCTGCCAGCTTCAGCACTTCAAAAAGCAAGACGCCCGTATACGTGACGGTGCCTTGCCTGCTTCGGACTTCCACACTCGCCCGGGGCATTTTCGCGAGGTCCGCCACGGTGAGCGTGAGCGGCCGTTCGACCGCCCCGGTTATGCTGAGAGTGGCGGCGGCCGGAGCCTGTGCCGCTACAATGGCAGGCATGGCCGCAAAAAGCAGAACAGCGATTCCCCTCAGGCGCATCAGTCTCCCTTCTCCCAAGTTTTGACTTGTAAACGTTATATTGTCTTGTAAAAACGTCAGAATTGCAAGGCGGGGCCTCCAGTCCGCTGCACGGGCAACACGAATGCCGCTGGTCAGAGGGCTTGCGGGCTGAGGAGGAATTTCGTCGCGCAGCGTCATGAGCCATATCCGGACGTCGAAACGCCCTCGCCATCTTCGAAGGTCGCCGGGAAGATGGATGCTCAAAAAACGGAGTGTTATACTCCAACTACGCAGCAACTCGAGCAGGACCCCGAATCACTGTTACCAGGGGTTTACGAGAGCTATGATGCCGGTTGCCACAAGAATCGCTCTTCCCGGCGGATCAATAATGCACTCGGCTGGGCTGGCGTCTTCTGCAATGGCCGGCAAGGCCGCGCCATCACTCTTTGGGATTAAGATGAGGCCATATGAGATTCGTTTGCGCTCTGCTCTTGTTAACCAGTTCCCTGGCCGCCCAGGATAACAAGCTGACGTCCTCCGAAGCGGCGCAAGGATGGCTCTTGCTGTTTGACGGGGAATCTCTGTTCGGATGGACGCAGGCCGGCAAGGCCCGATGGCATGTGGCTGCGCCTGCGCTCACGACCGATGGAGGCGAGGCGGGCTGGCTGCGCACGAACAGCGCGTTTGCGGACTACATTTTCAAATGCGATCTCCGCATCGGCCCGGATACGGACGCTGCCCTCTTCCTGCGCGCCGAAAAAAAAGACCTGCCCGACGACTCCGGCTACAAGCTCCCCATCGGCGTGGGAATCGATGCGGGCCGATGGCACACCTATGAACTACAAGCCGTGGGAGATCAGATCTCCATTGTCCTGGACGGGAGAAAAATATCCGAGAGTAAGGATCTTAAAAACAAAGCGGGCTACATCTACTTGAGTTACAGCCGGGGCTCACGAGTGGAGTTCCGCAACGTCAAGCTGCGGCCGTTGAGCATGCAGCCGCTGTTGAACGGCAGGAACCTGTTCGGATGGAAACCCGTGAATCCGCCCGATCCCAAGGCAGCGAAGCCGCAGGCTCCCGGCCTTCTGAAGAAATTTGGTCACATCATCAAGCCGCCGAAGTCCAAGGAACCGGCGTCCTGGACGGTGGTCAACGGCGGCATTCACGTAGAAAAAGGTCCGGGACGGTTGGAAACCGAGGCGACCTACGATGATTTCGTGCTGCAACTGGACATTCGGGCGAGTTCTCGCGACAAGAAAGAGCGCCCCAATGGAGGCGTGTTCTTTCGGGGAGATCCCAACGTATTTGAAAGCGGCTACGAGGCGCAAATCGAAAACGAATACAAGGCGGGGAACCCCGCCCAGCCGCTCGAATTCGGCACTGGGGGCATCTATAATTTCCAGCCGGCCCGCCGTGTCATCACGCGGGACAATGAGACTTTCACCGAGACGATTATCGCTCGCGGAAAACATTTTGCGACCTGGATCAACGGCTATCCGATCGCCGATTACGAGGATAACCGGCCGGATGCTCCGGCCGTGCCCAAAGGGGCGCGCACGGCGGCAGGCACGATCAGCCTGCAAGTGCATGATCCCAGCACGGAACTGGATGTTAAAAACATCCGGCTCGCCACGCTGCCGAAATCGGCCTCCGCGCCGCCAGCGCCCGTGGTGGCGGCTGCGGCGCCCGTAGCGAACATGCCCGCGCCGTCCGGAGCGCCGGCGCCGAACATGCCTGCGCCGGGGGCCGCAGCGCCCCCGGTCTCTGCTCCCGCCATGCCGAATCTTCCGAGCGCCGGTTTCTCGGGAGCTCCGGTGCCGGCTGCGGGCGGCGGAACTGACGCCCGTCTGGCCCAGATCACGCAACTTATGGCCCAGGGCCTGGCGACGCAGGATCCGGAAGCGAAGGTGAAGATCTACACGCAGATCTTGCTCCTCGATCCGAACAATCAGGTGGCCTATAACGCACGAAAAGACGCCGAGGAGGCCTTGGAGAAGCAAAACGCGGCGAAAAACCAGCAGGCGACCCAATCAACACAAAAACTGGAAGACACCCTGGAAAGAGAAACCGTGCGCCGCCAGTCGCTTCAAAAAGTAGAACAGGCGCTGCTGACCGGCGACATAAAGACGGCTTCGGCGCAGATGGCGCTCGCAAAACAGGCCGCTCCCAATGACCCCGAAGTCCAGCGCCTGGACAAGGTGGTGGGAAATCTTATCGAACAAAAACGCCGCACCACGTATTTGTTTTCCGGAGCTGGATTGCTGGTGCTGCTCGGCCTGGGAGCCATCGTGTTTCTCAACCGAGGCGAAAAGGATCCGTACATCGAAATTCTGAATGGACTCGATAAGGGACGGCGCTACAATCTCGACAAAGAAGTGATTCATATCGGCGCCGTCGCACAGGACGGCGGCGAGAAAAACGATATTGTTGTGACGGATCTGGAGCGAGCTGTTTCCCGCTTTCACTGCGATATCGTCCGGCAAGGCGGCAAGTTCTACCTGCTGGACCGCAAGAGCGCTAATGGCACGTATATCGATGGCCAACGCATTCCGCCGGGCAAGCCCGTTCGATTGAAGACAGGCGCGCGCGTCGAGCTCGGCAAAAGCTGCGCGCTGCGGCTGGGCATGGCAAAACGAAAGAAGAAGTAGGGCGACTGCTACCGGCCGGGAGCATCATCGCGCCGTCTCGCGGCTGAAAATGACCGCGACATCGTCGGCATAAATCTGCTTCCATCCTGGCAAATACGGCATCACGTGCGCTATTGAAGAGCCTTGGGCGAGGATGCAGAAATCGATTTTGTACTTTTCCAGCAGCAGGGCGGGGTCTTCCTGGAGGTTTACCCAGCGCACATACTCATCGAGTACGCCGGTCCAATCGAACACGTCGCCGCGGCCGTCGATGAAGACCTTTCTCTCCGGCAGGCTCCAGATCAAATAGCCGCCAAATGCATAGTCGTTTAGCATGCGGCCCGTGAGATTGGTTCGCCGGATAAAATGCACCGCCTGCACAGGACTCATCCTTTCCACCTGCTTCTCGAGAGCAGCTTCGGTTGGGAATGACCAGATCACTGCGGCCAGGCAGCCGAACAGGATGAGCGCGTTGGCCAAGGGGTGATCGCGTTTTTCCCCCCGGCCGAAGCCGAAGCGACAGAGGATCGGGCTGATGACGATGCCGAACAAAAACATCATTCGCAGGTAGCGCACGGCGAGGCCCGCCCCCATCAGGAGCAGGAGCAACTCCCGAAGAGACAAAGTCGTTCGGCGCAGCATGCTAAGCAGAAAGATGCCTACGATGGCCGCCAGCATCGCCAGGGTTCTTGGTTCTCTCAGATTGGGCGGAAGCCATTCCTGGATAGCATTCATGCTGGAGGTCTGGCGCAGCATGGTGTCAAAAGGGTAGAGCCAGAGCCGAAGGCCGACCGGATTGCAGCAGAGCGCAGCCGCCGATAGCGCGAGCGTCCACGCCAGCCGGCGCTGCGAACACGGGTCCCACTCTTCCGCCGTGAACCGAGAGTTTGCCTTGACCCGCGAGCAGACCAGGTAAACGGCCAGCAGCGCCATACCGAATACGTAGGAGCCATGGCAATTCACCCAGACGGCAAACAGCGGCGGCAGGAGCCACAACCACCGGGATCGTCCCATTCGCGCGAGCTCGAGAATGAATATCTCCGCTGCCAGGAAGAAATGGCCTACGATCAGCGGCCGGATGTTGAGGCCCACAGTGCCAAAGCACCAGGCCACCATCGCGTTGCGAAACGAGGCCAGGGCGTTGCCGGTGAGCAGCCAGCAAAGCAGGTACACCAGCAAAAAAGTGAGCGACGCCAGCGCCGACACCCACACCATCAATCCCCTGTATCCGGCGAGCTTGTAGGCCGCGTACATGCTGACCTCGGCCAGCCACTCGTGAGCGGTCCAGGGATGCCCTGCCGCGGTGAAAGAAAAAGAATCCGAGGAAGGAATGGCATGTGTATTCCAAATATCCTCGCCGATCTTCAACTGCCACCAAAGGTCTGGGTTGTCGAAGCGGTTGGACAGGCTCAGGACCGTTATGAGCACAAGGCCGGCGGCGAGCGCGGCGGGATATGAAAAGATGCTCCGCAGCAGCCTGGAAGCGCGAGATCGTTCCCCCGCAGCCGCGGCTGCTTCGGCGTGTGCGGCGAGGGGTCCCTCCGAGGAGAACATTTGGCCCTTCTCAGCGGAATCTGTTTTAGCCGGGATGCGCTCCGCGTAGAAAATGCAATGCGGTGGGAAGCAGCCGGCCGCCAAGTCGGCCGCAACTCGCCAGTTCCGTTCCGCAGGCTTCGCTCCCACTCTAAGATATCGCCGGAATACCGCTTCCGCCATACGGCAGCCGCCGCGGGTCGCCTGCGCTTTTACCTTAGAGGGGACAAGTGCGGCGCCGGAGTCATTCAGAGAAGACCGCGAAAACCGAGGGGCTTCGAGCGGCCCGCGCAGGTTGCACCAGCGGAAGCTGTGGCCGCGGCCTGCTGACGCCTGAGCCGTTGGAACTGTAAGCTAGATACAGAGAACGCCATGCGGGCTTTTCCGGCAGTGCTGTTTATCTTCTTGTGTGCGGCGTTCGCGTCCCCGGCGGAAGCTCCCGATTACAAGAGCCGCGGCGACGATCATTTTTTCAATCTGGAATACGACGAAGCCATCGAGGATTACAGCCGCCTGATCGCGCAAGACCCTCAAAATCCCCAGGCCTATAACCTGCTCGCCGCGGCGCAGCTCTACAAAGAGCTCTACCGCCTGGGTCTGCTGGAATCGAGCGCCCTGCGAGGCGACAACCGCTTTCTGCACCAGGAGCGGCCGCGTCCGGATCCGAAGGCCAAAGCGCGCTTCGAAGAGACTCTGGCCAAGGGGCGCGAGGCGGCCGAGTCCCTGCTTGCGCGCGACCCGCACAACGAGCTCGCGCTCTACGCCCTGGGCACGAACTATGCCCTCCGGGGAAATTATGAGTTCATGGTCGAAAAGGCTTGGTTCGCGGCGCTGCGGAGCGGCGGCAAAGCGCACGACTATTGCGAGCGCTTGCGCAAGATCAATCCGAATTTCGTCGACGCTTACCTTGTGCTGGGCGTCTATGAGTATGTAGTGGGCAATCTCCCCCTTCCGGTGAAGATGCTGGCGGCCATTGGAGGCGTGCGCGGCAGCAAGCAGCGAGGAGAGGCCTATGTAACCCGCGTATCGCGCGAGGGCAAATACGCCCGGAACGATGCTCGCGTGTTACTGGTGATCTTGTACCGGCGCGAGAAGCGGCCCCTTGAAGCGGCGCGCATGATCGAAAGCCTGATTGCCGATTTTCCCAGGAACTATGTGCTCGGCCTGGAATTGGCTTCCATGTATTCCGATGCCGGCCAGCGAGAGCGCGCCATCACGGTCTTTAAAGATCTTCTGAAGAAGGCTGACGAAAAGGCGCCTGGATACCAACGCCTGCCGCGCGAGGCCGTCCTCCATAAGATCGAGGCTTTGGAAAAGGGCCTTTAGCAAAACAGTGGCCCCGCACGCGGCGAGGAAGGGCCTGGGACGGCCTAAAGCTTGTTCAATCCTTCTGTCAGCTCGATGTAGGTCCCCCACGGGTCGGTGAGAAAGGCGATGGCCAGCCCGATATTCGCCAGTTTGCGGTACGGCATGTCGAACTTGACCCCTTGCGCCTCGAGCTGCTTGCAAAACGCTTCCAGATTCTTCACCTCGAAGCCAATGTGATCGAGGGAGCGGCCCTTGGTGCCGACTCTGGCACTCTGCGCCTGGGTGAAGGTCAGGTTCACGCCCGGCAGATCAGCCGCCTGGAAGCGGCCGCGCGTTCCGCTCTTGGCAGCAAACAGCTTCACATACCAGGCTCTGGTCTCTTCAATCGAAGGCGTCTGGAAGTGGATGTGGTGGCTCTTTATCGGAACGGTCTGTGTGGAATCCTGCTGAATCTCGATTTTGATGCCCTCGGGCGCTTCGATGAACCCTTGGGTAGGCTGCTCATTAAACACCTTTACGCCCGCGGCCCGGCGCCGGGCCAGGAAATCCTTGACATTGGGGACCAGGAATCCAATGTGATCGATCACCGAGCCTTCCGTGCCGCCGGTCGGGTCTCCTTTGCGGAACATAATGAGCACGCCGGGAAACTTGACGGCCTGTCCCGCCCCAAACGGAACGGCGACGCCGCCCATTTGCTCCACCCAAAACGCTTTCTGCGCTTCGACATCCTTCACGTTAAGGTGTAAATGGCCCAGGGATACGCCGGCCTCGTTGGGCGGCGCTAACTGGGCCGCCGCCGGCCGCAAGAGACACAAGCTGAACAAGCCGAGCACGAGTGTTTTCATCTCACCACCCCATGGCGTAAGATTTCTCGCGGCGCGGGCTGGCCGCGCCGAAAATCACCTTGCGCTGCGCATCATAAAGAATGGCCGTTTCATCCCCGGTGTGCCAAGGGGCCTCAGTGTGGACGATGTGCCCGCGGCGCGCCAGTTCTTCAAGCGTCTTCTGCGGGAACCGGTTCTCAAAGCCGATGGCGCCGGGCGTCGCCTTGCGCGGAAAGAACGAGCTCGGGAAAGAAGTGATCTCAAAAACCGGAGCGTCGATCGCGCTCTGGATATCCATGCCGAAATCCACTACGTTCAGGAAAAATTGCAAGTTCACCTGATCCTGGTCATCCCCGCCCGGCGTTCCGAAGGCAAGATAGGGCTTTCCATCCTTCAAAGCAATCGACGGTGTGAGCGTGGTGCGGGGACGCTTGCCGGGTTCGAGCTTGTTGGCTTTAGTAGGATCGAGCCAAAAAATCTGGCCCCGCGTGCTGAGCACAAACCCTAGGCCTTCGATAATGGGCGAAGTGCGGAACCAGCCCCCGCTGGGGGTAGCTGAAAACAGGTTCCCCTCGCGGTCTGCGGCGCGCGTCCCCGTGGTGCCGTGCTCGCCCGGCCGAAACTGAATTGGCAGGGGCTCGAAGTGCAGCAAATTCCAAGTCAGGTGGCCGCCTTCGTAGGGATACGGATTACCGGGGCGCATCTCCATCGAGACGTGCGACATGTCAATCAGCTTCCGGCGCTCTTGCGCGTATTCTTTGGAGAGCAGGCCCTTGGCCGGCACTTTCACGAACGCCGGGTCGGCATAATACTGCTCGCGGTCCGCATAGGCCAACTTGGCGGCTTCGGCAACCAGGTGGATGTAATCCGGGCTGTTTTGCCCGAGTGCCGCGAGGTTGTAACCTTCCAGGAGGTTGAGGGCTTCCAGCAGGACCGGGCCTTGCGACCAGAATCCTTCCTTGTAGACCTCAATGCCCCGATAGTTGGTGTGGGCCGGCTCCTCAATGCGGCCCTGGTAATTGGCCAGATCCTCCTCGGTGAAAAGGCCGCTGGAGACAAATCCATTCCCGTCCCGGCACTTGAATTCCCTCTGGAATTTTACGATTTCCTTGGCGATATCTCCCTTGTAGAAGTAATCGCGCGCGGCCCGCATGGCGGCGCTGCGGCCTTTGCGCCGGTTCTTTTTCTCGACGTCCACAATTCTCTGGAGCGTGCGCGCCAGGTCTTTCTGCACAAAAATATCGCCGACTTCCGGGATTTTTCCGTTGGGAAGGAACACCTTGGCCGAACTGGGCCATTCATTGCGCAGGCGCGGCTCAATGGCACGGATGGTGGCGCGAAAACCGGGGTACATGGGAAAGCCTTGGTCAGCCAGTTCGATAGCCGGCTCCATGACTTGCGCGAGGGTCATCGTGCCGAAGCGGTCGAGCGCCAGCACCAGCGCGTCGATGACGGCCGGGGTCGTGGCCGGGAGAAACCCATCCTCGGGGATCAGCTCAATGTTGTTCTTTTTAAACCATTCGATGGTGGCCGATTTGGGCGCCACTCCCTGACCGTTGATGGCGTAAACTTTCTGGTCTTTGGCGGAATAAATCAGGATCGGGCATTCGCCACCGATGCCAAACAGATTGAACTCAAGCACCGCCTGCGCGAATACCTGGGCGACGCCCGCATCTATGGCGTTGCCGCCCTGCTCGAGCATTTTCATTCCGGCTCGCGCCGCCAGCGGATGACCGCTCACCGCCATGCCGTGAGTTCCCATGACAATCGGGCGCGTAGCGGCGCTCAGCAGGCTGCCGCAAAGAACCATGACCAGAAGCATCATCAGTACAGCTCGCGCGGATTTGCTCATGAGTTCGCCTCCAAATGTTCTTGATACTAGCACGCACGCCGCAGCGTTGCATCCTTGCGGAGACATTACGGGCGGAGTGCGGCCGAGGGCTGCTTGCGCCTGCCGGGGCGGAAGCCTGCGGATGCTGTATCCCGTCTCAGGCGGCGCTCCGGTCAACACTGTCGGTCTGATCGTGAGATGGCGCTCCCAGCTTCTCTGTCAAGCGAGAGAAAGAAAATCGTTGTCCCGCCGGCGTCCGCCCATAGAAATTCTGAGGGGTGATAAGAAGCGCGGCTGGGGGCGTAGTGGGGCCGGCGATGGTCAGGCACAGCTAGACTGCCTCGAGCCGAGTGTGGTGAACTCAGCGAGGAAGGACGATCTCCGTCTTGCAGGCCCGCCCCGCACCCCAGCACGAAGGCTTGGCGGGGATTGGGCAACGCGAGTGCCGCGTCAGGCTTTCGGGGGCTCGTCGCCCTTTATGGCTGCCTTGAAATTGCGGATCCCTTCGCCCAGGCCCTTGGCAAGATCTGGGATCTTGTTGCTGCCAAAGAACAGCACAGCAATCCCAAAAATGATCAGTAACTCCGGAAAACCTATCGATCGCATACTAAGTCTCTTGTACCATAAAGGCGCTTCGCGCGCGAGCGCCGTTACTCTATGGACCGGCGGGTTGGCGAATGGGCCCGGTTGCCAGACGCCAGCCACCGGCGCCCAGCGGGGGCGCAAGTTTGTGACCTGTTAACCGGGCAAGGGCAATGAATGCGGCATCCGACGCCTAGTAATCGCCCCGTCGGCGGGGCAAAAACAGCACCCCTTTATCACTCCAGCCGGGCAGAGTGGATTGTCGCGTGAAACCTCCCGCAAAGCATCTATTGCTTACTACTTGGACACGGTGAGCCGGTCGAGCAGAGCGCCGTCTTCCGCGACCTGGGTCAGGTCCAGCTTCTTGCCATTCACATTCACCAGGGTGAACGAATGCTGGTTGGAAAAAAATCGGGCGGTGAACTCCTGCCACGACGACCGGTCATTCTGCTGATCGGGATCGTAGAGGCCGGCGCCGCCCCCGCCGGTCACCAGGTAAAGAATCCCATTGGGCCTGGTGTGGGTCGTTCCATCGAAATTGCGGTCGAGGGTGAAGCTGCCATCCACACGCCCGCTGCGGGCAATGAGATTGCTCTCCGGGCCGGTTTTTGGAGTGAACCGCAGCGGTAATGAACGCTGGTAATTGTGGACATGGCCGGCAAAGACAATGTCCACCTTGCCGGCCTCAAAGACATCCGCCAGCACGCGCATCCACTGATCTTCGAAATGCCTGTGCGAGGAATGGAAAGGCGGATGGTGAAAAGCGATGAAGCGCCAGGCGGCCCCGCGCGCAGTCGAGAGGTCCTCAGCCACCCAGGCGCGCAGCGCAGGGGAGTTCCAATCGACGTAACGATTGCTGTCAAGGACGGTCCAATGAGAATTGCCGTAGTTGAACGAGAAATTTCCCATGCGGGGGTATGTGGACCCCGCAGCCCGCAAAAACGCCGCCTGGTTGTCATCACCCTGCAATACAGGCGCATGCATGGAACCCGACTCAGCAATCGGCCCGTTGAGGGGCTGGTCCCAATACAGAAAGTACGCCAACCCGTCGGGAAAACGGTTGGACATATCGTGATTTCCCGGCGCGGCGACAAAAGGCGTGGATCGCATGAGCGGTGCGCCTGCCATGGATGGGTTATCGGCATTGTAAATAGGGAAGAACTTTGTCCGATATTCGGAAATTCTGCCATTGCTGTAAACGATATCTCCTGCCGTAACAACGAAATCGGGCCTGGCCTGGAAGATCCGATAGGCCACGGCGGCCTGCGAAGCTGTGCCCGCGCCGCAGTCGCCGAAGACCACAAACCGGTAAGGCTGGCCGGCCGGCTTGCGGCTCCGTCCCTGCGCCCGGAAGACTTCCTTTCCACTCTTCAAAACCCGATATTCGAACTCTTCTCCGGGCGGCAGCCCCGAGAGCACCGCCCTGTACACCTGATGTGGGGCGATGCCGGATGCCGCTATGCGCCGCGCTCCCGGGGACTCGCAGGCGGACCACTGATTCGCTCCGGATGGCTTCACCTCCACCCGCCAATCGGCATCGGCATCTGCCGTATGCCACAGCAGAACCAGGCGCTCTGGATCGGATGGCTGGGCGTAGTTGCCGAGCTGCAAATAGGGCTTTACCAGAAACGGACTCTGTGCTGCATCGACGTCTTGGGGGGGAGGAGCGGAGCAAAGGAAACCGCCCAGCCCGATGAGGGCGGCCAGAAGAGCTGCGCGCAAGGTAGTCATTTGTCGGAGCTCAGAAATCCAGTCTTAACATAAATTGCAACCGGCGAGGCGCGCCCGTGCCGACCGCCCCGTTGTTCAGCACGCTGGTGATTCTCCCGAAGCTGGAGGACGAGATGTTGGCCGCGGGATTAGCAAATATAGGGTGGTTGAAGAGGTTGAAGGCCTCGGCCCGAAAGCTCAAGTTCGCCCGCTCGAAAACCGGAATCCGCTTCTGGAGCGCGGTATCTATTTCCCATAGGCCCGGTCCTCGCCCGATGTTCCGTCCGAGGTTGCCCCACGTACCTTTGGCGGGCACGGCAAACGCCGCCGGATTAAACCACTGGTAGATGGTCCGGCCGCTGGCAGGGTAAATCGGCACTCCTGGAACCAGGTCCGGCCGCTGGTTCGACCGGTTGCCGTCCAGTAAGCTTGACGCGCTCCGCGTGACCAGGATGTTCACGGGCCGTCCGGTGCTAGCGGTGCCGAGCCCGCTCAGTTCCCAGCCGCCGATCAGCTTACCGGCCAAGCCTCCCGTGTGCAAAAAAGGCTTACCGGCACCGAAGGGCAACTGGTAAACCGAATTTATAGTGATGGTATGGCGCACGTCGTAGGGCGAGTCGCTGCGGTCGCAGGAGCGGCAGGAAGCGTTTTGAATGGCGACGCTCTCGCCCGCCCCGACCGAGCCGTCGGTAATGGCGTGCGACCACATATATTGCGTCTGCCACAGCCAGCCGCCGGTGAAGGAACGCTGCAACGACGCCTGAAGCGCGTTGAAGTTGCTGTTCGCGTCATCGCTCTTCACATTGAATTGGCCAAACTGCGACAAGGGGCGTTTCCCGGTCAATGGATTGATGAGATTGACGGCTCGTGAGGTGAACAGCCTGTGGCCCTCGCTGCCCACGTAGCCGACTTGACCTACAAAGCTGCGCGGCAATTGCTGCTGTATCAGGAAATCCCAGTTCTCGTAATAGGGATCCTGGCGGTTCCGGTCGATGCCCTTCGGGCTCAGGCCCTGGGATTGGAGTTGGCCCAGAAAGGGCGTGATGGGGTAGGAAAGGTTAGGCACGTCGGCCGAGGAGAGAGCAAACCGGCCGGCCGTGCTCTCGTGGGGATCGCTGAAGTCGTCATTCTGGTTCGCGCCAAAGTAAATGCCGAAGCCCGTCCGGATGACCGTCTTCCCCTTCAGACTCGAAGGCGACCATGCAATGCCGACCCGCGGGGCGAAGTTGTCGCGGTCCGGAGAGTAATAGGGCGTGCCCACCGGGCAAAAGCCTCCGCAGCCCAGGATGTCCACTACCAGAGCCCGGTTTTTCACTTCATGCATCACGGAGTAGTATTCGTATCGCAGCCCGAGGTTGATCGTGAGGTTGGGGCGCGCCTTAAACTCGTCCTGCCCATAGCCCATCCAGAAAGTGCGCCGCATCCCGCCGATGCCCAAAGCTGCATTCACATTGATGGAATCCACGGCGTTATTGATGAGGTCTTTCAGGCTGGCATACGAAACTGTCGTAGTGTCGATGGCGTTACCAGAATTATTGAGGCGGACGCGCTGGATGTCCGCACCCATCTTGAATGTGTGGCGCCCGCGGATGATGGTCAGATTGTCGGCGTAAGTGAAAGTGGTGCCGATTTCCTCGTCCAGCGAGCTGTTGGGCAAGTCATCGAATCCGGGAGCGCTGATGTCCTGTGGAAAGATCCCCACGACCGAGTGAACGTACGCTGAACGGTTCATACCAGCCTTGGTTTCATTGATTATGGTGGGCGAAAAAATGTGCATTAACTGGAGGGCAAGATTCGAAGGGCGGATGGCGATCGTGTCCCTGGCCCCGAGGGCGCCGCTTGGCGATTGCACCAGACCGTCGTCCACGTTGTAGCGGGCGAACATCGATGTCTTGTCCGTAAAACGATGATCGACGCGAACCATGCCGCTGTGCTCGCGGAGCGAGTTGCGGCCTTGGAAGGTCAACTGATAGGTATTGGCATCGACAGGCGTCTGACCCGCCGGATAAACTTGCATCATCGATTGCAGCGCCGGCGAGGCGGCGATGACCTGCTGCCGGAACGCGGGGCTCGGCACAAAGCCGATCAGCGTCTGGCCTAGCCGCTGCTCCAAGCCTTCATAATTTACAAAGAAGAAGGTCCGGTCCCTGGCGATCGGACCGCCGACGCTGCTTCCAAACTGGTTCAGGTGGAAGGGCGGCAACTGGGAAGGGTCGAAGGGTGTCCGGGCGTTGAGCTTGTCGTTGCGCAGAAACTCGAATGCCCCGCCATGCCACTGGTTGGTTCCCGTCTTTGAAACCACGTTGATCTCGGCTCCGCCGGCGGCGCCGCTCTCGGCCGTGTACGCCGCGGCATTCACCCGGAACTCGGCGATGGACTCGAGGGAAATATTCAGCCGCACGTCCGACTTCTGCGGCTGCTCCTGCACGCCGCTGGCGTCAATGCCGTCAAACGTGTAGTTGTTGTCGTCGCGGGAGCGGCCCACGAACCGGATGCTTCGCTGGTCCCCGCCACCCACGTTGATCGCCCCCGGCGCCAGCGTCATCAGGCTGGCCCAGTTCCGCCCGTTCAGCGGGATGTCCCGCACCTGCTGCGACTCGATAACGCCGCCGATTTCAGCCGAGCTGCGGTTGATCGCGGCCGCCGTGGCCTGCACCTCGACCTGCGAGGCCACCGTACCCACATCCAGTTGGGCATCCAGAGTGCGGATCTGGCCGACCAAAAGCAAAACGTCCTTGAACTGCACGGTTCTGAAGCCTTCCTTCGAAATCGTGACGTTATAGCTGCCTATAGGCAGGCCAGGGAGATCATAGACGCCGTTGGGCCCTGTCAGCATTTCGCGCCGGAGGCCGGTGCCCAGCGCGACGGCCTCCACTCTGGCGCCTGGGACGACTCCGCCGCTGGCGTCGGTCACAGTTCCGTTGATGGCTGCGCGATCGACTTGCGCCGAGGCGGGAAAGATAAACGTCCAAATCAAGGCGGGCAAAAAGAACTTCGGTTGGAACCGCATGTCACCTCCTCAGCGGCCCTTTTGGGTGGCAGCATTGTAGCACGACATTCCGACTCCAGAGGTCGAAAATTCGGCAGAGCTGGAATTCGGCTTGATATCGGCCGCCGGCCAGGAGCCGTAGCAAATCTCCCGAAAACCTTGAGAGGTCCTAGGCGCGCAGCCGTTCGTCGCTCCTGCGGGACAACAGCCTGCTGGCGGCAGCGCCAGGAATGCGGGGTATCGCCACGTTCATTAAAAAAGCTGGGTCGCCGCCGTGCTGGGGCGTTTGATGAAAGGGGCCAGGGAGAGAGCGTGATACAATCCATCTGCCTTGAAAACGGCCTATCGCCTTCTAACGGAGTTCCGCAAACTGTTCGATGGCGTGAAATACGTCCACAGGGCATCGACGCTCGGGGACTGGGTCGCAATGCACTTATATGAAGACTTGGTTGCAATCAAGCGGTCCCAGAAATTAGTAGAGGCTGTCGCGCGGCAGGACAGAGTTCTAAATGTCCAAAACCAAAGGCAGGGTGTTGAAGCACGCCGGGGGGATGGAACCTTCGGCGAGCTAATCCCTGACTCGAAGGTGGTAATCGATCCCGGCTATGCCGTAGCGCGTAAGTATCTCCACCCGTCCCAGGAAGCTCCCAAGGCAATATCGCGACTGTTAGCGGAAGCCAAGCCGCTTTTTGATGAATTTGTCATTCTAAGATATCGAGCGGCCAACGAACCACCTTATCCTTTCGAGTGGGTCGATTATCAAGAGGCCTGGCTCGATTATGCCGCTGCGCTCGCCAGAATCAGCAGCCTGTACCAGCGCCGCTTCTAAGTGACCACTAGAGATGGCCTGTCTTCTGCGAACAAGCTACAAAACTCGGCTTGAAGCCGGGCCTTGGCCTTCTCCACGTAGCGGCGCTCGATTTCCACGCTGATGCTGTTCCTGTGACACCGGGCCGCTGCTACCGCCGTGCTGCCTGTACCCATGAAAGGGTCCAAGACTGTATCCCCTACGAACGAGAACATGCGGATCAGTCGATAGGCCAACTCGACAGGAAAGGGCGCCGGATGGTCTCTCGTGGATTCTCCGGGCACGTCCGTCCAAAAAGAGCGGAACCACTCCGCATGTTCTTGCCTGGTGAGCTTGGAAAGCCGGCGTTGCTCTTCCGTAGGCTGCCGGTAGCCGCCGGGTTTACGGAGCATAAGGATATATTCCACGTCGTTCTTGACAATGGCATTCGGCTCGTATGGTTTGCCCAAAAACGACGAGCCATTCTCTACCTCGTAGGTGGCGTTGGCGATCTTGTGCCAGAGAATCGGCGTCAGGTAGTCCAACCCGAGGCGCCGGCAACGGATCGCAATGTCGGCGTGCAGAGGCAGGACCATATGCCGCCCGCGGTTCCGCCGACGCGCCAGACACACGTCGCCCACGACGCAACAGATTCGGCCGCCGGGCACCAAGACTCGGCGGCAGTGCCGCCAGACCTTCTCAAGTTCATCCTGAAAAGGTTCGTATTCCACGATGGCTCCGAGTTGACCCTGATTGGGTGGATATTCTTTCAGGGTCCAGTACGGAGGGGACGTAACTACAAGATGGACCGACTGATCAGGTATCCACTCCAGGTGGCGGGCGTCGCCGAGATGGATCCTGTGAGTGCTCCGGGCGGCCTTCACGCTTTCTGCTGCGGCTGTTGCCATCAAAGGAATAATAGAAGGGACTGCGGGATATTACAAGGAAATCGGTGCAAACAAAAAGCCGGCTTTGCGGCGCGTCACTCCGTTGCCGGGGCGGGGCCGCGAAGCCGGTAGAGGTCGGCTGTGCTCACGGGCGCTCCAAGCAGCTTCAGGTAGAAGAAGAGCTGGTGTTTGTGGTTGATCAAGTGCTCCAGGTTGCCGAGCAGCAGCGTCAGGAGCGGCTCGCCCTGAGGCACGAAGACCGTTTTCACGGGCCGCACCAGGTCCTGGCCGGTGAGCAACGCGAAACCTTCTTCGATGCAGCCCGCATACTCCCGCACGCGATCGAGAGCCTCCGCGGTCCCGCAGGCATCATTGACCTTGCGGCCGCGCAGACCCGCGAAGCGGGCCAGGCGCACTGGATCAAAGGCGTACAAAGCGGCGCAGAAGCCTGCCAGGCAATCCAGCAAGTGGCCCAGCAGCTCGGCTATTGACCGGGCGCCGGGAATATCGGGCTTCCACGCGAGCCGGTCCGGCGGGATCAGAGCGATCAAATGCTCAGTCCGCTCGATCTGCTCACGGACCTTCGCCAGAACCAGGCTGGGGAGAGCATCAGGAGCGGCCACAGCACAATTGCAGCACGAAAACGGACGCGGGGGCAGCCTCAGGGCATCTGGACTTGCCGCCAGGGCCGCGTGAGAACTCATCGCAAGACGATTTTAGAAACATCGATGGCCACAGGCGGAAATTGCGGATCCATCTCCTCGAGCTTGTCAACAATCGTCCCCGCCACGACATAATTGCGGAACCACTTGTGGTTGGCCGGAACGACGTGCCAGGGCGCCCAGGGCGTCGAGCATCGCGAGAGCATGTCCTCGAATGCTTTCTGGTAGGCGCCCCAAAGACGCCGTTCTTCAAAGTCGGGCAGGCTCAGCTTCCAGTGTTTGGAAGGATCGTCGAGGCGCTCCTGGAAACGCCGGCGCTGCTCGTCTTTTGAGATGTGAAGAAAAAACTTGAGAATCTCAGTCCCGTTTTCGGCTACCTCCTGCTCAAAATGATTGATCTGCTCGTAGCGTTGTTTCCAAACTTCTTTCGGCACAAGCTGGTGCACGCGCGGCACGAGCACATCCTCGTAGTGAGAACGGTTAAAGATGCCGATTTCCCCTTTTCCCGGCAAAGCGCGATGAATGCGCCATAGAAAATCGTGCTCTGCCTCCTCCCCTACCGGCTTCTTGAAACTGTGAACCCGGCACGACTGCGGATTCAGACCCGACATGACGTGCTTGATGGTCCCGTCTTTGCCGGACGCATCGATGCCTTGCAGCACGATCAGCAAGGAGCGCCGGTGCTCCGCGTAGAGCCGTACCTCCAGTTCGGCCATGCGGCCGATATCCTCTGCCAGAGCCTTGGCAAGCTTGGGGTCGTCGCGCGGGTTCCAGTGGCGGGCCGGATCAAAATTCTTTAGCCGCACCTTCGCGCCCGGCTTCACGCGAAACTCTTTTATGGATTCGTTGACCTTGCGCTTGGACACGTGTCAGCCCCGGAAACAGGGCCGCCGGACAGTTTACCGAAATTGGATCGGCTTCGCCGGCTGGTATCATGGAAATTCGCTTATGCTGGCTGCCGAACTCGTGGGCGTTCGCAAGTTGCGCGTCGCGGAAATTTCAAACCCGCCCGATCCCGGGCCGGGGGAAGTTCAGGTGCGCGTGCGGGCGGTCGGCATCTGTGGCTCCGATCTGCACTGTTACTTCGAAGGAGGCATCGGAGATACGCCCTGCATCTTCCCGATGGTTCTGGGGCACGAGCCCGCGGGCGAGGTTCTGCGAGCCGGCGCGGGCGTGAGCGGTTTGGAGCCGGGGATGGCGGCGGCTTTGGAGCCGGCGATTTGCTGCGGCAGGTGCGAGTATTGTCTGGCGGGCCGTCAGAATGTTTGCGAGCGGATCCGGTTTCTGAGCAGCCCCGGAGAGCCGGGCTTTTTCCGGGAAGTGATTAATTTGCCCGCCGCGAATGTGACGCCTCTGCCGCGCACGATTTCGATGGAAGAGGCCACGCTTCACGAGCCTTTGGCCGTAGCGCTGAATGCCATGCGATTTGCTGCTTTGCGGCCAGGCGAGACAGCGGCAGTATTCGGGGCCGGCCCGATCGGTCTGCTCACTATGGCAGCCGCCCGTCTGTGCGGGGCGGGGCGCATCTACGCCGTGGACCGGGTTCCCGCCCGGCTGGAACTGGCGCGCCGGGTGGGCGCGGACTGCGCCATCGATTTTTCAGCCGCGCCTCCCGATAAGGCCATACTGGCCGAGACCAGAGGGCGCGGCGTGGATGTCGCGTTCGAGGCGGCAGGTAAGGCGGAAGCCATCAACCACTGCCTGCGAGTGGCGCGGAATGCGGGCCGCGTCGTGCTCATCGGCATTCCGGCCGAACTGAATGTGCCTCTGGAGTTTCACGGGATGCGAAGGAAAGAGCTCGCCCTATTCAACGTCCGGCGGCAGAATCACAACGCTGCCGCCGCCATCCGGCTTCTGGTGGAGCGGCGGCTTCGCGCCGGCGAAATCATAACCCACACCCGGCCGCTCGAAAGCATCGCCGGGGCCTTCCGACTCCTCGAAAACTATGACGACGGCGTGGGGAAAGCCGTCATTGCCATGAAATGAAAGCGCACCAGGCCGCCCGGGCGCCGCATCGGCCGGCGGGCGGCTGGAGCGAAGCCCCGGTCTAGGGCCGCCGCCTGTTACCAGGCATCCGCGTAGCGCATACCGTAGGGATCGGCGCCGGCCTCGATCACGCCGGTTTCCGGAAGAATCCGAATGGCGGTGGGTGCAGCTCCGTTCTGCCATGCAGGCCGCCGTTCGACCCTGTGCCCTCGAGCGGCAAGCTCGCGGAAAACAGCCGTAGGAATACGCTCGTCAAGCAGCAAACTGTTGGGATGCATCGCGTGGGCATCGAAGCTAGAGACGAGATGCCGGGTCTGGAATCGTGGAGCCTCGACAGCCAATTGCGGGTTCATGCCGAACTCCACGACGTCCAGGAAGATCTGGAGCAGGCTTTGCTCCTGATTGTCGCCGCCCGGCGTGGAAAGCGCCATATAGGGCTGGCCCTGGCGCGTCACCAGCGTTGGCGACAGGGTCACGCGCGGGCGCTTGCCCGGCTCGATGACATTGGGGTGGCCGGGGATCAGCAAGAAGCTCTGGCCGCGCTGGGTTAAGGGAATGCCGGTGTCGCCGGCGATCACCGAGACAGGCAGCAGCCAGGCTCCCGAAGGCGTCGAGGAGAAAATCACGCCGTCGCGATCGATCGCGTTCAGACAAGTAGTATCGTGTGCCGCCAACACATCGCTCAGGGGATTGATCCGGCCGGCGTAGGCGGAGGGGTGCATCGGCTTTCGCAGGCTGATTTCCCCAGGCCGGAATTCCGCGGAGGCCAGATGAGGATCGATGAGCTTGTCCCTTTGCGCAGCGTACTCTTTGGTCAACAGTTCCATCGGAGCCGGCGAGAACTTCGGGTCGCCGTAGTAGGCGTCACGATCGGCGTAAGCTAATTTCAAGGCTTCCACCATGGTATGGAGGTAGTCTGCCGAGTTGTAGCGCATGCCGACCAAGTCAAACTTCTCCAGCATGTTCAGCGCTTCCAGGAACGCCGGCCCTTGCGACCAGAAGCCGCTCTTATAGACTTCATAGCCGCGGTACGTGGTATGCACCGGCTCTTCGGGCTCGATGCGGAAGGAAGCCATGTCTTCATAGCGCAGCAGGCCGTCGTTGGCGCGCATGAAGGCGTCAATCTTCCGGGCGATTTCGCCGCGATAGAAATAATCGCGCACCGCCTCGATGCCAGCGACTCGGTCTCCCTTATGCCGCGCCAGGGCGGTTTTTTCGGCTGCCGCCATAGCGCGCAGCGTGCGCGCCAAGTCCGGCTGCCGAAAGATCTCCCCGGGACGAGGAACGCGGCCGTTGGGCATGAATACATGTTGTGACGTCGGCCATTTCTGGAAATAGCGGACCGAGTGGGCGATGGCGGAGCTGCGCGTTTCGTCAATCGGAGCGCCGTCCGCCAGCTCAATGGCCGGCTGGATTACCTCGCCGAAGCTCTTCGTGCCAAAGCGCTCCAGAGCGACCAGCCCGGCATCGACCATGCCGGGGACGAGCGCCGGCAGAATCCCGAACGATGGAATCGGCCCTTCCCGTTCGTCCGCGTCCGGGTTCATTTTTTCTTCTGGAGAAAGCTTGCGGTGAAGAAAATAGTCCAGCGTGGCCAGTTTCGGAGCGGTGCCGACGCCGGGAATGGAGTACACATGGCCGTCTTTCGTGCGGATCAGGATCGGGGCTTCTCCGCCGAAGCCGAAGTGCGAATATTCGACCACCGCGCCGGCGAACAGCGCGGCTACGCCGGCATCGACAGCATTCCCGCCTGCATGAAACATGCGCATTCCGGCATCGGTGCCCATGGATGTTCCGCCCGCGACAGCCCCTCGAGTGCCGCGGACGACGGGGCGCAGCGGCCACATATATTCGGCGTTGCGCTGGGACGGAGCAGGCAGGCACAGCAGGAAAATAGATAAGACGATCAGGATGAGACTACAAACCCGAAAGGGCCGCATGGCGGGCCTCCCACCGGATTATAGCAGTGTAACGGGTGTATAATTCGACCGACGGAGCAGCCTTTATGAAAAATAAAAAATCGGTTTGGAGCCGGCGGCGCTTTCTGCAAGGCGCAGGAATCAGCCCTGTGGCTGCCGGATTGGCAGCCGGCGCTCCTGTGCGGCTGGCCGCGCAGCAAACGGCCCAAGCTCAGGCCGCTCCAGACAACATCTACGCGGAACTGGGAGTGCGGACCTTGATAAACGCCCGGGGCGTGGATCCCTATTATTCGAGCACGCTGATGCCGGATGAAGTGCACCAGGCGATGCGGCGGGCCTCCCAACATTTCGTGGAAATCGTGGAATTGCAAAAGGAAGTCGGGCAACGGCTGGCGCGTTTTGCGGGAACGGAAAGCGCCATGGTGTCAAGCGGGGCCGCCGCTTGCATCGCACAGGCCACAGCCGGCTGCATGGCGGGCACTGACCCGGAAAAAATCGCGCGTCTGCCGGATACGACGGGGATGAAAAACGAGGTCATCCTCACCCGCCGCAGCGTTTGGGACCGGAGCATTGCGCTGACCGGCGCCAAGCTGGTGGTGGTGAGCAGCTTGGCCGACCTCGAGCGGTCGATCAACGAGCGCACTGCCATGATGGAGTTCGAGTACGGCGACCCCGGTCCGGTGCCTCTGGAGCAGGCCATCTCGATTTGCAAGCGCCACGGCGTGCCGTTTCTGCTGGACGCTGCGGCCATGTGTCCGCCTTTTGAACGTTTGCGATTTCTGGCAAGCCTCGGCCCGGATATGTTTTGCGTAAGCGGAGGAAAAGGCCTGCGCGGCCCCGACTGCACCGGGATCCTGTTCGGGCGTTCTCACCTGATTGAGGCGGCGCTGCGGAACGGATCGCCTTATGAAGGCTCGATTTGCCGGCCGATGAAAGTCGGCAAGGAGGAGATCATCGGCGTGCTCGCGGCTGTAGAGTGGTCGTCGAAGCGCAACTACGCGGCGGATTGCCGGGTTTGGGAGATCCAGATGCGGCAGATCGTCACGGCTCTGTCAAAAATTCCGGGCGTGAAGGCGGAAATTTTTTACCGGCGGCTCGGCAATGAAGTGCCTCATGTGGGCATACGCTGGGACGAAAAAGAATTCAAGCTGACCCGGCAACAGTGCATTGACGCGCTGCGGCGCGGCAAGCCGCAGATCGAGGTAATCGGTGAGGAGCGCGGAGTCGTGCTGCCGCGGGTTTCGGCGATTCTCAGCGAGCAGGGAGTGCAGTCGGGGCCGGCGCCTCTCATCTCGATTGTCTCGAACACGCTGAAGCCGGGCGAGGAGAAAATCATTGCCCAAAGGCTGACGGACATCCTCGCCCCGGCGTCGCAGTCCAACCGCGCCTAGCAGAGAGCCTGGTCGTTCATCCGCCGGCCTTCCGCCGTCTGCGCCGCGGCGGATGATCATGGCTCTGCCGTACCTCCCCCAGTCCGGCGGAATTCGGGGCCTGCGAGGCAAGCCGCAGCGCCAGCCGCCCATCATTCGCCGAAATCGCGGCGAATTGGCTCGTCACTCAGCCATGCGCCAGGGCGAGCGATCCCGCCAGTTCTTTAAGGCCTCCGAGGCCCACGCGGTGGATTTGTCTTTGTGGCAGGTATTGCAAGCATTTGGGACTTTCAGGGTTTCGGTCTTGGCCGGAGTGATGAAGCGGAAGGTGTGCGCCCGAACGTTCACGTCCGCGATGGTCTGCTGGATCTGCGGCATGTGGCAGGCAATGCACTCGCTGCCCGAACTGCCGGCTTTATGATGTGTGTGTTGCTCGATACTGGCGGCGTGCGGCCCATTCGGGGAATTAGGGCTATGGCATTCCAGGCAAAGCACGCTGGCGGGTTTTACCAGATCGGCGTTATTTTCGGTGCCGTGCACATCGTGGCAACTGAAGCAGGCGACCCCGTGCGTATACATCAGGCTCGTCACGAAATCATTTCCTTGCATCCGGTTCTTATGGGCGGTCCCGTCGGCGAAATGGGTGAATGAGGTTTCGCCGAGCTTGTGCTCCTCGAGCTTCCAGTAATCGCTCAGCCTCAGGCCAACCCGAAAGCCAACAGGCCAGTCATAGTATTTTCCCTGGATTGGGTTATTCAAGGGCTGGCCTTGCGAATGGCACTGGATGCAGACGTCGTTGGCCTGGACGTAGTCCAGCCGGGCCGGATTCACAATGTTGGATCGCAACGGCTGCTTGACGTGCTCGCCGCCCGGGCCGTGGCATTTCTCGCAGCCCACATTCCATTCGGATACCCTGTGAGTGGCGATGTTGTAGTTGACAGAATGGCAGCCGTCGCAGAGAGGACCGGTGGGGCGCTGGAAATTATCGCCAGGGTAGAAGCGAACCCACCAGTCGGTCCCCGGTTGGACAACATAGGGCCTCCAGATCCGGTGCGTCACGTCCCACTGAGCCGGAAAAGCGTAGTAATCGTCGCCAACCTTCTTGAAGTAGCGCTGCTTCCACTTACTGCCGTAAACGAACGCAATATCGTCCTTAGAGAACTTGACGAGCGGATCGGGCCGGGAAAGGTCGGGAATAATGGCGTCGGGATGTTCACGCGGGTCGCGCACCACGTTCGCCATTCGGGTCTTGACCCACCGGGCATAGATGGATCCGTGGCAGGTTTTACAGGCTGCCGACCCGACATAGGAGCCGGCGTCCGCAGCGCCAGATCGAGGAACTTGCCCGTAACCTGCCGGGACCGAGAACCAGAGGAAGCAGCAGGAAGCGACTGCCCAGCGCGCCAGCGACATGCGACCGTTGCTAGCATACACCCCTAGCCGGTTCCTGACAATCATTGGCAGGCCGAGCTGAAGACATTTTTACACGTAGGCATCGGGTGCTTAGTCGCGGTGGATCTTCTGGAGCTGCAACGCCAGCTCGAGGAGCCGGAGTGCGCGGACGTTCAGCGGCGCCCGGCGCCGCCGGAAACACCCCCGGAGCGGAAGCCGCCGCCGGCGGGCGCAATACCGCGAGCCGGGATTCTGGGCGTCGCTGCCCCGAACCCGCCGCGCGGAACACCGTGAAAAGCGTGCGCCGTCCGCGGCACATTCCGGAGGCCTCTGCCGGAGACTGGCCGGCGGTAATAAGGGCCTGCGATCACAGGATAGTGATAATACAATATCGGGGCGCTCCAAACCCAGGCCGGCGCGTAAAACCCAAAGCCGAACGGGCTGTATATCACACCCCAGGCCGGCACGTAGGAATAGAAACCCCAGAACGAGTCCCAATACCAGCCCGGACCGTACCAGCGTCCGTAGATCATAATCGTCCTGGCCGTGTCGATGTTCGCCCGCGCCAGATACTCGCTGCGCAGCTTGCTCCAGCGATAGAGAGGATCGGCCTGGATTGCCTTTTCCTCGAGCTTCCGCCTCTTTAGAGGGTGTTGCTCCAGCAGGACCTCCTGGTTCTTCTTAACCGTGATATGGGAGTCCTCCTGATAAACGACCGCCTTGCCTTCCAGGACGGCAATCGCCGGCTGGCTCGCGCTGAATTGGTATAAACCTTTCTTCTCCACCTTGGCGGTTGCGTCGCCCACCGAGACCGCCAGGTTGCTCTCCTTAGGAAGCTCGGCGGCTTCGAGCATCGCCGAGCCCCGCACGACTGCGACTTTCACATCGGCCAAGCCGGCCGAATTCATGCGTACTTCGCTCTTGTCGCCGACGCGAAGAAACACCCCCGGCGTCAAAAGCAATTCCGCCTTGCCCTGGCCCGTTTCGAGCGCCTGATGGGGTGCCAGCACGATGGAGCGCACGGCGCTCGGCTGCAATTGCCGCCCGTCGAGGTAAACCTGCCCCTCGATGTAATTCACGGCGCCGGGCGCAGGCATAGATGAGGCCTGGGCGAAGAGAAGCCCTGCCGCCCCGCATCCGAGGAGCAGCAGCAGCGCGGCTTGCTTCCAGCGGTGTTTCATAGAATCTATCCACTTCATTGGATGCGAATGTTCACACTCCGGCGCCGGCGCAGGTGAGAAAGCAGACAGACCATTGGCCAAAATCTCCTTAGTGAGTGAAGGAAGCTTGCACCCCAGGCGTTTTCCGCAAAGCGAGGTTGCAAGCGAGGCCAAACGCACATCTCCACCGGCAACAGGTGTAAAGAAGCGGGTTCTGCGGATTAAACGGGAGTACATGCGTGCTAGCCTCGGCACAAAGGGGGAGCTTATGAATGTATCCGTCCAGCGTCTCGGCCTCCTGGCTGCTTGTGGCCTGCTCGCCGGCTCTGTAGCTTTCGCCGGCAGCCTGAATGGTTCAGCCGGCGACATGCCTGCTTACTACGATGCTCAGCTCTTCACGATCAATTTCAAGCAGTTGCCTTCGGAAGGAGAAAACGCGAACCTCCAGCACAACGGCTCAATCAACACGATCTATATGTGCGACCAGTGCGAATCGGGCGCTTCGGGTTTCCTATTTATCGCCGTGATCGACGCGATCCAAGGCGACGGCTTCAACCCCCTGTGGGCTGAAGTGCAAATCACATTCAACGGCAGCAACCCGCCGCACCAGTTCACCTCAGACGACCAGATTCTTGAGGCGGCTCAAAACGGCGAAATCACCCTGACGCCCACCGGAGAGCTGTATCGCTGCTCGGTAGTCGGGGCCAAAAAATAGAGAACTCACCCTTATTAGGGGGTATGAAAGCCGAAAAACCGCGCCCGAGCGCCGGGGAGGCGCACGGCGAGGAAGCCCCGTTGGGAGTCGCCAGATCGGCTATATTCAAAGCGTGCCCTCGCTATTCGAAGCCGCGTGCCGCCGGGAACCGGTGGAGCGGACGCCCGTTTGGTTTATGCGCCAGGCGGGCCGCTATATGGAGCAATACCGGGCGGTTCGCTCTCGGCACACAATTCTCGAAATGTGCAAGCGCCCCGCAATTGCGGCGGAAGTGACTTTGCAGCCTGTGGCGGCTCTCGGCGTAGATGCCGCCATTATTTTTGCCGACCTGCTTCTTCCTGCCGAGTCGATGGGCTTGAAGCTGGAGTTCGTCGCCGGCGAAGGGCCGCACATCGCCAACCCGGTGCGCACGGCCGCCGACGTGGCGGCGCTCGAGTCGAACCATACCGGCGATCTCGGCTACGTCGCCGAGGCGATCCAACTCGTTCGCCGCTCGCTTGACGGCAAAATTCCCGTGATCGGCTTCATCGGCGCCCCCTTCACGCTGGCGAGCTATCTGATCGAAGGCGGCGCGTCAAGGCATTATCTCCACACCAAGCGGATGATGTTCGGGACGCCCGAGCTGTGGTCGCAGCTAATGGAAAAGCTGGTCTCGGTGCTCGCTGCATACGCCAGGCTGCAAGCGAGCGCCGGAGCTGCGGCAATTCAGATATTCGACAGTTGGGCCGGGACTCTGGCGCCCGGAGACTATTACCGATATGTTCTGCCGCACTCGCGCGCTCTGATCCGCAGCGTCCGGGGCGCGGGTGTTCCCGTAATCCACTTCGCCACCGGCGTCGGCTCTTATTACCCGATGCTGCACAAAGCCGGCGCCGATGTTCTAGGCCTAGACTGGCGGGTGGAACTGGATCAGGTTTGGCGGTCGATTCGCTATCGTGCCGGCGTGCAGGGCAACCTTGATCCGGCGGCCCTGTTTGCGCCGCTTAAGGAACTCCGGATTCGCGTGGAAGATATCCTCAGCCGGGCCGGGCGCCGGCCGGGCCACATCTTTAATCTTGGCCACGGTATTCTTCCGGAGACGCCGGTGGAGAACGTCAAGGCGGTGGTGGAGATGGTCCATGAATATGGAGCCTCCTGAAGCGGCGGAACGAATACGGCAAAATCGATGAAACAAGCGGTCCTCCTGCTGGCTCACGGCGCGCCGGTGAGCCTGGATCAAATCGACGAATACTTGTGGAACGTCCGCGGCGGCCGGCCGCTCGCGCCTGCGGTGGTCGAGGAGATCCGCCAGCGGTACGCGGCGATCGGAGGCGGCTCGCCGCTGCTGGCGATCACTCTCCGGCAGGCCAAGGCGCTCGAGGCGGAACTGGGAATTCCCGTCTACGTGGGCATGCGCAACTGGCAGCCCTATATTCGGGATACCGTGGCCCAAATGGCGGCCGACGGCATTGGGCGCGCTGTGGCGATCTGCATGGCGCCGCAGTATTCCACGCTGAGCGTGGGCCTCTATTTTCGCCGAACGCGTGAAGCGCTCGAGCCGATCGGCGGACGCCTCGAGGTCTGCTGGGTGGAAAGTTTTCACCGGCATCCGCTGTTGATCGCAGCCTTTGCCGAACGCCTTCGCCTGGCTCTGCCTGCGCAGTCCTGCCCTGTTTTATTCACCGCGCACAGTTTGCCCGAGAAAGTGCTCGCGCAGGGCGACCCCTATGATGCGGAGGTGCGCGCAACCGCGGCCGCCGTGGCCTCCGAGCTGAGATTGCCGCACTGGGATTTCGCTTACCAGAGCCAGGGTCTCACCGAAGAGAAATGGCTGGGGCCGGCCGTGGAGTCGCGGATCGATGCGCTCTGTGCAGCCGGTGCGAAAGAGTTTGTGCTTCATCCGATCGGCTTCGTCTGCGATCACGTCGAAATCCTGTACGACGTGGATATTGTGTTCCGGCAGTACGCATCGGAACGCGGAATGACTCTGCGGCGGCCGGAGTCGCTGAATGATTCGCCGCAGTTTATTCAGGCTCTGGCCGCGGTGGCGCGGGAGCACTTGCGATGAGGCATGTTTGCATCATCGGCGGCGGCATTTCCGGCTTGGCAGCGGCGTATTACCTTTCTCGCGAAGGATGCCGCTGCACGCTGATCGAGCGCGAGGCGCGTCTGGGCGGCGTGATCTACACGGAGAACATAGAGGGCTGCGTCGTCGAGGCCGGGCCGGATAGCTTTCTCTCGCAAAAACCCTGGGCGCTGGCGTTGATCCGCGAGCTGGAAATCGAGCAGGACGTCATCGGTTCCAACGATCATTTGCGCAAGACCTACATTTTGCGGCGGGGCCGGCTCATACCCATGCCGGAGGGCTTGTATCTGATGATTCCGACAACGATTCGCCCCCTGCTTACGACCCGCTTGCTCGGCTGGCGAAGCAAGCTCCGGATGGCGGCTGAAATGGCGCGGCGGCCGGCGGCGGCCGGAGCCGGAAAATCGGGACCGGAAGAAGGCGCAGGATCCACCGGCCAAATGGGTTCCTTGACTGCGGACGTGTCAGTGGCCAGCTTTCTTCGCGCGCACTATGGAGATGAGGCGGTCGATTATCTCGCTGAACCGCTCCTGGCGGGCATTTACGGCGGTGACGCCGCCGAACTGAGCGCCCAAAGCGTCTTGCCGCGCCTGGTCGAGTGGGAGCGCCGCTACGGCAGCCTGACTCGCGGCGTGCTGGAAAGCCGCGCCAAGGCGGCGGGATCGGGCAGAGAGCCGCAGGCCATTTTTTTGAGCCTCCGAGGCGGGATGCAGCAGATCGTCGACGCTCTCGCGCGAGCCATCGCCGGGCGGGTCGCAGTGGTTCGAGGCGAAGCCGAGCGAATCGAGGAGACGGGGGAAGGTTGCCGCATTTTCCTCGACGGACAATGGATCGAAGCTTCCCATGCGATCGTAGCTACGCCTGCCTATATCGCCGGCCGTTTGCTGCAAGGCGTGGAGGGGCGCGCCGCTCAGTTGCTATCCGGCGTCCGATATCATTCCTCACTGACCGTGGCCCTGGGATACAATCGTACCCACTTCGCGCACCCGCTGAACGGCTTCGGCTTCCTTGTCCCCAAAACGGAGCGCCGGTTGCTTACCGCATGCACGTGGGTGGGCACGAAATTTCCCAACCGGGTCTCCGGACAACGGGTCCTGCTCCGCGGTTTTATCGGCGCTGGCGAGGGCGATCTGCAAAGAAGCGATGAGGAACTGGTCGAGGGCGTTCGAGACGAGCTCGCGCGGTATATGGGTGTGGCGGCCGAGCCCGAATTTTTCAAGGTTTATCGCTGGCCTCGCGCGATGGCCCAATACAACGTGGGCCACGAACGCCGCATCGCCGAGATTCAGGGCCGGCTGGCGCCTTTCCGCTGGCTTCACTTAGCCGGAAATGCCTATAGCGGGATCGGCATTCCGGATTGTATCCGCACGGCAAAATCCGCCGCTGACAGGATCCTCGCCGCGCCCGCCGGGACCCTGGCGCACACTGATACCACATCCGCACAAGGGTAGATTGTAAAGATCCGGCGAAATTAGTTTCCTTTCCAAACGCTTCTTCTGCCGGCTCTTTCCGGGACCGGCCCGGAGAGAGGCACAGAACATCCGCCGTCCGGCGGATCGCCCCGCTCCCGTTCGCTGGCTCGCCGGTGATCGAGCGGTCTTTGCGGTCGCCCATCCTGCCGTATCTTACTCCGGAACTTCGAAGCGATCGAGAGTGAGAAATTCTCGAATATGGGGGTTTTGGCTCCGCTCCAGCTCATCGAGAGGGCCAAAGAAAATCACATGGCCTTCATGCAGGAATACCACGTCGTCCGCCACCTTGCGCATCAAGTCGAGATCATGCGTCACCACCACCGAGGTGAGCTTCAACTGGCTCTTCAAGCGCTTGATGAGATCCCCGATGTGCTCGGAGGTGGGCGGATCCACCATGGTTGTCGGCTCATCATAAAGGATCGCCTCGGGCTGCGCCGCAAGGGCGCGGGCAATGGCCACCGCGCGCTTCATTCCCGTCGACAACTCGGCGGGATACATATCTGCGTACTGCCCGATTTCAACCATATCGAGGAGCCCGCGCACAACCTCATCGACGTCGCGCGCCGTCTCGCCTTGGTCCTCCAGAGGAAAAGCCACGTTCTCGGCGACAGTCAGAGAGTCGAAGAGCGCTCCGGACTGGAACACCATAGTCACCTTCTTGCGGATTCGGGTCAGCTCGCTCTCCGGATAGTCGGTGATATCTTCGTGCGCCACGATGACGCGGCCTTTGTCGGGTTTGAGAAAACCCATCAGATGGGAGAGTGTGACCGACTTGCCTACCCCGCTGCGCCCGATAATGGACAGGGTTTTTCCGCTGTCCAGATAAAAGCTACAGTCGATGAGCACGGGCTGTTCAAAGGCCTTGGAGACGCCGCGAAACTCGATGTAATGCGGGTACGGTTGGTCCTCGGGCATGGTTCCCTTACGGAGCGAGGCGCGCTGCGTCCAGATCGGCCCGGGTGTTCACATTCGCAAACAGCATCCCGCCGGCATCGTACGCCGCGCAATCGGCGTAGGGGGTCTCGTATATCCGGAGACTCCCGAAGGCGCCGGTGATCTTGCGTATGCCGCTGAGCACGGCCTCCTGAATCGCCGGCTGGCAGCGCTTCGCGTAGACTGCGCAGAGCGGCTCGGGACGCCCGGCCTGATCGAGGGGCACGACGACGTCGCAATCCCCAGCGCGGCGGAAAGCCAGCGAAAGCAGGAACTTCAGAAAATCGGCGCGCACGTGAGGCATATCGCACGCAACCACCAGGTTCCATTCCGCCGGGGAGTGACCAAGAGCCGCCGCCAAACCCGCCAGCGGACCGGCTCCGCTGACCGGATCAGGAATCACCGGCAGTCCCAGGTGCTTATATATCTCAGGATTACCTACCAGCGCCACGGAGCCAGCCGCCCGGAGCACCTGTTCCGCCACCCGCAGCGCTAAAGGGCGCCCCTGCCAGGGAAAAATCGCTTTATCCGACCCAAAGCGGGAACTGCGTCCACCTACCAGTACATAGCCGGCTCTATCGGCAGCCATGATTGATTTTACATCGGCGCTCTTTTGGTCCGGGCCTCGGGCCGGCGGCCAACGGCCGCTGCTATCATATGGCTCCGTGTATTGGCATTCGGTGCGCGACTCCCGGCTGATCCCGCCGGCGTTGCTGGCGTGCGTCCTGTTGATCGCCGCCCGTTTGCACTGGATCTACGCGCAAGTGCTTGAAATTTTGCCGGACGATATCCTGTTGATGGGCGTTAGCCGGAAAATCGCCGGCGATTGGTCAGGGATCTGGAAGCTGCTATGGACGCCGCAGCATATCCACGTCCTGCCTCTGTTCCGGCTCCTTCGCCTGCCGTTCGACTTGCACTTTCCGGCTTGGTACGCGGGCCTCCACGCGGTTGTGGTGGCCGCCCACCTGGCAAGCGCGGCTCTTCTCTATGCCCTGGCCCGCCGGTACTTGCGGAGCCGGTGGGCGGCGCTGGCGACCGCCGCGTTCTTTGCCTGGTCAACAGCCGGGGATGAGGCGATTGTGTGGAAAGCTGCATCCCCGTTTGCCCTCTCGTGGACGCTGCTGTTGCTGGGGCTCTGGCTGCTAGTGCAAGACACCGCAACTTCGGAGTGGATTGCGGCCGCGTCTCTTCTCGGCTCGGTTGGCGTGTTTTCGGGAGCTCTTTTCGCTTTACCGGGTGTGATTGCGGCTGTGGCGCTGCTCGAGCCGTCGGCCGCAGTCCGGGCCCTGCGGGCGTCCGCTGCCGCCTGGATAGCCGGCGCCGTCTCCTGGCTGGCGCTGGTTCCAAGGTCGGTGAATCTGCGGCATTATTGGCGCGCCGGAGGCGCTTCGGCCGGAGTCCTGCTGCGACTTGTGTGGGCCGCGAGAGATACGCTGCATTCTTGCATCTACCAACTGGGCCTTGCGGTTCGCGTCCTGCCGGGAAATTATCGATTCTCGATCTTGTTCGCCGTTCCAGTGCTCATTCTGGCTGCTTTGTGGGGCTGGACCAACCTGCGCTGGGCCTTGGCCTCGGCCTGCCTGACGCTGCCCCTACTGTTTGTCATCATGCTGGTCCGCGCGGAGCCTGAGGTTTGGAAAATCAACCGGTACGCATACCAAAGTTTCACGCTTTGGGCGATGTTCGCCGGAGCCGTGTGGGACGGGCTTCAGCGGAAATGGCAAAAACGGCCGCGTCTGCGGCTCGCGCTCGCCTTGGCCGCACCCGTGCTGGCGCTTGGCTACCTGAGCTCGCAGCTTTCCGTGGCCCGCCACCATCGCGACGAGCTCCTCGCGCAACCGATGAACCAGCCGGCCTTCTGGTTTGGGTGGGACGCCGTATTTCACGCCGCCTCGCAGCGGAGCCTGCAAGCCGGCAAGCCAATGCGCATACCGCTTGTCCCGGCGATCCCAGGACTCGAGCTTACCCAGGTGTACCAGATTTGCGAGCCGCAAGGATTGCCCGGGCTCTTTGCCGAGCATGGAGTGGCAGGGAGCCCGGCGGAGAGGGTCGAATTCGAGCGTGCCATCGAGCAGGCGCACGCCCGGCTTCCGGGTTGGGTCCCGCAATAGCCCGAAAAGAGCATGCGGCAAGGGTTAACGGCCGCCGCCGGCCTGGCGCTTGAAAAATTGGATTTCACGCTCGTGCTGCTCAGCCGCCTCGCGCGTTGCAAAAGTGCCCAGGTTTCTGCGCCGGCCCGTTTTCGGATCGATCTTTCGGGAATAGACCCGATATTCTCCGGATTTCAACCTGCAGATCATGGCAGGGCTATAGGTTGCAAGCACAGTTCCTCGCCTCGGGATCTGTCCGTTGGCGTACCGGGGTCGCCGCTTTGGGTGCTACGCTGGTGAACTCGGGCACGTCTGTTGGATAAGAGGCGGAGTATGGCACAGGTGCTGGTGAACTGGCTTCTAAGCGCGCTCAGCCTGATCATTGTGGCTCATGTGATTCGCGGGTTCGAAATCAGCGGCCTGGGAACGGCGCTTGTGGCCGCCATTGTGATTGGCTTCATCAACGCGACATTGGGATTTTTCCTAAAGATTGTCACCCTTCCGCTCACCGTTGTCACCCTCGGAATGTTTTGGCTCATTATCAACGCCTTGATGCTGAAGGTGGCCGCAGCCCTTGTGCCGGGATTTGCGATCCGCGGCTTTCTGCCGGCATTTTTTGGCGGCATCATCCTGAGCCTTGTAAATCTGGGCTTGCGCTACCTGGTTGCCGGCGCGTAAAGCCCTCCGGCCGGGAGCTGGGCCGCCTCTCGGCACACGGCCCGGTCGGGACTTGTGCATTTCCTCACTATTCAGCCCCGATGCAGACTCTTTGGGTGTTTTCACTCACGGCGCAAATGGTATACTTCGCTCCAGTCGGCGGCTGGGACCGCTGAGAAGAAAGGGATGCCGTTAGCCGAAGGATGCCGAATCTGGGTAACGCAAGTGTTGGCTCGATCTCTGCCCAAAAACAATCTCGCCGGAATTTTTTGAAGAACGCCGCAGGCGCGTTGGGCGCCCTTGCAGGCGCGCCTATGATCAACCAGGGAAGGTTCCGCCTGTTTGCTCAGGACGAGACCACTTACTCCGGGCGCACGATCGAGCTCGTCGGGCGTTCCACCGTGATCGACATGCTGGGTTTGGTCACGCTGGATTTTCCAAAACTCTATGCCTGGCAACTCGCTCCCGGGACCTTTCAACAGCGGGATTTCGAAAAACTGCAAAACTCCGGCATCACGATTTTCCATCCCGCCGTGGGCCACGACGATGGAGACATCTATGTCGCGTCGCTTCGCGATATGCGCCGGTGGAATAACCTTATTGCCAAGCAGAGCCGCTACTTTCTGCGCATCGACCGCGCCGAAGATTTTGCGCTGCCCAAGCGGCAGCACAAGATCGGCATTTTGCTTGGGGAGCAGAATTCGGAACACTTCCGATCGGTCGATGACGTAAACCGCTTCTTTGCCCTGGGCCAGCGCGTTTCTCAACTCGCCTATCGCACGAACCGGATCGGAGCCGGAGCTTTTGATCCGCGCGATCCCGGCCTGAGCGAGTATGGGCGGCGCATTATCGAGCGGATGAACGAGGTCGGGATGGCGATAGATGTCTCGCATTGCGGCGACCGGACGACGTTGGACGCGTTTGAAGCGTCGCGCAAGCCCGTACGGGTGACGCACTCGAATTGCCGCGCGCTAGTCCCGAACCGGTGCCGGTGCAAGACGGACGAGGCCATCCAAAAGATGTCCGCCAAGGGCGGAGTGATGGGCATCACCATGATCCGAAGCTTCGTCCGTGCCGCCGGCCCGGCCACGATGGATGCGGTATTGGATCACATCGAGTGGGTGATCCGGCTGGTGGGAGTGGAGCACGTCGGCGTGGGAAGCGACGTGGATCTGGATGGACGGTCGCGCCTCCCTCGCGAGATTCAGCGCGCCCAGGGAATCCGGCCGGGCGAAAGGATCGATCTGGACGGAATCGATTACGAGAAGAAGATCTTCGATCTGACCGAGGGTTTAGTCCGGCGCGGCTACACGGATCGTCAGATCGAGCTGATTCTGGGCGGAAATTTCCAAAGGGCGCTCTCCGAGATTTGGGCGACTCCCACGTGACAGCAGCCCGCTTCCGGCCGCTGCTGGCCAGGCTCGGATAACCTTTTGCGCCGGCTCGCCGCGGTGTTTATCGCGCATCCCGTTGCGCGACGGGGAAGGCTAGTTCGCGGGTCCGAGATTTTCGTACCACTTGATATTGGCTGTAGCGCCGCCGATCATGACGATGTCCGGCCGCCCGTCGCCGTTGATATCGGCCACCTGGCATCCTGAGGCCGACATGCCGAGGTGATCGAGCTCCTCATGCTGCCATCGCGCGCCGGCGTCATCAAGCGAATAAAAAATGTGAGAGCTGGCGACCTTGCCGCGAGCGCGGTCGCCGGCCACGATATCGTCGCGGCCGTCGCCGTTGAAATCGCCGACGCAGACTTCGTGGCCTTCCGTGAGCTGATCGTAAATGACCTGGCGCTTCCAGCCTCCCTTGCCGTCATCGGTGTAAACGACGACTTCATTGCCGTGCCAGGGCTCAACTGCGGCTAAAAACCGGCGCTTGCCCAGGTGGGCGACCCTCACATCGCTGGTTCCGAGCCGCGGCGCCTCTTCCGTATCGTGGCCTTTTACGAGCAGCTTGTGCTCCCACTGCAACTTGTCGCCTTTGCCCGAAGCGGAGTGGAGGATCACGCCGTCGAACCCTGCGGTCAGCAGTTGCTCGCGCTTGCCGCCAGCGTTCCAATGCACCACCCGGACGCGGTGTGTGATGCCGTTGAGCTGATCATCGATCATCAGGCGCTTCCAGCCGCTCGACCAGTCTTTCGGCACTCGATAGAAAACCAGCGGCGTCTTGCCCTCGTACTTCGGCGCCACGTTGGTCGCTCCGATCAACGGAGCGTTGATCAGCTCTTTCTTGCCGTCGCCGTCAACATCGGCCCAGGCTATGTGGTGGGATGTGGTGAGAGCGTCTACCCGGGTGGCTTTCCACAGTTGCTTCGGATCGCCCTGGTGCTGGAGCAGCCACACGAGCCCTTCGCTCTTGGCGGCCACCATACTAAATCCGCTTTCAATCGCCAATTCGGGGACCCCGTCGCCATCGATGTCGTAAGCAGCCAGATTGACCATGCCCGCCATGTCGTCGATGATAACGTGCGGCTCCCAGGAGGGGTTTTCGTACCACTTCAGCTGCCGCACCTGCTGGGTCATACCGATGACGTCCGGCTTTCCGTCGTGATTCACGTCCACGACAATGACCGAGTAGCCGCCCGGAATTTTCGGCTCAATGACATGGGGGCGGAACCGCACTTGCTGGCCGGCGGCCAGACCGGCAGCGCTGAGGAGAAGCAAAAGGATCCTCGACATAATGGCCTATAATAACGCCGGGGGCCAGTCTTGACAGCAGGAAAAAACGATAGCCGTTGCGCCGGAGCGGCCGAGCGCCGCAGCGGGCCGGCTCCGGGCGAGAGGCTCCGGGCCGGAATTCGCCTCGGCCGGATCGGGAACCGGGCGGAAATCCCGCGATCGCAAGCAATTGAAATCGGCCTGCTATGATAAAAACCACGGTTGTCGGCAGCTATCCAATCCCCCTCTGGCTTAATGGGAATACGTCCAAGGCGGCGTTGCGCGACGCCGTTATGGTGGTGTTGAAAACGCAGGAACTGGCCGGACTCGACGTGATCGCCTCAGGCGAACTGGAACGGTTCGATCCTGGCCACCCCGAAACCAACGGCATGATTGATTACTTCGTGAGCCGCATGTCGGGCGTCGAGACGCAGTACTCGATTTCGGATCTCGCCGCCTTTCGGGCCGATGCCGGCATGAGGTTTCGGAAGGCTCCCGCAGGGATCGTCCGCAGGGAGCTGGGAGAGGGGTCGCTCAACCTTCCCGGTGATTTCGAATTCGCGAGCGCTTTGACTCGCTCCCCTTTGAAATTTACTTGCACCGGCCCGCATATGCTCGCCAAGACCCTCGTGGACCGGCATTATCGCGATCCGGGAAGACTCTCCATGGCCGTGGCGGCCGTGCTGCGGAACCAGTTGGCCGCAGTTTGCTCCGCGGCCACCCCCCCGGCGGTGATTCAGTTGGATGAAGCCAATATCAGCGGCCACCCCGAGGATCAGGCCTGGGCCGTGGAAGCGATCAATCATGTTCTGGATGGGGTCGCCGTTGAGCGGGCCGTCCATATCTGCTTCGGGAATTACGGCGGTCAGAGTGTTCAGAAAGGCTTCTGGCGGGACCTGATGCCTTTTCTGAATGGGCTGCACGCGGGACACCTCGTACTCGAATTCGCCCGCCGCGGCTATGAGGAACTGGCCGTCTTTCGCGACCTCGATCCTAAAATCGGCTTGGGACTGGGCGTGGTGGACATCAAGGACAATGAAATCGAGGCCCCGGACCTGATTGCTTCGCGGATTGAACGGGCATCCCAGATTTTGGGCGAAGGGCGGGTAAAGTGGGTTCACCCAGACTGCGGGTTCTGGATGCTGCCGCGCAACGTGGCCGACGGCAAGATGCGCGCTCTGGTCGAGGGGCGGAACCTGTTCTACGGCCGCGGAATCCACAATTTGTTTACAGCCGGCCCGGCCCGGGCTGTATAGAATCGCTGCCGACCAAACGCGCTATACTAAGTGTTTGATATCGCGCTACGGGAGAGATTTCCCATGGCTGCCGTTCCGAGCCGCGCAGCGGAAACTCGCGGCGGAGGGTTGTGATGAGACGCTATGGCAAATTCATAGCCTTGGTGGTGATTGTACTCGGGACTTTGGTGTGGCTCGCTCTGGCCGGCATCAATGAGAGCAAAACCTACTACATAACCGTATCGGAACTGCAAGCGATGCAGGACAAGGCGCTGGACAAGCGCCTGCGCGTGGCGGGCGACGTGGAGCCCAACTCGATTCGGCGCAGCGCGGACCGGGTGGAATTTGTCCTTTTGCAGGACAATCGAAGGCTGAAAGTCGTATATACGGGGCGAGACCCCCTGCCCGATACGTTCAAAGACAGAGCGCAGTGTCTGGCCGACGGGCGGCTCGGCCGTGACGGAGTGTTTGAAGCAAAGAGAATACAGGCCAAGTGCGCTTCCAAATATGAAGCCATGCCCGGCGGCCAGCCGGCGGCCAACCGGCAAGAGCCGCAGCGATCGAGCTGATTCGAGCAAGCCGGGCGCAAATTTATGGAAAACCTTGGATCGTTAGCCCTCCTGCTGGCTTTTTGCCTTTCCATTTACACAATCCTGGCGGCGCTGGTCGGCAAGTGGAAGAGCAAACCGTATCTGTCGCTCAGCGCGGAGCGAGGTGTGCTGGCGATCTGGGGGTTAGTGACTTCGGCCGCTGCGCTCCTGATCTATCTGCTCTTTGCCAATGATTTCCGGCTCAGCTTCGTGGCCGCGCACAGCAACCGCGACTTGCCGGCCGTGTACAAGTTTGCCGCCTGGTGGGGCGGCCAGGAAGGATCGCTGCTGTTCTGGCTGTGGATCCTCAGCACGTACTGTGTGGCTTCCGTCTACTGGAATCGCCGCAAGCATCGGGACATGATCGCCTATGTCATCGCGATCCTCGGCGGCATTGAAACATTTTTTCTGGTTTTGGTCAATTTCGTCGCCAATCCCTTTAGAGTTCTGACATCGGCCGGGCAAATCATGGCCGTGCCGGACGGCCAGGGACTGAACCCCCTGCTGCAATACTGGACGATGGTGATGCACCCGCCCATGCTGTATCTGGGCTACGTTGGTTTTTCAGTTCCGTTTGCCTTCGCCATGGCATCGCTCATCACCCGCCAGAAGGGGGACGGATGGATCGGAACCACGCGCATCTGGACGATGGTGACCTGGCTGTTCCAGACCTGCGGCATCTGCCTCGGGATGCGCTGGGCGTACGCGGTGCTCGGCTGGGGTGGCTACTGGGAATGGGACCCAGTGGAGAACGCGTCCCTGTTGCCTTGGATCACGGCGACCGCTTTTTTGCATTCGGTGATGATGCAAGAGAAGAAGGGAATGATGAAGGTATGGAACATGGTGCTGGTCTCCGCAACCTTCTTCCTGTGCATTTTCGGCACGATGCTGACCCGCAGCGGGCTGGTCAGTTCCGTGCACGCGTTCGCCGAAGGTCCTATCGGCAAATATTTCGTTACATTCCTGGCGATCGGCATCGCGGGAACGGTCTACCTGATTCTGGACCGGTTGGATTACTTGAAGAGCGAGAATCAGCTCGAATCGGTGGTCTCGCGCGAGTCGAGCTTCCTGTTTAACAACCTGGTCCTGCTCGGCTCCTGCTTCGCCGTGCTGTGGGGAACGCTGTTCCCCGTGATCAGCGAATGGGTAACCGGCTCGAAGATCAGCGTCGGGCCGCCCTTTTTCAACCGCGTGAACGTGCCCATCGCGCTGTTTCTGCTCTTCCTGACCGGCGTAGGGCCTCTTTTCGCCTGGCGGCGCACATCGGTTGAGAGCCTCAAGCGGAATTTCCTTTGGCCCTCGGTGGCGGCCTTGGCCCTGGGCGCAGTGCTGCTGGCGGCGGTGACTCGCAATTTCTATGCCCTGATGTCGTTCATGTTGTGCATGTTTGTCGGCGTAACGGTCCTGGCCGAGTTTTATAAGGGCGCCCGGGCTATCCAGGCGAAAAACGGCGGCTCGCTTCTGGGTTGTGCAGTTGAACTGACGCGCCGGAATACCCGCCGCTACGGCGGCTACATCGTGCATTTGGGCATTGTGATCATGTTCATCGGCTTCACCGGCCAGGTGTTCAGCCGAGAGGCGCAGGACGCATTGCAAGTCGGCGACACCTTGCAAGTCGCCCCCTATGCGTTCCGCATCGCTGATATCAAGCAGGGCGAGAACGGGAATTACGCGTACGAAACAGCTACGATCGAGGTTTCGAAAAACGGGCAGCCTCTGGGCAAAATGTATCCCGAACGCAGGCTGTATCGCGCGAGCCAGCAGTTGACTTCGGAGGTGGCGATCCGGCCGCGCCTGAGCGAGGATCTTTACATTTCGTTTGCCGGCAGAACCAATGACGGTTCCAAACCCGTTTTTCAAGTATTTATCAATCCATTAGTGAACTGGGTGTGGCTGGGCGCGTTCGTGGTCATCCTGGGAACTCTGACTGCTCTGGTGCCTAGCAAAGTGAAGCTGTCTTACGCTCGCACGCAGGTAATCGCTACGGCAAAAACACATGAAGTTTTGGCGGAAAGATGACGAGACGGCAGCCTGGGGGTTGCCGGGCGGAAGGATCAAAGCCCGCGCTGTGCGGATAGCTGGCTGCCTCTGCGCCGTCGTCCTCCTCGGTGTTGCGCTTTCAGCGCAAACCGTGAGCACCGGGGACCCGATGCACAAGCGGCTCCGGGCCATCGGGCAAAAGTTGCAATGCCAATGTGAGCCGTGCGGCAAAACCGTCGGCGATTGCGACATGGGGGGTTGCCGCTATCGCGACCAGGTAAACAGTGAAATCCGCCCCATGCTGGAGGCCGGAATGGGCGAGGCCGCCATTTTGGCGAAACTTCGAGATAAGTTTGGAACCTTGATCTTAGCTTCGCCGCCGGCTCAAGGCTTCAGCCTGCTGAGCTGGATCATGCCCTTTGCAGCATTGGCGGCGGGATTGATCGTGATCCGCATGGTGCTGAAGCGGTGGATGCGGCCGGCAGCCACCGCCGCTGCTGGGAGCCAGACAGGCGCCGGCGCGCCCGGCAGCCCGCTGCTGGAAAAGTACCGTGACGAGATCGAAAGAGAGCTGGAAGAAGCCGAGTGACACGGCGGAGGGATGCGACCTGCCTAGCGCCAGCCGGGTGGAGCAAATAGACAGTTGATGATTTTCGCCGCCGCTGCCGTTTTGATCGTTGCGGTCCTGGCGTTCACTCTGGTGGTCCGTCAAAAGGATTTGCCAGAGCCGGAACCGGTTTCGCCCACGCTTCACCTGGAAGAGAAAAAGAAGGCGATCTACGACAATCTGCGGGACTTGCAGTTTGAATACCGCATGGGCAAGCTTTCCGACGAGGATTACTCGGCGACCAAGCTGGAGTTGCAGCGTGAATTGGCTGCTGTGCTGGCGGAAATCGACAACGTCATGAGGAAAACGGCGCAGAGACCGGCGGAAGGAGTCGAGACTCCGCGGCCGCAGGAGGCCAAAGCGGGGCCCGCGCGCGCCAAAAGCCCGGCTATGTGCGTCTGCCCGCACTGTCTCGCCGAGTTTCCGCAGCCTATGAAGTTCTGCGGCGAGTGCGGGCAGGCCATTGCGGCCACGTCATGAGAGCAGCAGGTTTCACTATCCAGATCAGAAGCGATACCCCGCCGACCAGCCAGGACAGGGAGCTGGCGGCCCCGGGGCAGTGGCGGCGCACAGCCGCGCTGCCGCGATTTTGCCTAAGCCTGTTGTGCGCTCTTCTGCTGACGCTCCCGGCAGCCGCCGCGGTCGAGGGTGTTGTGATCAACGGCACCACAGGCCGCGAGCAACCGGGTGTGGAAGTCACTTTGATCAAGCTCGATCAAGGCATGGTCCCGGTGGGAACAACCAAGAGCGACGCCGCAGGGAAATTCCGGTTCGCGGCTGAGGCCGAGCCGGGCGCTCCGATGCTGCTGCGCGGCGATTTTGAGGGCGTCAATTACAATCAGATGATTCCTCCCGGATCCCGCACGGCCGACGTGCGGCTGACCGTCTACCGGTCGGCGCCGGCTCGCGACACGGCCGGGGCTCCCGAGCAGCGGATCATTCTGCTCGAGCCCTCCGGCGGACAGATGATTGTCAGCGAATTTTACGTTTACCGGAACAACGCCCAGCCGCCGGTGACTTACGTTGACCCCAAACAGGGCACGCTGCGATTCTATCTGCCGCCGGCGGCAAAGGGCGTGGTGCAAGTGAACGCCACAGGTCCCGGCGGCATGCCGCTGAAGCAGACGGCCGAGAAAACCAATGAGCCCGATCTGTATAAGGTCAATTTCCCGATCAAGCCGGGCGAGACTCGTCTGGATATCACCTATCTGGTGCCGTACCGCTCGCCATTGGAATTTGAGGTTCGCAGCGCTTATGACTGGCTGACGACGCGCGTGGCCGCGCCCAGCGGCGTGACGCTGAAGGGCGAAGGCATGGAGGCTCTCCCCGAAAATCCGCAGATCAAGGCATCCATTTTCGGCCTCCCAGAAGCGAAGTCCTATAAGATGACGATTTCGGGGGAAGGGAGACTGCCTCGTGGCGAGGAGCAGGGGGGAGAGCAGAACGCCGAGTCGATTTCCATCTCTCCGGCGCCGATCAACAACCAGCTCTGGCTGGTGCTCGGCTTTGCGATGGGCATTCTGGCGCTCGGCTTTTATGCTCTTTACAACGCCGGGCCAGGCGGCGCAGCAGCGGCCGCGGCGCAGAGCGCGGGGAAGCCGCCGGCGCCGAAAAATGCCGCCTCCCCGCAACAGAAAGGCTCCCGCGCGCGAAGCAAGCGCAAGGCATGAGCGCCGCCCCGCTGATCTCTGCCAAGGGAGTCTGGAAATTCTACGGCGATTTCGCCGCGCTGCGCGACATCAATCTCGATGTGGCCCCGGGAACCACGCTGGCGCTGCTCGGCCGCAACGGCGCCGGCAAGACGACTCTTCTGCGGATGTTCGCCGCGCTCTCCAGCCCCTCGCGGGGAAGCATAACGATTTCCGGTGCGGCCGCCGGAGCCCAAGAGACCCTGCGCAGTCCCGCGCAGCGGCGGCGGATCGGTGTCATCGGCCACAGTATTTGGATCTACGACGACCTGACGGCCGCCGAGAACCTCGAGTTTTTCGCCCGCCTTTACGGCCCTCGCGCCCCGCACGAAAAAATCGAGCACTGGCTGAAAACAACGGGCCTGGATCACGTGCGCAACCGGCAGGCGCGCGAGTTCTCGCGCGGCATGCGGCAGCGGCTGGCGATCGCCCGAGCCTTTTTTCACGATCCGGAAATCCTGCTGCTCGACGAGCCGTTTACGGCTCTCGACGATCGGGCTGCCGACCTGTTATCGAGGCTGATCAAGCAAGCGCACGCCGCGGGACGCACAACCGTCATCAGCACCCATCAATTGCGCGAGGCCCTGGCGCTGGCGACCGACGTGGCCATTCTCGATCGCGGCAGGCTAGCCTTCCGCGGCCCCAGCACCGACGATCTGCGCGCCGCGCCGGAAGATTTTTACCGCGCATACACGGAGCCGCGGGCCTGATGGACGTGCTGCGCGGAACCTTCATCATCGCGTTCAAGGATCTGCGCGTCGAACTGCGCAGCAAGGAAGTCATCAACGCAGCCCTGTCGTTCGCGCTGGTGATTCTCCTGCTGTTCAGCTTCGCTTTCGATCCCTCGGCGGAGGAGACTCGGGAGATCTCCGGCGGACTTTTGTGGCTCGTATTCATCTTTGCGGGGATTCTGGTGTTGAACCGCAGCTTCGCCCGGGAGACCGTAAACGATTGCCTGGATGGGCTGGTGGCTTCGCCGCTCTCCGGCGCACCTATCCTGCTGGGCAAGGCGGTGTCGAACACCGTTCTACTGCTGGTGCTGGAACTGGTCACCCTGCCCATCTTCGGCATCTTTTACAATGTGCGGTGGACCGTGGGACTGGGCTGGTTGTTGCTCGTGCTGCTGCTCGGCACCTGGGGTTTGACCGTCGTGGGCACCTTGTTCAGCGCGTTGACAGTGAACGTCTCACTTCGCGAGGCGATGCTGCCGCTGCTGGTGTTTCCGATTACGCTGCCCATTCTGATGGCGGCCGTGCAATTGACGACGACCCTGTTTTCCGGCGAGCCCATCGCGCCCGATATGGTCTGGCTGCGCGTGCTCATCGGCTGCGACATTATTTTCACCGTCCTGGCGGGGGCGCTCGTGGAAAGCGTACTGGTGGGATGAAATATGAAGAACCGGTCAAGCGCGATTCTGGCGGCCGCCAGCGGCGTAATGCTGGTGATCACGCTGTACCTGACCTTTCTGTGGGTTCCCATGGAGAGGACCATGGGCGTGGTGCAACGGATCTTTTATTTTCACGTACCTCCGTTTTTTGTCGCCGGCGCCGCGATTCTGGCTGGCCTGGTGGCCAGCATTCGTTTCTTAATCACCCGCGATTACCGGTTCGACGACCTGGCTGTCTCCGCGATCGAGGTGGGTTGGGTCTTCGACAGCATCAATCTGGTGATGGGGCCCTTTTGGGCCAGGCCAGTCTGGGGCATCTGGTGGACCTGGGATGCGCGGCTGACCTCCGCATTCGTGCTGTGGCTGATGTTCGCCGGGTACCTGATTTTGCGGCGGGCGGTGGACGACCCGAGCGCGCGCGCCGTGATGTGCTCGGTTGTGGTTATCTTTCAGGCGGTCGGCGGCGTGATTGTCTATATGGCCAACCGCTGGTGGCGCACTCAGCATCCCCAGCCGGTGATGGGGGGCGGCCAGGGATCGGGCCTTGACCCGCGAATGTGGTACGTATTTCTGTTCTCCTTGGCCACCATGCTGGTATTGTTCGGAGCTTTGCTGCAAACCCGGCGGCGGCTGGAGCGATTGCGGCGGGAAATCGACGGTCTTCGGCGTACCGTGCACTCGGAGGCGTAAAGAAGGAATTTTATGGAAGAAAACTTTAAATGGCTTTGGTATGCGTTCTCCGCGGCCTGGGTCCTGGTCGTCGCCTACTTGTTCAGCCTTAGCCGCCGCGAGAGCAAGCTGCGCGATGAGCTGGAATCCCTGAAGTTGATGATTCAGGAAAAGCGGCAAAAGTAACCGGTCCCAAGCTGGCCACTTGCTTCCGTTGGACCTTGGGTAACCCGGGCCTGGAAAACATCACGATCCTGCTCAGACTCCTCGGACATTCTTGTACAACGGCAGGGCGGCGCTCGAGCTCCTCGAAGCCCTGCTCAGAACACGCGGGGGCTGCGGCGAGCAGCACGCCACAGGGCGCGGCCTGAAAGTAGAAGGATCAAGGCAAATCCGCCCAAGCTGACGGTCACGACAATCAGCCGGGTGCGCGGCGACGCATAGCTGACGGGCAGCGTTTCGGGATTGGGCCCAGTCGTCAGCGTCACGTCCATTTCCACACGGCAGCGGCGGTGCGTTTCCGGCGGGCTGTTGATGACCACGGCGTAGCGGCCAGACTCGGGCAGTTGCACTTGCAGGGTCCCCTCGCGGCGGTAGCTCAGGAAGGCAAGATCCTGATGCGGCTGATGCTGGCGAAGGCGCTCGAATTGATCCTGCTTTTCCACTGCCACCCGGACGCCGGGGAACCTTTGGGGCGACCGCACTTCAAACTCCACACGGAGCCGCGCACCGGCTTCCTTGGTGGGAATCTCAAAGTAGCGCGATTCACCCGGGTCTACATCAAAGCTGTAGTTGAACGTTTCCCGATGTTGGGCAGCCGCGCCGGCGGCTGCAAAAGCCGTCAGCCAGGCCAGAGGGCCGATCAGAAAGCTTATCCGGCCCACGCCGGAGCGTCTTACCATATACTTTAGATTGTAGGCCGAAAGCGGCCCCGGGCTGATTTGGCTTTGCAACCATGACTGAATCGGATTCCCTAAACTACAGACCGGCGATATCGGCTTCTTTCTTCCGGCCGAGATGGAAAACCGCCATCGAATGGGCGGCAGCCCTGGCAATGGCCGTGCTTTGGCTCAGCGCCGGCCTGTGGAAGCTGAGCGACCTCAGCGGCTGGCAGGTAAAGCTGACCCAGATGTTGGTGCCGCGCGGAATCAGCATGGCGGGCGCCGTCTTTTTTGGAGTCATGGAAACGTTCGCGGGCATCTTGCTGCTGGCCCCCCAATGGAGGCGCTGGGGCGCGTGGCTCTCGGTTTTTCTGCTATCTGCCTTTATGATTTACATCGGCGTCCACTACCGGGCGCTTACCGGCGCCGATTGCAGTTGCTTCCCGTGGCTCAAGCGCGCCATCGGCCCGATGTTTTTCGTCGAGGACGGCGCCATGATGGCGGTGGCAGTGCTGGCCGGCGCCATGGCCGGCAGGTCGCGCGGCTTTGGCAAAGCCGGCGTGGTGCTGGGGCTGGTTCTGTTGCTGGCGGGAGCCTCTGTGGCGATGGACCGGGTACGAGGTCAGGGCGTGGCGGGCCCAGAGTCAATCACTGCCGGCGGCAAGCAGTTCTCTTTGCGGGAAGGCCGGGTCTTCCTGTTCTTCTTCAATCCGTATTGTCCACATTGCTTCCAGGCCGCTCAGGCGATGTCGGCCTTGAGCTGGCAGGCGGCGATCATCGCAGTCCCCACGCAGGCGATGAATGATGCGCCAGGATTTTTACAATCCTCCGGACTTACCAGTGCGCTGCTTTCACCGGATCTCGAAAAACTGAAACAATCCTTCCCATTCCAGGACACTCCGTACGCCGTCGCTCTCGAAAACGGGCGCCTGCTCGATAAAGTCACGTTTTTCGACGAGCCGGATCTCGGAAAGCAACTCAGAAAGGCCGGATTTGTCAAGTAGCCGGCCGTAGCAATAGCCTGGCCGGCGCGCTCCCTCCGGGAACGATGGGGTTCTCGCCGCAGCCGGGTCTGTCCCCGCTTAGACCGAAGACGAGACGCAGCTATTCGTATCTCAGGGCTTCAATCGGATTCAGCCGCGACGCCTTGATAGCCGGGAAAATGCCGCTGAGCAAGCCAACGACGGCCAACAAGCCAATCGAACGCAGCGTGGCGGTCCAGGACATTTGCAAGTGAATGTCGGCGCGGCCCGAATCATCGTTCCAGGTCTGGCCTAACAATGGCAGGACTCCGACGGAGTGGACAACGACATAGGAAACTCCCAGCCCGATGAGGCCGCCTGCGCCTACGATCACCAGGGCTTCGAGGAGAAACTGGATTCGGATCTGCCGGCGTGTGGCGCCGATCGCCATGCGGACGCCGATCTCGCGAGTGCGCTCTTTGACTGACACGAGCATGATATTCATCACCCCGACGCCTCCGATGCCGAGTGTCAGAGCGCCCACTACGATGAGCAAAAGCTCGATGCCAATGGTGATCCCGTCGATGATCGGACGGAATTGCTCGCGGCTGAAAATCTGCACCGCCCGCTCGTCGCGCGGCGAAAATCGCTGGCGCCGCGCCAGAATTTCGCGGAGTTGGCGAACGGCGGGGACACTGAAGCTCCGGGCGACGGGCTCCGCGACAATGAGGCTCAGATAGCGCGTATCCCAAAGGTCGGTGGCGGCGGTGAGCGGGATGAAAACGGACTCGTCATCCGGACGGAAGTAGCTGGAGAAGCTGAGCTTCTTTTCCATCCAGCCGATGACGATAAAGCGCGCGTTGTTCAGCAGAATCGGCTGCCCGAGCGGGTCCATGTTTCCAAACAGCTTGCGCCTCGCCTCGCTGCCGAGAAACACCACGCGGCGCCGCTGGGCCAGATCTTCGTCGCTGATAAAACGGCCCTCGGCCGGTGTTTCGTTGCGGATTTCCCCGTAGCAGGGATGGACGGCGCGCACACCGACGCTGGCTTGCCGCACGCCGTTCACCGCCTGCGCCGGCTTAAAAAGCTCCGGGCTGGCGCTGCGAATCAGCGTGGCTTCTTCGCGGATGCGACGCACATCTTCTAGTTCCAGCCGGATCTTTCTTCCCGCGCGCTCGCCCCCCGCCTGCTGGCTGGTCTGGCCGGGCCAGACCATGATCACGTCGGGCCCGAAGGCGTCGAAGGCGCGAACCACTGCCTGCCGGAATCCATCGCCGTAGGATTGCAACATGCTAACGGCCGTGATGCCCCAGACGATGCCCAGCACGGTGAGACACGACCGGAAGATGTTGCGCCGAAGAGCCATCGCGGCTTGCCCAATCAGTTCCATAACGCTTCAGACCTGGAAGTCGTCACCGCTCATATCGCAGCGCCTCGATGGGGGTCATGTCGGCCGCGACTTTCGCCGGATAAAGCCCGCTCGCCACGCCGACAAAGGTCAGCACGAGGCAAGCGAACAAACCCACCCACGGCGTGACAATCAGGCCCGCGAAATATTGCGGCATGGGAAGCCGGTTGACGGCGAGGCAAATGCTGTACCCGATCGCCAGGCCGACGCCGCCGCTCACCAGAGTCAGCAAGAGCGCCTCGCTGAAAAACTGGATTAGCACCACGCGCCGCGTCGCTCCGAGCGCCTTCCTCAAGCCGATTTCACGGGTACGTTCGGTGATCGATACCAGCATGATATTCATCACGCCGATGCCGCCGAGAAGAAGCGTGATGACGCCGACTACGCCCATGAACAGCTCCATCGAGTCGAAAACCCGGCTGAAAATTCTTGCGCTCTTGACTGTGTTCCAGACAAAAACAGCGTCTTTATCGGCAGGGTCAAATTGATGCAGGCGGGCGAAGGCGCGGCGCAGCTCGGATTCAGCCTCTTCGTGCCGGCTCACGGAGACTGGCGTGGCGACCACGCGGTCTACGCTGCCAGGGGCGGCCGGGGGCAGACTGGGGAAGTCGGTGCTGACGGCAGCCAGCGGGACGAACATCTTCTGGTTATCGGGACCATCGTAATTGGAATCCTGGTCTTTCCGCGCGAGAACCCCGATGACCTGATAGGGGAAATCACCCACCTGGATCGTTTCGCCGATCGCGTTGTGGGACGCGAATAACTGTTTGCGCACCTCGTCGCCCAGCACGGCCACGCGCAGGCGCATCTGCTCGTCGGCGTAGGTCCAGAAGCGCCCTTTGGCCACGTCAAGCGACCGGATATCCTGAAAAAAGGGCAGGGCTCCGGTAACCCGAAAGCTTCCGCTGTTATAAGCCGACCGGACGTAAACGCCGGGGCGGCCGAGCTCGGGCGTTAACTGAGCGACATCCGGACAATCGCGGCGGACTGCGTCCATGTCGGAGAGCTGGAAGAAAATGCGGCGGCCGGCCCGCAGGCCTCCGGCTTGCGTCGACGTGCGGCCGGGAAAAACGATAAGGATATCCTTGCCGAGAGTCCGCTGGGCTGCGGCCTGACCCAATTTCAGGCCTTCGCCTGCCGCAATCATCAGCATGATGGACAAGATGCCCCAGGCGATGCCAAACATGGTCAGAAAACTGCGCATTTTGTTGGCCGCCAAGGCGCGAAAGGTCTCGGCAAATAGTTCGTGCCAGCGCATATGGGTTACTACGAAACCGCAGCGTCGGGCGTTCCCCGCAGGCGGACGTCCTCGACCGTCCGGTTGGCAGCGCCAACGTAACCATGTTAGACTGATAAATTCGAGATTGGAAAGCAGAGCTATGGCCCAAGCGTGTGAACTTTGCGGCAAGAAACCCATGACCGGCCACCGGATCAGCCACGCCCACAATCTGACCAAGCGGCGCTGGCTCCCGAATTTGCAGCGCGTACACGCCGTCGTCGGCGGCGCTCACAAGACCATTCGAGTTTGTGTTTCCTGCATCCGCAGCGGGAAGGTGAAGAAGGCGTAGTGGTTGGCGTTTCCGGAAAAAATCCCCGTTAAAATCAGTTCAGAAGCTGCCGGCTACGTCAGCATCACGCCGGTCGTGGCCGAGCACATGCCCACGGCCGAGTTGATCGAGCACATCCTGCGGGTGGCCGGCAAGGATGTGGCGCGAGCCCGGGAGATTCTCCGGCAGGGGATCGTCGTCAGCGGCGCTTCGCGGATCCGCTGGAGTCCGATCGAAGCTTCTCCGGAGGAGATTGCCGGAGCCTTCGCCGCTTTTCCCGATCCGGAACCCGGGCGTGCTTTCGATGCGTCCAAGTGCGTGCGCGCCGCCCTCGAGGGCGGCCGCGCCGTGATTGAACTGCCGCGCGAGGCCGCGTCCCGGAAGCGGTGGTTCCGGCGACAGAGTTTCTGGGAAACCCTTATGGAAACCGCCTCCCGCCTTCCACTAAAGTATCAGCATTACTCTTACGGCGATCGGGCGGACGTCTACCGCGGAGAACTGCCTTGGGAGCCGGCCCGGATCCTGCGGGAGCGGGCCTGGATGCTCTGTTACGCCTCGCTCGAAATGCAAGTGCGGGAGTACGCTTACGACAGGATTGGGCTCTGGGTGGCGCGGTAAGCGCGCGTGCCGCTCTCGTTTCCGCAGGAAACTTGGAGGCAACCCTTCTCCGTCCAGCGGCCGACGCTCGAGCATGGAGATGTGCTCGGGAAAGCCTTTGCCCGCGGGAACTTCAACTCTACTTTAAGCCGCCGACCGGCACTTCCACCGTCCCGGTGTCTTGGCCGAGGATGCGGATCGTGCCGCGGCGCGGCGTGTTCCCCGCCGGTCGCGGCCGGTCTGCTCCCGAGACTGCGACGTTTCCGCCTAAAACCGCAGGGCCGCCGGCGCGGCGGGCCGCGGCGTTCTTAGCAGATGCTTGCATCTCGGCGTAGACTTTCCTGACTTCCTGCTCGGTGAGCGACAGGCTCACGTTCACTGTGGATGCCTGTGGCTTCACCTCGATCCGCCGCAGCGCATCCAGTGCTTCCGGCTTTGCTTGCTGGCTGAGAGCGGCCAGCGCCAGCAAGCCCTGGACCGCAGCCGCCAGGTTTTTCCCTGCTTCAGCGGATTTGGCGCGCAGACCCAATTGCAAACGGAATCCGCCGGAGAAGGAAACCCCCAGATCCAGGCCTCTCAAATTCGAGAGAATCTCCGGCGACAGGACAAAAGAAGGAGAAGTCCCGGAGCGGTGCGCTTGCCGTGGAGGGGGTTGAAAGCCGCCAGGAGGAGCGTCGATCAAGAGCCACAGGTCATTTTGTTTGGCCAACACTTCGGCGCGGTCGAGCAGCATGATCCTGGTTTTTCCCACCGGCTGCGGCGTGAATGGAGCCGCCTGCCTGTCCAGCGCGGCCATCATTTCCTTACGGTCGCCGATCAGAATGGTGTTCTCATCGAGCATAGCGACGCGGGTTTCCGGCGGGCTTACGCCAGGCGGTGTAATCAGCAAAACCCTCCGGTAGATCTCGCCCTGGCCTCGCAGCAGCCCCTGAATCCGCGTGCGGTCGAAGCGTCCCCTCACAATTGCGAGAACCGGCGTCTGGCGGCCCGCCGCAACATCGCGGGCCGGGGAACCGGCGACGTACACGGCATCGATGTTTTCCAGGATCACGGATTGGGCGTCCACTGCGTCCGGCGACGCGGCAAGCCCCGAGGCTGCGAGCTGCTTTTTCAAAAGATCCGCCGGCAGCAGGCTGAGCGCTTTGCGCCATTGGAAGCCCAACAGAAAGCCGCTTTCGGGCCGTAACAAGCTCCTTACCGCCGGATCGAGGCCTCCGCTATTTTCCTGCGAGAATCCCGCAGTCGCGAAGAGAGCAACCGCCAGAAGGGTAGAAACAATCCGCATGCCGGCCCGCCCACCAAGTTACCGCGGCGAAGCCGGCAAAGCTACACCTCGATCACCTAAATTCCACGCGCGGTTCCACCTTAGTACTCCCGTCTTCGAAACCGGGATATTTTTTTGAACTTGGGAGGACGCCCCGGTCAAGGCCGGGGCGTGTTCTATGAGAACAGACCGGCGGAATTCCTCAATCGTAAAAGCTTCCTGAAACACCCTGGAAGCCTCGTGCGGCCTGCCGCAGAACCCACTTGATGACGCGCCCGTCGTTGTAGCAGTACCCCAGGTTATGATTCAGCGTGGAAAAACAATGCGTCTGGCATGACTTCTTCATTTCGTTGAGCTGCTTCACCTCGAATTTCGGGTTCTCGATAGCGCCCCAGTCGTACGTAGCGGAATACATTGGGAAGCAGGGGGCCAGCGTGCCGTCCACACGAATGATCAGCGAGTTCTGGCCGGCGCGGCAGTTCCACGGCTCCACTTTCCCGCGCATGAAATCGCGCATGTCTTGCAGTCTCCTCACGGAGTTGACCATCTTGTAGCCGGCGCGGTTCTTGTCGATGATCCAATCGATAAGCTCGTCCACTTTGGGCCAATCCTCGGGCCGGATATAGGTGTCATTTTCTTCGAGGTGCTGGAAGTGGTCCTGCTCGATCATGGGCGATTCGTTGATGTGGTAGTCGGTGGCGATGCCGTTATCGTGGGCGATCTCGGTAAGCTGTTTGACGTCCTCCAGGTTATTGCGGCAAATGTTGATATTGAAGAACACGCAATAGCCGTATTTGTACTGCTTGCGGATGAGGTAGTCGAAATACTTACGGACAGGATTCAAGGCTTTTGGCAGACCGGGCTTTTCGTCCACGACGTCCACGGCGAAATTCACAATGGCCACGCCGGCGTCGGCTATGCGGTCGATCACCTCGGGGCGCAGCAGCCGCGCGTTCGTGGGCAAATAGACCCAGAAACCCTTCTTAGCCGCGTAATACACGACCTTGTGCACAAATTGCGGCCGCAGCAGGGGCTCGCCGCCCATAAGCGCCAGCACCCGGCAAGTCGTAGCGTGCAGCCAATCGATCGACCTCTTGGCGGTATCCTCGCTCATCCCCTTTACTCGATTGTCAAACGCCCAGCAGTAGTGGCAGTCGAGATTACATTTCCACTCGGTGAAGAGATAAGCGATGATGGGGTGAAAATCTCCCGGCAAAATCCTGGACTTGAAATAGGGAAACAGCCAGCCGCGCATCGCCCGGTAGACAAGCGGCGCCGTCCAGCGGCGGCGGTAGGGAGAGGTACCCGGCCTGACCGCGGGAACAAAGTCTCCTTGGTCGCCCAGCAGTTCCGGATGCTGGGGGAACACCGGGTCGGGCAGCTTTTGCGGCTCGGCCGAAGGAATCGGCGCCAGTGGTCTGGGGGCCTGTTTTCGAAGCAGATCGTGCAGAGTCACATCCAACCGGAAAGGCGGAATGCCGCCGGCTGGATCATGTTGCTGGAGCGCTGTAGCCATAGAATCCTCCTGAACGAAATTTCAGCAAACATTTGTGGAACTCTTTGCCCGAGCAGCGGTCTCGGCGCCAGACACCGCATACCTGCGCTCAGAATTGATGAATATGAAAATGATATCATCTCGCAGAATTCTGTCTCAACCGGCGGGCGGAGCCGGCCGGATCGTTCTTCACGATGCAGCGCGGCGTCTGTGCGCTGACGGTCAAAAGAGGGCTCAGCGCCTTCTAGCGGATTCTGGAAGCGGAGAGCTGGTCTTCCTGGATCAGGAGGAACTGATTGACCGGGAGGTTGGAAAGAACCTGATGCGCGCCGCTCGGCCAGTCGATCTCCAGAGAGTCTACTCTGGCGTCGCGGCCCAAACCGAAGGTCAGCGGCAATTCGCTTTGAGAGCAATAGCTCGACCCGCTGTGCACGGTTTGCCATTGCGATCCCGAAGCCGACCGCAGGCGGACGACCGCGCCGATGCCATCGCGGTTCGACTTGGTGCCCCTGGTCTTGACGCGGAGAAAATTGTTCCGGTTTCCACCGTCGTTGCGATACAGATATGCCGGGCCGCCGTTGGTGGTGATCAGGATGTCCAGGTCGCCGTCGAGATCGTAATCTGCGTAAGCAGCCCCTCGGGCGACAATGGGCCGGCGGAGAAAAGGCCCGACCTGGTCGGTGGACAGCTCAAATCTCCTCCCTCCCAAATTGTGAAACAGCAGCGGCGGCTGTTCGTAGTGGACTTTGGGCTGCACACGGTTGATTTCGTCCTCAATGTGCCCGTTGGCGGTAAAGATGTCAGGATGGCCGTCGAGGTCGTAATCAAAAAAGAAAAGCCCGAAGGTGAGCGAGAGCAGGCTGGCGCGGCCGACGGCGCTCGCGGGAGCCTCATCCACAAAGAGAGCCCTGCCCTCGTTGTGATACAGGGCTAGCATCTGGTTGGAGAAATTGCCGACCAGAAGATGCGGACGGCCGGAGCGATCATAGTCGGCGGCGTCCACCCCCATCGCGCCCCGAGCCACACCGTCTTCCCCGAAGGCGACGCCGGCGGCTACGCCAATATCGGTAAACGTCCCGTCGCGGTTGTTGCGATAGAGTTTGTTCGGCTGGGTGTCGTTGGCAACGAAGAGATCGGGCCAGCCGTCGCCGTCAAAATCGAGGACGGCCACTCCCAGCGATTTGCCCGCCGGGTCGGCGATGCCCGCTTTGCGGGAGACATCCTCAAATTTTCCACCGCCGAGATTGTGGTAGAGCTTCGCGGGCAGACCTTTGTACGATTCGGGGGTGCAGTACGATTTGGTGCGCCCGTCGAGTGAACACCACAGATCGGTCTGGGGCGACCACTGGACGTAGTTGGCCACGAACACGTCGAGCTTGCCGTCCCGATCGTAATCCAACCAGGCCGCGCTCGTACCAAAGCCGGCGTTGTTGATTCCAGCGGCGCGCGTGGCGTCGCGGAATGTTCCATTGTGTTCGTTGTGGAACAAGTGGTCGCCGTCCAGGGCGGTGATGTAGAGATCCTGCCAGCCGTCGTTGTCATAATCGCCGACTGCGACGCCCATGGCGTGCATCTCTGTCGCCAGGCCCGCTGCGGCGGTCACGTCGGTGAAAGAACCGTTCCCATTGTTACGGTAAAGCGCCGGGTAGGAGTGCCGCGCCGCGCCGGCCGGCGGATTCCAATCCTTGCCGTTCAGCAGGAGAATGTCCGCATAGTTGTCATTGTTGAAATCGAGGAAGGCGCATCCGGATCCGAGAGTTTCCGGAAGGTATTTTTTCCCGGAGCGGCCCGTATTGTGGCGAAAGCGGATGCCGGCGGCCTGGGTTACATCGGTGAATTGAACTCCCGTCGGCGCCGCGGCAATGATCACGCAGCAGGCGGCCAGAAACGCGCCGAACGCCATCTGCGGCGGTTTCAACTACCGCCTCCTCTCGCGACGGCGCGCGCAGACTCGGCGCGCCGAACCGCTTTCGCAAGCGGGGCGGATTCGTGCTCGTGAATCGGCTGCCGCTCGTTGTTGTCCTCCGGACTGGCGTGGCGTGGACGCTCGGTGATCGCCTGCGAGGCTTCGTCCGCTTTAAACCGGCGGAACAATCTTTCTTCGCGGGCCGCGGCATTGAGCTCGCCGAGGCCGCGATAGCACAGCATCTTGGTGTAATGCATAGCCAGATCTTCCGGATCCACGGCGCATACGCGGTCAAGTACGGCGAGAGCCCCCTGGTAATCCCGCTTCAAGAACAGGATGCGGGCCATTTGGTTGAGCACGACGCGATCGCGCGGATATTGGGCCTCGGCCGCGCGCAGCGAGCGCAGGGCGGCGTCGTAATCGCCATCCGCTTTTTCCACCAGCGCCTGGAAATAATAAATGCGGCCGAGATGCGGGTTGAGCGATAAGGCTTTTTCAATGTATCGCTTGGCCGCGTCGGTTTGCCCTTCCTGAATGTAAGCGCGAGCCACGTTCAGCCAGCCGTCCGCGTAGCCGGGCTCCGCCTCGGTGACTTTTTGGAAAGCGTATTCAGCACCCTTGAGATCTCCTTGCAGCAGCAACCCGATTCCCCAATCATTCCAACGTTCGCGGTCTTCGCGCCGCACCACCGGCTGCCAGGAGTCAGGCGCCGCCCCCGGCGCGCTGACGCGCAGCGCCGCTTGGGCACTGGCGATCGTCACGATCGGAAGGTCGGGGATACGGCCCTTGATCTTTCCGGACACATTTGCCGGGATGTCCGCTTGCCGGAAAAGAAATGTCCGGTCATCGAACCCCGCCGCAACGGGTCCCGGCTCCGGGCGTCCAGCGTAAGAGAACTGCGTGTAATAGTACGAGAACTTCCGGTAATTGAGCTTCGCGGTCAGCTTGATTGCGCCTTTCGCATCACGGGGAATGTGCAGGCGGTAATGGGCGACATCGGCGGCGCCCGGCGGGATCAGGTGCACGTACAAGACACTACGCGTCTGCCACGCGTTGCGCTTGTTGATCATATTGCCGTGTTCATCAAGCTGATACGACCGGTAAAAGTGCGCGCCGGGCTCGACAGGGCCTTTGCCATCAGCCTCGTCGGCGACCGACCCGCTCCAAAAGATGACGCGGCCGTCCTCATCCTCAGCCTTCAGCTCGAGCCAGACGTCGAAGGCGTCCACCGTGCCCCCGGGGAAAAAATGCCCCACCTTCCGCGTGCGCACCACGACATCCACGCGCACCGTATCGCCGGGGCGAATCGGCGGCGCGGCGCGGTCGATCGGAGCGGCAATCCTGCCCACTTCGCGAATAACGGCCGGCACAGCAGTGGATTCGGCTTCCTCTCCGACGGCAAAGCTCGAAGCGGCCTGCACCGTATCCGACGAGCGCCGCCGCATCTCGAGCGACCCGGTGTTTCCAAAAGAGGGAGCTTTCTCGGGAGAAACGGCGAAAATATCCACCGACAGCGCTCCGTCCTTCAGAAATTGCTCGGTCGCGCGGAGCTGCTCGTCATCCTGGTTCACGAAGGGAACGGCGGTATTGGCCGCCGGGAAACGATGGGAATGCACGAACCCGTTGTGGTTGCCGGGGTCTCGAGAGGCGACCAGCGGCATGTGGCAATCCACGCACGTGGAGGACTTCGGCGGATAGTAGAATGACCGCGCCCCCTGCCCGGAAATGCCGCTCGCCTGCCAGTTGTCGTACTCGTTAAAGCCGCGGAACCAGCGGTATTGATTCACAGGTATGTCGAGATGAACTTTGTGGCAGGAAGCGCAAAACTCCGCCGAATCAAGACGCATAAAGGGTTTCATAAAAGCGCGCCGGTGCGGCTCGGGAGCGGTATTAATCAGGTAGTAGTGCAGCCCTCGGACGATCGGGTTCTTGCTCGTCGTCAGCTCGTGCAAGGGGGGATACTCGAGCGTAAACGTATTGTTGCCGGTTGTATCGCGCACATGAGTTATAGAGTGGCACGACATGCAGCCGAGCCCCCCTTGCGCCTGCGGCGTATCAATCTGCTCTCGAATGGGCCGGTCGAACCGGCCGTTGAAAAAAACCGCATGGTCATGGCAGCCGGCGCACCATTTCGAGGGCTTGGTGCCAACTACGTCCTGCATGTACTCGATCGACTTCCGATAGAACTGGTTGTTAAATGAGGCGAAATGGTGCATGGAACTGGACCACTGCTCGTAAATGTCCTTGTGACACTGTGCGCAGGCCTTGGAATCGAGGAAGAAGTCGGAAGGAATGATTTTGCCGGTATTGGTCTCGGCGGCGGAGGGGAAAAACGGGCTTTGTGGCCCGGCGCCTTCTTCTTCCATACTCGCCGCCACGACTTTCGGATTGACGATGCGGCTCGCCGGATCCGGCCAATAGCGCCTTTTCACACTACTGCTTACGGGCAGAATCAAGGCTACGCCGGCTGCCGCAACAAAGGCGCGCCAAAGCACGGTCGGGCCCTGGATGCGCCATTGCATCCCCAGGGCGGCGACGGCCCCGGCACAGGCGGCCATGTGCAGCCAAACCAGCCAGCGAAATGGCGTCTGAGCACCCACCACGGCCAGGGCAAATCCAGTGATCCCGGCCAGAGCAACGAGAAAAGTCACCGCGCCGAGCGGCTTGCCAGTCCACCAAAACCAGAACACTAGAAACAGCGCCGCCCCCAGCCCGATGTGAATCATTACGTTGGCAATATAGAAAAGATTGGGATTGGGGAAAGCTCGCAGATAGCCCGAGTTCACAAGCAAAAACAGGAACCCAAGGAATAAGGCGGGGCCGATCTTGTTTCTCAATGCCATCGCTTCTTTTGCACCACGAGGGGCCGGATCAGCTCCAGCGCCGGGCGGGTGTTATACACGCGGCGATACTCGGTATGAACCGGATCGTCCGGATAATGCTGCCCTGTTGGATAAGGATAGCTCCGCATGGCATGAAAGGGAAGCGGCTCGACTGAACCGCCGAACGCCGTGTTGGGATCGGCGTCTTTGGCCCAACCATCGACAAAAAGAAGGAAATCGCGCTGCCAGCCGGGGCGAAGCTCCGGCAGCGCCGCGGGCGAGAAGCGAAGCCGCAATTCATCTCCGGATCCCATAATCACGAAGCGGTCGTCGATTGCCTGCACCAAGGGCGTCACATCTCCGTAGCGCGTATACAAGCCGGGCGTCGGATTCCAAGCCGAAACCGGCTCGACGGTTGCGTAATCGAAATGCTCGGGCTGCCGCCGCTGCGGATCGATAGCGACGGCCGAAAAACCGCGGAAGCGCAAATCCGCAGCAGCCGGCGCCAACCGGGTCAAACGCGGGGCCTGCGATTCGGCGCCTTGCCCCGATTCGAAGCCGCCGCTGTGGAAAACATCATCGCCGATGAAAATTTCGTCCCAATAGACGCACAGGTTGGTCACAATACGGATCTCGCGCGAGGATGACAAGAATTTACCGGCCAGATCGACGGCAATCGTCTTCGGCTTGCCGGCCGGCATGCCCATATCCTCGATCACCGTTCGCCAATTTCCGGCTGCATCCTTCACCTGGAGATAGGGGGTCACCAGGCTGCTGGCGCGGCTCTGCGACGAGGCGACAAACGTACTGCCGTCGGCCCAGTCCACCCAGCCGTGCAAGAACAGGACCGGATGCGCGGGCAGATTGGCGAAATCAAGCGTCAGAGAATGCATTTCGGCCCGTCCGTTCAGATCGCGCCGGAAGCCATCGGGGTAGCGGGCGTCACGGCGTAAGACCAACTCACGAACATCCCGCCCCTGATCGTCCCTCGCGGCAGTTGGATACATGCGGCGTTTCACGCCGAAGAGCCGGAAGTCGGGAAAAGGCGGCGATTTAAACTTCTCATTGGTGAAGATTTCGATTTCTGCGGGATGGTCCACGGCCACAAGCTGGATTTGATCGAGGTAAGACACTTCGTGCAGCTCCTCGGTCATGCGAACGTCATACGACCCGCCCCGGGGCAGAAGCGCACGGCCGGGAATCTGCACGTATTCGTCGTGATCGAGCGGAAACACTTCGCCTTCCGCCAGGCCTGCTCCCATCGGAGCGACCCCCAGGACGTCGGATATAAACTCGAAGCGCCGCCCATTCCAGGTGAAAATCATCGGACACGAGCCCGAGAGCCGAGGGGCTTCTTTAAAGGTGTAGCTCGCGCCGGCTTTCTGCCGAATCTCGTTCTGCACCAAGCCGTTCGGCCAGGTGATCCGCACGGTGTCGGCGGAGGTGTACCCTCCCAAACCAAAGATCAGAGGCACGCCCCGGTAAACCTGCTTTTGGTAAAGACCGCCGGCCTTGACTTCCACTCGGGCGCCCGAGGCGAGCTTCAGATTCTTCACGCCGGCCAGAGCGACCTCTAACCAGTTGTTCTTTTTCGGCGTCGCATTGAGCAACAGGTGAACCGAGCCTCCGTCGCGGACCACGGCGGCATCGGTTAATCCATCACTGTTGAAGTCGCCCGCTGCCCCGGCCAGCCATCCGCCGGCCACGCCGCGGACTTTTCCGTTCTGATACATGAACCGGCGATCTTGGAGCAGCATCCGCTGGTCTGCTAACACGTCGATCCGGCCGCGGTTCTGAAAATCGGCAAACAGCGCGCCGGCTCCCGCCGGAACGGGCACATCCGGGCCCCTGGCCAGAGTCCCGCTCCGATTCTCGATGAAAGCCACGCGGCCTGGGCTGACGGCGGCAAGATCCAGAAAGCCATCCTGGTTGAAATCGCCGGCCTCGAGCGCTCCCTCCAGCGGAAATCCCAGTGGAGCGGCCTCGTAATGGCCTCCCTTGCGGTCACGATATAGCACGGCCGGCCTGTCGCGGTAAGCCGCGACGATGTCGAAGGTGTTGCCATTCGGTTCCAATTCGAGCACGGCCGCGTCCAAAGCCCGGCCGGCGGCGAAAGGAAACTGGCCGGATACGTCAGACCAAGACCCGTCCCCGTTGTTGCGCAGCAGCGCCTGCTGTTCGCCCATCAGCAGAAGATCGAGATCGTAGTCGTGATCGAAATCGACCCACAGGGCCTTGCGGAAGCTGCCGGCCGATAGAAGTTTGGCCCGCACAAACGTTCCTTTGCGGTTGGTCCACAGCTCCGCACCGGCGGGGGTGAGGATACAGAGATCGGGCAGACCGTCATTATTGAAATCGCCGGCGAAAACCGGCCCGCGGGCATCTTCGACAGGGAACGCCGAGAAGCCTTTGCCTGTATTGCGAAACAAAACGACGCGGTCGGCCGACCAGGCGAGCAAGTCGAGCCGGCCATCTCCATCGGCATCGAGCACAGCGATTCCCGGGTCGCGCCCGGCGATGCTTCCTAGGGGCTGATCCCGAAACACAACTTCGGCGGGTTGGGCCGGCTCGTAGGATGCGACGCCCGAGTGGATGTCATCCAGAATTTCCGAATAATACGACCAATCCATATCTTCGGAGGCGCCTTCCGCCGATTGCTTCTTTTTTATTTCCTGAAACGCCGCCAGTTCACGCCGGGCCTGCTCGGTGTTGTGCGCGAGTCGGTACGCGTTGAAAAGCTGGAAATGAGGTGCGGCTAGGGATGGATCGAGGCGAGCCGCCGTTTCAAACTCCGAGATGGCTTTCTCATTCTGCCCTTGCAGCTTATAGAGCGCTCCAAGATTGTAGTGGGTGACCGCTTCGTCAGGAACCAGCCGGGCCATTTGCTCAAACTCGCGCAGCGCCCGTGCAAAGTCGCCTTCTCTTTTATAAACGACGCCCAGATTGAAGTAGGTATGCGGCAAGGAAGGGTTGAGGGAACGGGCCTTCTCCAGCTCCGCGGCGCCTTCCGAGGTCCGGCCCGCCCGCAGCAAGGCCAATCCGTAATTTAAATGCTCGCGGGCCGAATCCGGAGCGAGAGCCAGGGCCTGCCGGAACTCTTCGACGGCCTGCTGGGAAGCGCCGGGATTTTCGTAAAAGGCTTTGCCGAGGTTGATATGCTGCGCGAGCCGCTCTTGGACGGTGTCGGCAGGCAAGAGCACCGAGACCAACACGGCGAAAGAAACCAGCAGAGCGGAAATGATGCCGTATTTCATCACGGCCGGAGGCCAAAAAGGCGCCGGTTTCCGGTGCGCCCCGAGGCCCACACGCATGCTATGATAACTCGAATTCAGGGAGGTTTTACGAGGCATGGCAAGCGGTCAAAGGCTGGCGGCCTTCGCGGTCTGCGCAATTTTTGGAGGATCTCTCGTTCAGGCGCAGACCAAACCAAATCTGGGGAGCACGAGCGTTCTTTTCCATCGCGCGTGTGCGGTCTGTCATGGCTTGAACGGGAATGGCGGGCGCGGGCCGGACCTGGTCTCGGGCCGCTGGAGCCAAGGATCGACGGATGCCGATCTGGCGCGGGTGATTACGAACGGCGTTCCAGGGACCGATATGCCCGCCTTTGGACAGAGATTCAATCAGGAAGAAATCACCAAGCTGGTGGCCTTTGTACGGTCGCTTTCGGCCGGCGGCGGCAATCTGAAGATTACGGGAAACGCCGAGCGCGGGCAGGAAATTTACTGGGGCAAAGGCGCTTGCTCTTCCTGCCACATGGTGAATGGTCAGGGGGGCACGCTCGGCCCTGAGCTAAGCCGCATCGGAGCACAGCGCTCGCCGGCGAGCCTGAAGGAATCAATCGTATCGCCTTCGGCAGTCATCGTGACGGGCTACCAGACCGTAAAGGTGACCCAGGGCGGGCGTACCATCACGGGAATCCGCAAAAACGAAGACAATTATTCGATTCAGGTTTTTGACGGGAACGAATATCATTCCTTCGATAAGAGTAAAATCGACCGGCTGGAAGAACCCCCGGAGTCCCTGATGCCGGCCAGCAATCTCTCGGCAAGCGAGGTCGATGACCTGGTCGCATATTTGGATACTCTACGAGCGCCACAACAGCCCACGGGGGTAAGTCGGAGGGGGAGACGCTGACATGTTTCGGAGACTGTTTTTCGCAGCTTCGCTTTGTTTCTCAATGCAGTTGGCCGTTTCGCCGCCGTCGGCCGCCCAGGAGTGGAAGATCTACGGCGGCGATCTTTCCAGTACGCGATTCAGCCCGCTGAATCAGATCAACACCTCTAATGTGAACCGCCTGACGGTGAACTGGGTGTTCCAGACGGGCGTTCCGGGTAAGTTTGAAGCTACTCCCCTTTTTGAAAATGGAATCCTGTATTTTACCGGACCTGGCGGATACGCGTGGGCCGTTGACGCCCGCACCGGCCGCGTGCTCTGGAACTTTGAACGGCCGATCCCAAGCAAAATCGGCTTGTGCTGCGGGCCGGTGAACCGGGGTTTCGCACTGGCGGGAAACCGGCTCATCACCGTCACCATCGACGCGCACGTAATTGCTCTCGATAAGCGGACCGGAGCGCTTTTGTGGGACACCACCATGGCCGACTACACCAAGGGCTACAGCGCAACCGCGGCCCCGCTTTTGGTGAAGGACAAGGTCATCGTGGGCATGGCCGGCGCTGAGTTTGCCAATCGGGGCTTCATCGACGCCTACTCGGTAGCCACCGGCGAGCGAGCCTGGCGTTTCTGGACGATCCCCAGCCCGGGCGAGCCCGGCTCGGAAACGTGGAAAGATGGGAAAAATTTCTGGCAATTCGGAGGCGGATCGACCTGGGGTACAGGGTCGTATGACCCGGAGCTGAACCTGGTGTACTGGGGCACCGGCAACCCCGGGCCCGACCTGAATAGCGATGTGCGGCCCGGCGACAATCTCTACACCAACTCGATGGTGGCCCTGGACGCCGATACGGGAAAGCTCAAATGGCACTTCCAGTTCACGCCGCACGACACGCATGATTGGGACTCCATCAGCGAGCCTATCCTCGCCGACGTGAATATCAACGGCACGCCGCGCAAAGTGCTGTTGCAAGCCAACCGCAACGGCTTTTTCTACGCCCTGGACCGCACCAACGGCAGGTTCATTTACGGCTTCCCTTACGTGCATCAGACCTGGGCGAAGGGACTCGATCAAAACGGACGCCCGATTGTCGTCCCGGGCATGGAGCCGACCAAGGAAGGTAAGGTCGTCTGCCCCAGCCTAGGCGGAGGCAAGAATTGGAACCACGCGGCCTACAATCCCCAGACCGGCCTGATGTATGTGCCTTCCGCAGAGGGCTGTGAAAAATTCTTTATCGACGACCTGCCCGAACCCGAACCCTTCCGCATGTGGATGGGAAGCATCCATGAGACGATCGGGACGACGCCGCAATGGGGGGCCGTGCGGGCTTACGATGTTCGTACGGGAAAGCTGGCCTGGGAATTCAAGACGATCACACCTGAGCGAGGCTCAGCTTTAACCACCGGCGGCAACCTGCTGTTTATCGGGGATTCGCAAGGCTATTTCACGGCGTTCGATGCCACCAATGGCAAAGTCCTCTGGAAGATCAATACCGGCTCGGGCTCCGGGCGCGGCGGCGGAGTATCGGCTCCGGCAATTACGTATATGCTCGATGGCAAGCAACAGATCGCCGTGATTGCCGGGCAGTCGCTGTTTGCGTTCCAGTTGCTGGAACCCTAGCCGGCGGCTCCGGCGGCTCCTGGGCTACTTTTTGACGTCTTGGATCTGTAAACCGGCGGAAGAAGTCCGGCGCCACAAGGCCGGGCGCGGGAGCGGGCGGAGCACTTCACAGCTCGCTTTCGTCGATATCGATTTCCATTCGCAGCAGGGCGGCTCCGAACGTTTTGCCTTGAGCGTCCAGGCGAAGAGAAACGGTTCCGCCGCCGCCCAGGGAACGGTGCAAGAGAAAATTCAACGCCCCCAGATTGGGCAGTTCGAAGCGTTCTACGTCGCCCTGGCAAAGTTCTCCGAAGTGGCTCTTCACCCGCTCGGCCGTTACCTCCCGGACCAGAATCGGATAATGCCGCTGCTCGAACGCAATCAGCCCGATGTTTGCGGTATCGCCTTTGTCGCCGGAGCGCGCATGCGCCAGCCGGAGAAGCGGGACCTTCATAGAAACACTTTTAGCATGATCCCGAGTCTAGCGCGAGTTTATAAAATCGGCCGCAGCCTCGGGAGGAGGCATGTTGGCCCGGGCGAGGCTGGATGAGTTGCACGAATTCTTTGCCGAGGAGACAAGATGCCCCAAGAAACTGGTTATTCCAGCCGCCGGCTGGAAGGACGTGTGGCCCTCGTGACCGGAGCTTCGCGCGGCATCGGACGAGCCATCGCGATACGTTTGGCGCGCGAGGGGGCCGCGGTGGCCGTCAATTTTCGCAGTGAAGCGAAGGCCGCCGGCGAGACGGTGGAGCAAATAAAAAGTCTTGGAGCCCGCGCCTTCGCCGTGCAAGCGGACGTGGCCGACGCCGCTTCGGCCGGCCGGTTGGTTGCCGAAACCTGCGAGCGTTTCGGAGATATCGATGTGCTGGTCAACAACGCGGGCATTCTATACCGCGGCGACATCTTCAATTACAACGCCGAAGAGTTTTCCCGCATGTATGCCACCAACACTGGCGGAGTCGCCAATACCATCGCCGCCGTTGCGCCGCGCATGAAGGAGCGAAAATCCGGAAGCATCGTCAATATCACATCGATCGCCGCATTGGGAACGGCCATGCACGGGACCACGTTTTATGCGGCAACGAAAGCGGCGGTGATTATCTTGACCAAGCGATTCGCGCTTGAACTAGGGCCTTTCGGCGTCAACGTGAATGCCGTCGCTCCCGGCTTCATTCAAACAGATATGACCTTCGCCGGCCGGACGCAGGAGGAGGCGCAGCAGGTTTCCGAGAGCATGAAATCGCGCACCATGCTGGGCCGTGTGGGAAAACCAGAGGATATCGCTTCCGTTGTCGCCTTTTTGGCCTCACCAGACGCCAAATTTGTGACCGGCCAGATTCTGACCGCCGACGGCGGCCGCCTGGACTTCCTGACTCATGGCTTGTAGCGCTGGCCTGAGCGGCTCTGTAACGCGCCGCCGGCTGATTCGGTGGCTCCCTTCTACCCACGCATGCAAAAAGGCTGCTCGCGGAGCGCTAATGCAGGGACAGGCCGCAGAATGGCAACCGCCCGGCTGCCGGGCCGACCCTGCAGAAATGCGGAAAACGGGGGCCCGGCGAACGGACGCCTCACGGAAAGGCCAACTCGCTAATTGCGCGCTTTTTTCGATGAACCCGGAGGTCCGTTCTTTTCCGCATTGGCGGCTGCGCGCCGATCCAGCCACCCCGGATACCACTGGAAAACGTTGCCCGTGAGGCTGGCGATGTAAATCTGGCCGTCAGAGGCGACATTGATTTCGTGCCCCGGACTTTCCATGGCGCCGAGAACCTTGCCGGTCTCTAGGTCCACATGCATGATCTGACCGGCCAAGGTGTCATATGTGATGTTTTCCACGTTGTTGCGGTGGGTGATGATCCACAGGTTGTCGTCAGGCGTGATGAAGAGACCCTGCGTGGCGCCCAGATGATTCCACTGCTTTAAAAACTCGCCATTGGCGGTAAAAATCTGAATCCGGTTGTTCTCGCGGTCGCTGACGTAAACCCTGCCTTTGGAATCCACAGCTACGGAATGGGGCGTATGGAACTGGCCCGGACCGCTCCCCGGCGTGCCCCAGGCAAGAAGATACTTGCCGTTCTTGTCAAACTTCACCACACGGGAGTTCCCGTAGCCGTCGGAAACATAAAAGTCTCCGTTATAGTTGGCGCCGGTGCGGGCGAAAGCGATATCGGTGGGAAGATTGAAATGCTTATCGTCAGTTCCCTTCTGCCCCTTGACGCCCAGCGTCATCAGCACCTTTCCATTCTTATCGAATTTAATGACCTGCTGGCCCGTAGTATCGGTGACAAAAATGTTGTCATCTTTATCCGCACGCAGGCCGTGCGGGTTGTTGAACATGCCTTTTCCCCAAGAGCGCAGGAATTTGCCCTTGTTATCGAACACGATCAGCGGGTCGGCGTGCGTGCCTCGGTGGAATACAAAAACTTCGTTGCCCGCCTGGTTGGTTGCTACGGCGGACACCCGCCCGAATTTCCAGCCGTCGGGCATCGTATCGGGCTCTTCGCCGAAACGAATATGCACGCGGTACTTCAGTAGCGAGCCCTGGTGCGGATACCAAGCCTCCGGAACCCAGCCCTGCTCGGGCGCCTTCGATTTAAGCTGCTGAGCCCAACAAACTCCTACCAAGAGAGCGGCTGCCATCATCACCAGTCCTATATTCAGCTTTTTCATGGATCAATGACCTCCCGGTTTTTAAAAAGAGCCAACTACGAAGCAAAATCTGGTTCGGCGGAACCCCAAGCGTTTTCTTTGAGTCCGCCCGGTCGCCTGGCGTTGCGGTCGAAGTATATCGAACGGAATCGCGAAGTGTCAACGTTGCGGGGGCCCCAGCAGCGCGCTTCCAGCTATTGGCCGCCTGTGCGGAACGGCCCGGGCGCTTCGGGCGGCGGTTGACGACTACAAATCTGCCGCCGACGCCGCGGCTGCGGAGCAGAATCCCCAACGCGTACTGTGCACCGCACGCGCGTCTAGCATACAATTGAACATATATTTCGACCCCGCAACATAGATGGCCGCTAGGCTTCTGAGAAAAACCGCGGGCCGAAGTTGGCCGGAAAATCGAGCTCACACCGGCTCAGCCGCTCGACCAAACGCGCTCGGGCTTGCTTTTGAACAGTACACGCACCTCACCGGGCTGCCGGTACGGATACTTGTCCACGCCGAGGTATTTCTTGGCCATTTTATCGATGTGTTCGGAGGCGCTCTGCTCCGTCACTTCGACCACGCGCCCGCGGATGCCGAGATAGCGATAGGGATTGTCCGGATCCATGATGGCGAGCGATACTCGCGGGTCGCGCTCCATGTTGCGGTCCTTGACCCGTCCCCGCGCGCTGTTAAACCAGCACGTGCTGGCCGTCATAATCGCACCAGACGGGCGTCACCTGCGGCTGGCCGTCAGGCATGAGCGTGGCCAGACTGGCGAACGCTTTTTGCGGAAAAGATCGAGAAACCTTTCGGGGATCACGGCACCCTCCACGTCTCAGAAATACCAAGGCGCAATCCAGTCACCGGGAGCGGCAACCGGCGGACGCCGGCTAGCTGACCGGCGTCCAGTTCAGAATGCGCAGTGCGTTTCCGCGATAGAGCGGCTCCAACACGTCGTCCGGCAGGCCGAGTCCGTACAGCCGCCACCAGTTCGAGCTTTTGATGAACTCGTCGCGAGTTTCGAGCAGCCTCCACCAGCGCCGGTACATCTCTCGGCTGGGCGTTTGATCGGTGCCCCACAGGATGCGGTTCTTGTATTTGGCGAAGAACGCCGGAGCGCTGAAAGGCTCGCGCCCCAGCTCGTAATCGCGCGCCGAAATGTCCAAATTCAAATTGTGATATTTATCCATCACCTTGCTCAACGAGGCGAGGTCGTTGCCTTGATTGCTCAAGTGCACCATGATAAAGGTTGTGCGGGGATGCTTATCGAGCAGGCGGTCCCGGCTTAAGAGCAGCTCTTCGTAGGAAGGCACGTCCACACCGTACTGGTTATAGCGCTGGTAGCCGGGCAGGCGCTCCTGATGCCGGTCATCAGGCTTCCAGGCCGAAGGGTGATCGGCCACGTGGATGCTTACCGGCAGCTTCAGGTCGGCGCACTTGTCCCAGAAGGCGTCGAGGCGGGGATCGTCGAGGTGCATTCTCTTGTCGCGGGGGAGCAGGTGCTGGTTGGAGCCGCCGACGCCGGCGCCCTTATCGTGGATCTCGCCCACGCCCCGAGCGCCTTTGCGGTAGCAGCGCTCCAATTCCTGCACCACTTTTTGCGGGTAATCCGGGGCGCTGATGTCCAGGTGGCGCGTGTCGATGCCGCAGTAAAGCAGAAAGCGGGTGGGGTAGGGCTTCAGATACAGATCCACCAGCCGGTCGAACTCTTCGCCGGTGGCCATGGTGAGGATAACAACCTTCTCGACGCCCGTGTCATCCATCGCTCGAACCAGTTCCGCCACCCCCTGCGGAGTGGTTACGTAAGCGTGAGAGTGAACATCGATCGCCGGAAACCGTGCTTTGGCCGGATGGTGCTCGGGAACCACCAGCGAAGGAATGGGATCGTAGTCCTTCAGCAGAACGGAATTCATCGGTCCGTTATAAAGCGGCGGACCGGCGTGAGGCGCGACAGTTTGGGCAGTGGACGGGTTAAAATTCAACAAAAGGGACAAAATCCCAGCGCTTAACAAAATTACGCTGAAGAGAAATTTTTTGCTCACGGAAGCCTCCCGCGTGCCGGATGAAAATCGGCGGATCCCAGTTTATCACCTGGCGCCCCTTCAGGCATGTTGCAGCGGCGCGTTTCGCAACCGAATTCCTGCGTTCCTTACCTCCGGCGATACTATTTTCCAGACGGTGGAGCCGCGACGCCGTTGTTCCCCGCTGCGGGAAGTTTTCGCGAGCCAGCCGCTTATTCCGAAGCCTTGCGGGGCGAATCTCAGAAGGGCCTCGTCCAGTTCAGCAGCCGCTTGGCATTGCCGCGATATACAGCCTCCAGCACGTCATCGGGCAAGCCCAGGCCGTAGAGACGCCACCAGTTCGGCCCCTTGATGAACTCGTCGCGAGTTTCGAGCACGCGCCACCACGCACGCCACATTTCAACGCTGGGAACGCGATCGCTGCCAAACAGAATCCGGTCCTTGTATTTGGCAAAAAACGCCGGAGCCGTGAAAGGCTGCCGGCCAAACTCGTAATCGCGGGCCGAGATATCCACATAGGCGTTCGGAAAGCGGTCCAGCACTCTGCCCAGTTCCGCGAGATTATTGCCCTCATTGCTGAAGTGAACCAGCACAAAGGTCGTGCGCGGATTTCGGTCCATCAGGCGGTCGCGGGAAGCCAGCACTTCCTCATAGGAAGGAACGTCCAGCCCATACTGGTTGTACACCTGAAAACTAGGCGAGCGCTCCTGGTGGCGGTCGGCGGGCTTCCATGCCGAGGGATGATCGGCGATATGAAGATTGACAGGCATTTTGAGCTCGGCGCATTTCTGCCAAAACAAATCGAGGCGGTGGTCATCGGCGAACAGCCGCTTGTTCCGCGGCTTTAAGGCGCCGGCATCAACGTAGGTGCCGGCTCCGAAGCCGCGTCCCTTGTCGGTCACTTCACCCACTCCGCGCGCCCCTTTGCGATAGCAGCGCTCCAGCTCGGCAGCGACCTTCTGCGGGAAATCCGGCGCGTCAATGTCGAGATGCCGCGTATCCATGCCGCAGTAAAGCACAAAGCGAGTCGGATAAGGCTTTAGATATAAATCCACGTAGCGGTCGAATTCGGGGCCGGTGGCTCCGGTCATCAGGATTACCGTCTCGACTCCGGTTGCATCCATCGCGCGAACCCATGCGGCGACCTCCTCCGGCGTCCGGGCGCTCGGATGCACGTGGACGTCGATCGCCGGAAACTTCGCTTTCAGCGGATGATGTTCGGGGACAACGAGAGAACTATCCGGGTCGTAATCCTTGAGCAACACCTGATTCATGGGTCCGTCATATGCCGCGCGCCCGGTTCGGAGCGATTGCTTTCCGGCTGCCGCCGGATTTTGGGCGAACGATATTCCGAGATACCAGCTTCCGGCGGCGGCGAACCCCGCTGAAGCGAAAATCAGCGCACGCAGTAGAACCTGCCGCATAAGAAATCTCCTTCAATCGGCCTGTAATTCTGCTTCTGGCCCGCTAGTCTAGCATGAGAGTTCCCGCCGCGAGGCATACACGAAAGGGACGGCGCGATGAGGGACAACCTCGCCGGCGGGCAGGCATCGACGGTCAAAGCCGCGAAAGCCGGGCCACCGGAACCGGCTCTCGGGCTGCCGCCTGTCTACGTTCAAAATGTCAGCTTCAGCGCCAATTGAACCACGCGAGGCGTGAAGCTAATATTGGTGGCCGTAATCTGACCGAACGCGCCCGCCGTAGTGGGTACGCCCGCCGGGCTTTGCTTCACCGTCCAACTGGAGATGCTCGAATTGGGATTCGCGAAGTTGGCCGTGTTGGAAATGTTATAGCCCTCGGCGCGGAACGACAGCTTGAACTTCTCGGTCAACTGGAAATCCTTGAAGATCGAGAAATCCGTCGCCCGCCAGTGCGGACCGTAGCATTGCGCCCGGCCTTCATTGCCGGCAAAACCGATCGGCTGCTGCTGGAAGGCGTTCAGGTTGATCCAGTTCCCGATCGTCGGATTCGAAACCGTGCACGGCTGGCCCGCGACCATGTTCGGGCGGTCCGAAGTCGTGTTCGGCAGATTGATCAGGTTCTGCCCGTCAATCACGGTGAACGGCTGCCCCGTTTGCCAGAACGAGATCGCGTTCACCTGCCAGCCTGCGATCAGGGTTTTCTTCCCGCCGGTGAATGATTTGCCGAACGGCAATTCGTAGTTCACCCGCGCCGTGATCTTGTGCTTGAAGCCGATATCGGAGTTGCCCCAGTCATAGCCGCGGTTGTTGACCACCGTCCCGGTCGCCGCCCCGCCATCGGCAATATTGGTCAAATTCCGCGCAAAATTATAGTTGGCGTTGATCGTCAATCCTTTGGAGTAGCGGCGCTCGAAAACCAACTGGAGCGCGTTGTACTCGCTGGCCCCGCCGATATCGTACAGCGTGATGCCCTGAACGTTCGGCAACGTGGCGGCGCGGATAAACGGGGGCTGCACCGAGTTGCCCGGAGGCGTGGGGAGGTTGACGTTCCACGCGTAGTTCAAGTGCCGTCCTAGTTGGCCGACATAAGCGGCGCTGAAAACGTTAGAGCCAATTTGCTTCTGGATGGTGAAGTTCCACTGCATGATCTTTGCCGAAGGATAATGATCGGCGTGCGAACCGAGCGAGGTCGGCAGCCCCGCCTTCACCGGTCCCAGAATCTGATTCACGTCGGGGAGCTGGATCGGCGGTGGGCCGTTCTGCAACTGGCCGATGCCCGGCGGACACGGCAGCGCTCCCGCCACTCCGGCCGCCACCAGCGCCGGCTGGCAGGTGAAATTGACCGTAGAAAACGGCGGGTTCAGAAGATTCACCGACCCGCCCGCATAGTCCTGCGCGAAGTAGCTCACGCCAAAGCCGCCGCGAAGCACCAAACCCTTACTCACGTTATAGGCGTAGCCGAAGCGGGGCGCAAACTGCTTCCAGTTCGGCTCCACGCAGGCTGTGTCGCCGATGCAGAACGTATTGGTGGCGATCTGGTAATTCGAGCGCTGACCGACGGCGCTTGTGAGCTGCCCGATATGCTCCCAGCGCAGCCCGAGGTTCAGGGTGAGCCGGCGGGTGGCGTGCCAGTCGTCCTGCACGTACAAATGCGGCTCCCAGGTCCTAAAGTACTGGTAATACAATTGAAGCTGCCGCGTGATCGTGGTGGGGACGCCCAGCAGGAAATTGGCCAGGCTGTTCGGCGGCGCGCCCGCGGTATTGGACGACCAGGTAAAGGTTCCCAGGCCGTTCGAAACCTGATAGTAGTTGAGCTGCCGCCGGATTACGCCGCCGCCCATTTTAACGTTATGGGTCTCGTGCGTCCAGGTCAGGGCGCCTTCCTCCTGAAAAACGTTGTTTATGTCCAGAATCGGCACGAAAGTGGCGTCGCCCAGCGTATTGCTGCTGTTCGGCCCGAGGTATCCATTAATCGATACCGTCATCAAACCCGAGACATACTTGTTCACGTTCGCCCCGGGGATGCCGAATTTGTCCGACAGATTCGTACCGTAGTTGGAAGGGTATGTCTGGATATTCAGCCGCGTATATCCGCTTTTCATTTCGGCCACCAGAGTGGGGCCGAAGACGTGGACGTAATCGGCCATATACGACTGCGCCGTCTCGTTGGAGTTGCCGGGGAAAATGCCGTTGCCAGGGTAAATGCCGTTTTTCACCGGATACAGCGTCGGATACACCGTCTGCGTCGGGTTATAACTGAAACGGAAAAACGTGCTGTCTTTGTCGGAAAAGCGGTGGTCCACTCGGGTATCCACCGCCGTCGCATAATACTGGTAGGCCACGTTGCCCGTGTAATTGGCGGACGCCGGCGCTCCCGGGATGTTCGCGGCCGGCAGGAGCTCAAAATACTTTAGCGCGACCGGATCGATCTGCGAAGGGGGAATCTTGATGCCTCCAGGCTGATCGGTGAAGTCGCCGGGATTGGCCAATTCATAGGCCGTCGCCGTCGCGAGCAAGCCGGTGTTCTTGCTTTGGATCTGGCGCAGCTCTTCGATGTCGCCGAAGAAAAACGTCCGGTCCTTCTTGATCGGGCCTCCCAGGCTCCCGCCAAACTGGTTCTGCCGGAACTCCGGGCGCGGTATGCCGCCCGCGTTCGCGAAAAAGTCGTTGGCGTTCAGCTTGTCGTTGCGGAAGTACTCGTAAAGGCCTCCGTGAAAAGTATTGGTCCCGGACTTGGTGATCAGGTTAATTACGGCGCCGCCGGCCCGGCCGACCTCCGCCGGATAGCTGTTGGTATCCACTTTTACTTCTTCAATGGAATCGATCGACGGCCGGAACAAAATCGTGAACTGTTCCCGCTCGTTGTTATCCATGCCGTCGATGAGCTGGTTGTTGAATACCTCGTTCATCCCGTTAGCGACTATATTGGCCGTCTGGCGGCGTTCGTCGGGGCGCGTGCCGCTCAGGATCGAGTTCGAGGGACCCATCGTCGCGCCTACAGTGGTCTGGACGAGCGTGATGTAATTGCGCCCGTTCAACGGCAAATCCTGTACGGACTGCGCGGCCACGGTGTCTCTGAGCGTCGAACTATCGGTTTGCAGTGCGGGCACCTGAGCCGTTACTTCCACGGTTTGCGTCACTTCCCCCACTTGCAACCGCGCATCGGCGCGGGCCCGGTCCCCGGCTATCAGCGTCAAATTCGTTACGGACCTCCGGAAACCAGGCGCCTCCACTGTTACCGTGTATTGGCCCGGCGGCAGAAGGTTGACCACAAAATCTCCCGAAGAGCTGGTTTGAACAGTTCGCGTATCGCCGGTTGCTAAATTGACGATCGTCACTTTTGCGGTGGTCACGACAGCGCCGGCGGCGTCGGTTACAGTGCCCAGAACGTCCGCCGTTGTGAGCTGGGCGGCGGCCGGGCGGCCACTAAGAAGAAGACACGCAATCACGCAAACCACGGTCGCAGTGTTTAGCGGTTTCCTCATGGCTTTCCTCCATAAGCTTAAGAAAATGCCGGTAAGAAGCAGCTAATTGCACGGGACCCCCCAAATAATCTGCGCGCCATTCTAAGGCCAGATTTTGCGGCAGTCAAGAGTGTTTGTAACCTTGGATTCTTAACACCTAATTTCGTCTGGTGGGCTTGCCATTTAAACGTTTGCGCTTACGAGATAAGAAAAACCGGCTGAACGAAATGAGGATGCCAGATGGGACGGGGGCTGAGACGGAAGCTACGGGAACCGATGCTGACGAGGTCCGCGACTGCGCTTTCCGGTTCCAACGCCAGAGCGGCGCCCCCTCAGGGCTTGGCTCGAGAGGTTTGCGATTGCAGTTCCGGTTGGATTTTCTTGACCAGGATTTCAGCGGCCAGCCGATGGCCATTCTCATTCCAATGCGCATCGTACTTGTTGTACAGCCGCCGGCCGCTTTGCGCGGCGGCCCGCGCGGCTTCCACAAACTGTTCGGTAGGCTCGATGCAGTCCAGCGACTCGTCGCGGCAAATCGACAAAAAATGATCCGTCACGCCGCGCATATTCCAGTCCTCAGAATGCAGCCCGAGTTTGGTTTCGAGCGCCGCCCATTCCTGCCGGTACACGTCTTCCCGCCGAGGGATGTAAAAGACCATGAAGCGAGCGCCATGGCCCGCCACTTCCCGCTGCATTCGGGCCAGCAATGCTCCGGTAACACCCCACGCCGCACGCACCTCCGGCGTCTCCGGCTTTTTGTAAATCGGAGAGTATGGAGGTAAAGGCGTCAAATCCTGCAAATCCACAATCAAAAGGCGGTACAGCCGGGAGTGCTGCACCGCCCAACGATGAAATTTCGGAAACCGCGCCGCCAGATTCCAGCGAGCCTGCTCGTGCGGATGATGGCCGGCCAAGCCCTCGGGCACGGGCACGTTGTGCAGCGCAAGCTTCCGGCCGTCCCACAAGAATTGCGGCTTCGGACCATAAAAATAGGGCAAACCGTTGCCGTAGATGTCATTGTCGAAAAACATCAGAACTACTAGGTCGGGCGAATACAAAAAACCCTCCGATTCGAGCCAGAGCAGCTCCTGATCGGTGCTGTAGCCGACCACGCCCATAGGAACTACCTCGACGCGTTGCAGGGAGCCACCCTGATTCAAGGATTTTTCGAGAAGCTCGGTGACGCGGCGGCCGTAAGGAACCATGAAGGCGTCGATAAACGAATCACCCAGTACAATGACCCGATAAGTTCCCGGCGGCTTCGCATGCGCGAGATCGGGGCCCCGCATTCCGTGGGAATTGTATTGCAAACGGGTAACATATTCCCAATCGTAGACCGTTCCCTTAGCGAACGGCCGGTTTTTCCAGCCCAGCGTGCGGTCGTATTGGAAGAAGGGCGTGAGATCCAACTTCGGCCGGCCGAAAGGCGTGAGCCGGATGAGGAACTCTGCTGTAGCCAGCCCTACCAGGACCGAGAAGGCCGGCAGCAGAACGTGGCGGCGCCAGCTCATGCGCCGCCGGCCCGCAAAATCACCCAGTGCATGGTGTCATCTTAGCGCAGGGCGGACTAGCCGCTCATGGATTGCAGGAATTGGGCGTTCGAGGCGGTTTTTCCCATTTTGTCCAACAGCAGTTCCATGGTTTCGACGCTCGAAAGCGGGCTCAGCACTTTGCGCAGCACCCAAACCCGGTTCAGCTCTTCCTTCGTCAGCAGCAGCTCTTCCTTGCGCGTACCGCTCTTGTTGACGTCGATGGCCGGGA
>Ga0209810_1000527_pt1 | contig 82394 bp, 79 predicted proteins | sample Coa_R1_7_FD_187159 | JGI IMG/M metagenome (GOLD analysis project Ga0209810, IMG submission 187159) | Surface soil microbial communities from Centralia Pennsylvania, which are recovering from an underground coalmine fire - Coalmine... | ecosystem: Environmental > Terrestrial > Soil > Unclassified...
CGGTGAAGTAGCTGCCGGTGGTGTAGGGGGCGGGGGTGCCGCTGGGCGGCCAGCCGGCGCTGGTCGCCGAGCGCACGCCCAGATCGCCGTCGTCGCCGCTCGCCGAAACCACAAACGACACCGTCACCGGCGACCCTGCCGCCGCAATCGGGCCGACCGGTGCAGACGCCGCGGACGCCTGGCCGCCGGCGTTCGTGGCGGTCACGACGACGAGAACCGTCTGTCCCTGATCCGACGGCTGCAGCGTGTACGAGGCTGCGGTTGCGCCCGAGATGTCGGTGCACGTCCCGCCGCCGGCATCGCATTGCCGCCACTGGTATGCGTACGAGATCGGCTGCGACCCCGACCACGTGCCCGTGCTCGCGGTCAGGACCTGCCCGACGACGGCCGATCCGGCCACAGAAGGCGGCGTCGCCTTCGCGGGAGCGGCCGCCGCGACAACCGCAGTCGTCGACGAGGGCGCGGTGGGCGGGCTGCTGGAGCTCGCTTGGTAGTGGGCTGCGATCTGCGCCGGTGTCAGCGCGGTGGTGTAGAAGCTCGCTTCGTCGAGGACGCCGGGCCAGTACTGACCCGGGCCGGTCGAGTACGCGGCGAACCGCATGGGGCTCGAGCCGACGCTCCCGTTCATCGCGACGGTGGGCCCAGTCGAGACGAGCGCGCCATTCACGTAGAGCCGAGCATTCGAGCCGTCGTACGTTGCGGCGATGTCGTAGGTCGTGTTCGGACTCAGCACGACGTTCGGGTCCTGCCAGCGCCACGCCGTGCCGTCGCCGATGAAGATCCGGATCTGGCCGTTCTGACCCGTGTTCAGCCACCAGCCGGTGAAGCCGGTGCCGATCTCCGACCAGATCGTCTTGTTGATCGGAAGCTGCGAGGGCCGGACGAGGATCTCGAGGGTGAACTGGCCGCCCGTCCAGGCGGCGTCCGACGGCACGTCTGCGTACTGCGTCGAGCCGTCGAACGCGGTCGCGGTGTCGGGATCGCCGCTCAGGAGACCCGAGACGCCCGCGGTCGGTCCGTTCACGTAGGTGCCGTTGCGGTAGCCCTCGAGATCGGTCAGCGTGCTCCCCGTGTCGTCGAAGCGCCAGTAGGAGCGAGGGCTGTCTGCGACGACCGCGTTCCTGTAACCCGTCGTCGCGGCGTTCGCCGCCGTCACCCTCACGCGCACCGTCGAGCCGATGTCCGTCGAGCTCAGCGTGTACGTGCTGCTCTGCGCCCCTGCGATGTCGACGCAGCCGCCGCCGGAGCCGTCGCACCGCTGCCACTGGTACGCGTAGGTGATCGGCTGCGTACCGGTCCACGTGCCGGCGGACGCGCTCAGCGTCGCGCCGTCGACCGTCGCGCCCGCGACTGTCGGCGGGCTCGTGTTTGCGGGCGGGGTCGGGCCGGAGTCGATCACCGAGGTCACCTGGGACGGCGCTGCGGCGGAACCGCCGGGATTCGTCGCCGTGACGACGGCACGGATGGTCGACCCGACGTCATCCGCCGTGGGCGTGTAGCTCGACGCCGTCGCGTTCGCGATGTCGCTGCACGACCCGCCGCCGGAGTCGCAGCGCTGCCACTGGTACGCATACGTCGCGGCAGGCATGGCCGACCACCGCCCTGTCGACGCGGTCAGCTGCTGTCCCAGGCTCGTCTGGCCCGAGACTGCCGGCGCCGAGAGCGACGCCGGCGCCACCGGCGCCCCCACGTAGCGGATGACGTTGTTCTGCGTGTCTGCGACGAGCAGCGCGCCCGAGGGGAGCTCGACGACCGCCTTCGGATACGCGACCGCCGCGGAGGTCGCGGGGCCGCCGTCTCCGGAGTAGCCGACCTGGCCCGTGCCGACGACGGTGCTGATCGTGCCGTCGGGGGCAACCTTGCGTACGCGGAGGTTCGACGGATCGGCGATGAGGAAGCCGCCGTCGGCGGTCGCCCAGACGTTGTGCGGATTGTTCAGCTCCGCGCTCGTCGCCGCTATGCCGTCGCCGTTGTAGCCGGCGACTCCTGTTCCCGCGACCGTCGTGATCGTTCCGTCGGGCCACACGCGGCGGACGCGCTGGTTCCCGACATCGTCGATCAGGAAGCCGCCGTCGCTCATCGGCGAGACCCCGAAGGGCGTGTTCAGCTGGGCGGAGGTCGCGGGACCACCGTCGCCCGAGAAGCCCTGCACGCCGTTCCCTGCGACCGTCGTGATCATCCCGCCCGGCCACACGCGCCGCACGCGATGGTTGTTCGAGTCCGGGATGAGGAAGCCGCCGTCCGGGAGCGCGACGACGCCGCGCGGGGCGTTGATCTCGGCCTGCGTCGCGGGCCCGCCGTCGCCGCTGTAGCCGCCGACGCCGGTGCCGGCGACCGTCGTGATCGTGCCGTCGGGCCAGACCTCCCGAATGCGACTGTTGCTGGCGTCGGCGATGAGGACGCCGCCTGACGGCGTGAGCGAGACTGCGTGCGGGGTATTGAGCTCTGCCTGGGTCGCCGGCCCTCCGTCGCCCGAGTAGCCCGCGACCCCGTTGCCGGCGAACCTCGTGATCGTGCCGTCGGGCCAGATGCGCCGGACGTCGTTCTGGAACGGCTCCACGACGAGATAGCTCCCGTCGGGAAGCAGCGCGATGCTCCGCGGCTGGTCGATCTGGGCGTTGATCGCCGGCCCGCCGTCGCCGCTGTCGCCGCTGACACCCGTGCCGACGACCGTGTAGATCGGAGCCGTGGCGCTCAGCGACTCGCTGCGTCCCAGCCGCTTGGCCGGGCGGCTCGCAGCGCGCCGGAGCTTGGCCCTCGGCAGACACCTCGCGATCGCCTTCGCCGCACGCGCGTCGTGCAGCGGCTGCAGGAGGACGACGTTTGCCCTCTGGGTCGGGACGTACCCGCTGCCCGGCAAGGTCAAGAGCTCGACCAGCAGCGCCGCATTCGCAGCGCTCGGCGTGAGGGCGACACCGACGCGCGAGCGCCCGAGGCGGACGAGATACGAACGCCGCTGGGCGAGGTCGTGCAATCCCTCGAGCTCGACTCCCGTCCGCGGAACCGGCCCGACGACCGCTCCGCGTGTCGCACGCAGGCAGTGCAGCAGCGCGCTGCGCACCGCCGGCGGCGGTCCGAGCGCTTCGGATGTCCGCGCGGCGGCGTGGGATGTGCCTGCGGCTGCGAGTACGAGAACGAGCCCGAACGCGGCGGCAACGGCAAGCTGCACGAGCGGCCCGGAACGCGCGTGCGGGGCGGCCCGCCCGCCGCAAACTCCGGGCGGAGTTGCGCCCCGCGGACTCACCTGCAGATCGTAGACCGCGGCCGAAGCGGCGGGCACCCCCTCGAAAGCCCAAATAGGCCTTTCGCCGCCACCTACTCCTCCGGCTAGGGGTTCCTGGCCTGGGCTGCGCGCGTGCGCAATCTTTAATCAGATCTCGCCCTGCGATCGCCCATGACGGTACGCCAGCTCTCTCGCACATCCCCGGCCGAAGCGCCGGAGCCTCGCACGGGTCTCGTGACGATCGTCGTTCCCGTCCTGAACGGCGCCCGGCACGTCCGCGAGAGCCTCGAGTCGATCCTCGGACAGACCTATCCGGCGCTCGAGGTGATCGTGATGGACGACGGGTCGACGGACGGCACCGCGCAGATCGTGGAGGCGTACGAGGGTGTTCGGCTCGTTCGGCACGAGCGTCCCCTCGGGATCTACGCCAACGCGAATGCCGGCATCGAGCTTGCCGCCGGCGAGTTCGTGGGCGTGTTCCATGCCGACGACCTCTACCTCCCGAACATGGTGGAGCGCCAGGTCGATTACCTGCAGCGGCACGCGGCCGTCGGCGCCGTGTTCGCGTCCGACGTGTTCATCGATTCCGAGGGTCGAGAGCTCGGCCGCCTCGAGCTGCCGCGCGAGCTTCGCGGCTCCGAGCCGATGAGCTACGACGTCGTGCTCAACCGCCTGCTGACGCACAAGAACTGCTTCCTCCGCTGCCCATCGGCGCTCGTCAGATCGGCGGTCTACCGAGACGTGGGGCTCTACGACCAGGAGCGGTTCAAGAACACGTCCGACCTCGACATGTGGCTCCGCATCGCCCGGCGGTACGAGCTCGCCGTCCTGGAGGCGCACCTCTTCAAGTATCGACGCGGGCACGGAAGCTCGTCCGAGCGCTACCACCGCCTGCGCACCGAGCAGGAGCGGTTCTTCACGATCATGGATCTCGAGCTTCGGGGCCACGGCGGCGAAGTCGCAACGCCGGTCGCGCTGGCGGCATACGAAGCGCACCGCGCCGAAGACACGATCATGCGCGCCCTCGCCTATTACACGCTCGGCGATCGTCGCGCGGCGCGGCGGCTGCTGACCAAAGGGAGCGTGCGGGTGATCGCGAAGAGCTCCGCGGTGTCTCGCCCACGGCTCGTCGCACTGTTGCTCGCCTTGCGGTTCCTCACGCTCGTGCCCCGGTCGGCCGTCGTCGCCCGTGCATTCGAACGCCGCTGGTTCCCTCGGCCGCCGGCGGAGACGGCGTGACGAACGCGGTCGAGCGCCGGAGCGGCGCGCGGACCGACCCGGCCCCGACCATGCCGAAGGACGACTGAGCCGTGTGCGGCATCGTCGGCGCGCTCTCGAGTCGGCCGATCGATCGCTCGGTCGTCGAGCGGATGCGCGACCGGCTCGTCCATCGCGGCCCCGACGATGCAGCGCTCTGGGCAAGCGAAGACACGCGGGTCGCGCTTGCGCACACGAGGCTGGTGATCATCGATCCGAGCCCCGAGGCCAACCAGCCGTTCGTCTCCGGCGACCTCGTGCTCACGTTCAACGGCGAGATCTACAACTGGCGCGACCTGCGCGACGAGCTCGCGGACGAGGGCGTGCACTTCCGGACGCGGTCGGACACCGAGGTGCTCGTCGAGGCGTACAGGCGCTGGGGCGATCGATGCGTCGAGCGGCTGTCGGGAATGTTCGCGTTCGCGCTGTGGGACGGCAGTTCCCGGCGGCTCTTCTGCGCCCGCGACCGCGCCGGCGAGAAGCCGTTCTATTACGCCGAGATCGACGGCGCGTTCGTCTTCGCCTCGGAGCTGAAGTCGCTCCTGCTCTGGCCCGGGTTCGAGCGGACGCTCGACCACGCGGCGCTCGCCGACTTCTTCGCCTACGGCTTCGTCCCCGATCCGAAGTCGATCTGGGCGGGCGCCGCAAAGCTGCCGCCCGGGCACTCGCTCGCCGTTTCCCTTCCACCAGGCTCGCGCCCGATCGTGGCCCAACCGAACCGGTACTGGGATTTCGCGCCTCTCGCCGACGAGGGTATCCGTGACTGGGGCGACGAGATCCGGTCGACGCTCGAGGCGGCGGCGTCGGAGATGGCGTACGCCGACGTGCCCGTCGGCACCTTCCTCAGCGGCGGCGTCGACTCCTCGTCGGTCACGGCCGCACTCGCACGCGCCGGCCGCAGCGTCGACGCGTACACGATCGGCTTCGCGGACGAGGCGTTCGACGAGCGGCCGTATGCGAGGCAGGTCGCGTCCCTCTACGCTCGTTCGCACTCGGAGCGCGTGGTGGATCCGTCGGACGTCGAGTCGGTCTTCCGCGACACGATCCGCTGGCACTACGACGAGCCGTTCAACGACTACTCGTACCTTCCGACGTACTACGTCTGTCGAGCCGCGCGCGAGCAGATAACCGTGGCTCTCTCGGGCGACGGCGGCGACGAGCTGTTCGGCGGCTACGGAAAGTATCGGCGCCTTGCGGTGCGACAGGCCGTCGACGGTGTCGTGTCCCCGCGGCCGGCGCGCCGGATGCTCGCGGGCGCGGGCGCGGCCGTGCCGGCCGGCAGCCCGTGGCGGACGCGTCTCGAGACGTACGCGAAGTCGCCGCCCGAGATGCTCGCGGACATGCTGACGACCGGACTTGCCGGGAACGAGCTACGGCGGGTCGCCCGCGGGGGCCTGGCGTCCGCGCTCGACGCCTACGATCCCCGGGACGTCGTCCGCGAGCAGCTCGTCCACGCGCCGCCGCGGGAGGTCGGGCTCGTGAATTCGATGCGCTACCTCGACCTCAAGCTGACGCTCGCGGGCGGGATCCTCGTCAAGGTCGACCGGGCGAGCATGGCCGTGGCGCTGGAGGTGCGTCCCGTCTACCTGCACCGCGACGTGCTCGCGCTCGCCGCTCGGATCCCGCCCGGCCTCCTCGCCGACCGCCGCAACACGAAGACCGTCCTGAAGGCGGCGCTGCGGCCCTGGCTTCCGGCGAGCGTTCTCGATCGGCCGAAGATGGGATTCGCGATGCCGCTCGGGCGCTGGCTCCGCGGGGACCTGAAGCAGCTGGTCGAAAGCGTCCAACGCCCCGATAGTCGGATCAGCGAGATGATCGACCCTGCTTTCGTCCGGGACGCCGTCGCCGCGCACGTGAACGGGCGGAACGCGTTTCCGAGCCTTCTGCACAGCCTGATCTTCTTGGAAGGCTGGCTCGAGACGTGGGCGTGACGACGGCGAAAGGAAGCGGAGTGGGAAGCGGCGAGATCGCCGTATTCGTCGAGCCGATCAGCCATCACTTTCTCGAGGACAAGCTGTTCGACCCGCACCGCAACGCCGGCAGCTACTACGAGCCGTACGGCCTCGTTCGCGATCTGTTCGCCGAGCGTGGCATCCCGGTCCACACCGCCGACTTCCTCAGGCGCGGCTTCGACGTCCGAGCCGTCAACGTCTACTTTTCGATCGCGAACCTCGCGCATTACGCTCCGCTGATCGAGCGCGACGACGTCGTGCTCAGCGCGCTCTTCCACACCGAGGCGCCGATCGTGCAGCCCAGCGTGTACCGCGGGACGGCGCGCGCCGCCCGCCATTTCCGGCGCGTCTACTCGTTCTCGACATCGAGCGCTCTCGCTTCGTACGGTTGCGGCGGCGTCACGCTCGAACGATCGATGATTCCGGAGCCGCGCGATCGCCCGTATGACGAGCTCTGGTCACGCGATGACCGCAGCTTCATGGCGATCGTGATGCACAACCGGCTCCCCGTGCGCAACGACCGGGAGCTGTACACGGAACGTCTCCGCGCGATCGAGTTCTTCAGCCGGACCGGCGAGATCGATCTGTACGGCGTCGGGTGGGACGACCCGCCGATGCGTGTCGGCGAGCGCCGCATCCCGCTGCCCGGTCGTGTGAGGTCGACCGCGATTCGGGTGCGGAAGAAGCTTCCGTTCGCGTCGAGGCATCCGCTCGAGGACGTGGTCCGGCGCGTCTACCGCGGGCCGGTCGAGTCGAAGTACGAGGCGCTCTCGCGGTACACCTTCTCGATCACGTACGAGAACATGATGCTCGACGGGTGGATAAACGAGAAGCTGTTCGACGCGATGTTGGCGGGAACGGTCCCGATCTATCTCGGCGCGCCTGACATCGCCGCGTGGGTCCCGCGCGACTGCTTCATCGATCAACGCGAGTTCCGCGACTACGCAGAGCTTCGCGAGTTCCTCCATTCGCTGGGGCCGGCCGAGCTCAAGCGCTACCGCGAGAACGCCCGCGACTACCTCGCCTCCGAGCGCTTCGGCCCGTTCCGGAAGGAGACGTTCGCCCAGAAGTTCGTGGACGCCGTCGAGACCGACCTGAACATCTCGCTGGACGGGATCGCCGCCGGATGACGACCTTCTGGAACGACCGCCGCGTCGTCGTGACGGGAGCGGGCGGCTTCATCGGCAGCCATCTCGTCGAGCGCCTCGCGTCCGCCGGGGCCGACGTGACCGCGTTCGTCCGGTACAACTCGCTCAACCAGGCGGGTTTCCTCGATTCGATCGCATCCGAGATGTCGGTGCACGTGAAGCACGGCGACATCACCGATCTCGAGACGGTGCGAAGCGTTGTTCGCGGCGCCGACACCGTGTTCCATCTCGCGGCGCTCGTCGGGATCCCCTATTCGTACGTCCACCCGACCGAAGTGGTCGAGGCGAACACGAACGGGACGCTGAACGTGCTGATCGCCGGTCGCGACGCCGCTGTCCGGCGGGTCGTCATCACGTCGACCAGCGAGGTCTACGGCTCTGCGGTGTTCACTCCGATGAACGAGGATCACCCGAAGCAACCGCAGTCGCCGTACGCGGCGAGCAAGATCGCCGCCGACGCGCTGGCTCTGAGCTTCCATCGATCCTTCGCTCTCGGCGTTTCGATCGTCCGCCCGTTCAACACCTACGGGCCGCGCCAGTCCGACCGCGCGATCATCCCGACGATCGCGGCCCAGGCGCTGAGCGGCGCCGAGGAGATCCTCCTCGGGAATCTGCGGCCGCGGCGGGACCTCACGTTCGTGACGGACACCGTCGAAGGGTTCGTCGCGATCGCGGAGTCCGATCGGACGGTCGGTCTCGAGATCAACCTCGGCAGCGGCAAGTCGATCTCCGTCGGCGAGCTCGCCGAGAGAATCGTCCGGCTCGCCGGCTCGAGCGCCGACGTCCGGCAGGACGAGGAGCGTGTCCGGCCCGAGACGAGCGAGGTGCGCGAGCTCGTCGCGGATGCGACACGCGCACGCGAGCTCGTCGGCTGGGAGCCTCGCGTGACGCTCGACGACGGCCTCCGGCTCGTGCTCGACTGGGTCGCCGGCAACCGCGCCCTTTACGACCCGTCGAGCTACCGGATCTAGGAGCGCCGGGTTGAAGGCAGTCGTGTTGGTGGGCGGTCTCGGAACGCGGCTGCGTCCGCTGACCTTCTCGATCCCGAAGCCGCTGCTCCCGGTCGGCGAGACGCCGCTGCTCCAGCTCATCATCGAGCAGCTCGCCGCATCGGGGATCTCGGAGATCGTGCTCGCCACCGGCTACCAGTCCGAGCTGATCCACGCGTTCTGCGACGACGGCCGGAAGTTCGGCGTCCCGATCAGCTACGTCCACGAGCACGCGCCGCTCGGCACGGCCGGGCCGCTCGCACTGCTCCGAGGACGGTTCGAGAGCGACGAGGACTTCGTCCTGATGAACGGCGACGTGCTGACGACGCTCGACTTCGGGCTGCTGTTCGAGCACGGACGCCGGCATGAGCACGACCTGACCATCGCCTACACGAAATACGTGTACGAGTCGCCGTTCGGCGTGCTCGACCTCGATGACGGCCGCGTGGTCGGAATCGTCGAGAAGCCGTCCGTCGAGTACGCGATCAGCGCCGGGATCTATCTCGTTCGGGGCGCGGTGATCGACCACGTGCCCGACGGCTTCTTCACCATGCCCGAGCTCACGCGGCGGCTGCTCGACGCGGGACGTTCCGTCGGCGCCTTCTACGTCGAGGAGTTCTGGCTGGGCCTCGAGACGATCGCGCGGTTCGAGGATGCGATCCAGGAGCTGGAGCGCGTCGCCGGCGAGCGCGACCCGGATCTGCGCCGGCGCGGATGATCGACGATCGCAGCCGCAGGACGAAGGTGCTCGTCCTCTCGCGCTCGTACCCGAACCGGGTTCAGCCGCTCCTCGGGATCTGGGTGCAACAGATGGTTGCAGCGACCGCGGCGTACGCAGAGGCGCGCGTGATCTCGCCCGCGCCGTGGTGCCCGCCGCTTCCGCGCCTGCCGGAGCATTTCGCCGCCTTCCGCGGCATCGAGCGATCGGGCGAGCACGACGGCGTGGAGGTCCTGCATCCGCGCTTCGTCGTCGGGCCGGGGTCGACGCTCGTGCGGTTCGAGGCGGCGTCGTATCTCGCCTCGGTGCTGCCCGCCGTTGCCCGCATGCGGCGCGCCTTTCCGTTCGAGCTCGTGCACGCGCACTTCACGTATCCGGACGGGGTCGTCGCGGCGATTCTCGGCAAGCTCTTCCGCGTTCCCGTCGTCGTCACCGAGCAGGCTCCGTGGCGGCCGTGGCTCGAGCAAGACGGCGTTGTGCGGAGACAGGCCGTGTGGGCGGCGCGACAGGCACGGTTCCAGGTTGCGATCAGCACCGCGGTCAAGGACTCGATCGAGCATTTCACCGGGGCGCTCGAGAACCTCGTGGTGGTCCCGGACGCGGTGGACGGAAGCGTCTTCACGCTCCCTGCAAACGGGCGTCCGCGTACCCGCAACCGGATCCTGTTCGTCGGCGCGGTTCGACCCGTGAAGGGGCTCGACATCCTGCTCGAGGCCGTGCGGCTGTTGGAGCAGCGGGGCCGGGACGTGGAGCTCGTCGTCATCGGCGAGGGGCACTTCGACCGCTACCGCCGGGAACAGGCGCGGCTCGAGCGGCTCAGCCACGAGCTCGGCCTGTCGGGGCGCGTTCGGTTCGTCGGACGCAAACCGGTCTCCGAGCTCGTCGGCGCGATGCAGGAAAGCGCAGCGCTCGTGCTGCCGAGCCGCGCCGAGAGCCTCGGCATGGTTCTCGTGGAGGCGCTCGCGTGCGGCACGCCGGTCGTCGCCACGCGCTGCGGCGGACCGGAGGACATCGTCACGCCCGAGGTGGGAGTGCTCGTTCCGCCCGAAGACCCGGCCGCGCTCGCGGACGGAATCACGTCCGTCCTCGACGGGGGCGACCGCTACGAGCCCGCGGTCCTTCGCGCACACGCGCTCGAACGTTTTGGCGAGGACGTGGTCGGCGCCCGGGTGGCCGAGCTCTACCGCAGCGCGCTTCGGAGCCGGCGGTGAGAACGGAGTCGCCGGCCGCAGTGCCGGCCGAAGCGCAACCCCCGGGCCTTCGCTCGTGGGCGGGGCGGGAGGCGAAGACACTCGGCGGCGCGGCCGGGACGCTCGCCCTGAACGTGTCCACGACGGCCGTGAACTTCGTGCTCACGTTCGTGCTCGCGCGAGTCCTCGGCGCGTCGGGATACGGCGCCTACGCGTTCGCGGCGGCGTGGGCATCCGTGCTCTCGGTGCCGGCCGTCCTCGGCCTGACACCGCTCGTGATCCGCCACGTCGCCGCCTATGTCGTCCATTCGCAATGGAGCCTGCTGCGCGGACTGCTCGAGCGCACGAACCGCACCGTGCTCGTGACCTCGCTCGCGACCGTCGCGCTCGCTGCCGGGATCGGCGTGGCCGCGGAACACGGAAACCGCGCGCTCCTGACTCCGTACCTGATCGCCCTGCCGCTCGTCCCGCTGGTCTCGCTCACGACGCTCCGGCAGGCTGCCATGCAGGGACTCTCGCGCGTGCTCCTCGGCCGGGTTCCCGAGACGCTCGTCGCTCCCGTGCTCTTCCTTGCGGCCGTGGTCGTTGCGCACGAGCTCGGCGCAGGCCTGACGCCCGGGTGGGCGATGAGCCTCAACGTCGCGTCGGGCGTCGTCGCGTTCGCGCTCGGCGTCGTTCTGCTCGTACGCGTCTTGCCGGCGGAGGTGCGGAGCGCCCGGCCCGAGTACGACACCGGCCGCTGGGCTCGAAGCGCGCTACCGCTTCTGCTGCTCAGCGCCGTCATGGCGCTGAACGCGCAGCTGGGGACGATTCTCGTCGGAGCGATCAGCGGCGCAAGCGACGCCGGCGTCTACAACGTCGCCGCCCGGACCGCTTCCTTCATCAGCTTCATCTGGCTCGCAGCGAGCTATGCCGTCACCCCGCGCGTGGCGACGCTCCACGCCGCGGGAGACCGCGAAGCGCTCCAGACGCTCCTCACTCGATCTGCACGCGTCATCACGGGATGTGCTCTCGCGGTCGCGCTCGTCGTCGTCACCGCCGCACCCACCGTCCTCCGGATCTTCGGCTCGACGTTCGGGCAAGGAACGACGCCCCTGAGGATTCTCGCTGCCGGCGAGTTGACGAACTCGCTGCTCGGCTACGGCGGCCTCGGCTTGATCATGACCGGCAACGAGACGCCGATGGCGCTTTCGGCGGTCGCCGGTGCTGTCGTCAACATCGCGCTCGGCTTCGCGCTCGTTCCGCACATCGGGGCCACCGGGGCCGCGATCGCGACCGCCGCCGCCGCCGCGACGTGGAACCTGCTCTTCGCGGTCTTTCTCTACCGACGCACCGGCTTCTACTCGCCTGCGATCTCGCTGCTCCGCCGCAGGGGCTGAGTCCGGCCGCCCTCTGGTGCGGCGCGGCGAATCGGACTATCCTGAGACGCGAAGGGTTGGATCGGATCGCGATGGGCTCTGGATCGGATGCAGGCGGATGCAGGCGAGTAAACCCGATTTCTTCATCGTCGGAGCGCCCAAGGCGGCGACGTCCGCGCTCTGGGCGCACCTGCGCGCCCATCCGCAGATCTTCATGCCGGAGCTCAAGGAGCCGCAGTTCTTCGGGTTCGACCAGGAGCATCTGGGGCACGCGCGTCGCACGCTGCAGGAATACCTCGGCCTGTTCGGGCCCGCCGGCGGGGCCGAACGCGTGGGGGAGGCCTCGACGAACTACCTTCACTCACGGACCGCGGCCGCAGAGATCGCGGCGTTCCAGCCGAATGCATCGATCGTCGTGATGCTGCGCGACCCGGTGGCGATCATGCACGCCTACCACGAGACGCAGGTTGCGTGGGGCTTCGAGCCGATCCACGACTTCGCCGAGGCGCTCGAAGCCGAGCAGGATCGCCGTCGCGGCCGGCGGCTGCCGCCGCGGTCGGGGATTCGCGAGAACCTGTATTACCGCCAGGTCGCCGACCTTCCCCGCCACGTCCGCCGATACTTCGACACCTTCGGGCGGGAGAGGGTCCACGTCGTCCTCTTCGACGACTGGTGTGCGGACGCGGCCGCGGTCTATCGACAGGTCCTCTCCTTCCTCGGCGTCGACCCTGGGTTCAGACCCGAGCTCGAGCCCGTGAACGAGAATCGGCGCGTGCGGAGCCGCCGTTTCCACGCGTTCGTGCTGGAGCCGCCGCCGGCAATCTCGGCCGCGGCACGCGCCGTGATTCCCGCCGCTATGCGTAGCCGGTGGCGGCACCTGCTCCTTCGGGCTGCGACGCGGACGGCGCCGCGGATCGGGCTCGAGCCGGAGTTGCTCTGGGCGTTACGGCAGGAGTTTGCCCCGAAGATCGACGAGCTCGCAGCTCTGGTCGACCGCGATCTGTCGGCGTGGCACCGGCTGCCCGCCTCGGCGACGAGCGCGCGGTCCCGCCCCGCTGTCGATCCCACGTTGAGCCCGGCGCCGTCGAGCTAACCGCGAGGCCGGCTCAGGAGGTGGAGGATGCCGAGCGCATTCGCGTCTCCGACCTGCTCGACCGAGCGGCGGTCGCCGCCCAGGAGGTTGCGCAGCTCCTCGACCGAGCCGCCCATGTATGCGAGCGCAGCCGGATGCACCTCGCACAGGATCTTCGCGTTTCCCAGCAGCGCTGCGGATGCGCCGCGTAGCACCGCCGGCTCGGCGCCCTCGACGTCGATCTTGATCCGGTCCGCCTCGATTCCCTCACGCTCGCAGAACGCGTCGACGGTGGTCGCGGCGACCACCTGCTCGACGGCGCCCGTTTCGAACCGCTCCGGGCTCAAGACGTCGATGCTCTGCGGGAAAAGTGCGGCGGCCATCGTCTCGCCGTGGACGTAGAAGCTCGTGGTTCCCTCGCGGTCGCACAGCACAGCTCTGACGACGGTCACCCGGTCCTCGAAGCCGTTCATCCGCACGTGGCGCTCGAGCACGTCCGCGGTATCGGGTGCGGGCTCGAACGCGTACACGTGGCCCGAGGGCCCGACGCGAAGCGCCGCCGCGAGCGTGAAGAACCCGATGTGCGCGCCGACGTCGAGCACGACCATGCCCTCCCGGATCCGGCTCGTGAACGCGCGGTGGACGGCAGGCTCGTAGCCGGTCTTCTCGTATCGCGCGCCGTAGCGATAGCTGACACGCAGGCGATCGCCGTTGACCGCGGCTTCGTACCCGCGGGCGCCCGAGCCGGCTTCGACCACACGGTCCCACAGCGGCTGCACGCGCCGCCAAACGGGCTCGAGGCGTCGGAGCGCCGGCGAGCGGCGCGCACGCGAGGCTGCGTGGAGCGTCCGCTCGATGATCATCTGCGGTCGGCGTCGGTGAGCGGCGAGGTCGAGGCGAAGACGATCTGCGTCGCGAGCAGCGCAGGTAGGGCGGTTCTTCGCTCGAGCGTCGCTCCGATCGCGTGCGCGGCACGGGGCAGTGCCGCATCGAGCGGGCTTGGAAGGAGCAGATAGCTCGTCGCGCGGACTGCATCGACGCGCAGGCCGGCGTGCTCGACGAGCCGCTCGAAGTCGTCGGGTGGATACGGCCGCGCCCCGCGCGGCAGCTCTGCGGGAGGCGCGCCCCCGACGCGCTTCGCCGCCCGGACGGCCGGATAGAAGACGCGCGTTTTCCAGACGCCGTAGAGCGCCCGCGGGTTCGGGTAGCTCAGGACGACGCGACCCCCGCGGCGCACGACTCGCACGATCTCCGCGAGCGCGGCCGGTACGTCTGCGTACTCGAGCACTCCCGTCGCCGTCACGAGATCGAAGCACCCGTCGTCGAACGGGAGAGACTCGATTCGGGCGACGGCGAAGCGGCCGGCGGCGTCCGGGAGCCGCCGCTTCGCCGCGTCGACCATGTCGGCCGACGCGTCGATGCCGGAGACGGTCCAGCCGCGCGACGCAAGCGCAGCCGCGAGGCGGCCCGGGCCCATTCCGCAGTCGAGCGCGGAGCCCGGGCCGTGGCCGGCGAGCGAGACGACGGTGTCGAGCCTCGCCTGCAGTGCATAACCGTCGGCCGAACGCGTGTCGTAGGCGTCGTCGTATCGGCCGGCGCGCTTCCCGAAGAACGTCGCACTGTCGACCTCGGCGCGGCTCACGCGCGGTCACCTGTCGTCCCGGCGCGATGCGCGGCTCGCGGTGCTAGGAACTCTTCGAATGCGTCGAGCACGTATTCGAGCCGCTCCTCGTCGAGCCCCGGGTAGACGCCGATCCAGAAGGATCGGTTCATGACGACGTCCGTGTTCCTGAGGTCTCCGACGACGCGATAGTCGACGCCGTCGTATGCGGGCTGGCGCGTGAGGTTGCCCCCGAACATCAGTCGCGTGGCGATGCGGCGTCCCTCGAGATGGCGTACGAGCGCGTTCCTGTCGAACGGCGCCTCGTCGCGGACCGTGATCGGGAACCCGAACCAGCTCGGGTCGCTGTGCGGCGTCGCTTCTGGCAGCAGCAGCGAGTCCTCGAAGCGAGACAAGCCTTCGTGGAGGATGGCGAAGTTCCGTTTGCGACTCTGGATGAACGACGGCAGCTTCGCGAGCTGCGCGACGCCGACGGCGGCCTGCATGTCGGTGAGCTTCAGGTTGTAGCCGATGTGCGTGTAGGTGTACTTGTGGTCGTACCCGGCCGGCAGCCGACCGAGCTGCCATCCGAAGCGGAGCCCGCACGTGTCGTCCTCGCCCGGCTCGCACCAGCAGTCGCGGCCCCAGTCTCGGAACGACTCGACGAGCGTCTTCAGCTGCGGCCGGTTGGTCAGGACGCAGCCGCCCTCGCCCATCGTGATGTGATGGGCGGGGTAGAAGCTGACGGTCGCGAGGTCGCCGAAGGTGCCGGTCATGCGCTCTCGATAGGTCGACCCGAGCGCGTCGCAGTTGTCTTCGACGACCCAGAGGCCGTGGCGTCGCGCGACGTCGAGAACGGCGTCCAGGTCGTACGGATTGCCGAGCGTGTGAGCCGCGACGATCGCGCGCGTGCGCGGACCGATCGCTTCCTCGAGCTGGCGGACGTCGACGTTGTACGTTCCGAGCTCGACGTCGACGAACACCGGGACGAGCCGGTTGATGACGATCGGGTTGACGGTCGTGGGGAAGCCGGCTGCGACAGTCACCACCTCGTCACCGGGCTGCAGCCGGCGCTCGCCCAGCTTGGGCGACGTCAGCGCCGAGACGGCGAGGAGGTTCGCCGACGAGCCCGAGTTGCAGAGGATCGCATGCCGCACGCCCACATACCGTGCGAACTCCCGCTCGAAGCGGTAGGCATAGCGGCCGGTCGTGAGCCAGAAGTCCAGCGAGGCGTCGACGAGGTTCAGGACCTCCTCGGCGTCGAAGACGCGGCCCGAGACGGGAACAGGCGACTCGCCCGCGACGAATTCGGCTTCGGCGAGCTCCGCGTCGTAGTACGCCTCCACGAGGCGCAGGATCTGCTCGCGCAGCGACTCGTGTTCGGTCATCTCGCCGCCGCCTGCAGCAGGTAGGCGCTGCGGTGCGCCCGGAACCACGCGGCCGTCCGCCGCAGCCCCTCTTCGAGAGACGTGCGCGCTTCGAAGCCGAGCACCGCCGCCGCCCTCGTCGGGTCGCCCGAGAGGGCGGACACCTCGTCGGGCCGCTGGGGGACCGCTCCGTAGGCGGGCACGGCGCCGGCACGGGCAAGCGCGGCGGCGAGCGCGGCGGCTGCCGCGACCGTCGTCTCGACGCCGGTGCAGACGTTGAAGACTCCCCCCGACGCAGCGGGCGGCGCCTCGGCCGCGGCGAGAAACGCAGCCGCGACATCCTCGACATACACGAAATCGCGGCGCTGCTCGCCCGAGGTGATCTCGACGGGCTCGTCCGCCAGCGCGCGGAGGATGCACGACGGGACGAGCCTGTGCGCAGCTTCGTACGGGCCGTAGACCGTGAAGGGGCGCAGCGTGACGAGCGGCAGGCCGCGCGTCCGAGCCGCCTCGGCCACGAGCCAACCGGCCGACTTCGAGGCGGCGTACACCGAACGCGGGCGGAGCGGGGCGTCTTCGCGCACCCGGCTGCCGGAGCCGTATTCGAAGCACGATCCGCAGTAGACGAAACGCTGCACCGTGTTCGCCCGCGCCAGCTCGACGAGACGCCACGTTCCCTGCACGTTCGCCTCGAGCACGGACTCGGCGCTGCCGGCCCTCGGGTCGACGCCCGCTGCGGCCAGGTGGTGGACGACCGAGACGTCCGCGAACCGCCGGTCGCGAATATCGAGGTCGAGGAGGTCGCATTCGACGACCTCGACGTCGCCGCTCACATCCTGCAGCCGCCAGGGATCGCTCGACGGTCGCACGAGCGCGAGCACCCGCGCTCCGCGCTCCGCCGCCGCGTGCACGACGTGGGCGCCGATGAAGCCGGTTGCCCCCGTGACGAGCACGCGGCCGCGTGCCCGCGCGTCAGCCGAGGAACTCACGGTACCAATCGATCGTCTCGACGAGCCCGGCATCGACGTCGTACGCCGGCTGCCACCCGAGCAGAGAATGCGCCTTGCTCGAATCGAGATGCTGGTCGCGGATCTCGCCGACGGCGTCGCCGACGATCTCCGGCTCGACGTCGTCTTCTCCCATCAGGCGTCCGATGCGTGCGACCATCTCGTCGACTCTCATCGGCGTCTCGGTGCTGAAGTTGAAGGCCTCGCCGTGCAGGCTCTCGTCGTCGAGCGCGTCCGCGAGGCACAGATACGACCGAGCCGCGTCCTTCACGTAGAGATAGTCGCGGAGATACGTTCCGTCGCTGCGGAGTACCGGCCGCTCGCCTCGATGGAGCGACCGGACCGTGCCGGGTACGATCCTGCTCCAGTTCAGGTCGCCGCCGCCGTACACGTTGCCGCATCTCGCGATGCCGACCGGCAGCCCGTACGTGTGTCGGTACGACCCCGCAAGCAGCTCGGCACACACCTTCGAGACCTCGTACGGGTGTCTCCCGGCGAGCGGCGTGTCCTCCGTGTACGGCAGCGTTTCGGATTCGCCGTAGGCCTTGTCGCTCGACGCGACGACGAGCGAGCGAATCGCGCCGTGCCGGCGTGCCGCCTCGAGGACGTTGTACGTACCGCGGATGTTCGATTCCCACGTCGAGAGCGGGCTGCGATGCGCGACCCCCACGAGCGTTTGCGCGCCGAGGTGGAAGATCGTGTCGATCTCGTGCTCGTCGACGGCGCGTGCGACGGCGCCTGCGTCCTCGAGCTCGCCGCTGACCACGGTCGTACGGTTGATGTCACCGCTCCGCAGCAGCTCGGACTGCGGGTCCGCGTCGCGGATGAGCGCGACGACCGAAGCCCCCCGGGAGAGCAGCTCCTTCACGAGCCAGGAGCCGACGACGCCGGTGGCTCCCGTGACGAGGGCACGCCGGTTCCGCCACGCGCCGTCGGAGCGCGCTACTCCCACGTCTTCCACGGAACGGCGTCGCTCCGCCAGAGCGTCTCGAGGAGTTGCCGGTCGCGCACCGTGTCCATGCACTGCCAGAAGCCGTCGTGACGGAACGCGACGAGCTGGCCGTCGGCGGCCAGTCGCTCGAGCGGGTCGCGTTCGAAGATGGTGTCGTCGCCGGCGATGTACTCGAGCACACCGGGCTCGAGCACGAAGAAGCCGCCGTTGATCCAGCCTTCGCCGATCTGCGGCTTCTCGATGAAGTCGCAGACGAGATCTCCGTTGAACGCGAGCCCGCCGAAGCGCGCCGGCGGCCGCACCGCGGTGACCGTTGCGAGCTTCCCGTGCGCTCGGTGAAACTCGACGAGCCTGCGCACGTCGACGTCTGCGACGCCGTCGCCGTACGTCAGCAGGAACGTGCCGTCGCCGATCCAGTCCGCGAGGCGCCGGATGCGCCCGCCGGTCTGGGTCTGGAGCCCGGTGTCGATCACGTGCACGATCCAGTCGTCGATGCGACCGTTGTGAACGGCGAGGTCGCCGGTGTCGAAGCGAATCGTGAAGTCGTTGCGACGGTAGTAGTAGTTGCGGAAGTAGTCCTTGATGATCTCGCCCTTGTAGCCGACCGCGATGACGAACTCGCGGAAGCCGAACGAGCTGTAGATCTTCATGATGTGCCAGAGAATCGGCGGTCCCCCGATCTCGACCATCGGCTTGGGGATCCGCTCGGTCTCCTCGGCGAGACGGCTGCCCATTCCGCCGGCGAGGATGACGGTCTTCATGTCCCTCTCATGCTGCCGCAACCTCGCGCAGGACGTCCAGTGTTTGCTGCGCCGTGTCCCGCCAGCGGAAGGCCTCTGCACGTCTCGGTCCGCGCGCGCGCAGATCGCTCCGAAGTGCCGGCTCGGTCAGCACGCGTCCGATCGCGTCTGCGAGCTGCTCGGGCGAAGGTTCGTCGACGAGCAGCGCGGCATCGCCGGCGATCTCGCCGAGCGCACCGCGCTTCGTGGCGACGACCGGAGTGCCGCACGACAGCGCTTCGACGAGCGTGAGCGAAAAGCCCTCGTAGAGCGAGGCATTCGCGTAGAGGTCGGCCGCGTTGTACGCGGCGACCAGCTCGTCGTGGCTGCCGACCTTGCCGTCGTTCTGCACGACGTCGGAGCCGACGCCGAGCTGCTCGGCGAGCGCAGGGATTCCGAGATCGAGGTGGTCTGGCCCGAGCAGCAGCAGTGCGTGGGGGAGATCGTGCTCGGCGCGTGCGCGCGCGAAGGCGCGGATCAGAGCCGGGATGTTCCGCCTTTGCGAGAGCTTGCCGACGAAGAGGATGTACGGTCGGTCCTCGCCGAGCCACCGGCGACGTGTCCGGCGGTTGAGTTCGTCGTCGCCGAGCGGGCGAAAGCTCTCGTCTGCGCCCTGCGGAACGACGACGACCTTTGCTTCCGGGAGCCCGTAATGGCGCACGATGTCGGCCTTCGTCGATTCGGACGGGACGATCACCCGCTCCGAGCGCAGCGCGGACAGGCGGTAGATTGGGCTGTAGGTGACGCCGTACCACCAGGGATGCGTCCCACGCTCGACCTCGTTCATGCTGTGAATGGCGACGACGGTCTTGCCGGAGTAGACGAGCGGGGACGTGTACCCGGGAGCGAACAGGACGTCGACGTCCCTCGCGGCACGCGGCAGGCGCAGGTTCTCCCACAGGATCCCGTCCGGCCGCGGTGGGAGGACGTGCGTCTCGTAGCGTTCGGTCAGCGGGCGGTCGGGCTCGCCAAGCGGCTCGCGGAGGTAGAGGACGCCCTGTTCGTCCGCCCGCGTCTGCTCCGCCCAGTAGCGGAGGAGGTACTCGATGTAGCGGGCGACCCCGAGCCGCTGACCGGCCAGTCGCCGCGCGTTCACGCCGAACCTCATCCTTTTGTGCTCCTATCGCCGTGGCCGTTCCGCGTCGCCGCACCGACGATCAGCTCGCGCAGCGGCCCCACGGCGTCGTCCCAGGTCAGCGCCGATGCGCGGGCGCGACCGAGCGCCGCGATCCGCGCAGCCTCCTGCGGATCGTCGAGAACGCGCTGCAGCGCATCTGCGAGCGCGGCCGCGTCGCGCGGCTCGAAGAAGAGTGCGCAGCCGGCCAGCGTCTCGCGGTGCGCCGGAAGATCGCTGAGGATCATCGTCGCTCCGCACGCGGCGCCCTCGACTGCCGGAAGGCCGAAGCCTTCGGCGAGCGACGGGATCACGACGGCGGTTGCGCCGCTGTAGAGGCCCGCGAGCACCGCGTCGTCGACGAAGCCCGGCAGGAGCACCGAGCGCTCGAGCTCCAGCGCCGTCACGAGCCCGCGCACCTCTGCGGCCGCCGACAGGAACGAGTCGGTGGTGAGATCGCCGACGACGACGAGCCGCGGGACGTCCGCTCGCTGCGCACGGACGCGCGCGAAGGCGTGAAGCAGCGTCCGAAGATTCTTGTGCGGGCTCACGCCGCCGGCGAACGCGAAATAGGGCTCGCCGACCGCGAGGCCGACATCGCGCCGCGCGGCCTCGACTGCGTCGGGCGTCTGCGGCACGAACACGTCGTCGGGCGCTTCGGGCACGACACGAAGCTGCTCGGCGGGGAGCCCGAACCGCTCCGCGAGCGCCCGCCGCGACGCTTCGGAGACGGTGAAGATGCTCGTCGCGGCTCTCAGCGCAATCGCCTCCTTCGTGCGCCATGCGAGCCTGTCGCGACGTCCGGCGAGCGTCAATGTCGGCAGCTCGCGCGTGATCGCGTCGTGCACGCCGAGCACGTTGGGCACTCCGATCACAGGGAAGTAGGTGTAGACGGAAGGAAAGAGGAACGCATCGAGACGATCGCGGTGAACCGCCCGGGTGAGCCGGAGGAGGTCGGCGACGCGTCTGCTCGAGCCCGCAGCGGCGGCACGCGTCGGCGCCTCCGAGAGCCGTACCCGTCGCGCCGTTGCGCGCTGCGGCAACGTCGCCTGCGCAGCGGTCGCCTCGTCGATGTAGAGCACGTACTCGGCGGCGTCGTGCCGCTCGACGAGGCGTGGCACGACGTTCCGTGTGAAGCGGCCGAAGCCGCGCCGGTTCGTCCAGCTCGTCGCGTCCACGCCGACCCGCATCGTCATCGCACCTTGAGCAGGCTGCCGCGGTCGCCGGCGACGTAGCCGGGCGCCTCGCCGAGCGCGGTCACCGCGCAGTAGAGAACCACGAGCGGCAGGGCGAGCAGGAGCTCTCGACGATGGGTTCGGCGGCGGAAGACATTCCGCGCAATGCGCCAGCTGAGGAGCGGGACGAGGAGGGGCGAGCCGAGCGCGTACAGGACCCGCTTGGCCGGACCGAGCTCGGGATTGCGCATCGCGGCGTGCGCGCGCGCGTAGTGGAAGCGCTGGGAGCAGAACTCGCGGATGCCGAAGTCCTTCGCGTGGTCGATGACGGCCGCGGGCTCGCGGTAGAGCACGAACCCTCGGCCGACCAGACGCCCGTGGAGCCAGCCCTCCCACATCCCGCGGCGAAGCAGGTCGCCGACGGCCTGGATCGCCCGCTCGTCGTACGAGACGTTCATCCCGGTCAGATCCGTCGTCGCTCCGCCCGGCGACGGCTCCATGTGGGCGCTGTACTCGAAGAGGAACGCAGCCCAGTCGCGAATCCGGGTGGCCGCGTTCCGCACCGGCCCGCCGACGACCGACTGCCCGCGGCGGTGCGCATCGACGATGCTCCGCGCCCAGCCGTTCGTGACGACGCAGTGATCCTCGATCACGGCCACGTAGCGCGCGGTCGCGGCGAAGATTCCCGCCGCCCGGAGCTCCGGAACCGTGCGCGGCTCGTCGAAGACGAGCAGCTTCACGTCCGGCCAATGCCTGCGAAGCCGGCTCCTCGTCTCCTCGTCCGTCGAGTCGGCGACGATCACCTCTGCGTCGGGCGCATGCTGTGCGAGCGACGCGAGACACTCCTCGACGTAGGGGAGACCGTTGACCGAAGCGATCACGACCGACAGCTCGGGGACGGTCATCGCCGCAGCACGTCGAAGTGTCCCGCGGCCTCGGCGAACGCCCAGACGACCTCGAAGCCGAAGATGACCGGCAGCACCACCAGCACGCGCAGACGGTAGCGGCCGCGTGCGAAGACCTCTCTGAGCACACGTGCCGTCATGAGAAAGGGCACGAGCGGCGCCGCGGCCACTCCGATTGCGTTGCGGGCTCGGCTGAAGCGGGCGCCGCGCTGGCGGCCGTACTTCCGCCCGTGCTTGAGCCGCTGGCGCACGAACGCGAGGGCGCCTCCGGAGCGGCCCTGGAAGACGACGACGCTCGGCGTATGCCAGAGCCCGATGCCGTTGGCAGTCAGCCGCCGATGGAACTCCGGCTCCCAGAAGCCGTCGCGGTAGTCGGCGCTCCACCGCTCGAGCAAGCTGCGCTTGTATGCGGCGTTGTCGCCGGCGAGGTCACCCTTCTCGCCCGCCGCAAACGGCCGCATCTCGCGTGCGTAGCGGCAGAAGTACTCCCCCCAGTCGCTCGCGCGCAGGCTGCGGCCGGGGTCGATCGCTCCGCCCACGGCGTCGTGCGCCCCGTGCTCCGTCCTGATCGAGGCGATCCAGTCGGGAGCGGGGACCATCGGCGAGATCGTCAGCGCGACGACGTCGCCGGTGGCGGCGTCGATCCCGTCGCGCCACAGTTCCGGCACGAGCGCGTTTCGTCGCTCCATGAACCGCGCCCAGTCGTAGCGGGTGCGCACGACGTCCGGCGACGGCGTCGCCTCCGCCACGATCACCTCGACGCCGTCGCGCTGCGGCTCGAGCGCGTCGAGGCATGCCCGCAGCGAATCGGGCGAAGCCGTCGAGCCGATGACGACGGAGACGGTTGGCTCAGCCGACAAGCTCGACATCGAGGAGGGCATCGACGACCTCACCTTCCTCGTGGTACTCGGCTTCGGTGTTCACCGACCAGACGTCGTAGGACGCGCCGTCGACGATGTTCAGCGTCGCGAGAATGGCCGTCCACATCGAGTGGTCCTGGTTGTTGTAGCGGTGCAGGCCGTTGCGTCCGCACGTCTGGAGGTTCGTGAAGCGCGAGACATAGTCCTGGAGCACCTGCACGCACCCCTCGTACTTCGAGTCGTACATCGGGTATGCCTTCGGCACCCTGACCTTGACGCCGTCGATCACTTTCGACGGGTCGATCAAGCCGATCCGCGCCATCTCGCTCTTCGCGAATTCGACGGCTTCCGCGTCGGGCATCTCCCACGTGTCGTCGCCCTCGAAGCAGAAGTACTCGACCCCGAGGCACGTCGTGCCTTCTCGGACCATCGACTCGCTCCACGCGCCGAAGTTCTGGACGCGGCCGGCGCGCGTGCCGCGGTCGTGGATGTAGATCCAGTTGTCGGGGAACGGCTCCTCCTGCGAGAGCATCAGCGCGACGAGGCAGAAGTCGCGGTAGCGAAGGGTGTTCGCGGCTTCGAGCACCGCTGCCGGCGGTGCCGGGTTCAGGCTCTTGACGAGCTCGCTCAGCGCGATGCTCGAGACGACCGAGTCGACCGGGTACTCCGTGAAATGGCTGTTCGTCCCGACGACGATGCTCTCGACCCTGTCGTTCGAGTGGTTGACCGAGACCACGCGGTGGTTGAGGTGCACGGGGATCCCACGCTCCTCGACACGTCGCTGGAACGTCTCCCACATCTGGCCGGGGCCGAGCCGCGGATAGCGGAACTCCTCGATCAACGTCGTCACCTGGTTCCGTTGCAGGCCGAGGATCGCGAGCACCGCCTTGAGCAGCGAGAAATCCTTGATCCGCTGAGCCGCCCACTGCGAGCGGATCTCCGACCCCGGGATGCCCCAGACCTTCTCGCTGTACGACTTGAAGAACGCTTCGTAGAGGCGTTTTCCGAACCGGATCGTCACCCACTCCTCGAACGTCTCGGCGCGCCGGTGGCGGTGGCGGAGGCTCCAGAGGTACGAGAGCGCACAGAGGAACGACTCCAGGAGCCCGAGCCGCGCGATCACATCCTTCGCCTGAAGCGGGTAGGCGAAGAACTTGCCGTTGAAGTAGATGCGGGAGAGCCGCGGCCGGGTCAGGAACTCGTCGCCCATCATCTCGTCCCACAACCGCTCGATCGGCTTCAGCTTCGTGAAGAACCGGTGGCCGCCGAGGTCGAACCGGTAGCCGTTGAACTCGATCGTCTTGGCGATGCCGCCGACCGTGCCGTCCGCCTCGAAGACCGCTCCGGGCGCTCCGCGGAGGCCGAGGACGTGGGCTGCGGTCAGACCTGCCGGGCCGCCGCCGAGCACCGCCGTGCCGATCGACTCCGCCGGGTCTTCGGTGCTCCCGCCTGCGTCGAGACGATGTGCGGGATCGATCGGTTGTGCCCCGTGCTCAGACAGCCCTGCCCCCTCCCTCGGGTTACGAAGTGCACTCTCGTCGGACGCGCCCTCGGCGTCCACGGGCGTCTGACGGGAACGCGCCCCCCTGTCCGCATAGGCTTCGGCCTAGCCTGCGGCCGCATCCGCGGCCGCGATTACGCTCGGCCGATGCAGGCATCGCCGCAGCCGTCGGGCCGTCGGGCCGCCCATGCGCGCGGCGCCTACGGTTTGCGCGTCGAGGGCCTCGACGACGCCGACGACCTGCTGTTGCCGGTCGACGGCGACCGTCCGACCCTCACGGTGCGCTGGATCGAGGAGACGCGGGAGCTCGAGGAGGGCGCGGGCGAGGACGCCGAGTCGTCCACGGTCAGCTTCGGCGAGGACGTCGCGCTCGTCCGGCACGGGGCGCTCGGCACGATCGAGGTGCGGCGCACGCCGGCGGTGGCGACGTTCCGGATCCGGGGCGCGCGCGATCCGCAGACGCTCGTCCATCCGTATCTCGGCGGTGCCGCGTCGATCGTGTCGCGCTGGCTCGGACGCGAGGCGTTCCACGGCGGCGCCTTCGTGCATCGCGCGAAGGCGTGGATCGTCCTCGGGAGCCGAACCGCCGGCAAGAGCTCGCTGCTCGCGTGGCTCCACGCACACGGCGTCGCGATCGTCGCCGACGACGTCGTCGTCGTGGGGGAGGGAGTCGCGCACGCCGCGCCGCGCTCGCTCGACCTGCGCCGGGAATCGGCGGAGCGGCTGTCGCTCGGCGAGCCGCTCGGTCGCGTCGGCGCGCGGGACCGCTGGCGGGTGCGCCTCGGGGCCGTCCCGCTCGAGACGACCGTCGGCGGCTTCGTCTTCCTGAGCTGGGACGACGACGTGCGGATTCGCGAGGTGCGGGGCGCCCCGCGTCTCGCGCAGCTGATGTCGGCCCTGACGATCCCGGACCGCCCGGCCGACCCGGGGGCGTTGCTCGGCCTCGCGACGCTCCCGTGCCTAGCGTTCGGTCGCCGTCGCGACTGGGACACGCTCGGCGATGCCGGAATCTCCCTGCTCGGCGCGCTCGATCTCTAGCTCGCGCGCGAGCCAGAGGGCCTGAAGCAGCGTCGACGACGGGATCGGCCCCGCGGTCTCGGTTCCGCCTGCGGCCCAGAAGTCGAGAGCGCGCGCGCCGTCGACGAGCTCGGAATCGACCTCTGCGAGCGTCAGCGAGCCCGCGAACGTCTCCGAGTGCCGGCACCAGAACGCGCCGTCGAACGTTGCCTTCGTCCGGCGTCCGACCACGTCCTCCGGCAGCAGCCGACCGAAGAGCCTGCGAAACGCGTCCGTACGGTCCGTCGGCGGCGCGTTCGCGGCCCACGGTCCGTACGCGGCCACGACCCGGCGGTCGAGGAACGGGCTGACGAGCTGCGATCCCATCCCCTGCGCGAGCGTCTCCATGCTCGCGATCGTCAGCTGGATCGCACGCATGTGCCAGATCCAGCGCACCCACGGGCCGCGGCGCACCGGCTCGCCTGCCGCAACAGCCGCGAACGCCGCCGTGAGCCGATCGCGCGGCTCCGGCCGCAGCCAGGGGCAGTCGATCCACGTCGCTTCGCCTCTGCGCCGGCGACGCCGAAGCGCCCGCGGGGCGATCGCGAATACGGCGCGCGCAAGGTCGCGCGGCTGCGGCCGCTCGCGGCCGGCCAGCACAGCCGACAGGTGTGCGTGGCGGCCGGGATGGAGGAGCTCATCTCCTCCGGTTCCCATCAGGACCGAACCGCCTGCGGCGGCCCGGAGCGCCGGCACGACCGAGTGGACGTTCGCAGGCCACAGGAGACCGTGCCTCCTCAGCCCCTCTTGCGCGATCGGCCCGAGGCAGTCGAGCTCGGCCTCGAAGGACTCGCGGGCCCACTCCTCGAGCGCGAGGTGCTGGATGACGCGTTCCTGCCAGTGCGACTCCTCGCTCTTCGTGCTGGCGGGGAAGCGGTACGTGAGCGGGACCGGAAGCGGGAGGCCTTCCCGGCGTGCCAGGTCGACGGCGAGCGCGAGCACCGCCGACGAGTCCCTGCCGCCCGAGAAGGTGACGACGCAGGGCGGACGCTCGAGCGCCCGGCGCACGGCGCTCTCGAGCGCCTGCTCGAGACGAGGCGCAGGGTCGAGGGGAAGCTCCGGCGCCGCCGGATCCTCGCCGAGGACGACTCCGGAGGCGACCTCGAGCGGGCTCAGCCCGAGGGGATTGGTCACGGCGCCAGTCGGTGGATCTCGCGGAACGCCGACCCGGCCTCGGCGGGGTCGCCGTCGAGCCATGCGTGTGCGGCGAAGCCCTCGGCCGGAGCCGTGACGCCGATCACGACGTCGCGCGGCGCGCCTTGCGCCGCATACCACTGCTGGAGGATCAGCGAGCGTTCGAGACACGTCGCGCGTCGCCGGCGCAGGATCGCGTGGACGCCCCGCGTCCCCCGCGCCGGTGCCGCGCTCGGGGAATGGACGACGGCGGCGGCGACGCCGCCGCGCCGAAGCGCCCGGCGCAGGCGCTCCAGCTCGATCGCCGCCCATGCTGCACCGTGCAGCGTCGGTACGTCGATCCGCTTCATCTACTCGAGCAGCCCCTGTGTGCGGAGTGCGTCGACGAAGCTGTCCACGTCGGCAGCGGCCTGCTCGGCCGGGATCTCGAAGGTGGCTGCGAGCTCGGAGACAAGCTGGTCGCGCGTCGTCCCGGCCGCGAGTCGGTGCCAAACGAGCGTTCCGGAGGAGTTCGTGGAGAGATACACCGAGTTCCCGCTGTCGAGCGCGACGATCTCGCCGTCGAGCTCGCGCCAGCTGAGGTCGGCGCGTCGGAGTCGAAGTTCAGTCATCTGTGACAGAGAGAGGGCGGTCCGAGGCGGGCCGCCCTCTGCAAGACAGTGCGTCTCTGTGTTTTAGACCGAGATGTGGAAGGCGCTCTGCGAGTCCGAGCCCGCGCCGCCCTTCAACGCCTGGGTCAAGTCCTCCGCGGGACCGAGGACGACGAGCGCCGGAGCCTCGTACCCCGCGGTTTCGACGTTCTTCTCCGTTGCCGCCATCCTCTACCTCCGTGTGCGTCGAAATTGGCCGCAGCCGACAGTGTATGAAGCGGCGTGGAATCGTGTCAACGATCCCGCCGCGAAAGCTCGCGAAGCCTAGACGACCCCCCCAAACGGCCTGGCCGGAACCTACGCACAGCCGCGCCGAACGGGTCTGTCTCTCCGCGCCGGCCGCGCATACGCTCGTCCACGAGGGGCCTGGCGAGTGGGAGTGATCGAGAACACGCTGATCGAGGCGGCTTCGGCCGAAGCTGCCGAGGCTCAGGCGGGCCGGCCGCTGCCGGCGACCTTGCCTCGGCACCGCCGAGGCTGGATCGTTCGGCGTGCCCTCGTCGTGGCGGACGTCGTCGGGCTGACCGCGGCGTTCTTCACGGCCGAGACCGTCATGCGCCTCCGGGGCTGGCCGGTCGACCTGCACCGGGAGGCGCTCCTCTTCGCGGCGACGCTGCCGGTCTGGGTGCTCATGGCGAGGGCGTACGGCCTCTACGCCCGCGACGAGGAGCGGACCGACCACTCGACCGTCGATGACCTCGTCGGCGTCTTCCATCTCGCGACGGTCGGCGCCTGGATCCTCTTCGCCGGCCTCTGGGTGCTCGCTTTTCGGCTGCCGCCGCTCGGGAAGGTCGTGACGTTCTGGGTGGCGACGACGATCACGATCACCGCCGCACGCGCGGTCGCGCGGGCGATCGTGCGACGCCATCCCTACTACCGCCAGAAGACGATCATCGTCGGGGCCGGCTCGGTCGGCCAGCTGGTCGCGCGGAAGTTTCTCCAGCACCATGAATACGGAATCGACGTCGTCGGCTTCATCGACGCAAACCCGCGCGAGCTCCGCCCCGACCTCGAAGGCGCCGCCGTTCTCGGTCCGCCCCAGACGCTGCGCGACGAGATCCGCCGCCACGGGGTCGAGCGTGTGGTCATCGCGTTCTCGCAAGAGCCGCCGGAGCAGACGCTCGCGCTGTTGCGGCTCCTTCGCGACGAGGACGTCCAGATCGACGTCGTGCCTCGGCTCTTCGAGATCATCGCGCCGAACGTCGGCCTGCACAGCGTCGAGGGACTCGCTCTGGTCGGGCTCCCCCCGGCGCGCCTCTCTCGGTCGTCGAAGTTCCTGAAGCGCGCGATCGACGTCGCCGTCGCGTTCGTCTCACTCGTGGTGTCGGCGCCGTTCTTCGCGTACGCGGCGTGGCGCATCGCGCGGGAGTCGCCGGGGCCGATCTTCTTCCGCCAGGAGCGACTCGGCGAGGCGCTGCGCCCCTTCACGATGTTCAAGTTCCGCACGATGCGCGCCGACACGGACGACGCCGAGCATCGCGATTTCATCCGCGCCACGATGTCGTCGCAAGCTCTACCGTCCTCGAACGGGATCTACAAGCTCGATCGGGAAGACGCGGTCACCCGCTTCGGTCGATGGCTCCGGAAGACGAGCCTGGACGAATTGCCCCAGCTGATCAACGTCCTGCGCGGCGAGATGTCGCTCGTCGGGCCGCGACCGTGCCTTGCGTACGAGACCGAGCTCTTCGAGCCGCACCACTTCGAGCGTTTCTACGTTCGCCCCGGGATGACAGGCCTGTGGCAGGTCACAGCCCGCGCGAACGCGAGCTTCGGGGAGGCCTTGGACATGGATGTGCGGTACGCGCGCGGCTGGTGGCTCGGGCTCGACATCTGGCTCCTGCTGCGCACCCCTGTTCAGCTGTTCCGCGGACGAAAGGCGACGGCATGACGACGATCCCTGTCGTGGACGACGGCGAAAGCGTTGCTCTTCCCTGGTCGGTTCCGGTAACCGTCGCGGTCGTCGGCCTCGGCTACTGGGGGCCGAACCTCGTCCGCAATCTGTACGAGCTCGAGCAGGCGGAGGTTGCTGCCATCTGCGACGTGCGGCGCGCGCCGATCGACGTGCTGCGGCGCCGGTTCCCCGGCGTGCGCTGGTCGACGTCGTACAAGGACATACTCGCCGACCGGAGCATCGAGGCCGTCGCGATCGCAACGCCCGTCTCGACTCACTATTCGCTCGTCGCGGAAGCGCTTCGCGCCGGCAAGCACGTCTTCGTCGAGAAGCCGCTGGCGTCGTCGTCGGCCGAGGCGCAGGAGCTGATCGATCTCGCTCGCGAACGGGAGCTCGTGTTGATGCCCGGGCATACGTTCATCTACAGCCCGGCCGTCATGCTGATCCGCTCGATCATCGAGAGCGGCGAGCTCGGCGAGATCTATTTCATCTCGACGAGCCGCGTCAACCTCGGCCTCCACCAGTCCGACGCGAGCGTCGTCTGGGATCTCGCGCCGCACGACTTCTCGATCCTCCGCTATTGGCTCTCGGAGACGCCGGCAGCGATTTCGGCTCTCACGCGCGCCTGCGTCTTCCCCGGCACGCCGGACGTCGCGTTCATCGATCTCGAGTTCGCGTCGGGTCCCGTCGCGCACGTCGAGCTCGCCTGGCTCGCTCCGAGCAAGCTCCGGAGGACGACGATCGTCGGCTCGCAGAAGATGGTCGTCTACGACGACACGAGCAACGAGCCGGTGCGCATCTTCGACTCGGGCGTCGCGGTGAAGACGCCGGAGACGTTCGGCGAATACAAGCTGACGTACCGGACCGGCGACGTGATCTCCCCGAACGTGGCCGTGACCGAGCCGCTGTTCTCGGAGCTCGGTGATTTCTGCTCGTCGATCAGATCGCGGGTCGAGCCGCGTTCCAGCGCGGAGCTGGGCCTCGAGGTGGTGCGCATGCTGGAGGCCGTCGACGCATCGCTCGCCCGGGAGGGGACGCGCGTGCCCGTCGTGCCCTCGCTCGCCGGACTCGACAGGGCGTGACCGTCGTCGCCGAGGCCACGGTCCGCGCCGGCGCGGCGGCTCCGGCGTCACCGCCTGCTCTCGAGGTCGTCACGGTCGATCAGGTGAAGCGTTCGTTCGGTGTCGTGCAGGCGCTCGACGGGGTGTCGCTTGCGATCGCGCAGGGCGAGATCCACGCCCTGGTGGGGCCGAACGGCGCCGGCAAGACAACGCTCCTGCGCGTGCTGACGGGACTTGTCGAAGTCGACTCGGGTTTCGTTCGGATCATGGGCCTCGACCCGTCGCGGTCGATGCGCGACGTGCACCGGCGCCTCGGCGTCGTCGTCTCCGGCGCGCGCTCGTTCTACATGCGCATCTCGGGCCGGGAGAATCTCGTCTTCTTCGCCCGCCTGCACGGCTTTTCGCGTCGAGAGGCCGTTGCGCGCGCCGACGAGCTCCTCGACGCCGTCGACCTGGGCGACGCCGCGCGGCGTCCCGTGTCCGGCTATTCGACCGGAATGCAGCGACGCCTCGCGGTTGCCCGTGCGCTGCTCGGAGAGCCTGCGCTGCTCCTGATCGACGAGGCAACGCACGACCTCGACCCGCAGTCGGCCGCGCGTGTTCGGGCACTCGTGAAGGAGGCGGCTCGGAACGGCGCGGCCGTGCTCTGGACGACCCAGCGGCTCGAGGAGATTCGCGGCTTCGCCGACCGCGTGACGCTGCTCGACCGAGGCACGGTGCGCTTCGACGGCACGCTCCCGCACTTGCTGATGCATGCGGCGCGCGACCAATTCCTGCTTCGCTTGTCGGGTCTCCGGGTGGCGCGTGCGCAGCTCACGGGACCGGACGGCACGAGGCTCGGCGCGTTGACGCCGTCCGACGCAGGCGGCGACCACTACGTGTTGACGCTCGACCCCGGCGCGGTGCTCGGCGACGCGCTCGAGGCGCTGGGCTCGATGGGTGCACGGCTCCTGAGCTGTAGCGAGGCGACGCCGTCGGTCGAAGAGGCCTACCTCACGCTGATCGAGGGCGCCCGAACATGACGGCTCTCGCAGCAGCGCTGAGCAGCGACGCGCGGGCGGAGCTCTCGAAGGTCAGGGCCTTTCTCCGTCGAGACCTGCTGACTGCGTGGAGCTACCGCGTCGCGTTCTTCTCGGAATGGGTGCAGCTCGCCTTCCAGGCAGCGCTCTTCTACATGGTCGGTCGCATCGTGAACCCGGCGACGCTCCCGACCTACGGCGGGACCCGGGCGACGTACATGGAGTTCGTCGCCGTCGGCATCGCCGTGAGCGTCTTCGTGGCGGTCACGGTCGCACGCGTCTCCGCGCAGATCCGCCAGGAGCAGCTCGCCGGCACGCTCGAGGCTCTGCTCCTGACGCCGACGACGCCGGCGACGATCCAGCTCGGATCGGTGGCGTACGACCTGCTCTACGTGCCGATCCGGATGGGGATCTTCCTGCTCCTCGTCGCGCTCGGCTTCGGCCTCCACTTCCACGCGTCCGGAGTCCCGGCCGCGGCGCTGATCCTGGTCGCCTTCATCCCGTTCGTGTGGGGGCTCGGGATCGCCAGTGCGGCGGCGACGTTGACGGTCCGCCGCGGGACGTCCGCGATCTCGTACCTGCTGACCGGGCTGATGCTCGGCTCGGGTTCCTATTTCCCGATCGCTGCGTTCCCTGCCTGGCTCCAGGGGCTCGCCCGTGTGAACCCGCTGACGATCGCCGTCGACGGCATGCGGCATGCCCTGCTCGCCGGCATGTCGGGCGGCGAGCTCTTGAGAACGGCGGGCATTCTCGCGGCGACGTCGGTCGTCGGCGTCATAGGAGGCGCGCTCGCGTTCCGCGTCGCCCTGCGCCGTGAGCGCCGCCGGGGGACGCTCGGGCAATACTGACGTCGCGTGACGTCAAGACTTGAGCAGCCGGCCTCCGGCACGGAGCAGGAAGCGCTTCGCCGACTCTGGCAGGCGCTCGATCGGGTGATCGAGCGCGCGCCGACGCTCGACGATCTCCGCGCACACCGACTCCAGCTCTACGCGGCGGCGGCGTGGCGCAAGGCCGGCCGACCCGTCCCGGCCGAGCTCGCCGAGGACGAGCTCTTCGCGTCGATCCGCGTTCTGGGCGTCCTCTCGCTCCTCGAACGGATTCGCGACGCCTGCGACGGGCCGATCCTCCTGATCAAGGGTTACGAGGTCGCCGTCCGCTATCCGGACCCCGCACTCCGTCCGTTCGGCGACGTCGATCTCCTCGTCCCGGAGCCCGAGAACGTGTCGCACGCGCTCAGGTCGAAGGGCTTCGAGCCTGTGGGCTACCCCGACGACCACTACGACTCCCTTCATCACCTTCGACCGCTCCGCTTGCCGAGCCTGCCGATCACGATCGAGATCCATCGGCGCCCGGAATGGGTCCGCTGGAGCGCAGCGCCGCCGACAGAGCAGCTGCTGGCGCACGCGGCGCCGAGCCGGTCGGGCGTGGACGGCATCCTCGCGCCCTCGCCGGCGCAGCACGCGCTGATCGTCACCGCCCACTCGTGGTCGGACCTGCCGCTGCGACGCATCGCCGACCTGATCGACGCGCGGGCGCTCGCGGCCGAAGCGTTGCCGGGAGAGGTCGACGAGTGGGCCGAGCGTTGGGATCTCGACGGGCTCTGGCGCTTCACGGAGCGCCTCCGGTCGGCGGTGCTGGACGACGGCCCGCCGCCGCTCGGCATGCGGATCTGGGGGCGGAGCGCGCTCGCGACGCGCGACGCGACGGTGCTCGAGCAGCACGAACGACGGCTGCTGGCCCCGTTCTCCGTGCTCAGCGTACGGCGCGCGTTTCGCGAGGCGGCGGCACAAGCGGTCGCCGAGCTGACGCCTGCCGGCGGTGAGACATGGCGGGCGAAACTCGCGCGAACGGCGCTCGCCGTACGCCACGCTTTCGTTCGCCGGAGCCAGCACGACGCGCGATGGAACCGCCACGACGGCGAGCGCTGATGCCGCTGCGTGTCGCGGTCGTGGGGGCCGGCTTGATGGGCAGGTGGCATGCCGACGCCGCCGAGCGCTGCGGTGCAGAGGTGGCCGCCGTCGTCGACGTCGACGCTGCCGCTGCCGAGGCGCTCGCAGCGCGTCGCGGCCGGCGGTCGGTTCGGACGTTTCGCGACCTTGCGACGTGCCTTGAGGACTGCGCCGTCGACGTCGTTCACGTGTGCACTCCGTCGGCGACGCACGGACCGCCGGCGCGGACCGCGGTCGAGACGGGCTGCCACGTGCTCGTCGAAAAACCGCTGACGGACTCGGTCGCGGAGACCGACGCACTCCTCCTCCTCGCGGCGGGCGCCGGCGTGAAGGTGAATCCGGTTCACCAGTTTCCCTTTCAGCCGGGAGTCCGAGCGCTGCTCGAGCGTCGTTCCGAGCTCGGCGACATCGTGCGCGTCGCCTTCCGGACCTCGTCTGCGGGAGGCGCCGGGTGGTCGGCCGAGGAGCGGCGGGCCCTGATCGCCGACATCGTGCCGCATCCCGTCTCGCTCTTTCAGCGGTTCGCGCCGGGGTTCGACCCCGCCGGGCTCGAGATCGAGGTGCGGGACGAGGACCTCGTGCTCGCGGGCCGGCACGGGCGGGTCTTCCTGGAGGCGTTCATCACGCTCCGCGGGCGGCCTCCCTGCAACGAGCTCCATCTGACAGGGACGCGAGCGTCGGCTCTCGCCGACCTCTTCCACGGCTATGCCGTCTTCGATCGCGGTCCGGCTTCGGGGCTCGGCAAGGCGACACGGCCGTTCGTGCTCGGCACACGACTCCTTGCCGGCGCGTCGTTCAACGGCGTGAGCCGGGCGGTGCGGCTCGAATCCGCCTATCCGGGGCTCCGCCGGCTCGTCGGCGCCTTCTACCGGAGCGTGCAGGACGGGTCGCCGCCGCCGATCTCTGCCGACGAGATCACGGCGGCCGCGGTCGTCAGGGACGCCGTGCTCGCCCGGCTGAGACGCATCCCTGCGGTTCGCTGACGTCCGCCGTAGCGTTTAGCCTAGACTTCTGGGGGGGACGGATCGTCCGTCGCTCAAGCTGGAGGCTCGCGGTGTCGACAACGTTCAGCATGGTCTTCCTTTTCGCCGGTGCCGGTGTCGCTCTGGGCGGCATCACGATCCTCGCCGTCCTCGAGCATCTCGCGGCGCGGATCCCCGAACTCGATTTCTGAGCCGATGCTGCCGGCCCCGTCGAGGCGGGGCCGGCAGCGGATCATGCAGCTAGTCGCAGGAGCCTGGCCCGATCAGGCCGCTGTTGTAGTTGTCGAGCGTCGCCGCGTCGTTGAGGGCCGCGTTCCGAACAGCCGAGCTGTTCCGTAGCGCACCCGCGGTTGCCGGCGTGTACGTGTTGAAGAACGTCTTGGCGTCGGCGAGCGCGGAGTCGACCGCGGACGTGGAGGACGCGCCGCTCAACTGGTTGAGCACCGCGGCCTCGTACTGGTGTGCGAGCACGTAGTAGGCATTGCCGCCCGCCGGTGACGTGTTGAACACCTGGATCCACGTTTGCCCGCTCGAGAAGAACGGCGTGTTCGGCCCGAGCCCGCCCGGAAGGAGGTTCCAGGTCGGGTCCGGCTTCGCGGCCGGTCCGTAGATCGAGTGCGTCTTCCAGTAGCCCTGGGTCAGGGTGCAGCCGCTGACATGCGGGCACGTGACCGTGACATGGACGGTGTCACTCGCGCTGGCGACGGAGTTGCCGGTCGTCGAGTCGATCAGGTTGACCGTGTTCGGCATGTCGAAGCTGCCGCACGTCGACGAGGGCACGGGCACGGAGTACGTGAACGTCTGGGGGTGCCCCGCGCTCACGCTACCGAGTGCCCCTGCGACCGAATCCACCACGTTGACCGTGCCTTGCTTGATCGTCGGCTGTCCCGGGATGAGATTCCCCCCGCCGTCGATGAAGTTGAACGGAGCCGTACCGGTCCCGAGCGATCCGTCGCCGAACGTGACCGTTGCTGTCATCGTGCCGGGCGTCCCGTCCGGCAGCGCGATCACGTAGTGGCAGAGGAAGTTCGGGCCGTTGAACGGCCACGCCGTGAAGATCGGGTTGTAGAGCGAATCCGTCGAGCAATAGTCGATCTGTCCTGCCGTGTTGACGGTGCCGCCGTCCTGACTCGCAACCGCCGTCACGTCGCTCGGCGCGTCGAGCGTGAACGACGACGAGCTGTTCATCGGGATTCCGTCTTCGACGACCCAGTTGCTATCCGTGTACGCCGGGGTCCCGTTCGAGACGGTGATCGTGTAGGTCACGTTGAGCGCCTGGTTCTGCGCGATCGTCACGCTCGAATGCTGATCGTCGGTCTTCGTCACGACCCAGTTGTAGGTTCGATCGAAGCTCGTATGCGCGCCGGGGTGAATCCCCACGTTGGAGGCGTCACCGGCGGACGCCACGCCGACGAAGCACAGAAGTCCGATCACGGACGCCGCCGCGATCGTCAAGAGCCTTCGCATGTGGCACTTCCTTTCCGCAGTTTTTTTCTGTCTGTCCACGCAGGTTGCGGAGTTTGCGGCAGACCCCGCACGCATACTGCAACCGCTGATACCGCGATCATCGCAGCCGCGCGCCGCGGCGCCGACCGTCGAATGGGCAGTTGGCACACGCGGTGCGGAGCGTCGGACGTCGAGGCAAGCACGCTCCACTTCCCGTTGCCACCCGAACAGGGGGGCGTCGTCTAGGCGCCGTTCGCGGGGCTCTTCAGCGCGTGCGCGCGAGCGAGCGGTACGGAAGCCGCGTCTGGAAGACGCCGTTCCCGCCTTCGGCGGAGTAGACCTGGAAATAGTCTCTCGACGCGACCACCCGCGGTGCGCTTGCGTCGGCGCTCGTGCGGATCGGCTGCAGCGACGGGCCGAACGTCGAGCCGCCGTTGGTCGAAAAGGCAACGCGGAGCTGGTGCGGCGACGAGCGGAAGTCGCCCCAGACGCAGGCGACGAGACTGCCGTGTTGCGCGAGATACGCGTGATCCTGAGCGTGTGGCGCGCGCACGAGCACGCGAGGGCGACCCCAGGCGGCGCCGCCGTTTACAGAATGAATCGAGAAGAGGTCCTCCGTGCCCGGCGAGTTGTGCCCGGTGACGCCGCCCGCTCCGGCGAGTGGCGCCGAGTCGGGCGCCTGCCACACGATCGTCACGGTTCGGTTCGAACCTGCGCAGATGACCGGGCGCAGGGCCATGCCTGCCCCCCAGCGGCTCGCGGTGAATGTCAGTCGCTTCTGCCGCCACGTCGCTCCGCCGTCGACCGACCGGCCGACGAAGACCTCACCGGGATTGCCGTTGTAGGCGCTCCCGTAGCGCGCATCGGTCCAGGTTAGGAGGACCGTGTTGCCGATCAGTGCGATGTCGGGACGGGAGGGGGAGACGGTCCCGGCGAACGGTTGCACCGGCCGCCCGAACGAGTTGCCGCCGTTCGTGCTCCTGACGTAGGAGAGGCCGTCCGTCAGAAACGTCGAGTTGCTGATCGAGGCCCACGCGATGTGCACGACGCCGCCGTGCGCGGCCATCCCTACGCGCACGAACCGATTCGTGCCGTGGTTCACGCCCGTCGATGTCACGCCGTCGTCGATGGTGATCGGGCTCGACCACGACGCGCCGCCGTTGTCGCTGTGCACGTACCGAAGCACGGCGGCGCGGCTCGGATCATCGACGCCCACCGCGTAGAGGAGATGGAGACGCTTGGTCACCTCGTCGACGACGAGCGACCGGTCGAGCGGGACGTCGCTCGCATCCCCGATGCCGGAGATCGCGCTCCATGCGGAAAAGGTCCTGCCCTCGTCGAGCGACTGGGCGATCTGGATCGAGCCGCCGGCGCACTTCGCGAGATACGTTCTCGCACTCGTCGCATCCGCCGCGACCGCGTAAAGGGGATTCGCGAGCGGTCCGGTGAGATTCCTCCCGGACGTCCACAGCGGCCGGGCGGGACGCTTTGCAAGCGCGGCTTCGGCGGCGGACGGCACGCCGGCGGAAAGAGCGGCAAGCGCGGCGACGCGTCCGAGAAACGCCTTCCTCGTCAGGTGTGCGTCGTAGTCCATCCCCGCGTGGTCGTCCGCGCGTGCGACCGTGGGCGGCGCAGGCCCGCGCGACAGCGCTGCAGTGTACCGCTCGCTCCGGGTCGAGCCGTAGCGCGGTGGGGCCTCGGCGGAGACCCCACCGCTCGCGTCCGGCTTATTCTTCGATGACCGTCGTGCGCCGGGCGCCGCCGCCGAAGCCGCCCCACGCCGACCAGAACACGAGCGACAGCAGGATCCCGATCGCACCTACGACCAGCAGGATCCAGCCGATGGTGTTGAACGTCGTCGCCGCGATCACGATCGCACCGGCGGCGATGAGAAGCAGACTGACGCTGATGCCCATTCGAATGTTCCTCCTTGGCGGAGTTGTCGCTTGTGCAACGAGTGAGCGGCTGCTGAGGTTGCGGTTTCTCGACATGTCCCTAGACTCGAGGCCGTGCTCGCTGCCGTCCCGGCGACTCCGTGGCCCGCTCCGCCGAACCCGATGGCGCTTGCGCGGCAAGCGGGGCTCGTGCCGGAGGTGAACGAGCACCTCGAGTACCACGTGCACTCGCACCTCGACGTTTTCATCGACGGCAAGAAGATCCGCATCCCGGCCGGGATCGGGATCGACGTCCACGGCTCGGACGTCCACCGGTTCCCGATGCCCGACGGAAGCGTCGCGTACGGCGGGATCACGAAATGCCGGGACGTCTGCATCTCGCCGCTGCACACGCACGACGACACCGGCATCCTCCACACCGAGACCTCGACGCCTTCGCCGAACCGGCTCGGGCAGTTCTTCATCGAATGGGGAGTCCGGCTGACGCGGACCTGCGTCGGCCCTTACTGCAAGAACGTGCAGGTGTGGGTAAACGGGAAGCGCTACCGCGGCGATCCGCGGAAGATCCTGCTCGCAAACCTGACCGAGATCGTGATCACGGTCGGCACGCCGCCGAAGTCGATCCCGGCGAAGTTCCCGAGGTAGCTACGCCATCTCGCGTCGCCCGGCGAGCGCGCGACCCAGCGTCACCTCGTCCGCGTACTCGAGATCGCCGCCGACCGGCAGCCCGCTCGCGAGGCGCGTCACCCGCACGCGGCCGCGCAGGCGGTCGGCGAGATACGCGGCCGTCGCCTCGCCGGTCATGTTCGGATTCGTCGCGAGGACGACCTCTTGCACGCCGTTTCGCTCGACGCGGTGAAGCAGCTCGTCGATGCGGAGGCTCGACGGCTCGACCCCGTCGAGCGGGGAGAGCGCGCCGCCGAGCACGTGGTAGAGCCCGCGGAACTCGGCCGTGCGCTCGAGCGAGATCAGGTCGACCGGCTGCTCGACGACGCAGATGATCGAGTGGTCGCGGCGCGCGTCGAGACAGATGACGCATGTCTCGTCCTCGGTCAGGTTTCCGCACTCGCGGCAGAACCGCACGCGTTCCTTGACGACATGGATCGCCTCGGCGAGCGCCTCGGCTTCCGGTCTCGGCACCTGGAGGATGTGGAACGCGAGTCGCTGGGCGGTTCGGCTCCCGATTCCGGGGAGACGGGTGAGCTGCGCGACGAGGTTCTCGATCGCGGGACTCAGCATTTCCGGAGCGTAGCCGTCTGCTACGGACAGCCCGGCTTTCCGGGGTTACCGTGCAGACGGTGCGGGCGTTCTCGATCGTCTCGAACTGGGTCTGGCTGCTGATCGTCCTTGCCCTCGCCGGGCTCGTCGTCTGGGGCTGGGCCTTCGACTTCGTCGGGGCCTGAGCGGCCTCAGCCGCCGAGCCCGGGGAGCCCGAGCCCGCCCAGCAGGTCCGCCTGCATCTGCTGCGCCTTCGCCTCGACCTTCGCGTTCGCGGCGCGCAAGGCCTCGTTCACGCCCGCGAGCACGAGGTCGCCGAGCGCCTCCGGATCCGACGGGTCGATCGCCTCCGGCGAGATCGCGATCGACAAGACCTCGCCGGCGCCGTTCGCGGTCACCTTCACCATGCCGCCGCCGACCGACGCTTCGGCCGTCTCGTTGCGCGCCTCCTCCTGCATCTGCTGCACCTGCGCCTGCATCGCGGCGGCCTGCTCCATCAGCTTGTTCATGTCGAATGACATCACGGCTCCTCTCGCTCGCGCGCGTCGAAGGTTTCCTTCATCAGCTCGAGGATCCGCTCCTCGCCCGCCGGGCCCTCGTCCTCCTCGACCGCCTCGTCGTCTGCGCCGACTGCGAACGCGACGGCGAGCTTCCGGCCCGTCACCTCGTACAGCGCCTCGCGCAGCAGCGCCGCGTTCTTCGGATCCTCCGCGAGCTGCCGGTGGAATGCGGCGCTCGCCGGGAACTCGACCGTGAGCGTGTCGCCTGCGAGCTCGGCCGGCCGCGCCTCGCCGAGGACGGCCGAGATCGGAATCGAGCGCTCCGCGACCGCGGGGACGACCGTCCGCGCCCACGCTTCCTGCAACTGCTCGAGCTCGACGTCCGGCGGGCCGCCGACCGTCGCCGGGACGCGCACTGCCTCAGGCGCGGGCGCGTCCGCCTCGAAAGGGCCGGACGCGACCGGCCCGCGCGACTCGAGCTGTTCGAGCCGGTAGGCGATCGACTCGCGCGAGAGATCTGCCGCGGGCCGCGTCACCTTCACGAGTGCGAGCTCCAGGGGCAGTCGCGGGTCGCCGCCCTGGCGCATGTCGTCGACGGCGACCGCGAGCAGGTCCAACAGGCGGACGACGCTCGCCTCGCCGAGCTGGTTCGCCTGCGCGCGCAGCCGCTCGCGCGTCTCTTCGGTGACCGGCAGCGATTCCGGAACCTCGCCCATGTGCTGCACGAGCATCAGGTGGCGCAGATGCTCGATCAGGTCGGACACGAGCCGGCCGAGGTCGTGGCCCTGCTCCGAGAGCTCCTCGACGAAGGTCAGCGCGCCGGCGGTGTCGCGGTCGACGACGAGGTCGCAAAGCCGGAAGAGCGCGTCCTCCTCGACCGTGCCGAGCAGCTGCAGCACCGATTGCACCGAGATCTGCTTCTCCGTCGCGGCGGCCAGCTGGTCGAGCGTCGACGTCGCGTCGCGGAAGGACCCCCGCGCCGCGCGCGCGATCAGCGAGAGCGCCTGCTGCGGAGCGTCGATGCCCTCGGCCTCGGCGACGCGCGTCAACACCGTCACGAGGTCCTGCAGCCGCGGCCGCTGGAAGACGAACGTCTGGCAGCGCGAGCGAACCGTCGGCAGCACCTTCGAGAGATCCGTCGTGCAGAAGACGAACAGGAGGTGCGGCGGCGGCTCCTCGATCAGTTTCAGGAGCGCGTTCCAGGCCGCATCGGTCAGCTGGTGCGCCTCGTCGAGGATGTAGACCTTGTAGCGGCCCTCGACCGGCTGCAGCACGACGCGGTCGCGGATCTCGCGGATGTCGTCGATGCCGCGCTGCGACGCGGCGTCCATCTCGATCACGTCGAGCGAGGTGCCGGCTGCGATCGCGCGGCACGCGTGGCATGTGCCGTCGGGCTCGACCGTCGGCCCGCGTTCGCAGTTGAGGCTCTTGGCGAGGATCCGCGCCATCGAGGTCTTGCCCGTGCCGCGCGGCCCGGCGAAGAGATACGCCTGCCGCACTTGGCCGCCGGCGATCGCGTTCTTCAGCGTCCGCACGACCGCCTCCTGCCCGACCACCTCCTCGAAGGTCTGCGGACGGTGCTTCCTGTAGAGCGCGGCCACGGGTCGATTCAAGCAGACCGGAGCGCTCGGGCCCGGACGGCCATGAGCGCCGCAGCCGCCGCCGCGAGCAGCAGCGCGACCTTCGTGTGATCGTCGAGGCGAAACGTCGCGAAGGGGAGGAGCAGCAGCCCTTCGAGGCGCCGCCGCGCCACCGCCCACGCCGAGCCGAGCGCGAGCAGAACGGCCGCGAGCGTGCCCCAGCTCTCGTGCACGAGTCGGTCGACGCGGAGGAGCTCGGGCGCTGCGTGCTCGACGACGATCCAGGCGACGACCGCGCCGGCGGCCGTCAGGAGATCGATGCGCGTCAGCGGCAGGCGCGTCGCCGCGACCGCTGCGACGGCCGCGACGACGACGAGCAGATAGAAAGGAACGATCGCGATCCAGCCGTGGCCGACGCCGCTCAGGCTGACGATCGTCGCCGCGAAGTTGCCGTCGGCGATGCGCGCGATCCAATGGTGAGTGTCGTCGTCCTGGAGCAGCGGCTCGGCGCTCGTCGCGATCGCCATCGCGCCGGCGGAGACGAGCGCGAGCGCGCCGACCGTCGCGGGCGCGCGCCGCAGGACGGGCGCGAGCGCGAAGCAGAGGAACGGCAGCAGCGGGATGAGGAAGCGCGGCCCCGGTACCCAGCCGCCGAGGGCGGCGGTGTACGGATGGCGGCCGGAGTTCCACACCACCTCGACGACTACGAGCGCCGCGATCATCACCGCCTCTGCGCGCATGCCGCGCCGCCAGAGCGACACGAGCCCGAAGAGCGATGCCGCGAGCACGGGCGTGAGCACGAAGAGCCCCCGCTGGCTCAGCAGGAGCGAGACGAGGATGTGGCCGCTCGGCGCGGTCTGCCCGAAGAAGCCCGAGTACTGCCAGCCGCCCGCCACGCCCTGGCCCGGAACGCCCGTGTAGGCGAGGTGCAGCGGATTGCCGAACGCCCAGATGTCGAACGCCCAGAGCGGGGCGAGTCCCACGAGCCCGCCGGCGCCGAAGGCAACGAGCCGCCGGACGTGCGGCGCTCGAACGGCTGCGTAGAGGCCGAGCACGACGGCCGGCAACGCGAGCGGCAGGTCGACGGCGACCGCGAGTCCCGCCGCCGCTCCGGCTCCCACGACCCGGCGGAGCCCGCCGCCGCCGAAGAGCAGCGCGAACGAGAGAAACGCGAGTGCCGCCGCCGGCACGTGCGCGAAGAGCACCGTCGAGAACGGGAGCACGAGCGTCGCAAGCCCGAGAATCGCCGCAACGGCGACGCCGAGCCCCGGCTCGATCCGCTCGACCATCCGGCGCGTCAGGACGAGCAGCCCGAGCGCCGGGACGACGACGGCCCACAGGCCGATCTGCCAGATCGCCCGAAGCGGCACTCCCACCATCGCATCGGGGTAGCCGAGGCCGACGTTCCGGTCCTTCGGCACGGCATGCACGGCGTGGAGGAACAGGTACCAGGGCGCCGTCCAGAAATCCATCGCCGGGCCCTTCGCCGCGTAGTAGTGGCCGTTCGAACGAACGAGGTCGCAGGTCTGCTCCGCCCACCTGTCGATGTACGGCACTCCCGACGCGACGGCGCGGGCCGCGTCGTAGTGCGCGTTCTGCGCGCAGCCGACCGACTGCATCGGCAGGGCGTACGCGAGCACGATCGCGCCGATCGCGATCGCTCCGAGGGCCCGCGGCCGCGTCACGCGCGTCACGTTACCGCCCTATGCTGGCCGCGATGAACGCGACCCTTCCCGAGCTTCGGCCGCCGTCCGTGCACCGCGTGCCGCCCGCCCGGCTCGTCGACCGGATCGACGAGCTGCGCGCAATCGCATGCGGTCGTCGGGTGATCGACCTCGGCTTCGTCGACGTGGGCTGGATGCAGTCGAAGCAGAGCCGCGGCACCTGGTTGCATGACGTGCTCGCGCGAGCGGCGCGCGAGCTCGTCGGCATCGACGCGGACGCGTCCGGCGTCGAGCGGGCGCGCGGAGCCGGCTACGACGCGTTCGCCGCCGACGTCGAGAGCGAGCGGGGGCTCTCCGCGCTCGGCCTCGAGCCGGCCGACGTCGTCGTCGCAGGCGAGCTGCTCGAGCATCTCGACCGTCCCGGCGACTTCCTCGAAGCCGTGAAGACGCTCGTCGCGCCCGACGGGATACTCGTGCTGACGACGCCGAACGCGCACGCGCTCACGAACGTCCTCGGTGCGCTCGCGGGTCGCGAGCTCGTCAACCCCGACCACGTCGCCTGGTTCTCGTGGCGGACGCTCGCGACGCTGCTCGACCGGCACGGCTGGCGGCTCGAGCGGCTCGCCTACTACCGCTTTCCGACCGTCGAGAGCGGAGCTCGCGGGCCGCGCGTGTTCTTCAACACGTATCAGTCGCTCGCCCAGCCGCTCTTCCGCGCGCGGCCGAGCCTCGCCGACGGGATCCTCGCCGTCGCGCGTCTCGCATGCTGAGCGTCGTCGCACCGGCCTACAACGAGGCGGCGGTGCTGCCGGCGTTCTTCGAGCGGCTCGTCGAGGTGCTGGACGCGACCGACGAGGATTGGGAGGCGATCGTCGTCGACGACGGCTCACGCGACGGCACGTGGGATGTGCTCGAAGACGCAGCCCGTGACGATCCGCGGATCCGCGGGATCCGGCTTTCCCGCAACTTCGGCCACCAGCTGGCGCTCACGGCGGGCATGGCGGTCGCGAGCGGCGACACGGTGATCACGCTCGACTCGGATCTGCAGCATCCGCCGGAGGCGATCCCGTCCCTGCTCGCCGCCGGGCGGCAGGGCTACGACGTCGTGTACGCGGTCCGGAGCGCACAGGATGCGGCAGGCTTCTGGAAGCGCTTCACGGCGCGCGTGTTCTACAGGGTGCTGAACCGGCTGTCGTCGCTCGAGCTGCCGGAGGGCGCTGCGGACTACCGGCTGATGTCGCGACGCGTCGTCGACGTGATCCTCGAGATGCCGGAGCGGCACCGCTTCCTGCGCGGCCTCGTGCGCTGGGCAGGATACGAGCAGTCGTTCGTCGAGTACCACCGCGGTGCGCGCGAGCTCGGCGAGACGAAGTACACGCTGCGCCGCATGCTGCTCTTCGCGTGGGACGCCGTCGTCAGCTTCTCGTCGTTCCCGCTGCGCGTCGCGAGCGTGGTCGGCGTCTGTGTCTCGCTGCTCGGCTGGGTGTACCTCGTCTATGTGATCGTCGTGAAGGTGTTCACGAGCCGGGCAGTGCAAGGGTGGACCTCGGTCACCGCCGCCGTGCTCGTGCTCGGCGGCGCACAGCTCGTCTTCCTCGGCATCCTCGGCCAGTACGTCGGACGGATGTACGACGACGTGAAGCGGCGCCCCCTGTTCCTCGTCGCCGACGACACGCGAACAGCGGGGTCAGGCCCGAAGGGCCAGACCCCGAAGGGCCTGGGGTCTGACCCCGAAGGGGCCTGACCCCGCTGTTGGAAAGCAAGCGGGCCGGACTTGCCGCGCACGAAGGAGGCCATACTTAGCGCTGCTTCCTCCCGGATCTGACGCGGTTCGCATGCTCCCACTGCGCGGAGCCCGACCCGGCGGCCAGTGTAGCTTTGGGCGCCGTGTACGGCATCGTCTCGTTCGGCGGCGGCTCGCCGCGCGCCGCGCGGCGTGACGGTGACGAGGTCGTCGATCTCTCCGGGTTCGACGCCGCCTGTACGGGCCCGTCGCTCAACGCGTTCATGGCGCTCGGGCCGGAGGCGTGGCGGCAGGCGCGCACCCACGACGGCCCGCGCGCCCCGCTCGACGGGGTGACGGTGCACATGCCCTTCGAGGTCGCGGACTACGTCGACTTCTACTCCTCGCTCGAGCACGCGACGAACCTGGGCCGCCTCTTCCGGCCCGACCAGGAGCCGCTGCCGCCGGCGTGGCGCTCGCTGCCGATCGGCTACCACGGCCGCGCCGGCACCGTCGTCCCGAGCGGAACGCCCGTCCGCAGACCGGCCGGACAGCGCGCGCAGGGCGACTTCGGCCCGACGCGCAAGCTCGACTTCGAGCTCGAGCTCGGCTTCGTCGTCGGCGTGCCGGCCGAGCAGCCGCTCTCGCTGGACGAATTCGAGCAGCACGTCTTCGGCGTCGTGCTGGTGAACGACTGGAGCGCGCGCGACATCCAGGCATTCGAGTACGTCCCGCTGGGGCCGTTCCTCGGCAAGTCGTTCCAGACCTCGATCTCCGCGTGGGTGACGCCGCTCGACGCGCTGCAGCGCACGAAGCCGCCGACGCAACACCCGGAGCCGCTGCCACACCTACGAGGCGGCTTCGCGCTCGACATTCCGCTCGAGGTCGAGCTGAACGGCGAAACGATCTCGCGCGGCAACGCCGAGACGCTCTACTGGACGATGCCGCAGCAGCTCGCGCACGCGACCTCGAACGGCGCGACGATCCGCACCGGCGATCTGATGGCGACCGGAACGATCTCGGGACCGACGCACGGTTCAGAGGGATCGCTGATCGAGCTCTCGCAGAACACGCGCTTTCTCGCCGACGGCGACGAGGTCGTGCTTCGCGGTGAAGGGCTCGCGGAGGTGCGCGGGCGGATAACCGCGTGAGCGCGCGCAATCCGATCGCGTGGGCGCGGCGTAAACGGTGACGTGCGCCCGCTCGCGCCGACCGCACCCGCCGCTCCACTGCTCGCAACTCCGGCCGCCTCCGCTGCTTCCCCACCCGCGGAGGCGCTCCTCCGTGTGACGAGCGTCGGCGCCGTGCCTGCCGGCGCGCGCGGGCGCCTTTCCTTTGGGCGCCGCTTCGCGGCGCCCAGCGCGCTCGCACCGCTTCGCGGGGGCGCGTGAGCCCTTCGGGCTCAGGCGCCTCGGCTCACGCTCTTCTGCTCGCGCGCCTGCGAGGGCCGGTCGTGGTCTGGCCGCGCCCGCACATGTCGGGCGCGGCGACGATTTAGGGGCCTGCCGCCGTCTTCTCCGCCTACGCGGCCGCGTAGCCCTCGCGGCGCAGCAGGGTGCGTGCGAGTGCGGCGTTGTCGGAGCCCGCGACGAGGATGACGAGCACGCCGCCGTACTCCGGCGACACGTGGCGGAGCTCGAAGTCCTCGATGTTGATCCCGGCGGCGCCGAGCGTCTGCGTGATCCGCGCGAGGACGCCGGGCTTGTCGGGGATCCGCACGCGAATCCGGCTCAGCGCACGCGCGTCGGTGCGGTAGGCAAACTCGAGCATCCGGCTGCGCGACCGGGCGGCGTCTGCGATCCAGCGCTCGAAGAACTCGCGGTCGCGCTCGTGCAGCGCGCGCTCGACCGGCTCGAGCGCGTCGCGATGCGCCGTCAGCGCGTCGACGATCAGGTCGGCGTTCTCGAGGAAGATGTCTGCCCACACTGCAGGGTTCGCGCCGGCCACCCGCGTCATCTCGCGCAGCGCCGGCCCCACGTGGTCGAGCGCCTCGTCGCCCGCCTGCGCCACGGTCTGCATGAGCACGTTCGCAACGGCATGGGGGAAGTGGCTCGTCAGTGCGAGCAGCCGGTCGTGGCGCTCGGCGTCGAGCCGAACCGGGCGCGCGCCGACCGAGCGGACGAACCGCTCGACGAGCTCGACGCGCGCGGGCTCGGTCGCCGCCGTCGGCGTCACGAACCACGTCGCGCCGTCGAAGAGGTCCGCCGTCGCGCGCTCCGGACCTCCCGTCGCGCCGCCCGCAAGGGGGTGTCCGGGCACGAGGCGCGGGTCGTCGACCTCGCGTGCGAGCACGCGCTTCGTCGAGGCGACGTCCGTCACCGTCGTCTCGGCAGTGACTGCGGCCAGCACGCCGCGGATCGCCTCGACGAGCGCGCCGGCCGGGACGGCGACGACGACGAGCTCGGCCCCCGCGACGGCGTCCGCGAGCGATTCCGCGGCCTCGAGGCCCGAGGCACTGCGAATCGCCGGATCGAGGTCGAAGCCGGCCACCCGCCGCACCCCCGCCCGCCGCGCCGCGCGTCCGACGGAGGTGCCGATGAGCCCCGTTCCGACGATCGCGAGGCGCTCGATCGGGGGTGCGGCGGGCGCCGCGGCGGGCTGGGAGGGCCGCGTCTCGCGCCGCGCCTCCTGCTTCGTCACGTCCAGCACGGCGGCGAAAAATGCCTGCACACCGGCCTCTGTGAGGGGGCCGCCGTTCGCGTCCACCAGCTCCCTGACGAGCGTCGCCTCCCGCTCGGCGTCGATGATCGGCGTCCCGGCCGCCTGCTTGTGCTCGTTGACACGAAGAACGAGCTCGAGGCGCCGATTCAGTGCCTGCAGCAGCGTCCGGTCGACGGCCTCGATCTCCCCCCGGAGCTCGCTGAGATCGCTCATTCTCCCCGATTTTGCACAGTTTCGCCGCGCGTCCGTCCTGCACTTCCGCTTGAATCCACCGCTGACCCGTACTCCCAGGAGGTTTTCGCATGCCAATGACGCAGACGCAGCTCGCAGACGCCGTCGCCGAGAAGGCCGGGCTCTCGCGCGCCGACGCGAAGAAGGCGCTGTCCGCGCTCGAGGAAGTCGTGCTCGATCAGATCGGCAGCGCCGAGAAGGTGAAGATCGGCGGCGTCGTGCAGCTCGACGTGCGCGTCCGTCCGGCGACCGAAGCGCGGCCGGGCCGCAACCCCGCCACAGGGGAAGAGATCATGATCTCCGCGAAGCCGGCGTCGGTCGCCGTGAAGGCGCGCCCGCTCGCGAAGGCGAAGAACGCGGCACCGCCGCTCTCGCGGGTGCAGGGCCGCTAGAGATCTGCCGGGTCGCGTCCGGTCCGCCGGGCGCGGCCCGCTTACAGTTTCGGTCGTGCGAGCGCTCGCCGTCTTTTGCGCCGCCGCCGTCTGCGCGGGCGCCGCGCACGCCGCTACGACGTCGTCGACGGCTACCGTCACGTGGAGCACGTCGACGCCCGTCCGCGGCAGCGTCTCGTACGGCGTCGGCGGCCTCTACCTCTGGAGCCCGCGCGAGAGCGCCGCGACGACGTCGCACTCCGTCACGCTCACGGACCTCACGCCCGGCACGACGTACACCTATCGCGCGGGAGCAGCCGTCGGCACGCTCACGACGAAGCCGGCGCCGCCGACCGCCAGCTTCGGCACCGACGGCACACGCATCACCGCCGACGGCTCGCTCTTCTTCCCGGTGCTCGCGTACGAGCAGTGTGCCGCGACGATCTCGCGAGCGCTCGCAGTCGGGGTCAACATGTTCGTCCAGGTGCCGTACACCGGCTGCGCGCAGCCCGCCGGTGTGACGCCGCCGTACGTGCTCAGCGACGCGTACGGCTCCCAGCTGGGAAGCGGCTGGTACCTGCCGGACGAGCCCGACGGCTGGGGGATCACCCCTGACCAGATGCCGCACCTGCCGCCGGCAAGCGCGACCGGGCGCCTGCGCTTGCTCAACATCTCGCAGCACTTCTACAGCGGGCAGGCGCCGATCAACGACCACTTCGACCGCAACGACTACAAGCGCTTCGCGGCGCTCGCCGACGTCGTCGGCTTCGACATGTATCCGATCGTGAAGTTCTGCGGCCGCGTCCCGCTCACCGACATGTTCCACGCGCAGCGAGAGCTGATGACGATCTACGCGCCCGGGAAGCCGACGTTCCAGTGGATCGAGACGAGCAAGATGACCGGCGAGTGCCCGACGATCGCGATCACGCCTGCGATCGTGAAGGCGGAGACGTGGCTCGCCGTCGCGGGCGGCGCCTGTGGGATCGGCTACTTCACGAACAGCTGGACCGCCGGCGTCTGGAACCGCTGGGACTTCGATCCCGGCGTCGAGGCCGCGCTCCCGGCGATCGTGGCGGGCGTGCAGCAGTTGGCTCCGGCGCTCTGCGACGGGACGTACGGCGACGTCGTGACGCCGTGGAACGGCACCGTCGTCGCGAGCAGCCGCGAGCTGAACGGCGCGCTCTACGTGATCGCGGTCAACGGGAGCGCTCAGCCGACGACCGTTCCGTTCCGCGTCGACGCGTTACACGGCAGGACGCTCACGGTGCTGGACGAGAGTCGTACGATCAAGCCCGTGAAGAGCATCTACTTCCGCGACTCGTTCGCGCCGTACGGCGTGCACGTCTACGTGGCCGCGCCGTGACGGTCGCGTTCGAGTCTGCGCTCGCCGAAGCCGAGCGACGCTACGTCGAGCGGAATCCCGAGTCGAGGCGGTTGCATCTCGAGCGCTCGCGCGTCTTTCCGGGAGGGAACACGCGCAGCACGCTGCACGTGCCGCCCTTCCCGTTGACGATCGTGCGCGGCGAGGGGGGCCGACTGACAGATGCCGACGGCCACGAATACGTCGACTTCCTCGGCGAGTACACCGCCGGCCTCTATGGGCACTCGCATCCGGTGATCGTGGATGCGATTCGCGGCGCGCTCGAAGGCGGCATCGTGCTCGGCGCGCCGAACCGTTACGAAGCCGAGCTCGCGCGCCTGCTCTGCGAGCGAATCGAGTCGCTCGAGCTCGTTCGCTTCTGCAACTCGGGAACCGAGGCGAACCTGCTGGCGCTGTCGCTCGCGCGCGCCGTGACCGGCCGGCCGGCGGTGCTCGTCTTCGAGGGTGCCTATCACGGGGGCGTGCTCTCGTTCGCCCACGCCGGCGGCACGCCCCTGAACGTTCCGTTCCCGTTCGTCGTCGCCCAGTACAACGATGCGGCGGGCGCGGCGCGGGCGATCGAGGAACATTCCCACGAGCTGGCCGCGGTGATCGTCGAGCCCGTGCAGGGTTCCGGCGGCGTCATTCCCGCCGACGCGGCCTTCCTGCGCACGCTCCGCGACGTGACGGCGGCGCACGGAGCGCTGCTCGTCTTCGACGAGGTGATGACGTCGCGCCTCGCGACCGGCGGCTTCCAGCAGGTCGTGGGCGTGACGCCGGACCTCACGACGCTCGGCAAGTACATCGGCGGCGGCCTTGCGTTCGGCGGCTTCGGCGGACGCGCCGAGCTGATGCGGCGGTTCGACCCGTCGCTGCCCGACGCGCTGGTGCATGCGGGGACCTTCAACAACGCGGTGCTGACCATGGCCGCCGGCGCCGCAGGGCTGGCGCACGTGTACACGCCGAACGAGGTCGCGCGCCTGAACGTGCTCGGCGACCGGCTGCGGGAGCGGCTGAACTCCTTCGCCGAGTCGAGCGACCTCGAGTTCACGGCAACCGGCTACGGCTCGATGGTCGGCCTCCATTTCGCGCGCGGCCCGATCCGGCGCACGGCCGACAGCCCGGCGGCCGCCGAGCAGCGCGCGCTCCTGCACTTCGGCATGCTCGAGCGCGGCTACTCATATGCCCGGCGCGGGTTCGTGGCACTGAGCGTCCCGCTCGGCGAGGACGAGGTCGACGGTTTCGCCGAGGCTCTCGAAACCGTCCTCTCACAGATCTCTTAGAGAGCGACGGCTGAATGTCGTGGTGCCGAGCCGTCGTCTGACGACCGTCGTCGCGGCAGTCTCGGCCGCGCTCGCCTTCGCCGCCGCCGCAGCCGCCGACACGCCCACGGATCCGCTCGTCGGGCAGGAGTGGTGGCGCGCGGACGTCGGCGTCGACACGCTCACCCCGCCCGGGCCGGGCATGCCCATCACCCTCGTCGACACCGGCGTGAAGTTCACGCATCCGGAATTCGCCGGACGGCCGAACCTGATCGCGCTCGACAACCAGGAGCCCGCGCCGCTCGGCGGCGTCCACGGGACCGCGACGGCGTCGGTGATCGGCGCGCCGGTCAACGGTGTCGGTGTCGTCGGGATCTATCCGCAGTCGATCATCCGGTCCTTCGACGCGTCGCTCGGCGACGGCACCGAGCTGCCGCCGGGCGAGATCGCCGCGGGAATCGACGCAGCGGTCGACAACGGCCGGTCGGTGATCAACATCAGCCTCGGCGGGGCGGAGCCGAGCCCGGCGATCGACGCGGCCATCCGGCGTGCGGTCGCGGCCGGCAGCCTCGTCGTCGCCGCCGCCGGCAACTCGGGCGAGTTGGGCGACTGGCCGACCTATCCAGCCGACGACCCGCACGTCTTCACCGTCGGCGCGACCGACGAGAGCGACGAGCCGGCGTCGTTCACGACCTCGTCACCGTACGTCGACATCGCCGCGCCCGGCGTCGACATCCCGGTCGCGTCCGCGCTCGACGACAGCTGGCAGCTCGAGGACGGCACGAGCTTCTCGGCGCCGCTCGTCGCCGGCGCGGCCGCGTGGCTGTGGACCGTCCGGCCGGACCTCGACGCGAGCCAGGTCGCCGAGATCCTGCGCGAGACGGCGCGCGACGTCGGCCCCGCCGGCTACGACGACGCGACCGGCTACGGGATCCTCGACCTGCCGGCTGCGCTAGCGGCGCCGGCGCCGCAGGCCGATTCGGCGGAGCCGAACGACACGCAGGCGACCGCGACGACGGTCACGACGCGTGCGCATCCGTCGGGTACCACTGCCGGGCGTGTCGAGCAGTACGAGGACCCGGCCGACGTGCTCCGTGTCTGGCTGCCCGCGCGCCGGCATGTGGTCGTGCGCGCGGCCTCGACAGGCGTGAGCGTTGCGCTCGACGGCGTCAAGCGGGCCGGCAAGGCGTTCAGCCTCTCGGTCTGGAACCGCTCGAAGACCGGCCGCTCCGCCTACCTCGTCGTCAAGCCCGCCGGCGCCCGCGACGTCGCATACACGCTGACGCTCAGCGTCACGCGCTGACGGGCGTTGCAACAGCGGGGTCAGACCCCTTCGGGGTCAGACCCCAGGGCGTGAGCGGGGGTCTGGCCCTTCGGGCCTGACCCCGCTGTTTGGCTTGCTCTACAACAGCGGTGCCTGGCACCACGACGGGGTCTGGCCCTTCGGGCCTGACCCCGCCGTTCAGGAACGCGCTGCGTACGCTGCTGCGATGACCACGCGCTTCGCCTTCCTCGCCGCAGCGCTCGCCGTCCTCGGCATCGCCGCCGGGCCGGCGAAGCCCGCCGTGACGTTCGCGTGGCACGGCGACGCGATCGTGCTGACGGGGAAGACGTACCGCCTGACCCTGAGCGGCCGGAACGGCCGGATCCTCGACCTCACGGACAGCGTGCATCGCGCGTCCGTTCTGCGCGAGCAGGGTCGCTGCCTCTGGGGAGCGCTGAACGACAACGACGCGTCGTACGCCGGCGGCTGCTCGGCGCGCACGTTCTCCGCACAGTGGCAGCCTGCGACGTCGACGCTGCTCCTCCGCTACGCGAGCGCGCCGGTCGGCGACGTCACCGTCGCGGTGCACGCGCACGCGAGCTTCGTCGACTTCCAGCTCGTGCTCGCGCACAGCCGGCGGCTCGAGACCCGGATCCGGTTTCCCGACGGGCTCGCGGCCGACGTCGCGCGCGCACGCGCCGGTTACGCGCCGAACGTCCTTCCCGGCGTCCGGCTCGGGCCGGGCTTCTTCGACGGCGTTCGCAACGACGTGCAGATCTATCCATCGCGCTGGGCGTTTGCCGACTACCTCGCGCTCGACGAAGGCCGGGGCAATGTCGCGCTCTACACCGTCCAGGGCGCGCAGCCGTGGCCCGCGCAGCTCGGCTTCCTCCGGCTCGCCACCGGCTCCTGGTGCGCGGGCACGACCTTCTGCCTGTTCCACGAGTTCGAGACGTGGGTGAAGCCCGGCGAGACGTGGCGGAGCCCGGTCGTGCGGCTCCGGCTCGGACTCTCCGCGCAGCAGTCGACCCTCGACTACCGCGCCGACAACGGGATCGCCGCCTACCCCTCGCTCGCGGCGAAGCTGGGCGCGAGACTGCCGCAGCTCGCATCCGCACCGCTCTTGAAAGCCGACGCCGCTCACCTGCAGAAGCCGTTCGCGCAGTGGGCGGACGATCTGCAGCGGCTGCCCTCGCCCGTCTTGCTCCACCCGGTTGCGTTCACGCTCGGCGGTCACGACGCGAGCGATCCGGACTTCCTACCGCCCGACCCGCGCTTCGGCACCAGCGCCGACTTCGCCGAGATGGCACGGAGCGTGCACGCGCTCGGCGACCTCGTCATGCCCTACCTCAATCTCAGCTGGTGGGACCCGAGCTCGCCGACGATGCTCGACCTGCCGCCGCCGCTCCAGACGAAGGACGTCGCGGTGCTCGACGAGCACGGCGCTCCCGTCTCGATCGCCTACGGGTCGCACACGGGCGTGATCGTGTCGCCGTATGCGCCGTTCGTCCGCGAGCGAGCAGCGCAGGAGCTCGCGCGCTGGCAAAACGACGTCCCGGCTGATTGCGTCTTTCTCGACCAGATCGGCGCGCGGCCGTGGCTGCGGGACTTCAACTCTGCGTCGCCGAACCCGGACTCCTACGACGACGGCTGGCTTTCGTTCCTCGCGCAGTACCGCAACCGCTGCGTCATGGTCGAGGACGGATGGGACCGGCTCGCACGCGACGTGGTCGGCTTCCATGGCAGCCTGCTCATGATGTCGCGCGAGCTCGACCTCGCGAACACGTTCTACGGCGCGGGCAACTGGCAGCCGTACCCGCTCGCGGATTGGCTCTTCCACGACAAGGTGCTGATGTACGAGCACGACCTCTATCCGGGGACGATGACGGCCGACCCCGAGGTGCTCCTCTGGAACGCGGCGTTCGGGTTCGTCGAGTCCTACGAGTGGGCCGGCGACGCGAGCGTCGGCGATCCCCTGCTCGAGCTCGTCTCGCGCCTGCAACGGGCACTTGGCCCGCACTATGCCGGGGTGGCGCTCTCGACCTACCGCACCGTCGCCCCTCAGGTGACCGAGAGCGTGTTCGGCGACCTCGACGTGCTCGCGAACTGGAACGCGCAGGCCGACTACACGGCAGGCGGCTTCGGGCTCGCGCCGCAGGGCTTCTTCGCCCGTACGCGGGACGGCGCGGTCGAGGCGGGCGCCTTCGCCGGCAGCTTCGACGGTGTCGCGCTCACGCCCGGCACTCACTACCTGATCGTCGAGCGGAGTGGCTCGGTTGTGACGGTGCGCCAGCCGCTGGGCTCCGACACCGACGTCGCCGTCACGGCATCCGCCGGGGCCGTGGCGACGGCGCTGGCGGCCGATGGCACGCCGCTCGGAACCGTGCCCGGCGCCACCGTCAACGGGCGCTTCATCTTTCGCTACACCGGCTTAATGGGCGGCAAGACGGTCGGCTCGTATCGCGTCGCCGCCGCGCGCTACAACTAGGCCATGTTCGCGACGCTTGCAGCGCTCGCGGTGGCACTCACGGGCGCGGCGACGCCCCTGAAGGTGACGCTGACGGGCCTCACACACACGCCGACGGTGAAGGCGCGCCACTACTACACCGTCCGGGCGACCGAAGCAGGGAAGCCGGTCTCCGCCCGGCTCACCGAGATCTTCGTGGATCCCCTCGGCGGGAAGCATCCCGTCACGTACGGGACGACTTCGAAGCCGATCAAGAACTGGCCGTTCAAGGGCTCGTTCCGTGACTTCCTCACCTTCCCGGCCAGCGGACGCGGCGTCACGCTGACGTTCCGGCTGACCATCGTCGCCGGCAAGGCAAAGAAGACGATCAACTACAAGGTCACGCCGAGCGCGTGAGCGTAGGCTCGACGGAGCTCGCCAGGCATGGAGGTGCCGGCTTTGCCGGCGCCGGAGCGGGTAGGCCCACCGAAGGTGGGTCGATGAGCAGCGGCGCCGCGATCGTCGTCGACGGCGTCCAGAAATCGTTCGAAGACGGTCGCGTCCGCGCGTTGCGCGGCGTCTCCTTCCGCGTCGATCCGGGCGAGCTGGTCGCGCTCGTCGGTGCGTCCGGCTCGGGCAAGAGCACGATTCTGAACCTCCTCGGCGCGCTCGACACGCCGGACGACGGATCGGTTCGCGTCGACGGCCGCTCGCTCGCGGAGCTGCGGTCGGCTTCGGCATATCGCGCCGACGTGGTCGGATTCGTCTTCCAGTCGCACAACCTGCTGCCGACGCTGACCGCGGCGGAGAACGTCCAGATTGCGATGTTCGGCCACCGGCCCCGCGCCGAACGGGAGGCCCGCGCGCGCGAGCTGCTTGCGGAGGTCGGCCTCGCGCAACGCGCCGATGCGCTCCCGGGCGTGCTCTCCGGCGGCGAACGTCAGCGCGTCGCGCTCGCGCGGGCACTTGCGAACGAGCCCCGGCTGCTGCTCGCCGACGAGCCGACCGGCGCCCTCGACTCGGAGACGGGCGCGCAGGTGCTCGAGCTGGTGGACGAGGTCCGGCGGACGCACGGGACGACGATCGTGCTCGTCACGAACGACGACGACGTGGCGGCGCATGCCGACCGCGTGCTGCGTCTACGCGACGGTGTCATTCATGCCGAAGCGCCGCGACAGGTGCCAGCCTGACCGCGCGCCACGTGGGATAGAGCGCGCCGACGAGGCCGACGCCGAGCGCGAAGGCGAGGCCCCACGCGAAGGTCGACACCGTATAGGTCGGGCTGATCAAGCCGGAGAGCTCAGTCCTGCCGACGAACACCTCCGCGGCGACGACGCCGAGCGCGCAGCCGAGCGCGAGCGCGAGCAGGCAGATCGCGACCGCCTCGGAGACGATCATCGAGCCGACCCGCCAGCCGGGCCAGCCGACCGCCCGCAGGATCCCGATCTCACGTGTGCGCTCGAACACGGACATGGCCATCGTGTTCGTCACGGCGATGCCGCCGACGATCAGCGCGAGCACGGAGACGATCCAGCCGGTGGAGAGGATCAGCCGGCTCGACGTGTCGACCTTGATCGCCTGCCCCGGCTCGGTGACGGCGGTGACGCCGGGGAAGCGGTTCTCCAGCCGTTTCGCGACGGCCTTCACGCTCTGGCCGAGCTGGACCGTCACGCCGATCGTCGTGACCTCGCCCGGCCGTTGCGCGAGTGCCTCGAGCGTGCGCAGCGGCAGCAGGATCCCGAGGTCCTCGAAATGGTCTCCCGAGGCGAAGATGCCGCCGACCGTGAACGTCTTTCCGCCGAGCCTGATCCGGTCGCCCACGTGCTCGAGCGAATGGTCGCCCGCCATCACCGGCGAGCGGTGCCCGGCGACGACGACGAGACGGCGGTACGCGAACTCGTGCGAATCGAGGCCGAAGTAGAGCGCGTTGTTGTCGACGAGCAGCTTCACGCTCGCGACCGACGCCACGCCCGGCTCGTGCGCGACCTTCGTCGCGAGCGACTGCGGCAGGAGCGACCGCGTGAAGTCGGAGACGCCGGACTGGAAGAGGCCGAAGTCGGAGCGGCCGATGTGCGTCAGGTCGCCCGCGGTGCGCTGCACGCCGTTCGTGATCGCGAGCAACGCGACGATCAGCCCGACGCCGAGGCCGACGCCGACGGCCGTGAACGCCGTCCGCGCGCTGCGGCGGCGGAGATTGCGCCCGACGAGCGATGCCCAGGTCACGGGGATGCATTGTGCGGGTCGGAGGCCGAACAGCGGGGTCAGGCCCGAAGGGCCAGACCCCTGGCGAACAGCGGGGTCAGGCCCGAAGGGCCGGACCCCTGGCGAACAGCGGGGTCAGGCCCGGAGGGCCGGACCCCTCAGGCGCGGAGGGCGAGACCGGCCCGGCGTGCGCGGGCGATGCGCAGCGCGCCGGTCGCGCCGAGCGCGAAGACGAGTCCGCCGGCCGCGATCAGCACGTCGCCGGCGGAGAAAACGTTCCCCCACGGGACCCAGCCCGGCAGGGCCCAGCGGTCGACGAGCCACGCCAGGTTCGGCGAGGGCAGCACTGCGCTGTTCCGGCTGCGCACGAAGTGGAGGCCGGCTGCGCGAAGCGCGCTCGGCAGCGCGGGCATGTGGCCGCCGTTCGTCGTGATCGCGAGCACGTTCAGCAGCATCCCGACGGCGACGAGCGGCACTCCGGGCACGCGGAAGTTGGCCGCACACGCGACGACGAACAATGCGTACGAGCAGAGCCAGAGGACGACGCCGGCCCGATCGGACGTTCGCCAGGGAAGCGCCTTGAACGGAAAGGCGGCGAGCTGAAGCGCGATCGCCGCGTAGAAGAGGCCGACGAAGCGCAACTGCAGCCGTCCGAGCGCGCTCCACCGGCCGCCGAGCGCGGGCGAGACGAGAAGTCCGAATGCGAGCGGCAGCGCGAGCGCCATCAGGCGAGCGCCGCCACGGTCGATCCGGCGCCCGCGAGGTGGCGCGCGAGCGCGGCGACGACGTCGGGGTCGAACTGCGTCCCCGCGTTCGCGTTGAGCTCTGCGAGTGCCGCGTCGGGGGACTGTGCGCGACGATACGGTCGGTCCGCGGTGATCGCCTCGAACGCGTCCGCGACCAGGATGATCCGCGCCCCGAGCGGGATCTGCTCGCCGGCGAGTCCGCTCGGGTAGCCGGAACCGTCGAAGTGCTCGTGGTGGTGCAGGACCCACTCGTCCACCGGCTCGACGCCGAGCCCGTCGAGCAGCGCATGCCCGAACTCCGGGTGGCGCCGGACGATCGCGAACTCCTCCGCCGTCAGCCTGCGCGGCGCCCGCAGCACCGCGTCGGGGAGGCCGATCTTGCCGAGATCGTGCAGCAGCCCCCCGAGCCGCAGCCGCTCGACCGTCTCGGGATCGAGCCCGAGCTCGATCCCGATCGCCTCCGAGAGCGTCGAGACGATCTCCGAGTGGCTCGCGGTCGACGGGTCGCGCGCGTCGACGAACCGGACGAGGTTCTTCGCGGCGCGCAGGCGTGCCTCCCGCTCGGTCGCGCGCTCGAGCTCCTCGGCCGAATAGACCCGGACGACGGTGGGGCTGTACAGGCACGAGCGGTTCTTGCCGTGGCGCTTCGACCAGTAGAGCGCGCCGTCCGCCGTGCGCTGCAGCTCCTCGGCGCTCGACGCATGGGCAGGGAACGACGCGATGCCGACGCTGATCGTGACCGGCCCGCTCGGCGTCTGCGCCCGCGCGAGCCGATGCTGCAGGTCCTCGACCGAGCGGTAGGCGGCCATCTCGTCGCGTGCGAAGAGGATTGCGAACTCGTCGCCGCCGAAGCGGAATGCCTCCGCGTGGTCGACGGTGCGCAACAGTTCGGCGAGCTGCACGAGCAGGTCGTCGCCGATCGGATGGCCGTAGGTGTCGTTCACGTGCTTGAAATCGTCGACGTCGACGAGCGCGAGCGAGAACGCGTCGCCGGTGCGCTCCGATGCCTCGATCATCTCGCGCAGGGTTGCCTGGTAGGCGCGATGGTTTCCGAGGCTCGTCAGGTTGTCGGTCCGGGCATCGCGCGTCGCGATCCGCGAGTGGAGCGCGCTCCGCTGGTAGAGGACGAGCGTGAAGAGCGGGCCGGCGAGCAGCGAAAGCAGCCACGGGCGCATCACCCAGAGGTTCGCGGTCAACGCCGCGAGCACCGACATGATCAGCCACGCCGCGCCACCCTGTCGCATGCCCGCGAGCAGCACCCTCCGGTACGGCATCGCCGCGGAGATCGAGATGGCGCCCGAGACGAGCATCACGTTTGCGAGGAGCTGCACGACTGCGCCGACCAGCACGTATGCGGTGATACGTCCTGCGTCGCTGTGCACATGGCCGAGCACGGTGACCGGGAGTGCCGCGACCCACGCCGAGATCGCGTACATCGAGGTGTTGAAGATCACTCGGTCGAGCGGCCGTTTGGTGACGAGCAGCGTGACGCCGACGCTGAATGCCGCGAGGACGACGGCGTACGGCCAGCCGAAGAGGATCGCGGTCGAAACGATGAAGACGTTCGCGGTCGATACCTCGGACTTGCCCGCGCCGTCCATCGGGACAGGCTGCAGGTCGGCGAGCAGTGCGAGCGCGAAGAACGGGACGAGCCTCCCCGCCCCGATCCACCCGGGCGGAGCGAGCGCGATGGCCGCGACCGCGGCGACGACCATCGGTAGGCCGACGGCGGCGACCGCTGCGACGTAGGCGAAGAGGCGCTTGGGGAGCCCGCAGATTGTGGAGGGTTCGGTCATCGGTGAGAGGGCGGGGGACACGGCAGAAACGGAGCGGGGCCGCTGCGCAGCCGGCCCCGCTCCGGGTACTGGATCTAGTTCCAGCGCCAGTCGGCGCCGGAGCCGATCACGAGCGCAGCGAAGGCCGCAAGCGCAACCGCCGCGCGGAAGAACCGAGCGTTCCAGCGAATCAACAGGATCACCTCCTCGGGAGATGGCCGCACATATCCACGAACAGATTTCGGTCGAATTCCGCCCGGGAGACGTCCCCCTTCCGAGGGTCGTGATGAATTCGGGCCCCCCGCGCAGTCGAAGCGGTATGGCGCTACTCAGACGACTCGAGCGTTCCGAGCCCGTGCTCGAGCAGCTGGTAGGCGCGGTCGAGGTCGGCTCGGAGGCGCCTTGCGGCCGCCGGCCCGTGCCGCCCGGCGAGCGCCTGTGCGCGCGCGTTCCGGAAGAGCTCCCACTGCACGCCGACGAGCATGTTCGCCGCGATCTTCGCGTCGATCTCGCGGGTTCCGAGCTCGTCGCGGATCGCCGCAGCGACCGTCTCCGTCAGCCGCGCCATCACCTCGAGCTCCTTCGCCTGGAGCGCGGGGGAGCCCTCGATGACGCGCGCGAACGTCGCGAACCCGGGCGTCGTCAGCCGGCGGCACTCCGCCGCCTGCATCCGGTGAAGCGCGGCGACGATCGACTCGCCCGGCTCTCGCGTGCCGATCGCGGCGGCGAGCGCGACCTGCCTCGCGGGCACCTCGTCGAAGAAGAGGTCCTCCTTGCTCGGGAAGTAGTTGAAGACGGTCTTCTCCGAGACGCGAGCCGCCGCTGCGACCTCGGCGACCGTGACGTGGTCGAAGCCTCGCTCGACGAAGAGCCGCATCGCGGTCTCGGCGATCTCCTGCCGGGTTTCCTGCTTCTTGACCTCGCGCAGGCCCATTCACTGAAATGTTACAGCGCCGGCAAGCGTTTAGCTGCTATAGATTTACGCCAACTGAACTAGGAGGAGGAGCAGGTGCTCGCACGTCTCGCCCACATCATCGCCCGGAGGCGCCGCGCCGTGATCGGCGCCTGGATCGTGCTGACGCTGTTCGGCGGCTTCGCCGCCGGGCAGGTCTCGAAGCGCTGGTACCAGAGCTTCTCGATCCCGGGCAAGTCGGCCTACGAGGCGAGCCAGCGCACGCTGAAGGCGTTCGGCGTCGGCGTGCGTCCGCCGAATGTCGTCGTCCTGCACAGCGCAGGCGACGTGACGAGGAGCAAGGCGATCGAGGCGGCGATGGCCCGGGCCGCGGCCGCGAACCCGGGTGCGCTGACGGCGTCCTACTTCTCCACCGGCAGCCTCGCGTTCGTCTCCAGGGACCGGCACACGGCCATCGAGGAAATCCTTCCCCCAGGCCCGGCGAAGTTCAGCACCACGAGCGGCGCCGCCGGGACGCGCGCCGCCGCGCTGCGCGGACTGCCGGCCGGCATCAGCGTGCACGTGACGGGCCACGACCCGCTCGAGGAGGCGAGCTCGCACGGCTCCGGCGGCAGCTCGAGCGTGCTCCTCGAGGCGGTCGTCGGCGGCCTCGGCGCCCTGATCATCCTCCTGTTCGTCTTCGGGACGCTGCCGGCGATCCTGATGCCGATCGTCGTCGCCGCCGCCGCGATCCTGAACACGTTCACGCTCGTGTGGGCGCTGACCTACATCACGAGCGTCTCGATCATCGTGCAGTTCCTGATCGCGCTCGTCGGGCTCGGCGTCGCGATCGACTACGCGCTGCTGATGATCTTCCGCTTCCGCGACGAGCTGCGCGAGGGCAAGGACGTCGAGACCGCGCTCGTCGAGACGATGACGCATGCCGGCCGATCGGTGATCGTCTCGGGCTCGACGGTCGCCGTGGGGCTGCTCTCGATGATCGTGCTGCCGCTGCCGTTCATCCGTTCGATGGGCATCGGCGGGATGCTGATCCCCGCGGTGTCCGTGCTCGCGGCGATCACGCTGCTGCCTGCGCTCCTCGCGACGCTCGGCGAGCGCATCAACAGCGTGCGCGTCCTGCCGAAGCGACTGGTCGACCGCGGCCATCCCGAGGACGGGCCGTGGGGGCGTTGGGCGGGCTTCGTCACGCGCCGCCCGGTGCCGGTTGCGATCGTCGGGCTCGTCGTCGTCGGCGTGCTCGCCGGGATCGGCACGCAGTTGAACCCGAACGAGTCGCAGCTGAAGAACTTCCCCGGAACGGGAGACGCGATCGCCGGGCGCAGCGCGCTCGCTGCGGCAGGCATCAGCCCGGGCGTGATGAAGCCGTTCAACGTGCTCGTCGAGAACGGCGCGAACCCGTCGCCGATCGCCGCGAAGCTGAACCGCGTGCAGGGCATCGCAGGCGCGGTCGCACCGAACGGCTGGCGGCGCGGCTCCGATTCGCTCGTGCTCGCGTTCCCCGCGATCGACGGCGCCGCGCCCGGGATCCAGGGCGTGATCGACCGCGTGAACGGCGAGCTGCGCGGGACGGGCGGCACGCTCGGCGGCACCGCAGCGACCGACCGCGACTTCGTGCACGCGCTCTTCGGGAACTTCCCCTACGTGCTCGCCTTCGTGGTGATCCTGACGCTGATCCTGCTCGCGCGGGCGTTCCGCTCGATCGTGCTGCCGATCAAGGCGGCGATCCTCAACCTCGCGTCGATGGCGGCGGCGTTCGGCATCGTCGTCTTCATCTTCCAGGAGGGTCACGGCTCGTCGCTCTGGAACATCACGGCGACGCAGGCGATCACCGCGTGGATTCCGCTGATGATCTTCGCGTTCCTGTTCGGCCTCTCGATGGACTACGAGGTGTTCATGCTCACGCGGATGCGGGAGGCCTACGACGAGACCGGTTCGACCGAGCGCGCGATCAGGCTCGGTCTCGCACGCACGGGCAAGCTCGTCACGAGCGGGGCGCTGATCCTGATGTTCGCGTTCCTCGTCCTCTCGTCGAGCCCGGGCTTCGAGATCAAGGAGTTCGCGATCGGCCTCGCGGCCGGGATCATCTTCGACGCGACCGTCATCCGTGCGCTGCTCGTGCCTGCGCTGATGCGCCTGCTCGGCGAGGCGAACTGGTGGATGCCGCGCTGGACGCAGGCGGCGCTCTTCATCCGTCGGCGCGAGCAGCTGCCGGAGGCTGCCGCCGACACGGCGTGAGTGACGTCATGCGTCGGCCTGTTCCGGCACCTCGCGGATCGTCCGGATCGGTGAGGGCAGCAGGAAGATCAGCCCGGCGAGCGACCCGACGGTCGCGATCCAGAGGGTCGGACGGACGCCGAGCGTCGCCCCGAGGACGCCGCCGAGCGCCGTTCCGACCGGGCGCACGCCGTAGTTCACCACCGTGAAGGCGCCCGAGACGCGTGCGCGCAGCGACGTCGGGATTACCGCGGCGCTGATCGTGCCCGCAAGGATGTCGAGCAGCATCAGGCCCATGCCGGAGAGCAGCTCGGCCGTGAAGAGGAAGACGAGCACGAGCCAGTAGGGTCCGCGCGCCGACGGTACGAGCACGAGCGGCGCCGGAAAGCCGAAGCAGCCGAGGATGAAGGCGGGCCCCAGTCCGATCCTGCGTGCGATCCGGCCGGTGAAGTACGAGGCGACGAGCGTGCCGACCGCGGCGGAGCCGAGCACGATCCCGAGGGTCGCGGGCCGCACGTGCAGCGAGCGCGTCGCGTAGAGAATGAACAACGCGAAGTACGTGAAGTTGAAGAGGTTGATCGTGGCGACGCCGAGCAGCGCGGCGCGGATGATCGGATTCCCGCGGATCCAGCGGATGCCGGCGCCGATGCCGCCGCTCTCACGCGGCGCGCCGGGCGGCTCCTCGGAGTCGATCCGGCCGAGGAAGTACGCCGACCAGAGAAAGGAGGCCGCGTCCGCGGCGAGTGCGAACGGCCCGCGCAGCAGCTGCACGAGCGTGCCGCCGAGGCTCGTGCCGAGGAGAAACGAGGCGCCGCGGCTCCCGTGCAGGAGCGAGTTCGCGTCCACGTAGTCCTCGCGCGCGACGATCGTCTGGAAGAAGCTCCCATAGGCGACGTCGAAGGCGACGCTCAGGCTGCCGAGGACGAACGCGACGACGTAGAGCTGCGGCCACGTCAGGTCGCCGACGGCGTACGCGATCGGGATCGTTGCCGTGAGGAGGGCGCGGCCGACGTCCGCGACGAGCATCGTCCGCCGGCGCCGCCCGCTCCGGTCGATCCAGACGCCGGCGTGCAGGGAGAAGAGCAGGTTCGGTACGAGGTACGCGGTCGTGAGCGCGCCCATCTCCCCGGCCGTCGCGTGCAGCGCGAGCACGGCGGTGAGCGGCAGCGCGATCGTCGTGATCTGGTCGCCGAGCAGCGAGATCGACTGTCCGACGAAGTAGTGCCGGAAGTTCGCGTTGTCACGGAGGAGACGCGGAAGCCGGGGGAACGCTCGGAGCGACGCGCTCAGAGTTGCACCGGCGGCGAGACGACGGTCGAGACCGTCTCACCGCGGCGCGCGTGCTCGGCGTTCAGGGCGCGCTCGATCATGCCGACGACGTCGCGGAGCAGCGACCGCTCGAGCGGGCCGCCGTTCGCGTCCTCGAACGCGTCGAGCAGCATGCGCGAGCGAAACGCTGCGTTGCCGCGCTTGACGCACCAGCCCCAGGAGCAACGGAAGACGTGGAAGTCCGTGTCGCCCACGGAGACGGACTCGTGATGAAACGGCTCGCAGTCGCCGATCGACGACACCGCCGAATGCTGCCAGATCGGAGAACCGGCGACCTCTTCTCACGGGCGGTTTGTGAGCGCGGACGGGTGGGTTTGGTTGACGAGGATCCCCGGTGCACCTACGTTGCGCGCGCCGTTAGCTGCCACTCCAACGTACGGGGGATCTCATGACGACGCCCGAGACGAAGCCCGAGACCGCAGGCTACGAGCCGCCGAAGCTCGTGATCCTCGGTCCCGCAGAAGCGCTTACGAAGAATCCGAAGTTCGGAAGCGGCTCCGACTCACAGAGCGCCTTCCACCTGTCGGTCTGAGCCGACCGGAAAGGGCTCGCAGCCCTCGACGTCTTCGCGGACGATCGCGAAATACTTACGCCGCGCTTACGAAGCGTCGGTACTAGTGGCGTCGTGCTTCGCAAGCTCGTTCTCTCCCTCGCCGCCGCGAGCCTCCTCGCGGCGGGCGCCGCCGACGCCGCCACAAAGCCCGCGAAGAAGGCGAAGCCTTCTCCGACGTCGGGCGTCGTGTTGATCAATACGAACCTCGGGCTGGCGGGCGGCAGCGCGGCGGGCACCGGCATCGTGCTCACGAAGACGGGAGAAGTACTGACGAACAACCACGTGATCGCGGGCGCGACGTCGATCACGGTGACCGTCCCGGCGAGCGGCAAGTCCTACACGGCGAACGTCGTCGGCTACGACATCTCCGACGACGTGGCGCTGATTCAGCTGAAAGGCGCGGCGAACCTCGCGACCGCGACGTTCGGCAGCTCGGCGAAGCTGAAGCTCGGCCAGACGACTCGCGCCGTCGGCAATGCCGAGGGAGGCGGGAAGCTCGTCCAGACGGTCGGCAAGGTGACCGGCCTCAACCAGACGATCCAGGTGCAGGACGACTACGGCGACCTCCGGCAACTGTCGACCCTCGTGCGGACGAGCGCTCGGCTTGTGCCGGGCGACTCCGGCGGCCCGTTGCTCGACGCCGCGACGAACAAGGTGGTCGGCATGGACGCGGCCGGTTCGGCGAACTTCCAGTTCAACACGAGCTCGACGGGCTATGCGATCGCGATCGACAAGGTGCTCACGCTCGGCAGGCAGATCGCCGCGCAGAAGGCCTCGACGCTCGTGCACATCGGCGCGACCGCGTTCATCGGCGTCAGCCCGCAGGACACGCCGGGCGGCGTCGTGATCCAGAGCATCGTCCCGGATTCGCCGGCGGCCCAAACAGGGTTGCAGCCGGGTGACGTCTTGACGAGCATCGACGGCACCGCGGTTCAGACGACGGACGACCTGCGGACGCTCCTCTTCCAGCACCACCCCGACGACTCGCTGACGCTCGGGTACACCGACTCGAGCGGAAACGCGCAGACCGCAACGATCACCCTGGCAAGCGGCCCGCCGCAGTAGACGCGTCTACCGCACTTCGGGCCGTTCCGAGGGCGGCTCGTCGTGGGCCGTGAGGTCGACCCACACGAACAGGAAGATCACGGCGCTGACGACCGCCAGCACGCAACAGGCCCCGATCTGGCGCAGGGTCCAGTGCTCGCTGGGCAGATGAATCAACGCGATGACAGTAGCCACGTGTCCGATTCATCGCACGGGCCTTGCCTTCGCAGCAACTGGTCGGCCGGGTAGGGGCGCTCGTCGCACGATGTAGCACGCGTGCTACGCTGGCCGGAATGGCTCGAGAGATCACGCAGCGCGAGCTTCGAAACGAGAGCGGCGAGATCATGCGTGCGCTCGACCGCGGCGAGGCGTTCGTCGTCACGCGCAACGGCGTTCCCATCGGCGAGTTGACGCCGCTTCGCCGGCGTCAGTTCGTCGGCGCGCAGGCGGCGGTTGCTCGGTTTGCCGGGGCGCCGCCGATCGACGGCAAGCAGTTCCGCGACGACGTGGACGCCGCCCTCGACCAGCGACCGCATCCTCGTGGCTGAGCGGCGCCGCCTGCGCGGCCTCGTCGACACCTCGGTCGTCATCGACCTCGGAGACGTCGACCCCGACGATCTCCCCGCCGAGATCGCGATCTCGGCCGTGACGCTGGCGGAGCTCGCGGCCGGACCTCACGCGACCGGCGACGCCGGGGAGCGCGCACGTCGCCAGGACAGGCTCCAACGAACCGAGGCGACGTTCGAGTCTCTGCCCGTGGATGGAGGCGTTGCCCGCGCGTACGGCCGCGTCTATGCAGCGGTCGCAGCCGCCGGACGAAAAGCGCGCGGTCGCCGCGCGTTCGATCTTCTCATCGCTGCCACGGCCCTCGCGGCCGAGTTGCCGCTCTACACACGTAACCCGAGCGACTTTCGGGAACTCGAGGAGCTCATCGAGGTCGTCCCGGTTCCGACCCGCTAGCCGTTTCCATCTCGAGTCGAGAGGCCCCTTTTTCGGGGCCTCTCGACGGTGTGCTCTAGTTGCTTCCGCCTCGGCAGGCCGTGCCCGGCGTGCCCGGCGGCAGGCCGTAGTACTTGAACGAATCTGCCGCAGTTTGCACGCGCGAAGCGGTCTGTCCGTTCACGTAGTCGTTGAGCCCCGAGAACGCGCAGATCGAATTCGCGTGTGCGGGTGCCGCCGTGTCGTTCGTCGTGGGAGTTCCACCCGTCGGAGGACCCTTCACTTCACCGGCAAGGGCCCCGCCGGCGCTCAGACACGCAAAGACCGTCACGCAGATTGCAACCGCAAGCCTCCTGCGCACGCCTACCTCCTCTCTCCGTCGCCGCCTGATCGACAGCGAAGACACTAGTCCGCCGCTGCGCGCCGGACAAGACGCACGAGCGGGAGAAGGCACGCAGCCGCAGCCGTTCCCGGGGCGATCTCGGCGCGGGCCGTCCGCGACTGTGTCGATCACACGTCCCGCGTTCGCGCGACCGTGCTCATCCGGGGCGGCTTCCGACCGGAGAGGTGGCTTCCCATCGCCAGGGCGAGGAGCCGCGCCCGATCGTCCTCGATTGCCTCGACCAGGGTCGTGATCGCCCGATCGCGCTCCGGGAGCGCGCGCAGCGCGGCGACGACGTTTTCCATCGTCTCGAGCGCGGCTTCCTCGTCCCTTCCGAGCATCGGTCTCGTCGATCACCTGCCCCGATCCTCAGGGATTCCAAACAACGGACCGAGATGGGCCGTCCGGCCCATAGCAGCGGCCCTGTCGGCGTCGTAGCGTCGGCGGAACGTATGGTCGCGGAGGAGCCGGACGCGGCGGGCGATGCACAAGCGCACCGGCAGCGTGCGGCGTCGGATCAGGCCGAGTCGCTCCTCCGCGATCGCCGCGCGCGTGTCCGCGTCTGCGCGTGGTGCGGAGCCGTCTCGTTCGATGGCGAGTGGTATCCAGCCGAGAGGCTGATGACGTATGCGTGGCGACTCGACCCGCGCGCCTCGCACACGATCTGCCCCACGTGCTTCGCCGAGGCCGCGCCCGGCGTGCCGTACCCGACCCTGTAGTGCGGCGTGCGCGCCGGCTGTACGGAGTCCGTCCTCATCGCGATGATGTGGCTTCCTGCCCCGCTCGCGAAAAACGGCGCGTCGGTTTCCCGGTCTCCGGCAGCGGCTAGGAGCGATCCGGACGTGCACGACGCGCCGACACCAGCCGTGACGCCCGAGCCGCCGGCGTTCACCGAGGTGGCGCTACGCGTGAACGGCGTCGAGCACACGCTGACGATCGACACACGCACCTCGCTGCTCGACCTGCTGCGCGAGCGGCTCGGAGCGACCGGTGCGAAGAAGGGATGCGACCACGGACAGTGCGGCGCCTGCACGGTGCTGATCGACGGGCGCCGTGCGAACTCGTGCCTCGCGCTCGTGGTCGCGTACGCGCACTCGGACGTCGTCACGGTCGAGGGACTCGCGGCCGGCGGCGAGCCGCACGCGCTTCAGCGCGCCTTCGTCGAGCACGATGCCTTTCAGTGCGGCTACTGCACGCCGGGCCAGCTCTGCTCGGCCGCCGGGATGCTCGACGAGCTTCGAGCCGGCCGGCCGAGCGCGGTCACGGACGGGGAGGTCGCGCTGAGCGCCGAGGAGGTCCGCGAGCGCATGAGCGGCAATATCTGCCGCTGCGGCGCCTACCCGAACCTCGTGCGGGCGATCCTCGAGGCCGGCGCGTGAGGCCGTTTCGCTACGAGCGCGCGGCCGACGCGGCCGGTGCGGTCGAGCTGGCGGCGGCGCCGGAAGCGATGTTCCTCGGGGGCGGCACGAACCTCGTCGATCTGATGCGGCTCGGCGTCGAGCGGCCGGCGCTGCTCGTCGACGTCACGAAGCTCGACGACGGCCGCATCGACGAGACCCCCGACGGCGGCCTCCGCATCGGCGCCGGCGTCCGCAACAGCGACCTCGCGGGGGACACGCGGGTGCGCGAGCGCTACCCGGTGCTCTCCGCCGCCGTGCTGCACGGCGCCTCCGGCCAGCTCAGGAACGTCGCGACGACGGGAGGCAACCTGCTGCAGCGGACCCGCTGCGCCTACTTCCAGGACGTGACGAAGCCGTGCAACAAGCGCGACCCGGGCTCGGGCTGTCCGGCACGCGAGGGGGAGCATCACAACCTCGCGATCATCGGCTGGTCGGACGCATGCGTCGCGACGCATCCGTCGGACATGGCAGTCGCGCTTGCCGCCCTCGACGCGAGCGTCGAGACGTCGACGCGGTCGCTGCCGCTGCTCGACCTGCACCGGCTGCCCGGCGAAGAGCCAGAGCGTGACACGGTGCTCGACCACGGAGAGCTGATCAGGGCGGTTCACCTGCCGCCGCTGCCGGTCGCCCGCCGCTCGCGGTACGTCAAGGTCCGCGAGCGAGCGTCGTTCTCGTTCGCGGTCGTCTCGGTCGCCGCCGCGCTCCACGTCGAGGACGGAACGGTCGCCGACATCCGGCTCGCGCTTGGCGGCGTCGCGCACAAGCCGTGGCGGGCGGAGCGGGCGGAAGAGGCGTTGCGCGGTGCAGCGGCGAGCGCCGAGAGCTTTGCCCGCGCCGCAGACGCGGAGCTCGCACAGGCACGCCCGCTCCGCGAAAACGCGTACAAGGTGCCGGTTGCGCGGAATCTGATCATCCGCACGCTCTCGGAGCTCGCGTGAGCGTCGCGTCGCGCTCGATCGGCGCCGCGCTCGACCGGATCGAAGGCCGCGAGAAGGTCAGCGGCGAAGCGCTCTACGCGTACGAGCACGTGCGCGAAGGTGCGGCTTATGCGACGCCTGTCCAGTCGACGGTGGCAAAGGGCCGGATCGGCTCGGTCGACGCGTCGGCGGCGCTCGCGGTGCCGGGCGTGCTCGCGGTGCTCTCGTGCGAGAACACGCCGCCGCTCGAGGCGCGCGACGAGGAGCTCGCGCTCTTCCAGTCCGACCGCGTCTCCTACCGCGGCCAGATCGTGGCGGCCGTCGTCGCGGAGACGTACGAGCTCGCGCGCTACGCCGAACGGCTCGTCCGCATCGCGTACGACGAGGAGCCGCACGACGTCGAGCTGCTCGCCGACCACCCACGCCTCTACAAGCCCGAACAGGTCAATCCGAGTTACGAGACCGACACTGAGCAGGGAGACCCTGACGCCGCGCTCGCAGACGCGCACGTCACCGTCGACGCCACGTACGAGACGCCGTCGTTTCACAACAACCCGATGGAGCCGCATGCCTCCACCGCGGTGTGGGACGGAGACGGCGGGCTGACGATCTACGACTCCACGCAGGGCTCGGCACCGGCGCGCGGGACGATCGCGCGAGTGCTCGGGGTCGACGCCGAGCGTGTCCGCGTCGTCGCGCCGCATGTCGGCGGCGGTTTCGGCTCGAAAGGCGACGTCCGTCCCCAGGCGATTCTCGCCGCGATGGCTGCGCAGGTTGTCCGCCGCCCGGTCAAGTGCGCGGTGACGCGGCAGCAGATGTTCGACGTGACGGGCTACCGGACGCCGACGATCCAGCGCCTGCGTCTCGGCGCGGACCGGGACGGCGCGCTGACGGCGATCGTGCACGACGTCGTCGAGCAGACGTCGAGGCTCGAGGAATTCGCGGAGCAGACGGCGGTCGTGACGCGGATGATGTACGCGGCGCCGAACCGGCGGACGACGCACCGCCTCGTCGCGCTCGACGTGCCGACGCCGTCGTGGATGCGCGCGCCGGGAGAATGCCCCGGCATGTACGCGCTGGAATCGGCGCTGGACGAGCTCGCCGTCGAGCTCGAGCTCGATCCGATCGAGCTGCGGGTCCGCAACGAACCCGACGTCGATCCCGAAAGCGGGCACGCGTTCTCGAGCCGCAACCTCGTCGCCTGCCTCCGCGAAGGTGCCGAGCGCTTCGGCTGGAAGGGCCGCAACTCGGCGCCGGGCGCGCGGCGCGACGGGCCGTGGCTCGGCGGCACCGGCGTCGCCGCGTCGACGTACCCGGCTCGGATGCGCCCGTCGGAGGCGCTCGCGCGCCGCGAGCCGGACGGCCGCTTCGTCGTGCGCATCGCCGCCGCCGACATCGGCACGGGCGCCCGCACCGTTCTGACGCAGATTGCCGCCGACGCGCTCGACGTGGAGCCGGCGCGCGTGCGTGTCGAGATCGGCGACAGCGCCTTCGGGCAGGCGCCGGTCGCGGGCGGCTCCGCCGGCACCGCCTCCTGGGGCACCGCGGTCCACCTCGCCTGCAGGCGCCTCGTCGAGTCGGGAGGCCACGAGGCGCGTGTCGACAGCGAAAGCGCGGTCGAGGAGCGGGAGCCGTATTCCCGCCACGCCTTCGGCGCGCAATTCGTCGAGGTGCGAGTCAACGCCGAGACCGGAGAGATCCGGGTGCCCCGCGCGCTCGGCGTCTTCGCCGCCGGCACGATCGTGAACGCGAAGACTGCGCGGTCGCAGCTGATCGGCGGGATGACGATGGGTCTCGGCATGGCACTGCTCGAGGAAGGAATCCTCGACCCGCGCTTCGGAGACGTCGTCAACCACGACCTCGCGCAGTACCACGTCCCCGTCTACGCCGACGTCGAGGAGATCGACGCGGTCTGCATCGACGAGGACGACCCGCACCTGAATCCGCTCGGCGCCAAGGGGATCGGCGAGATCGGCATCGTCGGGACCGCCGCCGCAGTTGCGAACGCCGTCTACGACGCGACCGGGATCCGCTTCCGCCGTCTCCCGCTCCGCCTCGACCGCGTCGCCCAGGCGCTCGCGTAGCGCGGCGCGTGCTCCTGCCCGAGATTCGCGCTGGCGGAGCTTGTCGGCGCCAGGTTCGGTGGGCGCGGCCGGGATCGGACCAGCCACCCCTCGCGTGTGAGTCGTGGACGAATCCCGCCGGTCCTCGCCGCCTGTGGTTGAAAGGGCAGTGTACGTCGGCTCGCCCGGCGACCCTAGGAAACGCGCGGGACCGCGTGCCGCCCGCGCTTGCGGGCGCACGCCGTCGGCGGGAGCGGCCCCGGGCGGCTGCAGTCGCCTGCTGCTCTCGTGCGGCTCGTCGCGACCGAGGGGGTGAGAATCGACACGCGCGAGCGGCTCTCGACGGTTCTCGGCCGGTTGTTAGCAGCGGTATTCTCGGGGCGCGTGTCCAGGCGGCTCGTCTTCCTGCTCGGCTGCTTCGCCTTGACGATGGCGTTCACGGCGACCGTGCTCGCCGGCGGCCGGGTTCGAGTCGCGCTGACCCGGGCCCTTCCGGGTGACAAGAGCGCCGGTGAGCACGTACTTGTCCGCTGGACGTTCCGCGACTCGTCCGGGCACGTCCTTCGACCGAAGAATGTCGTCCTGACGATCATCTGCCCGACGCGCGACTCCACCACACGCGCATTGGCGGTGCTGCGGACCGACGGAACCTATCAGGCGAATGCTGTCGTTCCCCCCGGCGGGATCGGAACCCTTTCCATCAAGACGAGCACGCGCACGTTCCTGATCGCAAATCCGTTCCGCCGCTAAAGCGCGTCCGCAGCGGCGCTCCATCGACATGTGCGAACCCGGGGACGGCCTCCGACCGTCGAGCAACACCTCGTCCACCGATGACGCCCGGGTTCTTGCGTCGGACCTGCCGGGATGCCAGGCTTCGATCCCGATGGCGTCATACCGCGGGGGTGCGTCTCTATTCGCGGGTGGTGTTGCGCTGGCGATGCTCGTGGCCGCCTGCGGTGCGCCCCGATCAGAGGAGTCTTTCACCCTCACTCTTCGGGACTCGGTGCGGAACTCCACCAATGTCGCCTGCCCACCGCACACCTCGGCGGGCGCTCAGTGCTTCGTGTTGATCGAGCGCGGTCATTCCCCGCAGTTGGGCGCGGCGCGAGTTGTGCCGGTATTGGACGTGGAGTATCCGCCGGGCAACTCGCTCTGCGGTGCATCCCATTCGTTCGTCGAGAAGCTCGCCTTCGATCGGGGAGACCTTGTTGTGAAGGTTGAGGCTCCCTATCTCTGTCTGGGGGTGATCGGCACGACGCGGAGAACATTCAGAGCCCTCTCGGGGACCGGCCGCTTCGCAACCGATACCGGTTCCGGAACGGTTCGGTTCGAGACCATGTCGGTCGGCGCCAGCGAGCGCTGGGAAGGAACGCTGACGCACCGATAACCCGGCGACCGACTTGACGCAGATGACCCAGGCTGGTCGTCGCTGCGGCCTCCGAGTGCGAGCGTGTCTCGCGCGGCCGCCGCCAAGTCCGGCTGAAGGACTAGCGCGACAAGTGGAAGGCGCTCACCGAGTCCGAGCCGCTTCCGTATTTCACGCTCTTGGTCAGGTCTTCCGCTGGCCCGAGGATCATGAGCTTCGGCGGCTCGTAGTCGACCTTCTTCTGCGGTGTCGTCATGTCTCTCCCCGTCTGGAATGAAAGCGGAACGGCGCGCGCAGCTTAGGCCGACCGTGAACCGGGGTCAACGAGCGACGCCTTCTTCGCGTGGGCGGTTTTTTGGAAGCGGCGGGTGGGTTCTCGGTCCGGTTGTAGTAGACGTCTTCGTAGCGAACGTCGATCTGCTCCGTTAGACGCGGCTGTTCCGGACGAACCTGGCCGCGATCATCTCGACGCTGCCGAACGCGTGACCGCGAACGTAGATTCACGGTAGGGGCGGGCAACGGGGAGCGCGTCCGTCGGCGGCCCGACACGCGCTCCCCGTTCTTTTACGGAGCGCCGCTAATCGTCGAAGTCGCGCGCAGCGCAGCGCGGACAAGTACGAGACCGCCGCCGTCGTCGGCCAGATAGGTTCGCCAACACAGATCGAACTACGAACCAGGCCCGCGGGCCGGATCAGGACTCCGATAGCGTCCGGCTGGCCCGCAAGGTGCGGGCACCCAAAAGCCAAGGTTTCCGCGCCGGCCCAGCCAGGGGGTCTGGAACAGGGGATCCGGCGCGGACACCTGAAAGGTCGGCACCGCGTTTGCCCGGCTTTAGGAGGCCTTCCTACTCGCTCGGTTAATCAGCGTCGTCAGCGTTCTCGTCGGTGTCGTCGTCGCGAGACTTGGCCTCACGAGCAGCGGCGGCTGCGGCGCCGACCGCCGCGCCAGCTGCGGCTCCGACCGCGGCACCCTTTGCGAGCGTTTCGGCTGTATCACGCCTAATCGGCGTTGAGCTCTCGTCCTGCCCCTCGGGCTGCTCCGACTGCTCGTTCTCTTGCGTCTTGTCGGTCATCGTCTCCTCCTCCTTGTCACGGTCGCCTGAGGGTGCCCGAGGGAGAGCGACGCAAACACAGGAGCGTCGCATGCGAGCGAGATGTTTTGTCAGGCCGTGGCGTCCGTGTGGCCGGGCGTGACGAGGCCGCTCTCGTAGGCGACGACGACGAGTTGCGCTCGATCGCGAACGCGTAGTTTGCTCATCGCGCGGCTGACGTGGGTCTTTGCGGTGAGCGGGCTGAGGTAGAGCTGGGCGGCGATCTCGTCGTTGCTGAGTCCGGCGGCGACGAGGGCGACGATCTCGCGCTCGCGCGCGGTCAGTTCGTCGAGCAGCGCGGCCGGGTTGCGTTTCTCTGGCCGAGCCGCGATGTCGGCGATGAGTCGGCGGGTGACGCTGGGGGCGAGCAGCGCGTCGCCGCGAGCGACGATCCGGATCGCGTCGAGCAGGTCGCGCGGTTCGGTGTCTTTGAGCAGGAAGCCGCTTGCGCCGGCGCGGATCGCCTCGTAGACGTACTCGTCCGCCTCGAAGGTCGTCAGGATCACCACTCTGACCTCGGCGAGGGCAGGGTCGGCGGCGATCCGGCGCGTCGCCTCGAGGCCGTCGGTGCCGGGCATGCGGATGTCCATCAGGACGACGTCGGCCGGCTGCCGGCGGAGTTGGGCGAGCGCCTGCTCGCCGTCTGCGGCTTCGCCGACGACTTGGATGTCGTCGGCGCTTTCGATCAGGACGCGGAAACCGGCGCGGATCAGCGCCTGGTCGTCTGCGAGCAGGACGCGGATCACGTCGGCGCGCCGGAGGCCGCCGGCGCGGCCGAAAATGCGCTTGATGCCTCGAGCGGGAGCTCCGCGCGGACGCGGAAGCCGCCGTCGGGACTTGGGCCGGCTTCGAAACTTCCGCCTGCGGCCGTTGCGCGTTCGCGCATTCCGACCAGACCATGCCCGCCGCCGGAATCGTTCGGGGCGCCTCGACCGTTGTCGCTGATCTCGAGCAGGAGCGCGTCGGGTCGGTAGTCGAGCGTGATCGTGGCGCTGGCGGGGCCGGCGTGGCGGATTGCGTTCGTGAGCGATTCCTGGATGATCCGGTAGGCGGCGAGATCGCTTGCAGCGTCGAGGCGCCCGCGCTCTCCGTTGACGATGAGGGTCGTCTGGAGCCCGGCTTGGCGGGCTCCGGCGAGGAGGGTGTCGAGGTGAATCGGGTCGAGACCGGGGGCCGGCTCGGTCGGCTCCGCCTCGTCCGCCTGGCGCAAGAGGTCGAGGATCGCGCGCAGCTCGCGCAGCCCCTCCTTGCTTGCGCTCTTGATCGCTTCGAGCGCGTCGGCCGCGGCGTCGGGCCGCTCGGCAAGCACGTGTGCGGCGACGCCGGCTTGGACGTTGATGGTCGCCATGGTGTGGGAGACGACGTCGTGCAGCTCGCGCGCGATCCGCAGTCGCTCTTCGTCGACCCGCCGTGCCGCCTCCTCGGCGGCGCGCCGCTCGAGCGAGGCGACTAGCGCTCTCCGGTTTGCGACCGCGATGCCGAGGAAGAGCGCGGCCGCGGTTTCTGCGGGGATCACGTCGAAGCCGCCGCCGAAACGGCCGAGCGGGTTGACCGCCGCGGACGCGGCCATCACCACGACCGTGGTGGCGACGGCATAGACGATTGCGCGTCCAAGCGGCGAGACGACCGTGACGGCGTAGAGCGCCACCGCCGGTACCAGCAGCGCCGTGCCGTTCACGTAGCCGAGCAGCGTGTAGACGACGACTGCTGCCGTGGTGCCCGCGAGGACGGCGAGCGGGTAGCGGTTGCGCCAGTAGAGAAGCAGCGCGGCGGCGGCCACGATCAGGAAGGCGGCCGCGGGCTCGTGGGGCAGGTGGTGCCCCTGGAGCATGCTGTTCATGTTGCTGTTGGGGTAGGCCTCTCCGTAGGAGCCGGCGACCGTCAGCGCGGCCATCCCGATCGCGAGGGCGAGATCGCGAATGCGCGAGGAGCGCCACCACTGCCACCATGCCGAGAGCCGTGCCATCGCCGACAGGGTAGGCGCGTCCAGAGGCGGTGTCGTCGTCTCGGAGTTGATCCGCCGACTACTCCGAGTGGAGTAGACGTGGCCTCCGAGCCCGCGCGAGGAGTAGCGGAAAGTCCCTTCCTCGGGCCGACGACAGAGAAGCGCTGGGGCGGCAGCCTCTGCTGTGTTCGATCCATTCCGTAGCGAGGAGGCTCCGATGAATGCTCTCACCCGTTTCGTTCTCCGTCACAAGCTGCTTGTCGTGGCGTGCTGGGTCGCCCTGGCGGCGGCCGGTGTGCTCACGATCGGCTCGACGACGCACCGGCTGACGAACAGCTTCTCCATGCCGGGCGCCGCCGCGAGGGCGAACGCCGAGATCGTGGCCCGCTACGGCTCGGGCGGCGACCAGACGCCGTATGTCGCCGTGCTCACGGCGCCTGCCGGCGAGCGCGCGGGAGCGGTCGCGAGCGGACGGATCTTCGCCTCGGCGGCGACCAGCCTGTCGCACGCGCGGCTGCTCGACTACGCGAACACGCACAACCGCGCCTTCGTGACCGCAGACGGCCGGACGACGTTCGCGCTCGTCTCCACGCCCCCGGTCAACTGGGGCGGCAAGGGGTTCGCGAAGCAGCTGCAGACGGATCTGCGCAGGGCCGCTCCGGCCGGCTGGCGGGTCGGCCTGACCGGGGAGGACCTCCTCGCCAACGGCAGCGCCAGGAGCAAGGGGCTGGGCCTGATGCTGGAGACGATGATCGGCGGCCTCGGCTCGCTCGCGGTGCTCGCCTTCGTCTTCGCCAGCTTCCTCGCCTTCCTGCCCCTGATCATCGGCGCGGTCTCGGTGTTGACGACCTTCCTGCTCGTGAATGGCCTCACCCACCTGACCGGGATCAGCCAGATCGTCGAGTTCCTGATTGCCTTGATCGGACTGGGCGTCGCGATCGACTACTCGCTGCTCGTCGTCAGCCGCTGGCGCGAGGAGCGGGCACACGGCGCCTCCAACGAGCACGCGGTCAGCGAGGCGATGACGCATGCCGGTCGCGCCGTTGTCTTTTCCGGGCTGACGGTCGCGCTTTCCCTTGCCTGCATGGTCGTTTTGCCGGTTCCGATGCTGCGCAGCGTCGGCTACGGCGGCGTCCTGATCCCGCTCGTCTCGGTCACGGTCGCGATCACCCTGCTGCCGGTCGTGCTGGCGACGATCGGGCCGCGGCTCGACTGGCCGCGCCTGCGCAACGAGCGCTCCGCCAGCCGTTTCTGGACCGCCTGGGCGGGATTCGTCTACCGGCGTCGCTGGCTCGCTGCGGCCGCGGGCCTCGCGATCGTCGCCGCGCTCGTCCTCCCGGCCCGTTCGCTCCATCTGGGTGAGCCCGGAAGCAACGCCGAGGCGACCTCCGGTCCCGCGCACGCTGCGCTCGCCACCCTCGCCCGCGGCGGCGTCCCCACCGGCGTGCTCACCCCGATCCAGGTTCTCGTCGGGGGCCGGGGCGAGCCAGTGGCCCGTCGACTCGCGGGCGTCAACGGCGTCGCAACCGCGATCGCAGCCGCAGTCGGTCGGCGCGGCAGCACGTCACTCGTGACCGTGCTGCCAGAGCTCGAGAGCACCGTCCCCGCCGGCCAGACGACCGTGGGCGCTGTGCGGACGGCGGTCGCCCACGATCCGCAGGTGGTGGGCGTCGGCGGCGGTGGCGCGGCGATGATCGACTTCGACCATGCCATCTACGGCAACTTCCCGCTTCTCCTCTCCCTGATCGGGATCGCCACCTTCCTGCTGCTCACCCGCGCGTTCCGCTCGCCGCTGCTGGCGGCCAAGGCGGTTGTTTTCAATCTCGTCTCGCTGGGCGCCGCCTACGGCGTGCTCACCTGGGTCTGGCAGCAAGGCCACCTCAGCGAGCGCCTCTGGGGGATCCCCGCGACGGGCTCGATCACGATGTGGGTGCCGCTGATGCTGTTCGCCTTCCTCTACGGCCTCTCGATGGACTACGAGGTCTTCATCCTCGCCCGCATCCGTGAGGCCTACGACCGCGCCGGCGACCCCGAGCTGGCGGTCCGGGAAGGCATCGGTCGCACCGGACGGCTTGTCACCAGCGCAGCCGCGATCCTGATGCTCAGCTTCACCGCCATGTCCACCAGCCCCCAAACCGATCTCAAGATCCTCGCCACGGGGCTCGGGGCGGGCATCTTCCTCGACGCCGTCGTCATCCGTTGCCTGCTCGTCCCAGCCATGGTTGCCCTCTTCGGCAAGGCCAACTGGTGGATGCCGACTAGCTTCGCCCGCGTCCTGCGCACCAGCGCAACGAGCGGGAGCAGTGGTAGTCGGCGGCCGCAGCTCATCGCGGCGAGCGAAACAGGAAGCCGCTGACGAGTTCCTAGAGGGGGAGGCCGGTCTGCCGCCGGTCTCCCCCGCCCAAGCATCCGCTTCCGACGGGAAAGAATCAGATCATGAGCGATCCGCGCCTCGAGATTCGCCTCGCAACCGGGGCCGACGCCGACTTCATCCGCGGCGGCTCCGCGCGCCTCGCCGAGAATTCGCGCCTCGACTGGCTCCCCGAAGAAGCGACCGACCGCTTCGCGGCCGCGGGCTGCGAATCCGCCGTAGAGGCGATAGGCCGCCACGATCAGATCGTGCTGATTGCCGAAACTGCAGGCGAGCGTCTCGGCTTCCTCCACGCCTACCTGGACATCAGTGCGTTCACCCGCGAGAGCGTCGGCTACATCTCGACCGTCGTCGTAACCGCAGAGGCGGCGGGTCGAGGGGCGGGCCGTCTCCTGATCGAGAAGGCCGAGCAGTGGGTTCGCGACCACGGATGCGAGCTGATCACGCTCGAAGTCTTCGCTGAGAACCGCACCGCACGAGCCGTCTACGAGCGACTCGGCTACCAGGAGCAGACGCTCAAGCTCGCGAGACGCCTCTGAGCGCAAAGCAGGCCTCGCAGCTCGGGCGCCGTAGTCTTCGAAGCGGCATGTCGGTCGAAGGCGTCGACGACTACCTGCGAGAGCTCGATGAACCCAAGAGGACCAGCTCGAGAGGCCCCGCCGCACCATTCTCGCTCGCGGAGCTATCGGGGCGCGCGTCGACCACCTCCGTTTCCCTGGAGGCGATGAAGGGGGAGCTTGACGGGCGTCTTTTCGGTGGAAGCACAGTGCGCAAACGCCTGGTCCCCTGCCTCTGATGAGACGATCGTCCCGTCCAATGCGCTCCGCGGAACAGATCGGAGAGCCATGAAACGGGCGCGCCGCGTCGTGATCGTCGCCGGGGCCTTGCTGGTCGTCCTCGTGGAAGTTGCGATCGCCGCGAGACATGCCTCGACGCGCGTGGGGCTGCCGCCGCCTGAGTGGGCTGCGAACGCCAGTGGGTGGCCGTCGCACAACCTCGGCCTCGCCAACACGCGCGCGGACTTCCACACCCGGATCGACGCCGGCGACGTCGCGACGCTTCGGAGGCGTTGGACGTTCAGGCTCCCCTACGCTGGTGCTTGGGGCTCGTTCACCTCGAACCCGATCGTCGCGGGCGGCGTCGTCTATCTCGAGGATCCCGACTCCGACGTCTTCGCGCTTAGCCTCTCGGACGGCACGGTCCTATGGCGGCACGACTATCACTCGGTCACGCCGTCTGGCGGCCCGAACGGCGTCGCCTTCGGCTACGGGCTCGTCTACGGCGAGACAGAGAACGGCGTGTTCGCGCTCGACCCGCACACGGGCCGCCAGGTCTGGATCCGCACGCTGACCCGGAAGGCGAACGAGGGGATCGACATGGCGCCGCAACTCTACGACGGCAAGCTGCTGATCTCGACGATCCCCGGCAGCTCGACCTCGTTCTACACGCGCGGCGCCGAAGGCATCCTCTATGCGCTCGACGCACGCACGGGCAAGGTGCGCTGGAGCTTCTCGACGATCAAGGACCCGAAGGCCGACAGCGGTGGCGGTCTCTGGTACCCCCCGGCGGTCGACTCGCACGGCCGCGTCTTCCTCGGCGCCGGCAACCCCGGTCCGTACCCGTTGACGCCGAGCGACCCGAACGCGCGTAGCCGACCCGGCCCCAACCTGTACACCGACTCGCTCGTCGCCCTGGACGGCGCCACCGGCAAGCTGCTCTGGTACCGCCAGGTCACCCCGCACGACCTGCGCGACCACGACTTCCAGGCCCCGCCGGTCCTCGTCACCGTGCCCGTGCGCGGCGTCCCCACCGAGGCGGTGATCGGAGCTGGCAAATCCGGCTACGTGATCGCCTTCCGCGCCTCCGATGGCGGGCGGCTCTGGACGCTCCCCATCGGGAAGCACAACCGCTACCAGTCCGGTCCGCTGCCGGCGAAGCCGGTCGTTTACTGCCCCGGCTCGCTCGGCGGCGTTCTCACACCGATGGCAGAGGCCCGAGGCGTCCTTTACGTTCCCTGGAACGATCTCTGCTTCAAAGGCTCCGCGACCGGCCTCGTCCACGGGGGCCCCGTCCCGCCGGTCGCCGGCGGCCTCGCCGCCGTGAACACGCCAATCGGGACGATCATCTGGAAACGCACCTTCCCGAGCCTGGCCACCGGCGCAGCGACCCTCGCCAACGACGTCGTCTTCACCGCCACCTACAACGGCAGCGTCTACGCCCTCTCCACCAAGACCGGCGCCATCCTCTGGAAGACGAAAGCGCCGAGCGGGATCAACTCCTTCCCAGCCATCACGCGCAACATGCTGATCATCGGCACCGGCGCCAGAACCAGCGCGAGCAAAACCCCGAACGGCGAGATCATCGCCTACGCAATCAGCTCCAGATGAATGCCCTGCGCTTTGCGATCGATCCTCCGCCACCGACGACGCCACCCTTCGGCTGAAGATCGCGGTCGCGTCGAGGATGAGGCGGTGGGATCAGCGACGAACACCTGTGGGGTCACCTCACGCCCGCAAAACAAGAAGGAGGCAGCCACGGCGGAAGGTGCCGGTGCCCGGCTCCCGAAGCGAACTGGGACCGCAAGAATCGTTCGGGCGCGACGGGCTCGAGGTGACCTGGAACGTCTTCCACGCCTGGAAGCAGTTCCAGTAAGACGGCGACCGCGACGCGCGCCAGCAGCGCGTCGAGCAGATCAAGCAGCAGATGCGGCCGCTGCTCGAATGGGGTTCGACCGGGAAAAGGCAACGGCACGTGCGCGCGCTGGCGAAAAACCTCTTGAAGCTGTGGCCGGCGCTCTGGACCTTCGCCGACGTCCCACGATCGAGCGGCTGCTCTCCGTCGACCAGACCTGCCGGCTGCAGCGCCGCTCGCTCTACGCCTACCTCGCCGGCGCCCTCACCGCGAAAGCCCGCGGCGACCCTGTCCCATCGCTATGAGAGCGTCGTGCCTTCACCGACCCGGAGGTCGGTCGCAGTTGTCGGCCGGCCCTACATGACGTCGATGATCGGATAGCGCGTGTCGCCGTCGAGGCAGGCGGCGGCGAAGAGCGCGGTGCCGATGTCGCCGGTGAAGAGCGAGTAGCGGCGCCTGCCATTGGCGGCCGCGATCCGGTCCGCTTGCACGAGCGCGTGGACGGCGAAGCGTCGAGCCCGCTCGAGCCACTGCCCGTCGCCGGTGCGGGCGAACGCCTTCAGGAGCGCGAAGCCGTTGCCCGACGTGCCGTGGCAGAGACCGTGGCCTTTCTCGTCCCGGTGGGCGCCCGCACGCCAGACGAGCTCGGCGCCGGCGAGCAGGAGGTCATCGTCGAGGTAGTCCCAGGCGCCGGCGATGACACCTGGTGCACCGGTGCACCACTGAAGGACGATCCGGCCGTCTCGCGGACGGCGTAGCTGCGCTCGCGGGGTGCCCGGCCAGTTGGCGAGACCGTCCTCGCGGAACGCATGTCGCGAGAGAACGGCCGCGCTCTCGCTCGCAACGGCAGCGTCTGGCTCGAAGCGGAGCAGAGCGAGTGTGTTTCCTGCGACGCCGTGTAGCGTGCTGAGGCCGCGGTAGTCGTCGTCCTGCCGCCACAGCCCGTCGCCGCCGCGGCGCTCCCGGAGTGCGGTCGCCGATTCGCGTGCGGCCTCTCCCCACCGGTGCTCGCCCGTCCATTCGCCCATTGCCAACGCGGCCAGGAGCGTCCCCGGCGCTCCCCAGCTGATGTCGTCCGTCGGATTGTCGACGTTCCCGCGAACGAGCCCGTGCACGGCGTCGGCGAGCGCCGCGTCGGAGGTCAGCCGGAAGGCGACAAGCAGGGCTCCGGTCTCGCCGGAGATGAGTGCACCAGGACGGTAATGGTCATCAGCCGCGAAGTCCGGCGTCGCCCGCTCGAGCTCGACCGCGCGCAACGCGGCGGCGGCGAGGTCGCGGGCCGACTCGGCATGGCCTCGCATTCGCAGTTCATCGAGCGCCCAGATCACGCCGGCCGCGCCGACGTACAAGCCGGATAGCGGCAGCGGCTTGTCTCGCGCATCCCACTCATGTGCGGGCCAGAGCTCCTTCGGATCAAACGCAGCGTCGGCGTCGGCAACGATCGCAGCGATCGCGGCCTCGACGCGCGCCGGAACCCACGGCTCGTCAATCAGAGCATCGAACTCTGATGGCTCGTAGAGCATCTGTCTTCCCTCCTAGTCGATCCAGCTTTCAGCAGCCGAGGCACGGCCACGGCTGAAGACGCGAAGTGGGGATCAACTAGGCCGGGTACGCCACGACCGCGAGTCTAACGAGCATCTCGAGCCCTTCGCAGCCGCGTCCTCGACGCGAAAGCTCCATAGACAGCTCCATCCGGGCCCTCAAAGGCCTCAGTAGCGTCCCCGCTCGTGGTGTACGAGTCGGTTGAGCTCTTCTCCGCCGCGGCTGTGGAGCGCGAGCCGTAGGCGAGCGCGGAGCAGCTGCGGCGGGTCTGGGTGATAGCTGACCACCGCGCGTCATCCTCGCGAAGTGCTGTCGAGACAAGCGCGAGGAGGAGCACGGTGGTCGAGCACACGATGGACGGACTGGGACACGCGTGTCGGCTCGATCGAGCTCGCGGTGCCGAAGCTCCGGGAGGGCAGCTACTTCCCGGAGTGGCTGCTGCAGCCCCGGCGGCGCGCCGAGCAGGCGTTCGTGTCGGTGATCGCCGACGCCTACCTCGCCGGCGTCTCCACCCGCCGGGTCGAGAAGCTCGTGCAGCAGCTCGGGGTCGAGCGGATGTCGAAGAGCCAGGTCTCCCGGCTCGCGAAGAGCCTCGACGGGATCGTCGAGGACTTCCGCACCCGCCCGCTGGATGGCGCGCCGTACGCCTACGTCACTCTGGACGCGCTGGTCGTCAAATGCCGCGAGGGCGGCCGCACCGTCAACGCCTGCGTCGTGCACGCCGTCGGCGTCAACCGGGACGGCTTCCGCGAGTCGCTCGGCCTCGACGTGGTCACCAGCGAGGACGGCGCTGCCTGGCTCGCCTACGTGCGCGGCCTCGTCGCGCGCGGCCTCACCGGCGTCAAGCTCGTCAGCTCGGACGCGCATCCCGGTCTCGTCGACGCGATCGCGGCGACGCTGCCCGGCGCGGCCTGGCAGCGCTGCCGGACGCACTTCATGCGCAACCTCTTGACGCGCGTCCCCAAAAGCGCCCAGTCGTTCGTCGCGACGATGGTCCGGACGACCTTCGCGCAGCCCGACGCCGCCACCGTGCACGAGCAGCACCGTCGGATCGTCGACCAGCTCGAGCAGCGCTTCCCCGACGCCGCGGCGCTGCTCGATGAAGCGGGCCCCGGGCTGCTCGCCTTCACCGGCTTCCCGAAGGAGCACTGGCGACAGGTCTGGAGCAACAACTCGCTCGAGCGGCTCAACAAGGAGATCCGTCGCCGCACCGACGTCGTCGGCATCTTCCCCGATCGCGCCGCGATCGTCCGCCTCGTTGGCGCCGTCCTCGCCGAGCAACACGACGAGTGGGCCGTCGCCCGCCGCTACATGAGCGCCGAGTCGATCACCAAAGCGCTCACCGACCCGCCGCTCGACGAGCCCGAGGAGGTGATGGCGATCGCAGCCGCCGCGTAGACGTCAAGCGAGGATGACGCGCTCAGCCTCGTACACCACTTGA
>Ga0209810_1000529_pt1 | contig 82292 bp, 72 predicted proteins | sample Coa_R1_7_FD_187159 | JGI IMG/M metagenome (GOLD analysis project Ga0209810, IMG submission 187159) | Surface soil microbial communities from Centralia Pennsylvania, which are recovering from an underground coalmine fire - Coalmine... | ecosystem: Environmental > Terrestrial > Soil > Unclassified...
CGCGCCCTGCTGGCCCGCGTTCTCCCCAATCCGGCGCTGTTTCGCCTCGCGGTGGTGGGTGGGAAACTCTTCCGACCGCTCGCGCCCCTCTTGCGCGGCATCGGCCTCAAGCGCCTCGCGGCCATGCTGCGCCTCCTGCCGCGGAGCAAGCCGGCGCCGCCCCCGGCGCGCGGAGGTGCCGTTTTCTCGTCCCCCGGTCCGCGCAAGGCTCGCGTGGCGCTGCTTGCCGGGTGCATCAATCCGGTTTTGTCGGCCGAGGCCAACGACGCGGCGGTGCGCCTGCTCAACCGCGCGGGGGTCGAGGTCGTGATCGCGCAGGGCGAAGGTTGCTGCGGCTCGCTCGTCCACCATATGGGCCGCGAGGAGCAGGCGCGCGTTCAGGCGCGCAGGAATATCGACGCCTGGATGCGAGAGATCGAAGGTCCCGGTCTGGACGCGATCCTCGTCACCGTGTCCGGCTGCGGCACCACCGTCAAAGATTACGGTTACATGCTGCGCGGCGATCCTGCCTATGCTGAAAAGGCGGCGCGGGTCGCCTCCCTCGCGCGCGACATCACGGAGTATCTGGACGGCCTGGCGCTGCCCGAGGTTGCGTCGGCTCCGTCGCTGACCGTCGCCTATCATGCGGCCTGCTCGCTCCAGCACGGGCAAAAAGTACGGCGCGAACCCAAGGACCTACTTTCCAAGTTCGGTTACATCGTCAAAGATGTCCCTGAAGGGCATCTGTGTTGCGGCTCGGCGGGCACCTACAACATTCTGCAGCCGGCTCTGGCGGAGAGGTTGCGGGCCCGCAAGGTCGCCAACATCGAGAAGCTCGCGCCCGACGTGATTGCCGCCGGAAATATCGGCTGCATCACGCAGATCGCCGCCGGCACCGCGATCCCGGTTGTCCACACCGTCGAGCTCATCGACTGGGCGACCGGGGGTCCGGTACCGGCGCCGCTCGCCGGGCGTTACGGCAGGGCCGCATGAGGCTTGGGAGACTGGTTGGACCGAATGGGAGGATTGATCATGGCAAAGCGACGAAAGCAGGCGAAAACGGGCAAGAAGGCGAAAGCCGCACGCCGGTCCGCCGCACCTGCGCGGCGCAAGAAGACGGTGAAGAAGGTGGCAAGGGCGAGCGCCCGCAAGACCGCAGCGAGGAAGCGGGCGGCACCGAAGCCCATGCCGGCCTCGACGCCCGCGACCGCCGGCTCGGCCGCGGGTTCTGCGGCATCGGGTTTTGGCAGCACGCCCGAGAGCAAGGCCGAGGGCAGCCCGACCTAGTTCCCGGAGTCATCAGAGGTCAACGGAGCGTGGCCCCGGCTCGTTCCTTCCCTTTCCGGGGAGAACGAGCGGGGCGTACCTGCGCTCGATGCCCGCAACGGCACGCTTCGACCGATGGCCTCCTCTTCATGGAAGGCCTGATGGGGGGTGGCCGGGCGAGCGAGTTGACAACGGGATCGAATTCCGACCCTTCCCACCGGCCGTGCGGCTGACGACCGGGCTTTTCGGGGTTGCGCGGCTGACGCGACGGCACGGCCTGGTCGCGGAAGCGATGCTGCTGCGCGGCTGGCGCTTCCCTCGCTAGGCGTCCGTAACGCGGCGCGTGGTCCGGCCTCACACCGATGAGCGGAGTCTTCCTTGTCCCGCCGTTGGGTCTCGCCCTCGAGTCGGGCGACGTCCACCGGGCCATCGCGCTTGGTCGTCGCCGCGCCACGGAATCTTCGCGTCGAGGAGTCCGCTCCATGACGCGAAGCGGCGATGCCGCGCATTGCATCGCCCGCCTCCGCCGAATAGCATGTCCTTGAACGGACTTTCGATCTCGCGTCGCAAAGGGAACTTTGCCGATTGGGTGGGATCCAGCCACAGGGAGCAGTCGGATGCCGACATATAACATTCTTCTCATGGGGGCATCGTATGGATCGCTGCTCGCGTCCAAGCTGTTGTTCGGCGGCCACTCGATTCACCTCGTCTGCCTGCCCGCCGAAGCCGATCTGATCAATGCCGAGGGATTCAAGGTCACGCTGCCGGTGCGCGGTCGCAAGGAGCCAGTGCTGCTCGACTCGCGCAAGCTGCCGGGCAGGGTGACGGCGGGCCCCGCGACCGGTGTCGATCCCAAGAACTACGATCTGGTGGGCCTGTGCATGCAGGAGCCTCAGTACCGCGCGCCCGGCGTGCGGGAACTGCTTGACGCCGTGGGCAAGGCGCGCGTGCCTTGCATGTCGATCATGAACATGCCGCCCTTGTCCTACATCAAACGCATTCCGGGGCTCGATTACAAAGCGCTTGAGCCTGCCTATACGGACCCGCGCGTATGGGATTCCGTCGATCCGAAGAAGATTACGCTCAACAGCCCCGATCCGCAGGCGATCCGTCCCCCGGAGGGCAAGGCGAACGAATTGCTGGTGACACTGCCTACCAATTTCAAATGCGCGAAATTCGATGACGACAGGGATACCGAAATTATCCGCAACCTGGAGAAGGACGTCGAAGCCGCACGCTTCGAAGCGCCGGAGGGCAAGATCGAGCTTCCGGTCAAATTGAAGGTGTACAATTCGATCTTCGTGCCGCTCGCCAAATGGGCGATGCTGCTCGCCGGCAACTATCGCTGTATTACCAAGGACGGCATGCGCACAGCGCAAGAGGCTGTGCACTCCGATATCGCCGAGGCGCGCGAGGTCTACAACTTCGTTTTCGAGCTCTGTCTCCGGCTCGGCGCCAAGGAGTCCGATCTGGTTCCATTCGAGAAATATGCAGCAGCCGCGCAATCGCTTACGCGGCCGGCCTCGGCGGCGCGGGCCCTCCAGAACGGTGCCCCCTATATCGAGCGTGCCGACAAGCTTGTCCAGCTCATCGCGCGGCAGAAGGGCATGAGCCATCCCAAGGTCGATGCCATCGTGGCGCTGGTCGATCAGCGCCTCGAAGCCAACCGAAAGAAGGCGGCCGCATAGCGCATCACCGCGCAAGGCGGGACTCGCTTGGCGGAAGGGATGGCGGAGCGCGGCGGGTCGTAGGGGCACCGCAGCGTCATCGGAGCCGGGCCACGCATGCTGCGGCGAGCCCGCGGTCGCGCGCTCGAACGCGAAATCCGGCGCGACCATCGTGCGCGCCTTGCTGCTTGGACGTGCGGCGCAACGCTGGACCCGTCCCCGTCCCACGCTAGGCGCACGCGTACGTGTGACATTGCGGCAACAGGCACCGGTTTTTAGCGCAAGACGCCGCCAGCGCCCAAAAAGGCAGCAATTGCCGCCCATTTCAGCTTGCCGGAAGCGCGGCAAGGGTCGAGATTTTGCGGCGCGGTGGCGCTGGCGCCGCGGGGCGGGTGATCGAGCTTGCGATCGCTCCGAACGGGTGAGCGGTAGCGAGAAATCGGTGCAGGGCCGACCGTGCTGAAAAAGGGGGCAAGGTCCATGAAAAAGATCACGCTTTCTACCGTTGCGGCGTTCGCACTCGTGGCGGCACCGGCATTCGCCGCGGACATGCCGGTGAAGGTCGCGAAAGCGCCTGTTGTCGAACCGTCGCCGTTCGACCTCGCCTTCGGCGGCGCGATCATGAACGACTACATCTGGCGCGGAATCACGCAGTCGAACCATCGGCCGTCGGTGGCAGCCTATTTCGAGCCGCGCTACAATCTGTCCAAGGATATTCAGCTGTATGTCGGGGTGTCCGGCGAAAGCATCGACTTCCCGAACCGCGCGGCCGCCGAGATCGACTTCTACGGCGGTGTGCGCCCCACCTTCGGGCCTTTGGCCTTCGATATCGGCGTCTGGTACTACTATTATCCGGGCGGAAGAGAATTCAACGGACTCGGCGGTCCGGAGACTTGCACCAACGGTTTCTTCAGCCTCGGATTTTGCAACGTCGCGAAGTCCAACGTCAGCTTCGTCGAGGTGTACGGCCATGCGACGTGGACCGTGAATGACTTGATTTCCGTCGGTGCGAACGTGTTCTACACGCCGAGCTATCTCAACTCCGGAGCGTGGGGGGTTTATTACTCCGGCACCGCCAAGTTGACCGCTCCCTCCACAATGCTGCCGGAGGGCATCGGCGCTTATGTGTCGGGCGAGATCGGTCGACAGGATTTCGGGACGACCGACTCCTTTTACGGCAGTGTGCCGCTGCCCGACTACACGACCTGGAACGTCGGCATCGGCTTTACCTGGAAGGTATTCACGCTCGATCTGCGCTACTGGGATACGGACCTCTCCAAGGCCGACTGCAACGTGATCACAGGCGACCATACCGCGACCTTCGATCCGGGCGCGATCACGGCAACCAATCCGAGCGGGCTTGCATCGAATTGGTGCGGTGCGCGGTTCGTTGCCAAACTGTCCGCCGACTTGACCCTGGCAAACCTGAAGTAGACCTCTCTGCTCCTCGCACGGGCGGCAAGTTCAATCAGGCCGCCCCTTTTTTTGCGTGCATTGCCGGTCAGGGCGGAGAGCGTAGGATCGTGGACGCCGGCGCGGCAGCCGCCAGCGATGGACGTTCCGCGACCCTGTGCTCGCTGCCTTCGGAAATCAGGCGCAGGAAGCGGCGGTGCATGGCATCGAGCGTCCGATGGTGGCTGATCGAAACGATCGCCGCCTTCGGCAGACGCGTTTCCAGGAGCCGATAAAGCGCGGCTTCGGCCGGTTCATCGAGCGACACCGTGGCTTCGTCGAGGAAAAGGTAGTCGGGCTGTGCAAACAGCGCGCGGGCAATGGCAAGGCGCTGCTGTTCACCGACGGAAAGCACCCGATTCCAATGGGCTTCTTCGTCGATCCGCTTGGCAAGCTCGGGAAGGCCGACCGCCGCGACGAGCTCGGCCACCCGTTCGGGATCGTATGAACCCGCCTCGGACGGATAGGCCACCGCCGCGGCAAGCGGCGAAATCGGAAAATAAGGGCGCTGCGGCAGGATCATGAGCTTGGCGCCCTGCGGCACGTGGATCGTGCCCGAACCGAATGGCCAGATGCCGGCGACGGTGCGCAACAAGGTCGATTTGCCCGCACCCGAGGGGCCGCTGATCAACACGCGTTCCCCGGCGCGGATCGAAAGATTATCGGCGCTGACAAGTGGTACGCCGTTCGGCAGCCTTACCTTGAGGTCTTCGAATGTTACGGCGGCCTCCGGACCCGGCCTGACGGCGATGGCGGGCTGCGCCGTAACTGCGGCCTGCGCGGCGGCGATCGAGCGGTCGAAGCCCGCGAGACGTTCCACTACCGCGCGCCATTCGGCGAGGCTTGCGTAAATCGACACGAATACCGACAGCGCGCCTTGTACTTGCCCGAATGCATTGGCGGTCTGCATCAGGCCGCCGAGCTGGATCGCATTGGCGAAATAGGCGGGGCTCACCAGCACGAAGGGAAAGACGACCGACGCCTGGGCGTAACCGGCGGTCAAGAAGGTGAGTCTTTTCTGCCGCGTCATGATCGCGTACCAGTTTCCCACCACGTTGGCAAAGCGCAGCAGCAGCCGGTCGGTTTCCGCGCGCTCACCCGCCAGCAGCGCAATCTGCTCCGAATTCTCGCGTACCCGGACCAGATTGAAGCGAAAATCCGCTTCATATCGCTGCTGCTGAAAATTCAGCGCAATCAAGGGACGCCCGATCAGGTGGGTGAAGACCGTGCCCAGACATGCATAGATGAGCGCCGCCCACAGCAGATAGCCGGGAATACCGACGTTCAAGCCGAACAGATGCAACGGTGCGGCCTTCGAGAGTTCCCAAAGGATTGCCATGAAGGACAACAACGTGACGGTCGAATTCAGTAATTGCAGCCCGATGCTCAGCGTCAACTGGATGAATAGACGGATGTCCTCCGCGATACGTTGATCGGGGTTGTCGGCCCTATCGCCGAGTAGCTGCATGCGGTAATGATTGGCGCCGCCGAGCCAATGGCCGAGATACGCCGTCGTCATGTGTCGGCGCCAGCGGATCTGGAGCCATTGGTTGAGGTAGAGTTGATAGACTGCGATCACGATATAGACCGCAGCCAGCACGCAGAAATAGCCGAGCTGATAAATGAACGCGTTCCACTCGCGCTGCTGCAGCGCGTTGTAGAAGGCATTGTTCCATGCGTTGATCAGCACCGTGATGCCGACCATCGCCAGCTCGATGGCGATGACGGCGGCGAGCAGGATCCGTCCAGGCCAGCGATCGCGGGAGGTGAGAAAATAGGGGCTGGCGATGCGCCACACGAGGGCGAGGGTGGAAAGAAGGCCTTTCACGGGCGGTCTCCTGTTGCGCTGGGTTGCCGATTTGCCGCCGGAGGCACGAGCGGGTCGCGGGCGGTCGGCGCCTTCATCTTCGCCTCGGCGCGGAGGCGCAGGAAATCACGGTCATTGACCTGGATCCCCGGGCGGGAATGGCCGCGCGTCGATGGCGCCGGGCGGCGCGGGACGATTTGTAGCCAACATGACAACCATTTCAGACTTGCGGACGATCGGCACGTCACACTAGCATCCGCGACAGGGCGACAGCGTGGCGCGGTCAGGTTGCACGGCAACCGACGCGCCCGACGTCGCCCGTTATGTTTTAATTCACAGTACGTCCCGCAGGGAGGGCCATATGAACAACAAGCTTTCATCGGTGAGCCGTCGGACGATCGTCAAGGCCGGCGCGGCGCTCGGCGCCTCGGCGGTGTTTTCGCCGGCGATTCTCACCTATGCGCAGGGGGAGACGCCGATCAAGATCGGGATGCACGACCCCTTCACCGGCACCTATGCGGCCGAAGGCGAGAGCGAGAAGCGCGGTGCGCTCATGGCGCTTTCGGAAATCAACGCCAAGGGCGGCATGCTCGGTCGCAAGATTGAACTGGTTACCGAAGACGACGCAGCGAATGCGGGCCTCGCCGCGCAAAAGGCACACAAGCTGATCGAGCAGGACAAGGTCTCGCTGCTGATGGGCGCTGTGTCGTCCGCGACGGCGCTTTCGGTCAATCAAGTCGCGCATGAAAAGGGCATGATCTACATGGTGACCGGCGGCCACACCGATCCGGTGACCGGCGCGCAGTGCCACTGGACCACGTTCCGCATCTGCACCACGACGTACATGCTGGCGGCGGGTCTTGCCGAGACGCTCTACAAGAAGTTCGGTGGCAAGTGGTACTTCATTACGCCCGACTACGCCTTCGGCCATACGCTGCAGGAATCCTATGCCAAGCTCCTCAAGAAAATGGGCGGCACGGTCCTCGGCAACTCGCTCGCGCCGCTTGGGACGACCGATTTCTCATCTTATCTCATCAAGGCTGAGCAGTCGAAGCCGGACGTGTTGATCAATCTGACCGACGGGCAGGACCTCGTGAACTCCATGAAGCAGGCCGCGCAATTCGGTCTGACGAAGAAATTCGCCATCGGCGGCGGCTTGAGCGAGCTGGAGGTGCTGCGGGCGCTGCCGCGGGAGGCCAAACTCGGCTGGTGGACACTCGAGTGGTACTGGGACCAGCCGAATACGCCGCATGTCAAGGAGTGGGTCGCTGCCTACCGGAAGACCTATACGGACGGAACCTATCCGAGCGCACGGACATGGTTCGGCTATGCCGGTCTGCATTCGCTCGCAATGGGCGTTGCCGGGGCCAAATCGCTCGATGCGGTCAAGGTCGCCAAGGCTCTGGAAGGGATGGAGCTCCCGCCGGAAATCAAGCTGCAGCCGAACAAGGTCTATTTCCGGCCCGGCGATCATCAGCTGATGTCGAGTGAATTTCCTGGCGAGGTCATCCAGGACGGCACGTATCCCAATCTGTTCAAGGTTGCGGAAATCGTGCCGGGCGAGAAGATCGCGCTGCCGGTAGCGGAGACTGGCTGCAAGCTCGATTACAAAGCTTGACGCTCGGGTCCTTGTTTTTGCGGGCCCGCCGACACCGCGCCGCCCCTGCTTGCGGGCGGCGCGGCGCAGCGTGAGGCTTGCGCGTCTGCCCACAGGTGACAGAGCCGACAATGCAGCTTCTGCTCTTCAATGCCTTCAACGGACTGATCCAAGGCGTGTTCTACGCGCTCATGGCGCTCGGCTTGGCGCTCATCCTGAGCCTCAATTCCGTGATCAACATGGCGCATGGCGGATTTCTCGTCATTGGCGCCTATCTTGCCTATGCCTTGAGTCCCTATCTCGGCTTCTGGGGTGCGCTGGTCGCCGGACCGGTTCTCGCCGCCGCGATCGGGCTCGTCGTCGAACGGCTCCTGATTCGTCCGATCTACAACCGCAGCGATCCGCTCTACAGCCTGCTCCTCACATTCGGCCTTGCGCTCATCGTTGAGGACCTGACGCGCACGATATGGGGACCGCAGGGCCTGCCACTCGAGATTCCCGATGTGATCAACTCGCCGGTTAGCGACGTGTATTTCTTCGTCACCGGCTACCGGCTGTTCGTCATCGGCATTACGACCGCGGCCGTGGTCGGGCTCTACCTGCTGCTACGCTATACGCTGCTCGGGATACGCATTCGCGCCGGCATCAACGATCTTGAAACGACGGCGGCTCTCGGCGTGAACATCTACCGCCTGCGCGCGCTCAATTTCGGATTCGGTTGCCTGTTCGCGGGGCTCTCCGGCGTACTGGCGGCGGGCGTGCTCGGACTTACTCCGCCGATGGGCAACAGCCTGATCATGCCGAGCTTTGTTGCCATCATCATCGGCGGTGTCGGAAGTCTTTTCGGCGCGGTGGTAGGCGGGCTGATCATTGGCCTCGCTGCGGGCATTACGACCACCTATTACCCGGCGGCAAGCGAGGCGGTGATCTATCTCATGATGCTAATCGTGCTGGTGGTGCGGCCGCGCGGCCTTTTCGGGGAGGAAGGTTTGTTCGAATGAATCGCAAGATCACGATCGCCGCCATGTGGATCGCGCTCGTCGCGCTGCCGTGGTGGCTACCCCTGATCGGCGGCTATACCGCGCTCGGCTCGAAGGTACTGATTTACGCCATCGCCACCATGGGCCTGAACCTCCTGCTCGGATTTACCGGCGGCCTGTCGTTCGGACAGGCGGCCTATTTCGGTCTCGGCGCCTACGGCGCCGGCATGACGCTGAAATATCTTGCGCCCTCTACGCCACTTGCGATCCTTATTGGCACGCTTGTCGGCGGCGCCGCCGCGACATTGCTTGGACCGCTCGTGATGCGCCGGCGCGGCATTTATTTCGCGATGATCACGATCGCAATCGGGCAACTATTCTATTTCATCATGGTGCGTTGGAACGAGGTGACCGGCGGAGAGGATGGGCTTGCCGGCTTCAGTCGGCAGGACATTCATTTGGGTTCGTGGATCTACAGGCTTGACGAAACCAATTTCTACTACCTCGTTCTGATCGGATTCACGATTGCGGTTGCCGTCTTGTGGGTGGTTCTGCAATCGCCGCTCGGCCATACCTTCGTCGCCATCCGCGAAAATCGTCGTCGTATAGAATTCCTTGGCGTCAGGGTCGAGCGCTATATCTGGGTCGCATTTTCCATTGCGGGATTCATTACTGCCTTCGCTGGCACGCTCAACGCCCTTCTGTTCAATTTTACCTCGCCCCAGGATCTGCACTGGATCCTCTCCGGCAATTTTGTGATCATGATCGTGCTGGGAGGGATGCGCAGCTTTTTTGGGCCGCTGATCGGCGTGATCATTTTCGTAGTGGCGCAGGATTATCTTTCGAGCATCACGGGTAATTGGATGACCTTCATCGGCATGATCTTCGTTTTGATCGTACTGCTATTTCCGCGAGGCGTCCTCGGCATTCTCGCTCGGCGGATCGAAGCGCTATGACGGCCGCAACCATGGAAATGGCCGGGCAAGATAACCGTCCGCACGCAGGCAAGCCCGCACCGCTCCTGCGCATGGACAACGTATCGCGTCATTTCGGCACGCTCAAAGCGGTCGACGGCGTCTCATTCGAGATGCATGCGGGAGAACTGCGCGCGGTGATCGGACCCAATGGCGCCGGAAAGACGACATTCTTCAATCTGATCAGCGGCCTCTTGCCGCCGACCGCCGGCAAGGTGATCTTCGAGGGCGAGGACATTACGGGGCAGACGATTGTCGAGCGCGTGGCCAAAGGCATCGTCCGCACGTTCCAGATCACGGAAGTTCTGCCGGATCTCAGCGTGTTCGAGAATATACGCATCGGTGTCGAAACCGCGCTGCGACTCAACTCCCGACCATGGATCAGCCGCCGCGAGCGCGCCGCCATCAACTCCCGGGTCTTCGAATTGATCCACATCGTCAACCTCGACGGAAAGGCCAATCGCATCGTCGGAGAGCTTGCCCATGGCGACCAACGCGTCGTCGAGGTCGCGGTTGCGCTGAGCGCCAATCCGCGGCTCTTGCTGCTCGATGAGCCGACCGCCGGCATGGGGGATCAGGAGACGGACCACATGGTCGACCTGATCCGCCGGTTGCACCGCGATCAGGGCATGACCATCCTGTTCATCGAGCACGACATGGATATCGTCTTCGGCATCGCCCAGCGCATCACGGTCCTTGACCAGGGCCGGGTGCTGGCGGAAGGCGAACCGGATGCGATTTCCGCCGATCCGCGTGTGCGTGCTGCCTATCTAGGGTCGCTCGAATGACTGCAGTCCTGCGCGCGTATGACATTCATTCCTTCTATGGCAAAAGCCATATCCTGCACGGCATCTCGCTCGAGGTGCACGAGGGCGAGATCGTCGCTGTGCTGGGGCGCAACGGCGCCGGCAAGACGACGACCGTGCGCAGCCTCATGGGTCTGACGCCCCCGCGGGCAGGGCGTTGTGAGATTTTCGGCCACGACACCACGCATTGGCCGCCGCATCGCATCGCCGGACTTGGCGTGGGCTACGTGCCGGAGGGGCGCAAGATCTTCGGCGGGCTGACGGTCTTGGAAAATCTCAAGGTACCGCAGGCCCGGCCGGGACCGTGGGATGTCGAACGTGTCTTCAAGCTCTTCCCGCGACTTGCCGAGCGCCGGACGCAGCCGGGACGGCAGCTTTCCGGCGGGGAGCAGGAGATGCTGTCGATTGCCAGGCCGCTCCTGCTCAATCCGAGACTCATGCTGCTCGATGAGCCGAGCCAGGGACTTGCGCCTCTCATCGTACGCGAAGTGATGCAGGTGGTGCGCCGAATGCGGGAGGAAGGCCTGGCGGTGCTGCTGATCGAGCAGAATGCGCCATTATCGCTGTCGATCGCCGATCGTGCCTATATCCTCGACGACGGCAAGGTGGTCTATTCCGGCAAGGCGGCCGAACTTGCCAAGGACACCGACCTCGTCAACAAGCTGGCAGGCGCCGGCAGCAAGGCGGCGTCTGCGAAGGCCGCGGGCGCGCCCCCGACCGGATAGGCCGAAAGCCCGGAAAATCCGCGGAAATCCCCTGTGCAGCTCGGCGAGTAGGTCCGCGTTCGGGCGGGGCAATGCTCCGATTTGACTATTGCGAAGCCCCTACTTGGCTGCCACCGGAACATGATAACCTCTGCTTCGTGGGGCGCAAGAAATTCGGAATACTGACCTCCCCACAATGTTGATGTGAGCGACGCGGCGTCGGCATAGCGTAGCCGGCTCGCTCGCGAGGAAAAACATATCGGGTGAGAAACGAGCAGGGAGGATCGGCCATGAACGGTTCAGTCAAGCGGATCAAAAGGCAAGGCAAAGTGAGCCGCCGCGCAGTGATCGGCGGCGTGGCCGCTGCGGCGGTGGCGGCACCGTACATCCGCAATGCGGAAGCGGCGACTACCACCACCTGGAAGGTGCAGACGTCGTGGCCGGCAGGCGTCGGCCTTACCACTTTCAAAAACTGGGCCAACAGTATCAAGGAAAAGACCGGCGGCGAGCTCGAATTCAAGCCTTTCGCAGCCAAGGAAATCGTCGGTGACTTCGAGCTGATCGACGGCGTGAAGAACGGGGTGTTGGAAGCCATGAACTCCTTCACCCTTTACTGGGCAGGCAAGATTCCAGCCACGGCGTTTCTTTCGTCGTACCTCATGGGATTGCGCTATCCGCACGAATGGGACGTCTTCTTCTACAGCAAGGACGGCATCAAGCTCGCGCGCGAAGTCTTCGCGAAACAGGGGCTGTATTATGTCGGCCGCATCCATCACGGTCCGAACATCGTTCACTCCAAAAAACCGATCCGTTCGATCGAGGATTTCAAGGATCTCAAGCTGCGGGTGCCCGGCGGCATGATCGCGGAAGGCTTTGCCGCCGCCGGCGCCAAGACGACGCTGTTGCCGGGCGGTGAGGTCTTCTCCGCTCTGGAAAAGGGCACAATCGAGGCGGCCGACTATACCGGGCCGGCGGTCAACTGGGATCTCGGCTTCCAGCAGGTCACCAAATACATCTGGATGGGCCCGCGCGGACTCGAGTCGATCTACCAGCCGGTCGATCTGATGGATTTCTGCGTCGGCATGAACCACTGGAACAAGCTTTCGCCCAAGATGAAGCAGTGGCTCGAGGATGAAATCGAGGTCTACTCGCGCATTCATCACGCCGCGATTCAGAAGGCGGACATGGAGGCATGGGTAAAGTTCGAGAAGGCTGGCACGCAGATCAATCGTCTGCCGGTCGAGGATCTGGAGAAATTCCAGCGGCTCGCAGTACCGATCTGGTTCAAATGGGCGAACAAGGACAAGGATGCAGCCCGCATCTTCAAGGCGCAACTCGAGGTCATGGAATCGCCGAGTTTCGGTTACGTCGATCCGTCGATGTACAAGGGCCTGAAGCTCGACCTCTGACCACCCGGCGCGAATTGCTGCACACCAAGGCGGAGGGGATGCTGATCCGGCATCTCCTCCGCGCGTCCAACGAGCGGGCTGAGGAAAACCATGCCGAGTCTTCCCTTCGTGCTTCCCCATTGGCTCTATTGGGGCACGCTGATCTTATTTCCATTTGTCGCGTGGTACATGATCGAGCGCCAACGCAAGCACGGTGTTCCCAGGGGACCGTCGCGTTTCATCGCCTATCTGTTTTGGCTGACCGCCGGCTTCGTCGGTCTCCACCGCTTCTATCTGAAGAGCGCCTGGGGATTTCTGTTCATCCCCGTCTTTCTCGCAATTCTCTACGTCAACGGTGAAATCCGCGACGCGCGCGAAGACGTCTCGCGTACGCGTGCGGCGCTGGAGTCGGCGCGTCATGAAGTCATGCGCTTTTCGCCGGAGCGCGGAGAGACGCTGGCGCCTGCTGCGCTCGAGCGACTCAACCAAGCCAAGGCGGCCGAGGCGAGTGCGCAGAAGGACTTCGCGGCGATGGAAGAGGAGCTCAACGACCGCTATCGTATCTCGCGCTGGCTCGCATTGCTGATGGGGGCGATGTTGATCGTCGATGCGGCGTTGCTGCCGGGCGCGGTGCGCAAGGCGGATCGACGTGAGGCCGAGGAAAGAGCGGCGGCTCCGCCTGAAGCATTGCCGCCTGACGTAGCACCCGCGGGAACGCACGAGGATCCGACTCTGGGCCTGCACACGCGTGTCACCGACACCATTGAGTGGGTGAACATCAAAGTCGGCGAGTTCGTTGCGTTCTGGGCCTTGGTTTCGGTGTTCGTCTATTACTACGAAGTGATTGCACGTTTTGCGTTCAATTCTCCGACCAACTGGGTGCACGAAAGCATGTTTTTGATGTACGGCATGCAATACATGCTCTCGGGCGCTTTCGCTTACCAGTGCGACCAGCACGTGCGCGTTGACGTGTTCTACGTTAAGTTCTCGCCGCGCGGCAAAGCCATTGCCGACATCGTCACGTCGGTATTTTTCTTCATCTTCATTCTCACGATGCTCTGGACGGGATCGAAATTCGCCCTCGACGCGATCAACAACATGGAAGTGTCGTTCACCGAGTGGGGCGTGCAGTACTGGCCGGTCAAGCTGATGATCCCGATTGGCGCGGCGCTGATGGCGCTGCAGGGCTTGGCGAAGCTCATCAAAGACATTGTTTTCGTAGTGGGCGGGAGAGGATAGGCCATGGGACTCGAGATCGATATCGCATGGCTGACTGTCCTGCTGTTCGGCTCGCTCGGTCTGCTGCTCGCGCTCGGTCTGCCGATGGCATTTTGCACCGGCAGCCTTGCGACGATCTTTCTTTTCATCTTCGGGAGTCCGGCAATCCTCAACATGATGCCGGCGCGCATCTTCCCTTTCATGACCGACTATCAGCTTTCGGCCGTGCCATTGTTCATCTTCATGGCGGCAATGCTGGAGAAGGCGGGCATCATCGAAGAGCTGTTCGACGCCGTCTACAAGTGGCTCGGCTCGGTCAAGGGCGGCCTCGCATCGGCGACCGTGCTCGCGTGCACCGCGCTTGCCGCCATGGTCGGCGTTGTCGGAGCGACAGAAGTCACCATGGGTATGATCGCTCTGCCGGCCATGCTCAAACGCGGCTATGACGAGAAGCTCGCCTGCGGTTCGCTGCTTGCGGGCGGCACACTCGGGATTCTCATTCCGCCCTCGGTAATGGCGATCGTCTACGCCGTCGTGGCGCAGCAGTCGCTCGGCGAACTGCTGGTCGGTTCGATCTTTCCAGGCCTGCTGCTTTCGGGACTTTATATCACCTACATCACCATCCGCTGCTACATCAATCCGAAGCTCGGCCCGGCGTTGCCGCCGGAAGAGCGTGTCGATTGGCGTGAAAAGCTCCGCCTCCTGCGCAAAACGGTAGCGCCGATTCTGCTCATCCTTCTCGTGCTCGGCGTCATCTTCGTCGGCATCGCCACGCCGGTGGAGGCTGCCGGCATCGGCACATTCGGCGCCCTTTTCGTCTCCGCGCTGCACCGCCGGCTGAACTGGCTGTCGATCCAGGAGGCGGCCATCGCGACGCTGAAGGCCACCGCCATGGTCATGTGGATCTTCTTCGGCGCCACAATGTTCGTCGGTTTCTTCATCGTGAAAGGCGGCCAGACGTTCGTCGCCGAATCCATACTCGGCACAGGTCTGCCGCCCTATGGCATTCTGATGCTGATGATGGTGATACTGTTCGTGCTCGGCATGTTTCTCGACTGGGTCGGCATTCTGCTGCTCACCGTGCCGATCTTTCTGCCGATCATGAAGAGCCTCACTTGGGACGGAATTTTCGGTATCCCCGGCGTGAAGCCTGATGACGTGCCGCTCTGGTATGGCGTCATCTTCATGGTCAACATGCAGATGGCATTTCTCTCGCCGCCGTTCGGCTATTCGCTGTTCTATCTCAAGAGCGTTGCGCCGCCGCAGATCACCATGGCCACGATTTTCCGCTCCTCGGTCAATTTCATGGCCCTGCAATGGATCGGCGTCGGACTTTGCATAATTTTCCCGCAGATCATAATCTGGCTGCCGAGCGTCGTTTACTCCGGACATTGAATGGAAACGGGAGCGCAATGATGCGCGAGGCTGAGCTGTTCACGCTCACGGCCTGCGAGGCGAGCGGGCGGATCGCCGATGGAACGTTGAGCGCGGAAACCTATGTTGCCGCCTGCCTTGAGCGCATCGGTGCGCTCGATCGCGAAGTCGGAGCCTTTGTGCATCTCGATCCTGATTATGCGCTCGCGCAGGCGCGAGCGCGCGACGAATGGCGTCGTCAGGGTCGACCCCTCGGTCCCCTGCATGGCGTTCCGGTCGCCATCAAGGATATTTTCGATACCGCGGATTATCCGACCGAGTGTGGCACGCCGATTCTCGCCGGTAGACGCCCCCGCACGGACGCGACCGTCGTTCGCAAGCTGCGCGAGGCCGGCGCGGTGATCATCGGCAAGACGGTGACGACGGAGTTCGCCTATTACCATCCGGGCAAGACGCGCAATCCGCGCAACCCGAACCACACGCCGGGCGGCTCGTCGTCCGGATCGGCTGCCGCGGTCGCTGCGCAGATGGTGCCGCTCGCCATCGGCTCGCAGACCAACGGCTCGGTCATCCGGCCGGCAGCGTTCTGCGGCGTTTTCGGCGTCAAGCCGAGCCGCGGCCTGGTCTCGCGTGCCGGCGCGCTGCCGCTTTCCCGCACGCTGGATCACGTGGGCGCCTTCGCCCGCTCGCTCGACGATCTCGCGCTGATACTCGATGTTCTTGTCGGCAGTGACTCCGCTGACCCCGATACCGAACCGTTCCCCGCGCGCAATTTCCGACCGCGCGCGGTCGAGCCGCCGACGGCTGCGCCGCGGCTCGCCTTCGTGCGTACGCCGGTGTGGGACAAGGCCGATCCCGAAGCGCGTGCTGCGCTTGAAGACGCGGCAAGGAGGCTGCGGGCCCGCGAAATCGACCTGCCCGGCGATTGCCGCGCCGCATGGGATGATCATCGGGCCATCATGGCGGCCGAAATGGCCTTCAATCTTGGAAAATTCGTCGACCGGGGTGGCGAAGTGAGCCAGAGGTTTCGCGACCTGATCGCGGAGGGATACAAGGTGACGGCCGCGCATTATCTCGGCGCGGTGCGCGACGCGCAACGCCACGCGCAGGCCGTCGCCCGTATTTTCGACGATGGCATCGACGCAATCATCACCTTGTCCGCGCCCGGCACGGCGCCATTGGGCATCGACACGACCGGCGATCCCGCATTCTGCACCTTCTGGACGCTCGTGGGCGTTCCGTCGCTCAACCTGCCCCTCGTCGACGGCGCGAACGGACTCCCCATCGGCGTGCAGCTCTGCGGCGCCTTTCGGCACGACGCGCCGCTGCTGCGTACGGCGCATGCGGTGGCGGCCGTGCTCGCCCGCGCATGATCCGGAAAAACGGACGTCGGTTTTCGGCGGGACTTGCGCTCACGAATGCGGCGGGCCGACGCGCCCACTCAATTCAGACCGATCCCGCGCGAGATCTCATGCCGGCGATGTTCCGAGCTCCTGCTTGAGAAAGGCGAGCGTGCGGCTCCAGGCGAGTTCGGCGGCCGCCTTGTCGTAGCGGCTGCTCGTGTCGTTATTGAAGGCGTGGTTGACGCCCGGATAGATATAGATCGTGAAACGCTTGTGGTTCGCCTTGAGCGCCGCCTCGAACGCGGCAATGCCGGCATTGACGCGTTGGTCAAGCCCGGCATAGTGCAGGAGTAGCGCCGCCTGAATCTTGGGAACGTCTTCGGTTGGCGGCTGAACGCCGTAATAAACGACGGCCGCCTTGAGCTCCGGTGAGAGCACAGCGAGACGGTTGGCCAGGCTGCCGCCCCAGCAGAAGCCGACGGCGCCCACCTTGCCGGTCGATTCGGGATGATGGGCGAGGAACGGCACCGCTGCGGCGATGCGCCGACCGGTCTCGTGCGCATCGAGTGCGGCGATCATGTCGCGCCCCTTGTCCTCGTCGGCCGGGGTTCCCCCCTGTGGCGAGAGCATATCGACGGCAAAGGCGAGAAAGCCTTCGAGCGCAAGCCGTCGCGCGACGTCCTGGATATGCGGATTGAGACCGCGGTTTTCGTGTATCACGATCACCGCCGGTCGTTTGGTCTTTGCCGCAAGCCGGGCGAGATAGCCGGACATGCGGGCCCCCGGCGCGTCGTAGCTTGCCTGATCGATTGCAAGCCGCACGTCGTCGGGAGCAACCGTCGCCGCGCGGGCGTAATTGTTCTGCAGCAGAGGGACCAGCGCCGCAGCCGCCGCACTCGAGCCCGCAAGCTCGGTCAGGCGGTCGAGGAACTCGCGGCGGCTGATCCCGCCATGCGTGAACTGGTCGTAAAGATCGATGACGCGTTGGTCCATGGCCGTTCTTCCGGATAGCGATGCCCCAATAACATGCACGCACGGGTCGCTATTCCGTTCGACCATTCGCCATGCAGGACGGACGCGGCCGCAGCCGCGCCCCCTGCCCATCGCGTGACGCAGCCGAAGCTCAGAATCCCATGCCGCCGGCCATGCCAGCTCCGGCCGGTGCCGGCTCCTTGTCCTTGGGCAATTCGGCGACCATGGCTTCGGTCGTCACCAGAAGACCCGCGACCGAGCCCGCATCCTGCAGCGCGGTTCGCACCACCTTGGCCGGATCGACGATACCAGCGTCGATCATGTCGACATATCGCTCTTCCTGCGCGTCGAATCCGAACGTTTCCGATTTTTCCTCCATGATCCTGCCGACCACGATGGAGCCTTCAACTCCGGCGTTTTCCGCGATCTGCCGGATCGGAGCTTCAAGCGCCTTGAGCACGATATTGATGCCGGCCTGAATGTCGGCATTGTCGCCGCGTATGCGACCGATCGCCTTTTTGGCGCGCAGCAGTGCGACGCCGCCGCCAGGCACGATCCCTTCCTCGACGGCGGCGCGCGTCGCGTTGAGCGCGTCCTCGACGCGGTCCTTCTTCTCCTTGACCTCGACTTCCGTCGCACCGCCAACCTTGATCACGGCAACGCCGCCCGCGAGCTTGGCGAGTCGTTCCTGCAGCTTCTCGCGGTCATAATCCGAGGTGGTTTCCTCGATCTGTTGCTTGATCTGGGCCACGCGTGCCGCAATGTCGGCTTTCTTGCCGGCACCGTTGACGATGGTGGTCTTTTCCTTCTCGATGATCACCTTCTTGGCACGGCCGAGCATCTGCAACGTCACGTTCTCGAGCTTGATGCCGAGATCCTCGGAAATGAGTTGGCCGCCGGTGAGAATGGCGATATCTTCCAGCATCGCCTTGCGCCGATCGCCGAATCCCGGCGCCTTGACAGCGGCGACTTTCAACCCGCCACGCAGCTTGTTGACGACCAAGGTCGCAATCGCTTCGCCTTCGACGTCCTCGGCGATGACGACCAGCGGCTTGCCCGATTGCACGACGGCCTCCAGCACGGGCAGCATGGACTGGAGACCGGAAAGTTTCTTTTCATGCAGCAAAAGGTATGCATCCTCGAGCTCGGCCAGCATCTTTTCCGCATTGGTAATGAAATACGGGGAGATGTAGCCGCGATCGAATTGCATGCCTTCGACGATCTCGACATCGGTCTCGAGCGATTTGGCTTCCTCGACCGTGATCACGCCTTCATTGCCGACCTTTTGCATGGCTTGCGCGATCATCTTGCCGATGGTCGCGTCGCCGTTCGCGGAAATGGTGCCGACCTGCGCCACTTCCGCGGAAGAGTTGACGGTCTTGGCGCGCCTGCCGATATCCTTGACAACCGTCGCCACGGCGATGTCGATACCCCGCTTCAGGTCCATCGGATTCATGCCCGCAGCCACCGCCTTGGCGCCTTCCCTGACGATGGCCTGCGCGAGCACGGTCGCCGTCGTCGTGCCGTCGCCGGCGAGATCGTTGGTCTTCTGGGCGACTTCTCGCACCATCTGCGCGCCCATGTTCTCGAACTTGTCCTCAAGCTCGATTTCCTTGGCGACCGTGACGCCGTCCTTGGTGACGCGCGGGGCCCCGAAGGTCTTCTCAAGCACCACGTTGCGTCCTTTGGGACCGAGCGTCACTCGCACCGCATTGGCGAGAATATCGACGCCGCGCAGCAACCGTTCGCGCGCGTCGGCGGAAAATTTCACGTCTTTTGCAGCCATCTGAAGTCACCCGGAGCTGTGGCGGTTGTCAGGCGATGACGCCCATGATGTCGGACTCCTTCATGATCAACAGCTCCTCGCCGTCGAGCTTGACCTCGGTGCCAGACCATTTGCCGAAAAGGACACGGTCCCCCGCCTTGACGTCCATGGGGATGAGCTTGCCGTTCTCGTCGCGGCCGCCCGGGCCGACGGCGATCACCTCGCCCTCCTGCGGCTTCTCCTTGGCGGTATCGGGAATGATGATGCCACCCTTGGTCTTCTCTTGGGCGTCGATTCGGCGCACGACCACGCGGTCATGCAGGGGACGGAATTTGGTTTTGGCCATGGCTTCCTCGTCGGCGCTTCCTGCGCGGCTCCAACAAAAAATTTCGTTTCGACAAGCCGTTAGCACTCGATCAGAAAGAGTGCCAACGCCCGCTCGGGTGATATGGGCTCGCTCTCGACGTGTCAAGCAAAGATGACGGCGCATCGATCGCCGACGGGTCGCGGCGGACGCGGCGCCAAGTCGCAAAGCTTTGCTTGCGCTGACCGGGGCCGCCCCGCTAAGTCGTGTTTCCTGCCGCGAGGAGATCCCATGCGCCATCGTCCCGTTGTGCTGCCCGTCTTGGCTCTTGCCCTGGTTGCGTCGGCGCTCAGTGCCTGCTCCACGACGTCGCCCTTTGGACCGCAGCCGGAGACGCCACCGGCCGCGCAGCCCGCCGTCGTGCCGACCCTTCCGCCGGCCTTCCCGCCGCAGGACATTGTCGGACGCTGGGGTCTCGCCGCATATCACAAGGAGGAGGATCGCCCCCGCATAGAAGCTGCCGCCGCGCAGCAATGCAGCAATCCTTACGTGATCTCACCCGGCCCGACCGGCGGCGTGATGATGCATCTTGCCGACCAAGCCACGCCCACGGAGCTGCGTCTGAAAGGTGCGCCCGGCGGCAAGACCTACATCGGTCCCGGCGAGGATCCTCCCGGTGGCATGCAGGACCGCGAAGTGGTCAGCTTTGATGGCCGCATCCTCATCCTGCGCTGGGTCGATCCCGAGGTGCAAGGCCGGTACGGCACCATGGTCTATGTGCGCTGCGGACCGGAGGGCACCAAGAAGGCGAGACCGAAAACCAAGCCGCGGCCTCAGGCCAAGCCGAAGTCGACCTGACCCCTGCCGGTTGAATGAAAGCGCCGCGCGATTTTGTCTTTGGCCCTTGGCGCGCGGTGCCGGTGCTCGGTCTCACCCAGATCGTGGCCTGGGGTACGATCTTCTATACCCCGGTGCTGATCGTGCCGCTCATCGCGGCGGATCGTGGATGGTCGATCGCGTTCGCGATGGGCGGGTTCTCGGTCGGACTTTTGACCGCGGGGACGGCCTCGCCTTTCGTCGGAAGGGCGATCGATCGCCATGGCGGCCATGTCGTCATGGCGATCGGTTCGCTGATCGGCGCGCTCGGTCTCGCCCTTATTGCCTACGCTGCCAACGCGATCGCCTATCTTGCGGTCTGGATGGTTTTGGGCGTCGCCATGGCGGCGAATCTTTACGATCCCGCCTTCGCCACGCTCGGCCGCATATTCGGCGCTGCTGCCCGCCGGCCGATCACCGCGCTCACCCTGATCGGCGGTTTTGCCTCGACTGCGAGCTGGCCTGCCACGCACGGTCTGATCAGCGCACTGGGTTGGCGCGGTACCTATCTTGTCTACGCCGCGCTGCTGGCCTTCGTTGCGGCTCCCCTGCACGCCTTTGCCCTGCCGCGCGAACGCCACGAGGAGGCAAGGCGCGAGATCAACGGACCGACGAGGGAGGACAAGATCCTGCCACCCGCGGGTTTCCCCTTCGTCATGGTGGCCTCGGCCTTTGCCGCCTATGCTTTCGTGCCTTCGGGACTTTCCGCGCATCTGTTGGCGATTTTCGGAAGGGCCGGGATCGATGCCGGCACGGTGGTGTGGATCGGTGCGCTGTTCGGTCCGGCGCAGGTGGGCGCGCGGCTGGTCGAGTTCACGTTGGGGCGCAGCGTGCATCCGCTTTGGATCGCACGTTTCGCGCTCGCGCTGCTGTTAACGGCGTTCGTGATGCTCGCGTTTGCGGGCATATCCGTGCCGACTGCCGCCGCGTTTGCCCTGATGTTCGGCGGTGCAAACGGGCTGGTGACCATCGCGCGCGGCGCGGTGCCGTTGGCGTTGTTCGGGGCCTCCGGTTACGGCCGGCTGATCGGTCGCCTCGCCGGACCGTTCCTTTTGATGCAGTCCGCCGCGCCGCTGGTCATGGCCTTCGTGATCGAACGGACATCGGACCCGGCGGCCCTTGCGCTTGCGGCGGGCTTCGCATCGGCCGCGCTCGTCTGTTTCACGCTGATCAGGCGGCCGGCGTAACGCGAAGCACATTCCGATCGGGTACCACGCTTGCCATGCATCGCGTGTCACCTGTTCCTTTCGGCGCACGACGCTCAACCGACAGGATCGCGTGTCCAGCGCATGATCCGAAAAGCCGAGCCGCCTTGGGAAAAGACAGCGCGCCAGCACAACATTGGGCGAGCACGGCAGCTCAAACTAGACGGATCGCGCGTTACAGCGGGTTCCAATGATGCTGACCCGTCATGGCGCACTCTTGCGATGCAAGGGCGACGTCATCCCGAATCGGATGGGCTTACGGAACGCCTTGCAACGAGGCTGCCGACTCAGACCGACCGGAACCTGCTCTAACAGAGCGCTGAACGAATCGAAAGCGATCGGTGAAGGCGAGATTTTTCGAATCCAGAACGACGGGGAAGACGAATCGCTCGTCTGCCGGATCTTTGAGGCTTGAATCAAAGATTGCTATTCGGACCCCTCGAATACTTGGTTCAGCGGCCTGCTAGTCAAATATCGCGTCGATCTGGTGTTGCGTGGCATGGCCGCTCTCGCCGTCGAGACGAGGCCCGTTGAGGAGATTGATCGCCTCGGCGCGTCGATCGACGTCCAAGGACGGGATTTCAACGTTGCAACCGGCAATGACGCGTTTGAGCTCCCGTTCGACCATGGCGAGCATATCGATGACTTTACCGATCCGTTGCCCTGCCAGATCCTGGAAATTGCACGCCTCGTAAAGGCGCGTAACGTGCTCCTGGATTTCCTGCGCGAGGCCCTGCTCGTAGGTGCTGATCCGCGCCGCGGCGAGCGCCTTGGCGCAATCGTCGATCATCTCGGCCGAGCGGATGATCCTGTCCGTCGCTTTCTCCATCGACTCGACCGCCGCGCCGAGCTCGCCCGCCGTGCGCGCCATCCGACTTTCCCGGCCATCACGGAGCAGCATGCCGAGATCACGGGCGACGTCCGCCAGACGCGATCGCGCCTGCACGAGCTGGTGCGCGGCGGCTGATGAAGAAGCCGGCAAGCTTGCGTCCTCTGCTCCGAGAATCCTTGAGGTCGTCCGCGCGTGCGGCGCCATCTGTTCGATTCGGAAGATTTTGCGTTGCAAGAGTCGCCCCCGCTTGCCCGTGGGGTCGTCTTAAGCCGCACGTCATTAACGCCGCGTTGCAACACATGCCTGCCTGCGCAACGGCGCATTAACCATGGTGCATCGGCTTTTACTCAAAATAAACGCTGGCGCGAAATCGCCGGACCTACGTCCACGGCTGCCTCGCACGAAGCCGACATGGTTCACCAATCGTTGGCGCTTTTGACATTGAGATGGGCTCCGCACGCCTGTTGTCGAAGAGTTCACCATGTCGCGTCTGGTTTTTGTCACGTTGGCGGTCCTGTACGGCGCCGATGCCGCCCTCGCGCAGGCCCCGATCGATCGGTCCAATACCGACTCGGCACCGCCGGTCATGGTGGCTGGGGCGCCGTCGCACGTCGATCTTGGCGGCGGATTTATCGAATTTTTGTTCGGCGGCGCGGCACACACGATGCTTCCGGCGCCGCCGCCACAGCCCGCCTCCGCGCCATACCGCGAACGTTCGGGCAGCGTCACGCCGAACGATGCGATGCTCGACCGATCCTGGCGCGGCGAGATCGATCCGAAATTTCTGCGCCAGGAAGTCCCCTATCACGGCAAAGAGAAACCGGGAACGATCGTAATTGATACGCCAAACCACTTTCTCTATCTCGTCGAGCCCGACGGCAAGGCCATTCGCTACGGCATCGGCGTGGGTCGTCCCGGCTTCACGTGGTCCGGCACGCATAGAATTTCAGCCATGAAGGAATGGCCGGACTGGGTCCCGCCCAAGGAAATGCTCGCGCGACAGCCAGGTTTGCCGCATTTCATGGCGGGCGGCCCGAGCAACCCGCTCGGCGCGCGGGCCCTCTATCTCGGCTCAACGCTCTACCGCATTCACGGTTCGAACGAGCCATGGACCATCGGACGCAATGTTTCGTCAGGCTGCATCCGTATGCGCAACGTCGACGTGATCGATCTCTATGAACGCGTCAAGGTGGGCACCAAGGTCGTTGTGCTTTGATCCCGAGCCGGTCTACACGTCGATGCTGCCATCATCGCCGAAGTCGCTGCCGTCCGCGTCATCGATGAAATCGGCGTCCTCCGCCGGGCTGTCGACCCCCTCGTCGGCGTCGAGCGCATTGAACGCGTTTTCCCCTTGGCCGCCGCCGGCGCCCGGGCTCGCGGACGACGGTGCCGCATAGGCGCTTGCGTGGTGGCCGAACATCGAACTGATCGTATTGAGCAGCAAAGCGCCACCAATGACGCCTGCGGCCGAGGCCGCGGCCGTGCCCAGGAATGAGCCGCCGCTCGCCGGTGCAGCGCCCACGTAGGCGGAATCGCCGCCCGCGGCCCCAGGGCGCACGCTCGGCACCGAGCCGCGCTGACCTCCGCCGAGCAAGGCGCGCATATTGTCGAGAAAGCCGCCTTGCGTCGGTGCCGGCGCCTGCGTGCCGGTCAATTCCCGGATGCGGGCATCGGCGCGCCGCAAGGCCTCGTCCTGCACAAGAACTGTCTGCACCAGCGCATAGACCGCGTTGGGGGCGCGCTTGAGGCCTTCGGCGATGACCTGCTCGGCTTCCGCGTCGCGTGGGGCGGTCTCCAAGCCAGCAAGTCGGTCGAACAGCTCGTTCACCCGTTGACGTTCTTCGGGAGTCATTGGCGGTCTCCTTTTGCCGGTCGTCCGCAACATCTAAGCATCTAAGCGGCCGCCGCGTCTTTGCCAGGGGAAGCGAGCGCAAAACCGTGTTCGGCGAGGACGCGTGGAAACGCATCGGAGTCGAAATACGCGAACTCGCGTTCGCGTTGTTTCGTCAGGGGATCAAGGCTTTCCAGCGTCGCATCGACGAAACCGGGGTGGCACATGATGAGCCCACCCTCCGGCATTCCGTGGAGAAAGCGAGGGAATAGCGCCGGGAACTCGGTACGCGTACGGAAATCATAGGCACCGGCGAAAGCCGGATTGGTGAGGAGCCGGAGGCGTCGCGCCTTGCGGCGGAAGGCTATGCTCGCCAAGTCGAGCAAGATCGTCTTGGGGTCTCGGGGAACCCCCGCGCCCGGGGGGCGACCGCATTGCCGTAGCCAGGCCGACCGCGCGGCAGCCGCAGCGACCTCGAGCAGCGCATCGCGGACTTGGGGCAGGAGCTGCACGTGTTGATGACCATCGATAAAATCCGGCGGACGACCGAATACGTCGATGAAGCGACGGAGCTGGCGATCGATCTCGACGCGGAGTCGCTCCCGCGAGAGGCGACGCCATGCGGCAAGCCAGCCCATGTCCCGCAACGAAGGGAACCCATGACCGCGCAATGGCGCAAAATCGGCGCTGAGGGGACGGAAGGGTCCGGTGAGCGTCACATGCAGGCCATGTGCCGCGCGCGCGGTTTTCGCGTTGAGTGCGGCGAGCGCGCCGGCCTGTTCACGATCGAATGCGGGTCCGACCACCATGACCGAAACGGCATTGATGCGCCCGCGTGCGACCAGTGCGCGAATCGCCTCGTTCACGCCCGGCGCGAGGCCGTAGTCGTCCGCACACAGCCAGATTCGCCGCGGTGCTTCAGCCATCGCCCCTTACTCGGCCGCGCGCTCGGCACGCGTCTTGGAAGGCGCCTCGACGTCCTCCTTGGCCGGCGTGAGGGTGTGCTCGGCCACGAAATAGACGGGCCGCGCTTTGATTTCCGACAGCAGCTTGCCGATATATTCGCCGAGCACGCCGATCATCATGAGTTGCACGCCGCCGATCACCATCATGCCGACGACGAGCGACGGATAGCCGGGCACGTCCTTGCCAAATACGAGAGTCTCGACCAGGATTTCGATGCCGAACAGCAGCGCTACGGCGGCGATCAGCAGACCGAGCAGACTCGCGACCCTGAGCGGAGCCACGGTGAAGGACGTCAGGCCTTCGATCGAGAGGCCGATGAGGCTCCAGAGGTCCCAGGTGGTAGCGCCGTGTGTCCGCGGAGCCGGCTCATAGTCGACGCGCACCTGGCGGAAGCCGATCCAGCTTGACAACCCTTTGAAGAAGCGGTTGCGTTCGGGCATCTGCCGCAGCGCGCTTGCGGCCCGCGGCGAGAGCAGCCGGAAATCGCCGGCATCTTCCGGAATTTTCTGCCGCTGGCCCCAGTTGATCAACGCGTAGAACCAGTGCACGGCGGTACGCCTGAGCCACGGCTCGTGCTCGCGGTTTGCCTTGGCGGTGTAGACGACGTCGTAGCCGTCGTCGAGCCAGCGCGACACCAGCGTTTCGATGAGGTCGGGCGGGTGCTGGCCGTCGCCATCCATGAACAGCACGGCACCGAAGCGGGCGTGATCGAGACCGGCAAGCAGCGCCGCCTCCTTGCCGAAATTGCGCGACAGCGTGACCAACTGGACGTCAAGCGGACCGGCCGCCAGCGCGCGCACGACGTCGGGCGTGCCGTCGCGGCTGCCGTCGTCCACATAGACCACCTCGACCGCCATGCGACGTTCGGCCCTGATACGCCCCGCCACGTCGACGATGCGCCGGTGCAGCTCGGGGAGCCCCGCAGCCTCGTTGTACAGCGGTACGACGATCGATAGGCCCGCGGTCCGCGGCCGGCGCGCCGACGTTGTGCTTGCTCTTGCCACCATGGTTCCAGATGGGCGGTTATCGTGCGCGATCTATAGCGCATGAGCGCGGGTCTGTCGCGCCTGCATGCCGTATGGGCGGCGGACGCCGGACATGCTATCGGAGCGGCCCATGATTCCGGCAGCAATGCGCAATCTCGCGGCACGTCTGACCAAAGCTTGGCACGAGCGGGCGGTCGCCCTCAAGGCCATCAGCTTCGGACTCGTCGGGGTGGTCAACTCGACCGTGGATTTCAGCGTTTTCTCGCTGTGCTACTATTTTTTCGAACTGCCGATCGTTGCTGCCAATACGCTCGCCTGGATCGTGGCGGTGACCGGCTCATATGTGATGAATTCCGTCATTACTTTCGCCGCCGAGTCGGGCCGCAAGCTCGATCTGCGCCGTTATATCGGCTTCGTGTTTTCACAGTTTGCCGGTTTTCTCGCCAATACCGGAACGGTCTGGAGCCTGGTCACGCTCGTTCATGCACCGGCTTGGGCGGCAAAACTCGCGGCGATCATCGCGAGCTTTGCGGTTAATTTCTCGCTCTCCCACTTCGTAGTCTTTCGTGCAAGCCCGCGGGACGACGCGCCGCAGAGGCGGCGGTTGAAATAGGGATAAAATGGACTGTGCCCGTCACGGAGCACCGCAGAAAACGAACGTTCGGAAGCGGAGGCGGAACCGTGCCCGGCGCGGCCGGTTATTGCAGTGCATGCAATCCGCGCAGAGGTCATGACCATGCTGAATGTTTGGCCGATTTTCGTCGCGGGTGTGGAAGTGGGGCTCGTCATGGCCGTCATTCTCGGGGTGCTGGTCGCCTTTTGTCTGTTGCCTCTCCTCGAGAAAGCGGCATCGACGCGGCAGAATCGCGGCGGTCGGTAGCCGCCGCGCGGGGTTTGCCGCACCGCGACGCGTCGCGCGCCGCACGGTGGGGGCGTGTCCCCGCCGGTGGTGTCACCCGCGTCATTCATGGCCGGCCGGCGCGCGTCCGCAGGTTCCGATCGGATTGACTTGGCGCAGTCACGCACGAGAGTCCGGCAAGCGCGACGACGCGATCCGGCGCCAGCCTATTCGATAGGCTATTCGATTATGGATCGTCTTGCCGCGCTCGTCATGCGTTCACACTGACCGGTCAATTCGCCGAAATCCGCTCTCAGCATTCGTGCTGCTGCGATGCGTCCCCTAAAGCGCCGCCTCGAGCCTCGCAAACAGTGGATTCTCGCGCGAGAATACGTAGCCGAGCTCGGTTACGGCGACTGCCTCTGCCCCGTGCTCGCGCAGGAAGCTCGTAAGCGCATGGACTTCGTTCGGCGGACAATGCAACGTCAGCATGCCGGAGGAGGTCGGTCCGCCGAAGGGCGTTTGCACGCCGAATTTCTGCCTTGCGCTTTCGATCACCGCTGCATCGCCGGCGGCGATGCGCGCGCGCACCTCGCGGAAGGCACGCGCGCGCGCCTGCGCGGCCACCCGGTCGAGGATGACGCGCGCGGCCTCGCGCTCGTGTGCACCCCATTGGGCGCCGCGCGCGGCGACGAGGTTCGCCTGCGAACGAAGGATGACGCCGTCTTCCACCACTTTCAGCCCATTGGCGGCGAGGGTGGTCCCGGTCGTGGTGATGTCGACGATGAGTTCCGCCGTGCCGGCCGCTGGCGCCCCCTCGGTCGCGCCCGAACTCTCGACAATGCGGTAGTCGTGAATGCCGTGCGCCGAGAAGAAGCCGCGGGTCAGGTTCACGTATTTGGTGGCGACCCGCATCTTGCGGCCATGATGGTGACGAAACGCGGTGGCGACGTCGTCGACGTCCGCCATGGTATGGACGTCGATCCAGGCCTGGGGCACCGCGACGACCACATTGGCGAAGCCGAAGCCGAGACCGTCGATCAGGACCACTTGGCTGTCTGCATCGGGAATCATCTCCCGCACCAGGTCTTCGCCTGTAACGCCGATATGCACGGCACCGGCGGCAAGCTGCGATGCGATCTCGGCGGCGGAGAGGTAGGCGACCTCGACATTGTCAAGTCCTGCGATGGTGCCGCGGTAATCGCGCGCGCCGCGGGGCTTGATCAATGTCAGGCCGGCGCGCGCGAAAAAGGCTTCGGCATTGTCCTGCAACCGGCCCTTGGCGGGGACCGCAATCACCAGCGATGCACTCACGAGCCGCCTCCGTAGACCGCCAACCGCTCGATCCACACGGCAAATCCCACCGCGGGGACGGGCTCGGCGCTGCCGAGACGCGACAGCAGATCGTCATAGCGGCCGCCGGCGACGAGTGGATCGCCGCTGCGCTCCGGGTCGGTCAGTTCGAATATAAAACCGGTGTAGTAGTCGAAACCGCGCGAGAACGCGGTCGAGAAGCGCACGCGTTTCACGTCGATTCCGTGCGCGGCGAGGAACCCCGTGCGGTGCTCGAACAGGTCGAGCGCGGGAGCCAGGACGCCCGTAAGATTGGCATCGCGGGCAAGCGCCCGCAGATCGGCCGCCGCCTGGTCCGGATCGCCGGCAATGGCGAGGAATCGCTCGATCAGCGCGCGCGCCTCGCGCGGCAATTTGGTGCTTGCGCCGAGCGCGGCCTGCTCGAGGAAACGGTCGGCGATTTCGCCGACCGATCGTCCCCCCACCGCGGTGATCCCCGCGATCGACAAAAGGTCGGTGACGAGCGCGTGGGCGCCTTTCGGATCCGCGCCCGCAAGCGCTGCGAGCACCCCCTGATATTCGGGCCGACCATTGGTCCCGGCGAGCACCAGCCGCTCGAGATCCTGCGCCAGGTTGGACTTGCGGTTGAAGTCCTTGACCAGCCGACGCTTCCACGCGGGTGGCAGGTCAAGCCCGGCGATCAAGCCGGAAAACAGCGCCACGTCGCCGACGCGGATGTCCGGCGCCTTTACCCCGTAGTGGGCCGTCGCTTCGAGGCCGCGCGCCAGCATTTCGGCGTCGGCCGCGGCTTTGTCCGTGCGGCCGAAGGACTCGATGCCGGCCTGCAGGAACTCCGCCGGCTCGCTGGCGCGGTAACGGAAAACCGGGCCGAGGTAGCAGAAACCCGCTGGCCTGCCAGCGAGCGGCGAGGCGAGATAGTCGCGCGAGACCGGAATCGTGAGGTCGGGGCGCAGGCAGAATTCGCCGCCACCGGGCGCGGTGGTCAGGTACATGCGCTTGCGGATTTCCTCGCCCGAGAGGTCGAGAAAGGGCTCGGCCGGCTGCAAGATGGCAGGCCTGACGCGCGCATAGCCGGCGCGTTCGTAGGACGCCACGAGCGCTTCTGCCCGGGGATCGGTCCCGGTCGCCTGGATGTTGGTGCGCGCGTCCATGGTGTTCGGCTCGTCGTTTGGCCCACCGGGGGAGCCGCGCGCCCTTTAGCACGGGCCGCGCGAGGATTCGACCTCGATCGCCCGTCGCCCTTAACACGCCGCGACGTCAAGCCTTTGGCTTCGTTAACGAACTTTCCGCGCCGGGGGGAACCGAGGCGGGCAGGGCACCGCTAAGGAAATATCAACCGGCGGGGCGTTGACTAATCCGAGCTTCAAGGGTCGCGACCATGAGCCACTCAGTGCCGCGCCGCGTCGTTGAGGCCTTCTATCAGGCCTATGTGTCGCGCGATCCCGATCGGATCGGCCTCTGGCTCGACGATGACGTCGAATGGCTCGTCGCCGGGCCGGTAGAGGTCATGCAGGTCTGCGGTCATTGGCACGGCAAGAGCGCGGTGATCGACCGTTTCGCGCGTCAGGTGCCGCAGGTGATCGATTTCCGGGATTTGCAGATCGAACAGCTTCTGGTCGACGGCGAGGCGAGCGCGATGTGCGGTCGCATCATCTGCGTGCACCGGCGCACGGGCCGCCTGATCTCGCACCGCGTCGCGCATTTCGTGCGCTATCGCGACGAGAAGGTGATCAGCTTCCTGGCAATCAACGACAGCCTGGATGCGGCCGAGCAATTCATGGACCGACGCGTCGATTTTTTGGGAACGTCTGAACCGCCCGAGGGCGACCTGGTCGTGATCTGAGGCCGCCCGGTGCACGGAACGCGCAGGATCAATCGCGCGCGTGGCGTTCGAGTAGAGCGCGCACCGCCTGAACCAGCTCGGCCTCTTTCACCGCGATCTGTGCCGCGTCCTGTTTTTTCAGGTAATCCGCGCGCTGCTGCGCATCGCCGGCAAGCTTCGCGCCGAGCTTGAGGTCTTTGATTGTCACTTCCCCGCGCGCTTTTTCGTCTTCGCCCTGGATGACAACGCACGGGCTATTGCGCCTGTCCGCATATTTGAGCTGGTTACCGATGTTCTTCGGATTGCCAAGGTAGAGCTCGGCGCGAATGCCTGCGTTGCGCAGGTTTTGCACCATACGCTGATAGTCGGCGATGCGCTCGCGGTCAAACACGGTCACCACGACCGGCCCGTGCGTGGTTCCGTTCCTGATCCTGCCCAGATGGGCGAGCGCCGCTGCGAGTCGCGAAACGCCGATGGAAAAGCCGGTCGCCGGCACCGGCTGGCCCATGAACCGGGCGACCAGCCCGTCGTAGCGTCCTCCGCCGCCGACTGAGCCGAACCGTACGGGCCGACCCTTGTCGTCTTTGATCTCGAAAGTCAGCTCCACCTCGTAGACCGGTCCCGTGTAGTATTCGAGCCCGCGGACGACGGAAGGGTCGATTTTGATCCGATCGTCGTAACCAGCGGCCTGAACTAGCCGCTTTATCGTTTCAAGCTCTGCAACACCGACTTCACCGGTCGGACTGCCGCGCACGGCATCTTCAAAGTTGGCAATCGCGACTTCATTCGACCCTGTGACGCTTCCTGATCCTGAACCGTTTTCACCCCAGCCCGTAAAGTTGAGCACGCGAGTGATCTGTTCATCCGAAAGGTCAGCGCCTTTCGTAAAATCGCCGCTCTCGTCCTTGCGTCCCTTGCTGAGAAGCATCTTTACGCCGTCAAATCCGAGGCGATCGAGCTTGTCGATTGCGCGCATGGCGATGAGATGCTTTTCGCCCGGGATGTTTGCGACCTCCATCACGCCATCGAGCACCTTGCGGTTATTCACCTTCACCACATAGCTGCCGCGCGGAATACCGAGCGATTCCATGGTGTCCGCGGCGAGCATGCACATCTCCGCGTCGGCTGCCATCGAAGCGCTTCCCACCGTGTCCGCATCGAATTGCATGAATTGGCGAAAGCGGCCGGGACCCGGTTTTTCATTGCGAAACACGTAGCCATAACGATAGCTGCGATAGGGCAGCACGAGGTTGGGGTAGTTCTCCGCGACATAGCGCGCAAGTGGCGCGGTCAGATCATAGCGCAGGCTGAGCCACTGCTCGTCATCGTCCTTGAACGAGAACACGCCTTCGTTCGGCCGGTCCTGGTCTGGCAGAAACTTGCCGAGCGCGTCGCTGTATTCGATGGCCGGCGTCTCCAGCGCCTCGAATCCATAGCGCTCGAACACGGTGCGGATTTGCTCGACGAGGTTGCGCGCGGCGGCGATCTCGGCCGGTCCGCGATCGGCCAGGCCGCGCGGCAGGCGCGCCTTGAGCTTCCCCGATTTGGCAGATTTTTCGACCATGCCTAGCCTTCATAGCAGACGGGTGCGCGGCGGCAACGCCGGAGACGGGACGAGGCTCGACCGCTCGTCCCGATGACGCGTCGTCGGAGCCGTCGATGTGGTATAGGAATGGACGTGGACACCCCGGCAGGTCGCCGGGAACGGTGGATTGCAAGGCGAGGGCTCATGGCACAGGCGCGGGCGCAGGCAAGGACCAATATTCCCAACGATCTTACGCCCTACTGGCTGCCGTTCACCCCCAACCGCGCCTTCAAGCGGCGGCCGCGGCTGATCGCCGGCGCCAAGGACATGCACTACATCGCCGCGGACGGCCGCAGGGTGATCGATGGCGCCGCGGGCCTTTGGTGTACCAATGCGGGCCACAACCGAGATCCCATTGTCGCGGCCATCAAGGCCCAGGCGGAGGAACTCGATTATGCTCCCGCCTTCCAGTTCTCCCATCCCAAGGCCTTCGAACTCGCCTCGCGCATTGCGGCGCTTGCGCCTGCCGATCTCGATTACGTCTTCTTCTGCAATTCCGGCTCGGAGGCGGTCGACACCGCGCTCAAGATCGCACTCGCCTACCACAATGTACGTGGCAATGCGGGGCGCGTGCGATTGATCGGTCGCGAGCGCGGCTATCACGGCGTCGGCTTCGGTGGCGTCGCGGTCGGCGGCATCGTCGCCAATCGCAGGCAGTTTGGCGCGCTCATGGCCGGTGTCGATCATCTGCCCGCCACGTATAATCGCGCCGAACAGGCCTTTACGGTCGGCGAGCCGGATTGGGGAGGCCATCTCGCGGACGAACTCGACCGGCTAGTCGCCCTGCACGATCCCTCGACCATCGCGGCGGTCATCGTCGAGCCGGTCGCGGCCTCGACCGGCGTATTGCCGCCGCCCAAGGGCTATCTCCAGCGTTTGCGCGCAATCTGCGACAAGCACGGCATTCTCCTGATATTCGACGAGGTCATCACCGGCTTCGGCCGATTGGGCTATGCCTTCGCCGCGGAGCGCTATGGGGTCGTGCCCGACCTCGTCACCTTTGCCAAGGGCGTAACGTCGGGTGCAGTGCCCATGGGTGGCGTGCTGGTGCGCAAGCACGTCCATGACGCCTTCATGCAGGGACCCGAGCACGTCATCGAGCTGTTCCACGGTTATACCTACTCGGCGCATCCGCTCGCCTGTGCGGCCGGGCTTGCCGCGCTCGACATCTACCGCGAGGAAGGCCTGTTCGAACGCGCCCGTGCCCTCGAGCCCATCTGGGCGCAGGCGGCGATGGGATTGAAAGACCTGCCCAATGTGCTCGACATCCGCACCGTGGGCCTCACGGTCGGCATCGATCTGGCGAGCAAACCGGACGGCGTGGGCAAGCGCGGCTACGAAGCACTCGACCTCGGGTTCTTCGAGCATGACATCATGCTGCGCGCCGTCGGCGACACGCTCGCCATGAGCCCGCCGCTGATCGTGTCCGAAGCGCAGATCGGCGAACTGTTCGACAAGGTGGGTAAAATCATCCGGCAGCTGGCATAATGGCGCCTCACCGCGGGCAGAATCACTTGCTTGGCGGCAAAATTGCCCAGCCTACGGTGACCACGCCCGGACCCCGGCGATAAGGCAGCACGAATGAAGGTTGCACCCGCGCTGCCGCGGCAAGCCGGGCGAAACGCGGGGGAAGGCGCTGCGGATCGCCGTCGGTCCACACCACAACCGCGCCGCGGCGCCTGAGGTCGGCGAGGTCGATCCACGGCGCCCGTTCTGGCTCGCCGTCGACAAGGTTGCGCGGATGATTCCGGGCATAGTGCTCGACATTGCCGCCGTCCCACATGGTGCCGATTACGTAGGCCGGCGGCGCACCGGTGGCGGCTTGATATCGCGCCTCGATCTCATGGGCGAGCGCAGCACCCGGAAAAAATACGGCGCGGTAGCGATGGTCGAGACGCGGCAGCGCGGCGTAGTTGATGACGAACGCGACGGCGAGGGTGACGAACACGACCGCCCAGATCGCCGCAAGGCGCTTGAGCCGGTCGTCTTCCGCGGTGCCGTGCGTTTGCAGCACGAGCCAAAGCCCCAGGAACAGCCAGAGCGGATAACCCCACATCGCCACCGTACCGCGGCCGGTGACGGCGGACATGGCGAGCACGGTCGCCATCGGCCCGAAGGTCAGCCAGGCGATGATGCGCCGGTCGAAGGCGTCGGCCCGCGTCTCCGGCGTCACGCGCTCGCGCCCAGGCGGAAGGAAAAGAGGAGCCGCGATGGCGAGCGCCGGCAGCATAAAAAACGTCTGCCCGATGGCAAACTGCGCCGGGTGCCAGAAATGGTCGTACCAGCCGCGCGGCAGGATTGCCCGGTGCTCGGCATAGGCGAGTGGCAGGAAGTCATTGTGGACGAGCCACGCGAGGTGGGGCGCCGTCACGATGAGCGCGAGGAGGGCCGCGGCATAGGGCCCCGGGGTCCGTAGGACCTTGCGCGCGTCCCGGTCAAGCAGCGCCAACGCGATCATGGGCACGACCAGCACCACGACGAAGTACTTGGCCCACAAAGACATTCCGACGGCGAAGCCGAGCAGCAGCCAATCTCCCCACCGTCCCCCGCGCAAGGCGCGGTGCAGCGCGAAGCCGGCGAGCGCCCAGAACGGCAGCTGGATCACGTCGTGGTTGAACTTGGCCGACGTGTAGTTCACGTAGTGCAGGCCGTCGACGACCAATACCGAGGCGAGCGCACTTGCGCCGTCGACGAGCCTCCGCGCCGTCGCGAAGACCAGTGCCAGGGCGGCCACCACCGCGAGCTGGGCGAGCAGGTAATAGGCAAAATCGTGTCCCACCGCGCGATAGGCGATCTCCACCAGCCACCAGGGAAGGGGCGGCAGCTTGTCGTAGCCGAGCTGCCATTCGCGCCCGTACATCAGGGCCTCGATCAGATCGAGCGGCAGATTGGGGTAGAGCAGGGTCGGCAGTGCCGTCCACACGAGGGCGTGAACCGCGGCAAAGGCGGCAAACGCGCGATCGGGATGGGCCCTGATCCAGTCGACAAAGCGGCGGCTGGCTGGCATGGCAGCTTGAGTCCAGGCCTAAAAGGCCCATCCTAGCAGGAGATCGAGGTTGCGCAGACTCCGCGTCTCGGGAAGATTGGGGGGCGGCGGTGCGAATCACGCGACGCCGCGGTCACGGCGGGATGTCACCCCATGTCTCGTTTCGGCGCGATAGTCGTTGCCATCTGCATGTTGCTCGTCGCCGCATCGCTCGGCGCCGTTCTCTTCCTCGTGCTGCAACTTGATGCGCGCAGCTCCGCGATCGTGTCATTGGCCGCCTTCGCTGGAATGATTCTTTACAATTCCGTCGCCGGGCGGCTGCGCGACCGCACCCGTGTCGGCGATCAGATTGCGGATCTTTCTCGCGGCATGACCGATCTCGCGCGACAGGCAGGGGATGTGGCGCGTCGGCTGAGCGCGCTCGAAGATCGCATGAATGGGATGCCTGATCTGCAAGGCATCGATCGGTTGGCTGCCGAGATCGGGGAATTGGGCGGATTGGTCCGGCAGATTGCGGAAACGGTGGCGGCGCACGAGACGATATTGCGCAAACAGGGACTGATGCCCCCCGCGCCGCCGGCTCCAGCGAAGCCGGAAGAGGCTGCGCCGGCGGCGCGCCACGACCCCCCCGGTCTGCCGGGGCTACGCGGCCTCTCGCGGGATGGCGTCGTCGATCTCATCGCCGAAGCCATCGACAAAGAGCGCATCGATCTCTATCTGCAGCCGATCGTGACGCTGCCTCAGCGCAAGGTTCGCTACTACGAAGCATTGGCGCGGTTGCGTACGGAGAGCGGCGACATCATTCCGGCCGGGGAATTTCTCCCCTACGCGGAGCGCGGCGGCCTGATGCCGAAGCTTGACAATTTGATGCTTGTCCGCTGTGTGCGGGTTACGCGTCGTCTGCAACTCAAGAATCGCGACGTTGGGATCATCTGCAATGTCAGCGGTTTCAGCCTTGCGAACCCGGCGGACTTCCGCCGGCTGCTCGATGTGATGGATGCCAATCGCGCGCTGGCACCCGCCCTGCTCCTGGAGTTCACTCAGGCCGCGTTTCGTGCGTTCGGTCCGCTGGAAAACGAGAGTCTCGCGGCGCTCGCGGAGCGCGGCTTCCGCTTCTCGATGGACCAGGTTGCAGACCTGCGCATGACCCCACGGGAGTTGGCCGAGCGTGGCATTCGCCTCGTCAAAATCCCGGCGGCTCTGCTGCTCAACAAGACGATCCTCGCCCACAGCGACATCCATCCGCAGGATCTGGCGGATCTTTTGGCCCGCTCGGGCATCGACGTCATTGCCGACCGCATCGAAACGGAAAGCACCGTGGTCGATCTGCTCGAATATGACGTGCGATTCGGCCAGGGCCTCCTGTTCTCGGCGCCGCGCCCCGTGCGCGCCGAGGCGCTGCAGGTCGTCAAAGACGAAGATGCGGAGGGAGCCCCGACCCTGCCTGTCGGACCTTCCCTGCGGGCAACGGCCGCGCGCTGAAACACGCATGAACGCTCCGCTGTTTCTTTCGCATTTCGCGGCGCTCGTGCCCCATTATGATGCGTTGCTTTGCGACGTGTGGGGCGTGGTGCACAATGGGCTCACCGCGTTTGCGCATGCGTGCGACGCGCTGATGCGAGCCCGCGCCCGCGGCATGGTGGTCATCTTGATCACCAATGCGCCGCGGCCGAGCGAGGTGGTGGCGAGGCAACTCGACAAGCTGCAGGTCCCCCGCTCGACCTATGACGCCATCATCTCCTCGGGGGACGTCACCCGCCGCGTGATCGAACAGCGACGCGGGCAGCGTCTTTATCACCTCGGACCGGCGCGCGATCGGGCGATGTTCGCGGATGCCACCCTTGCACCCGTCGAAGAGGCCGATTACGTCGTTTGTACCGGTCTCGAGAACGATGAGATCGAGACGCCGCAAGATTATCGCGACCGGCTGCGGAAGATGCTGGACCGCCGTCTGTTCATGGTTTGTGCCAATCCCGATGTCGTGGTCGAACGCGGCGCAAAGCTCGTTTATTGCGCCGGGGCCATCGCCGATCTTTACGCGGCGATGGGCGGCGAAGTGCTCTATGCGGGCAAGCCCTATCGTCCGATCTACGAACTCGCGCTCGCCAAGATCGAGGAAGTGGCTCGCCGCGTCCCGTCACGCGAGCGCGTGCTCGCAATCGGCGATTCACTGCGCACCGATCTCAAAGGCGCGCACGCGCTCGGCATCGATTTCCTCTTCGTCACCACCGGCATCCACGCGGGCGAACTGGGAGGACGCGAGAAGCTCGACCATGCCGCGCTTGGGGATGCGTTGGCAGGCCTTGGCGAGACGCCGAAGGCGGTGATGCAGAAGCTTACCTGGTAGCGTCAGCCGGCCAGAACTTTGTCGTCGGGAAAAACCGCCTCGATCTTGGTCTTGAGCGTATGCGCGTTGAAGGGTTTGACGATGTAATTCGATACGCCGGCTTTCTTGGCAGCGATCACGTTCTCGGTTTTGGATTCGGCCGTCACCATGATGAAAGGCGTACGCGCGAGATCGGGGTCGGCGCGTACCTGTTTGAGCAGGTCGTAGCCCGTCATCGGCGCCATGTTCCAGTCGGAGATCACCAGACCGTATCTGCGGCCGCGCATTTTGGCGAGTGCCGTATTGCCGTCGCATGCATCGTCAATATCGACGAAACCGAGCTGCTTGAGCAGATTGCGGATGATGCGCACCATCGTGTTGTAATCGTCTACCACCAGCACAGGCATTGACAGATCGACGGCCATGTCCATCCCCCCTTTGACGAAGCCTCTCTGCAAAGCGCCGACGGTAGCGACGGCGTTTGAATAAGCGGTTAATTTGCAACTTTGTTAACCACGCGATAACCCTCAGAAACCGCCGACGGCGACGAAACGGTTTTCATGACGAAGCTTCCCGCGCGTACTTTCTTCCATGTGGTCCGTGGCACCGGCGCGGAGATCGACCCGGGGCCCCTGGCTGGCGCCGTCGTCGCGATCGGTAATTTCGACGGCGTCCATCGTGGCCACCGCGCGGTGATCGACGCCGCCCGCGCGCGTGCCCGGGCGCTCGGCCGCAAGGCGGCGGCGCTTACCTTCAACCCGCATCCGCGGCGTTTCTTCCGCCCCCAGGAGCCGTTGTTCCAGCTCACCAGCGAGCATGACAAGTTGCGTCTGCTGGCGGCCACCGGGCTTGACGGCGCCATCGTGATGGCCTTCGACGCAGCCTTGGCCGCCACCACGGCCGAGGATTTCATCGGTCGCATTCTTGTCGGTCGCCTGGACATCGGCGGTGCAGCGATCGGCTTCGATTTCCATTTCGGCAGGAATCGCGGCGGATCGCCCGACTATTTGCGGCAGTGCGGCGAAAAATTCGGTTTCGCAGTGGACGTCGTGCCGCCACTTGAGGACGAAGGCAGGCCGATTTCGTCCGGCGCAATACGCGCGGCGCTGAGCCAGGGCAAAGTGGTCGAAGCGGCCGAGCTTCTTGGCGCGCCGTGGTTCATCACGGGAACCGTCGTTCACGGCGACAAACGGGGTCGGCATCTCGGTTTTCCGACCGCCAATATCCGGCCCGATCCCGCCTGCGGCCTCAAGCATGGAATTTATGCGGTGCGCGCCCGAATAGGGGATGTCATACGCGACGGCGTTGCGAGCTACGGCGTAAGGCCAATGTTCGATGACGGTGTGCCTCTCCTTGAGGTGCATTTGTTCGATTTCGGAGGCGATCTCTACGGACGGAGGATCGAGGTTGCCTTCGCCGGCTGGATCCGCCATGAGCAGAAATTCTCTTCCGTCGACGAACTGCGCCGCCGCATGCAGGACGACGCCGCGCAGGCGCGCGAGGTGCTCGAACGGGCGGGCAGGGCCTTTCCCCCGCTCGGGGAGGTGGTGGACTGCAGCGAGGCCGGATGACACCGGAGATCGGACCCTTCGCAACCGCTCTTTCCGCCGCCGAATCCACTTGCTACTAAGCCTCCATGTCGAGATCCGACCGCGACTATTCAGAGACGCTGTTCCTGCCGCAGACGGATTTTCCGATGCGCGCCGGCCTGCCGCAGCGGGAGCCGGATATTCTCAGGCGGTGGGAGCAGCAGGATCTCTACGGAAAACTGCGGCAGGCGGCAAAAGGCCGCGATAAATTCATCCTGCACGACGGCCCGCCCTACGCCAACGGCAACATCCACATCGGTCACGCGCTCAACAAGGTCTTGAAGGACGTGGTGACGCGCAGCCAGCAGATGCTCGGCCACGATTCCAACTATGTTCCCGGCTGGGACTGTCACGGTCTGCCGATCGAATGGAAGATCGAAGAGGAGAACTATCGGACGAAGAGCAGGAAGAAGCCGGACCTTTCCGATCCGGTCGCGATGATCGCCTTTCGCCGCGAGTGCCGCGCCTACGCGGAACGGTGGCTCAACGTGCAGCGCGAGGAGTTCAAGCGGCTTGGCGTCGTCGGCGACTGGAAGAACCCTTACACGACGATGAGCTTTGCGGCCGAGGCGCAGATTGCACGCGAATTGCTGAAGTTCGTGGCCAATGGCACGTTGTATCGCGGCTCGAAACCCGTGATGTGGAGCGTGGTTGAGAAAACGGCTTTGGCCGAAGCGGAAGTGGAGTACGAGGATTACGTCAGCGATCAGGTCTGGGTGAAGTTCCCGATCGTCGGAACGACGCACGGATTTCCCGTGATGGGAATCGGCGCCACTCTGGAAGAGGCAGAGAGACTGCGTGCCGCCTGGCGCAATGCGTCGGTCGTTATCTGGACGACGACCCCATGGACGCTGCCCGGCAACCGCGCGATCTGTTTCTCGCCAAGGATCGCCTACGGATTGTTCGAAGTCGTCGAAACGTCGGAAGGAAGCGGAGCCAAAGCGGGAGACCATTTCCTGCTCGCGGAGAAATTGGCTCCCGATGTCATGAAGTCCGCAAAAATATCGGGCTTCAAGAAAATAGCCGAAATCTTGCCTGACCAGTTGACCGGCATTCGTTGTGCGCATCCGTTTCGCGGGCGAGGTTACGACTTTGCTGTCCCGTTGCTTTGCGGGGATCACGTCACCGACGACGTCGGTACGGGGTTCGTCCATACGGCACCGGGCCATGGTCGCGAAGATTTCGACGTGTGGACCGCGAACAAGGCGCAGCTCGAGGCGCAGGGCATCAATACCGCCATTCCCTACACGGTCGACGAAAACGGTGCCTTCACGGACGCCGCACCAGGATTTACCGGCAAACGCGTGCTCACCGACACGGGTGAGCGCGGCGACGCCAATGACGCGGTGATCAAGGCCTTGATCGAGGACGGCATGCTGCTCGCGCGCGGCAAGCTCCGCCACCAATATCCGCATTCCTGGCGTTCAAAGAAGCCGGTCATCTTCCGCAACACGCCGCAATGGTTCATCGCGATGGACAAGGCGATCGACGGGCCCGGCGACACGTTGCGCGCTCGCGCGCTGGCTGCCATCAAGCGTACCCGCTGGGTGCCGCCGCAAGGGGAGAATCGCATCACCGGCATGATCGAGAGCCGGCCTGACTGGGTGATTTCACGCCAACGCGCCTGGGGTGTTCCGATCGCGGTCTTCATCAAGGAGCGGCCGGACGGCACGATCGAGATCCTGCGCGACGCCGACGTGGACAGGCGCATCGTCGAGGCTTTCGCGCGGGAAGGCGCCGACGCCTGGTATGCGCCGGGCGCCCGCGAGCGCTTCCTGGGTCCGCGGCTCGCGGCCCAAGGCTGGCAGAAGGTGGACGACATTCTCGACGTCTGGTTCGATTCCGGTTCCACGCATGCTTTCGTGCTGGAGGATCCGACGCATTTTCCTTCGCTCGCGGGCATCAGGCGCGGTCTCGACGGCGGACGCGATACGGTCATGTATCTTGAGGGTTCCGATCAGCATCGCGGCTGGTTTCATTCTTCGCTCCTGGAAAGCTGCGGCACGCGCGGGCGCGCGCCTTATGACGTGGTGCTCACGCACGGCTTCGTGCTCGACGAGCAGGGTCGTAAAATGTCGAAATCTCTCGGCAATGTGACGGCGCCGCAGGACGTTATCAGGCAATTTGGTGCCGACATACTGCGTCTTTGGGTCTGCGCGTCCGACTACGCCGACGATCTGCGCATTGGGCCGGAAATCCTCAAAAACATGGTCGAGACTTATCGCAAGCTGCGCAACACGATTCGTTGGATGCTCGGCAATCTCGCGCATTTCCATGATGACGAGCGGATACCATTCGAGCAGATGCCGGAACTGGAACGTTTGATGCTGCACCGGCTCGCCGAACTCGATGGGCTCGTGCGCAAGGCCTTTGCCGATTTCGACTATAAGCGCATCTTCGCGACGCTTAATGCCTTCATGACGAGTGATTTATCCGCCTTTTATTTCGACGTGCGCAAGGACTGCCTTTATTGCGACCCTTACTCATCGGTGAAGCGGAAGGCCTGTCTCACCGTGCTCGATCAGTTGTTCCGGTGCACCGTGACGTGGCTTGCTCCCATGCTTTGCTTTACGGCCGAAGAGGCCTGGCTCTCGCGCTACGGCGAGAGTGCTCGATCCGTGCATCTCGAAACCTTTCCAGAAGTTCCGGCCTCCTGGCGCGACGACGCGCTCGCGGACAAGTGGCGAAGGATACGCACCGTGCGCCGCGTCGTCACCGGCGCGCTGGAAATCGAGCGGGCGGGCAAGCGCATCGGTTCGTCACTGGAAGCGCATCCGATAATCTACGTGTCCAATCGTGAACTCGCACAAGCTGTGCGAGGGGTTGACCTTGCCGAAGTCTGCATCACGTCGGCGGCGACCCTGGTGGAAGAGGACGGTCCGGCCTCTGCGTTCCGCCTGCCCGATGTCGCTGGTGTCGCGGTCGTGTCGAATCTTGCCGAAGGACGCAAGTGTGCACGCTCATGGAAAATTTTGACGACGGTCGGTGCCGATCCGGATTATCCGGATGTATCCCCGCGCGATGCCAAGGCATTGCGCGAATGGGAGGCGATGCGCAAGGCGGCGGAATAGGTCCCGGCGTCGGCACGAGCGAGGGCGAGCGGTGAGATCATCCTACTGGTACGGCCCGCTCACGCGCACCGGCCTCGCCGCCGCCGTGGCCGCCGCCGCGCTCGATCAGGCGAGCAAGATTTTCCTGCTCAAGGTGTTCGACCTTGCCGCGCGTGGCCCCGTTCGCCTCGGGCCGTTCGTCGATCTTGTTCTCGTCCGCAATACCGGCATCAGCTACGGCTTGTTCCAGACGCAGGGCGTCGCCGGCCAAATCGTGCTGCTGACGATCAAAGCAGCGGCGGTGGTCGTATTGTGGGTGTGGCTGGCACGTGCCCGCGACCGGCTCACCGCGGTCGCTCTCGGGCTGATCGTCGGCGGAGCGCTAGGCAATGCCGTCGACCGGTTGGCATATGGATGGGTGGCCGATTTCGTGTATTTCCATATTTCGACCGCGAGTTGGCGTTTCAGCTGGTACGTCTTTAACCTCGCCGACGTCGCCATCGTTGCCGGCGTGCTGGGCCTCCTGTATCATTCGATCCGCGGGGGCGAACACGCCGCAAAAGCGCCGTGATCGGCTGCCACAGTTTGTGGACGATGAAATTCCAATGTAAATGGAATGACTTGAGCTGCGGTTGACCGCGGCTGCGTGCGTTGTACGGGTGACGGGTCCGGTCCGATCGGAGGAAGGCTGTCATGCGCTTGACGGGTCGAGTTGCGCGACTGACCGCCCCAACGGCGGTCGGGGTTGTGTTTCTCGTCGCGCTCGGTGTCGCGCCCGTATGGGCGGGCGACGACGACGACGTTCCGATCGACACCAAGATCATCCGCAGCATTCTCGGCGAACTTGGGTTGAAACGTGGCGACGAGCCTCAGATCGATTACCAAGAGCGCGGACCGTTGGTGCTCCCGCCCAATCTCGACCTGCCACCGCCCGAAAATCCCAACGCGGCAATTGCGAACAATCCAGCCTGGCCGAAGGATCCCGATATTGCCCGCGCCAAGGCACAGGCCGACATGGAACGCAATCGCGATATAGAAGCCGAGCGCATGCGCGAGGAAAACCCGCTCCCGCCCGATCAATTGACGCCGGGCGCGCGCACCAATCCGGGCGCTTTGCGTCCTTCGAGGAAGACCGCGACCAGCACCGGCGAACGGCGCATGACGCCGTCGGAGCTCGGATATATGGGGAACCTGTTCAGCACTATGTTCGGCGCGGTCGACGACCGCGACGCGGCACGTTTCACCGGCGAGCCGGAGCGTACCTCCTTGACTGATCCGCCGCCGGGCTATCAGACGCCCTCGCCGGACCAGCCTTACGCCAGCGGTAAGAGCAAGCGGGCGCCGACGGTCACCAACTCCTACGCCACGCACGGCGAGGTCGACAGCGGCAGCCACTGAGTTCTTACCGGTCGCGTGGCCATCGGCGTCGCCGCGCGGGATTTATGCCGCTTTCTTGCGCCTTTGCCCGGTGGCGGCATACGATCCGTTTCCGTCGAAGCACTGTTGTTGGCTGACCTTTCGTGGCGCCTGAGCTTCGCGTAGGTCCGGCACGCAGCGTTCCGGTTCGTTCGCAGACAAGGATTCCACCATCGTGTTTCGAGACCCGAGGGATGGCGCGTTTCACCGTCGCATCGTTCTTGTGTCGGCCGTATTCATGCTCGCGGCGCCGATGCCGGTGCACGCCGCGGGCCCGCCGGTCTCTGATTACAGGCTGGCGAACGGCCTCGAGCTCGTCGTGATCCCCGATCATCGCGCGCCGGTGGTGACCCACATGATCTGGTACAAGGTCGGCGCGGCCGACGAGACTCCGGGCAAATCGGGCCTCGCCCATTTCCTCGAGCACCTGATGTTCAAGGGTACCGCCAAGCATCCGGCCGGACAATTTTCGACCGTGGTAGCCGCTTTCGGCGGTCGCGAGAATGCTTTTACCGGTGCCGACTACACCGGATATTTCCAGCGCGTGCCGAGCGAAAAACTCAAGACCGTGATGGAATTCGAAGCCGATCGCATGAACGGACTCGCGCTCAGCGAGGACGACGTTTTGCGCGAGCGTGACGTGATATTGGAGGAGGAAAGTCAGCGGATCGGCAACAATCCGCGCGCGCGCCTTGGCGTACAGATCGATGCGGCACTCTTTCTCAACAGCCCGTACGGCAAGCCGGTGATCGGTTGGCGACACGAAATGGCGCAACTCACGCGGGATGACGCTGTCGGCTTCTATCGCCGTTTCTACGGGCCGAACGACGCCATCGTGGTCGTTGCCGGCGACGTCGAGCCTGAACAGGCGTTGGCCTTTGCGCAGGAGACCTATGGCAAGGTCAAACCCAACAACAACATCGCGCCGCGCCGTCGTCCGAAGGAGCCGCCGCCGGTCGCCGCGCGCCGCCTCAGCCTGGCGGACCCGCGCGTCGAGCAACCGATCATGGAGCGGGCCTACCTCGTACCGTCCTTCGCCACTGCAGCCCAAGGTGAATCCGAGGCGCTGGAAGTGCTGGCGCATGTCGTCGGGGCGGGGACGAATAGTCGGCTTTATCGCGAGCTCGTGATCGACAGGCAGGTCGCGGTCGCGGCGAGCGCGTGGTACGACAGCCTCGCGCTCGACATGAGCAAATTCGGCATCTATGCCGCGCCGCGCGGCGGCGTCAGTCTGCCCGACCTCGAAACGGCGCTCGATGCAGTGCTCACACAGGTGAAAGACAAGGGCATCACCGCCGAAGAGCTTGACCGCAGCAAAAACAAGCTGATCGCCGATGCGGTTTACGCTCACGACAGCCAGGTCAGTATGGCCCGCTGGTATGGGAGTGCGCTGACGACGGGCGCGACGGTCGACGATATTGCCCGCTGGCCCGACCGCATTCGGGCGGTCACCGGCGAGCAGGTCCGGGCTGTGGCGCGGCGCTGGCTCGACCTGCGCCGCTCGGTCACTGGCTATCTCGTCAAGGACGACCGCCCGCCCGTGGAGAAGCGTCTATGATCCGGCTGATTGCAGCAGTTCTGGCCGGTCTTGTGGCGTTCGTCGCCGCGCCGGCTTCGGCCATGACGATCGAGCCGATCGTCAGCCCCGCGGGGATCAAGGCCTGGCTCGTGCGCGAACACACGGTGCCGCTCATCGCGATGAGCTACGCGTTCCTCGGGGGTTCCGCCCAGGACGAGCCGGATAAAGCGGGCACCTCCGCTTTCGTGGCCGACATGCTCGACGAAGGCGCCGGCGACCTCGACGGCAAGACGTTCCGCGACCGGCTGGAACGACATGCCATCGAACTCAATTTCGGTGTCACGCGCGATTATTTCCACGGTTCACTGCGAACCCTTCGTGAGCACGGCGAGGAGGCATTCGAACTCCTGGGCCTTGCTCTCTCCGAGCCGCGTTTCGGTCTCGATGCCGTGGAGCGCGTGCGCGGGCAGGAACTCGCCGAACTGCGGCGTGAGCTCAGCAATCCGAACAGCCTCGCCGGCAAGAATTGGTGGCGCGCTGCCTTCCCGGACCATCCTTATGGCCGCGAGACGCGTGGCACGCCCGAGTCGGTCGCGCGCATCGCCGCTGACGACCTCAGAAATTACGCACGCCGCGTATTTGCACGCAATGGACTCGTCGTCACCATTGTCGGCGACGTGGATCCGGAGATCGCCGGACGGTTGATCGATCGCGCATTCGGGGCACTGCCGGCGGAGAACGCGCTCAAACCGGTTCCAGACGCCATACCCCGCGGTCTCGGACGGCGCATCGTGATCGAGCTCGACGTGCCGCAGGCCGTGATCACGTTCGGCGGCGTTGGCATCGCGCGTCATGATCCCGATTTCATGGCCGCATATGTGGTCAATCATATCCTGGGTGGAGGCGGGTTCACCTCCCGGCTCTACCGCGAGGTTCGCGAGAAACGCGGACTCGTCTATGGCATTTCGGATAATCTGGTGTGGTTACGTCATGCCGCGATTGTGATCGGGAGCACCGCGACCCGTGCCGACCGTACCGCCGATACGCTGGAGGTGATCGAGCATCAGCTCAGGCGCATGGCGGAGCACGGACCGACCGAGGAGGAATTGACGGCCGCCAAATCCTACCTCAAGGGCGCCTACGCGCTCTCGTTCGATACCTCGAGCAATATCGCGAGCCAGCTCACCGAAATCCAGATCGACGACCTTGGCATCGACTACATCCGGCGCCGCCAGGCCTTGATCGATGCCGTGACCGTCGCGGACGCCAGACGCGCGGCCAAGCGCCTATTCGGGGGCGAGCTTCTTGTCACCATCGCCGGAAAGCCCAAAGGGCTTGCCGCTGGCCGCGCCCACGAATGACGATCTGTGCCTGCGATATTTCCGCGTCGTAGGTCCGTTCCGTATTTCTGGTCGCGACCAGGACGACCGTCCCTTGCTCGCCCGCCTTCGTTTCCGCAACGTCCGGCGACGCGCGGCGACCGTCGCCGCAGTTGCGACCATGGCGGAGTAACGCCGGACGGAAGGCACTCGCGGCGTTCGGCGGGATGGACGTATGATTGCAAGATCCGCCGCCAGCGGCGAGGGGTCGATGATTCGGATTACGGATACGCTTTTCATCAAAGAAAGCGAGCTGGAAGAGCGCTTTATCCGTTCAACCGGACCCGGCGGGCAGAACGTCAACAAGGTCGCCTCGGCGGTGCAACTGCGTTTCGACGTCGGGCGCTCCTCGTCCTTGCCTCACGCCGTCGCGCAGCAACTCATCCGCCTGGCCGGCAGGAGGCTGACCAGGGGTAAGGTGATCGTCATTGTCGCGCGGCGTCATCGCGATCAGGCGCGCAATCGCGAGGAAGCGCGCGAACGGCTGTTCGATCTCATCCGCCAGGCGACGGTCGCACCCAAGCGGCGCCGCGCCACCAAGGTACCGAAGGCGCAGAAACGTGTCCGGCTTGAAGCGAAACGGCACCGCGCCCGTATCAAGGCGATGCGTCGCGCGAGCCGGGACGAATCCAAAATGTTGCCATAGAGGCGCCCCGCCCGCTATGCGGGAACAGCGCGCCCGATTGCGCGGGCGTCGAGCGGCGTTCGAGGCTGGACTATGCGCTAAGGCGTCAACGCCAAATGGCCTCCGCGGCCCGGACGACGAGCGCCAGTTTGCCGCGTTGGTCGCTCTCGCTGATCGGGTTGCCTGCAGCGGTGCTGGCAAAACCGCATTGCGGACTGATCGCCAGGCGTCCGACATCGATGATGCGCGCCGCCTCCTCGACTCTGCGTTTAAGGTCGTCAAGTGACTCCAAAATTGGTGTCTTCGTGCTGACAAGGCCCAGCACGACTCCTTTGTCCTTGGGCACGAAACGCAAGGGCGAAAAGTCCCCGGCGCGCGGCGTATCATATTCGAGCAGGAAATGGTTGGCTCGTACCCTCGCGAAGAAACGCTCGGCGACAGACTCGTAGCCGCCCGCGGCAAGATAGTGGCCTTTGAAATTGCCTCGGCACATATGGATGCCGACCGTGACATTCGCGGGACAGGTAGCAAGTGCTTGATTGATGCCCTCAATATAAAGATCCACCAGCGTGTCAGGGTTGTTGCCGGAACGTCTCACCTCTTCGCGAATCGTTGGATCGCACAGCAGGGCCACGGCAACCTCGTCGAGCTGCACGTAGCGGCATCCCGCTTGCGCCAGTTCGCCAATCTCCTGTTGGAACACCTTCGTAAGATCGACGAAAAACTCGTCGACGTCAGAATAGGCCAGGCGGTCGGCAAAATCGGCCGAACGGTAGAAATGCATTGTGGAAGGTGCCGGCAGAGTGATCTTGGCGGTCATCCGCGTCGCATCGCGCAGGAACATGAACTCGTCGACTGCCAGTGCTTGGCGACGCTTGAGCCTGCCCGTCGCGTAGGGTGCGGTAAATTCGACCTCATGACCGGCATCGTTGCGAAACCTGAACAGCGCGGGTTTGATGCCGAAGCCTTCAACTCGTTCCACGAAGCGGCCCCAGTAGGAGCCGCGTCGGAATTCTCCGTCTGTGACCACTCTCAATCCGATCTCTTCCTGCATGGCCACTGCGCGGCGAATGCATTGATCCTGCAGCCGTGAAAATTCTGCGTCACTGATTTTGTGTTCCACATGCCGGCGGAATGCCTGTCGCAGCGCGGGCGGACGCAGGAGGCTCCCGACGTGATCGGCACGAAATGGCGGGCAACCGTGAGGAGGCGGGATCATCGGAGGCAGTCCTTCTTACGATTTCTATACATCAATAGATGGAATTTAGACGGTCGACATGCGAAAAAACAATGTCCGCAATATCCGGCCGCCGACGTTGTCCCGCTTCCATTCACGCTCGTATTGAGGTGATATACGGCAATGAACGTCATCGCCTTGCCTGCCAACCGACGCAGTACCAGCCAACGACGACGAACACCGCAGATCATCGAGGCGGTCGCGCGCGTTTTCGCGGAACGTGGCTTCCACGGCGCGACCACCCAGGACATCGCCGACGTTCTCGGCATCAAGCAGGCCAGTCTCTATTACTATTTCTCGTCCAAGGAAGCGGCGCTCGAACTCGTCTGCCAAAAGGGGGTCGAGGGTTTCTTCGACGCCGCCAAGGCCATTGCGGCGCGGCCGGAAAGCGCACGTAAGCGCTTGACTTTGCTCATTCATTCGCATCTCTCCCCGCTCATCGACCGGCCCGATTTCGTCAAAGTGTTCCTCAACGAGCGGCACCATCTGCCACGCGAGAGTCGGCGACGGATCGGACGCTGGTCGCGCGGGCTTGAACGCATTTTCGAGGGTGTAATCCGGGAGGGCATTGCCAAGCGTGAGTTTCGGCCTGATCTCGATGCACGCTTGGCAACGCTTGCGATTCTGGGCATGTGCAACGCAACATCGAATTGGCACCGCAAGGAAAACGTCGACGTTGCCCGTGTGGCCGCCGAGTTTGCCCATCTCGTGATCGACGGAATGGGCAGAGGCCCAGCGCCGGTCCGACGCCGACGCTGAACGTGCATTGCTTATTTGGCGCTTCGCTATAGAATTCGATAAGTTTATAGAATTATACCGAGAGCGGCTGCGCATGATCCCTGCCGGGGTAACGGTTGATCGCGACAGTCTGCGCCGGGCCACCGCGCCGCATTTGTTGCGCCAGCGCGCGCTTTCAACGCCGGATTCGATTGCTTTCCGTGCCAAGCGTCTCGGCGTCTACCATGAGCGGAGTTGGCGCGACTATGCGCTCGCCGTGGCGCATACCGCGCGTGCCTTGCAAGGTCTCGGTGTTGCGCGCGGAGACCGTGTGGCCATTATGGGCGCGGCCTGCGAGGCGTGGGTGATATGCGACCTCGCCGCCCAGTCGCTCGGCGCGATTACCTACGGAATCTATCCGACCGCGTCGCAGACGGAAGTCGAGTATCAGATGCGCGACGGCGGCGCCTGCCTCTTTTTGGCGGAAGACCAGGAATATGTCGACAAGATCCTGCCGATCGTCGATCGGCTCCCCGATCTCCGCGCCGTCGTCGTGCTCGACGATTCGGCCATGTTTGCCTATTCGCACCACAAGTTGCATCGACTGCGGGACCTGCTGGCGGCGGTCGAACGGCCGGATCTTGCGTGGTTCAACGATGTTCTGAGCAAGCTTTCGCCCGATGATCCCGCATTCATCGTCTACACCTCGGGCACCACGGGCGATCCCAAAGGCGCGCTGGTGAGCCATGGGAAACATCTTGCGGCTGCTCAGACGGTTGTCGCGCACTACCCGACCTTGCGCGAAAAACCGCATCGTACCGTTGTTTATCTTCCCCTGTGTCACGTGCTCGGTCGCGACGTCGCCATTACGCTGCCGCTGATGTCACAGTTGATACCCCATTTCGGGGAGGACCCCGAGGATTTTGCCGCCACTCTTTTCGAGGTCGCGCCCACCGTTCTGTTCACGGTTCCGCGCTATCTGCAGAAATTCGCCTCCCATGTCCTCGTCAGCATGCTCAATTCAAGTCCCGTCAAGCGCGCGGCCTATGACCTTGCCATGCGCTTCGCCCGCAAGCATGCCGCGCGGCGGTGGAGTCGCACGGCGACAACGGCGCACGAGACTCTCTACCGCCTGGTCCGTGCGCTGGTCTTCAGGCCCATTCTCAACAAGCTCGGCTTCGACCGGCTCGAACTCGTGATCAGTGGCGGCGCCGCGCTATCGGTCGAAACGGCTGCGCTTTGGCAGATGTACGGCGTCAATGTCGTGGAGATGTACGGTCAGACGGAAGAGGCCGGAGGTATCATTGCCGGCCAGCGCGGTCCGTTCCCGCGTCCCGGCAATGTCGGCGTGCCCGCCGCGGGCGTAGAGATACGGCTCGGCGAGGGTGGGGAGATTCTGGTGCGCAGCCCAGATCTTTTCGACGCCTACTGGCATCAGGATGCGGCGACGCGTGCCGTGAAAATGGCGGACGGCTGGCTCAGGACTGGCGACGTCGGAGAGTGGCGGGACGGCGCACTGCGACTCGTCGATCGCGCACGGGACTTCATTGTCACGTCGGGGGGAAAGACCATCTCGCCCTCCTTCGTCGAAGGGCTTCTGCGCGCCAGTCCCTATGTGGCGGAGGCGGCCGTTTTCGGCCACGGCCGCAAATACTTGTGTGCGCTGATCGAAATTGACTTCGAAACGGTCGCCGATTGGGCGCGCAGTCGCAACGTCGCCTATACGAGCTTCACGAGTCTCGCGCAAAACGAGGAAATCGAGGCACTGATTCGTGGCGAGGTCGAAAAGGCGAATGCCCAGCTTGCTCGCGTCGAGCAGATCAAAGCGTTCCGGATTCTTCCGAAGGCGCTGGATCCAGAGGAAGAAGGCGAACCGGTTACGCCGACACGCAAGGTCAAACGCGCGCAGATGTATGACCGGTTCAAACATCTGATCGAGTCGATGTACGACGATCGCGAGGAACGGCTCATCGCGGCCGCGGCCGAGGGAGCACTGCGCGCCTGACGGACGGATGCGGACGAACAGGGCAAACGGGAGGAAGATCATGAAGAAATGGAACGCGGTGAAGTACGGTTGGATCGGCGTGCTCGCACTTGCCGCCTTGGCCCGCCCTGCCGTCGCGCAGACCAAGATCGTCGTGGGCGTGGACGGGGCGCTGACCGGTCCCTTTGCGGGTACGACCGCACCGCCAGTCGATGGACTCCGCATTTATGTTGATCGTCTTAACGCCGCCGGCGGCATCAACGGCAGGAAGATCGAGCTTGTCGTGTTGGACGATCAGGGGCAGCCGTCGCGCGCGGCCGCCAATGTCAAGAAGCTCGTGACGCAGGACCAAGCACAGCTTGTGGTCCTGTCGAGTCTGTCTTCGACCTTCGCGCCGGTCGTGGCCGAAACGAAAGCGGCGAACGTGCCGCTCTTCTACATGGGGTCGGTGTGCCCGAAAGAAGTCTTTCCGCCGGCCGATCCCAACCAGTTCTGCACCACGGCCTACGCGCTGCGCTACGACAGTCGCGCGACTTTGGCATTCATCAAAAGCGTGGCGAAGGAGCCGGTCCGCATCGGATTCTCGGCAATGGCGATCCCGCTGTCACGCGGCGAGATTGATTATGCAGAGGAACTTTCGAAGACGATGGGCATGATCCCGGTCGACAAGGAGGACATCCCGCCGACGACGGCCGACTACACCCCGTTCGCCACCAAGCTCAAGGATGCCAATCCGAACTGGATGTATGCCTATGCGCCCTGGGTCACTCAGATCAGGACGTTTGAAGCGCTTCGGCGCCTCGGCTGGGAGGGAAATTACATCACCTGGGCCCATATCGAAGCCGAGGCGGAACTGGCGCGCCTCAAGGATCCGAAATTCTATGTTATCGGTGCCAACTCGCTGTTCCAGGACAACCTGCCGATCCACAAGGAGATCATCGAAGCGGTGAAGAAGGCGAGCGCGAAATATCCCGCCGAACAGATGACCGAGGGATGGATCGGCGGCATGGTGGTCGAGGCCGCGCTCAAGCGGGTGAAGGGTACGCCCAATGCCGACGGCATCCGGCAGGCAATGGTCGGCCTGAAGGTCGATACCAAAGGTCTGCGCGGCGGGCCGCTCGAATGGACCGCGGAGAACCATGTGCGCACCCGCCAGTATTACCGGGTCTATCACTGGGACGCGCAGCAAAACGCCATTGTACAGGCGAAGGATTGGATGGCCTTCGACGTGAAGTGACCGAACGCCGCGCCGGCCGTCGTCCGCTGCTCCCTCGGACCATGCGTGCCGAATAGGTGCGCGGGCGCGAGGGATCGCAGCGTGGCCGATACCGAATGCCCATGCAACTCATCGTCAACATCATTGTGCTGGCGGCGATCTATGCACTCATTGCCTGCGGCTATGTCCTCGTCTACCGCGTGAGCAAGGTGTTGAACCTCGCCCACGGCGAACTGATGATGCTCGGCGCCTATTTCCTGGTCACCACCGCATCGCTTTTTCAGGGCAGTCCGCTGCTTGGATTGAGCTCCGCCATCCTGCTCAGTCTTACGGTCGGCGCGCTGGTCTACATGTTTCTCATGCGCAAGATGACCGGCGAGGCGGTGCTCGCCGCGATTCTTACCACCATCGCACTTGGAATATTGCTGCGTGGGTTGATTGTGCTGACATGGTCGGCGCAGCAGCGTTATCCCCTTAAGTCGCTCGGCTGGGAGAACATCGCGATCTCGTTGCCGGGCGGCGCACGCATTTCGACCTTTTCGCTGGTCCTGGTGGTGACGACCGTTCTGGTCTACGCGGGGTTGTTCCTTTTCCTGCGCTTCGGCAATTGGGGCGTCCGCATGCGGGCAGCGGGCCAGAATCCCCTCCTGGCGACGCAGCGCGGCATCAATCTCCATGCCGTCTACGCGCTGGCCTGGGCACTGTCGACCCTTACAGGATCGCTCGCCGGCATGTTGGTCGCGCTCGACTCGGGTCTTGACGGGACCATGGCTCTGATCGGGCTGAAGGCATTTCCCGCCGCGCTTGTCGGCGGACTCGACAGCCTCGCCGGCGCAATTGTGGGTGCGCTCATCGTTGCGAGCGCCGAAGTCCTGCTGATCTATTACGTCGATCCGCTGCTGTCCGACGTCGTGCCGTTCCTGGTATTGATCGCGATGCTGATGGTGCGGCCGTGGGGTCTGTTCGGCACCCGGGAGGAACTCGACCGTGTTTAGGTCGCCACCGAGGGCAAGCGGGTATTTCCGCACCGGTTACGGCCAGGATTTGGCCCTGGTACAGACTCGTACGGAGTGGACAAGCCTCGCCGTGCTGGCGGTTGTGCTTGTCGTTTTTCCATTTCTGGCATCGCCTTTTGCGCTCGACCTTGCGTCTCAGGTCTTTCTTGCATCAATGGGCTCGCTCACGCTGATGCTGCTCACCGGCTATGCGGGGCAGATTTCGCTCGGTCATGCGGGGCTGCTGGCTGCCGGCGCGTTCACCGTCGGCATTCTGGTTCACGAGGTCCGCGCCCCGTTCTGGATCACGCTGCCGATCGCGGCGCTCGTAGGCGGAGTGCTGGGGATCGTCTTCGGTCTGCCATCGTTGCGGCTGCGCGGCGTCTACCTCGCGGTGAGCACGCTCGCGCTCCATTTCGTCGTCATCTACCTCGGCAATCAGTATGAGACGAAACGCGGATTCTCGACGGGCGTCATCGTTGACGCGCCCACGATCGGCGGAGTCGCGATCAGGGATGCGCGAGCCTGGTATTTCATCCTGCTTGCAGCCGCCGCGCTGACGCTGCTGCTGTGCGCGAATCTGCTTCGCAGCAAGACCGGCCGTGCGTTCGCGGCAATTCGTGCCCGCGAGACCGTCGCTGAAGCACTCGGCATCGGCATCGCTGGCCACAAGCTGCTCGCATTCGTGACAAGTTCATCGGTCACAGCGATCGCGGGTGCGCTGTTCGCCTATTACCGCGGTTTCGTTTCCATCGAGGCATTCGACCTCTATCTCACGATCCAATATGTTGCGATGATCATCATCGGCGGGATGGGGTCGCTCCTCGGCGCTTTGCTGGGGGCGCTATTCGTGACGCTGTTCCCCTATGTCATCGAGTCCGGGCTCAACCTCCTGCCAAATGCGCAGGCACTGGCTGGCGATATTTTTGCGGTGAACTATGCCGCCTTTGGCCTCGTCATGATCCTCTTCCTGGTATTCGAGCCCCTCGGCTTGGTCGGGATCTGGCATCGGCTGCAGAACTATTTTCTGATGTGGCCCTTCAGATACCGGCCCCTGACGAGTGCTCGCAAATGAGTGGCAATCTGCTGCAGGTCGAGAAAGTCGAGGTGGTCTACAAGCGCGTGATAACCGCGGTTCAGGGAATCAGTCTTTCCGTCGAGCCAAGGCAGATTGTCACGCTGCTCGGCACGAACGGCGCGGGAAAGACCACCACGCTGCGCGCCATTTCGGGATTTCTTGGCATCGACGACGCCCAGGTTACCGAGGGGACGATCAGATTTGACGGTGCTCGCATCGAGAATGCAACGCCGTTTCAGAACGCGAGCCGAGGTGTCGTGCTTGTTCCCGAACGCGAGAAGGTTTTTCCGAATTTGACGGTGGCAGAGAACCTTGCTGCGCCCATGTCGCGTGCCGTCGGTGTCGCCGAGCGCCGACGGCTTGAGGAACAGGCTTTTCATTTCTTCCCGCGCCTGGCGGAGCTGCGCACACGAAGTGGCGGCCTTCTGTCCGGCGGCGAACGCCAGATGTTGGCGATTGCGAGCGCATTGATGTGCCGACCGCGCCTCCTGCTGGTCGACGAGCTCTCGCTCGGGCTTGCTCCGGGCGTGGCGCAGGAGTTGACGCAGCGCCTGCTTGCTCTCCGCGATGAACTCGGTATCGCGATTCTGCTCGTCGAGCAGAGCGCCGCCATCGCCCTTGAAATCGCCGACTATGCTTACGTGATGGAGAACGGCCGTATCGTGCTTGCAGGCGATCGGGCCCGTCTTCGGAATCATCAGGACGTCCAGGAGTTCTATCTCGGTCAGGCGCGTGGTGAGCGTCGGTCCTATCGTGACGTCAAGCAATACCGCCGCTCGCGGAGATGGTATGGCTGAGCTCACGGTGAGCCATCTGAGCTTGCGATTCGGCGGGCTGGTCGTACTCGACGACGTGTCTTTCACGGTCGAGCGCGGTGAGCTTTTCGCATTGATCGGCCCGAATGGCGCAGGCAAGACCAGCGTGCTCAATTGCATCAGCGGGATCTATCGCGGAACCGGCAGCATTCGCGTGCGTGATGTCGATATTGCTCGATACACGCCGCACCGAATTGCCCGACTGGGCGTCGCCCGCACCTTTCAACATGGCGAATTGTTTCCCGCAATGAGCGTGATTGACAATCTTCTCGCCGGTCGGCACGCACGCATCCGCACCAATCCTCTGGCGGAGATGCTGTTCCTGCCGAGCGTGAAGCGCGCCGAGATCGAGCATCGCGAAGCGGTCGAGCGGATTATCGATATCGTCGAGCTCGAAAGTTATCGGCATTCCGCGGTGGGAAGCTTGCCTTTCGGCGTGCAGAAACTGGTCGGTTTTGCGCGCGCCCTGGCGCTGGAACCGATCATCATGCTGCTCGACGAGCCTTCTGCAGGATTGAACCGGGAGGAACGCGAGGATTTGGCGCGCTTCATATTGCGCATCAAGCATGAACTGGGCATCACCATGGTGTGGATCGAGCATGACATGCAAATGATTGCCGACCTTGCCGACCGGGTGCACGTGCTCGACTACGGTCGAACGATCGCGCAGGGTGCGCCGGACCAGGTATTGGCCGACCCGCACGTGCAGGCCGCCTATCTCGGCGCCGGGCGATAAAAAGGCCCGCGATCGCCGGCATAGGCATTCACGCTGCGTTTGCGAACAGGTTTGTTTTCATGTGGCCCGGTGCTTGGGCGGCCGCGTGAAGCGAGGCTCATGGTCAAGCCATCGAATCAAGCGGCGGCTGCGTTCGTGCGACGGAACGCACCTTTATCGGTGGGTCACGAATCGAATCAGAAGATATGGTGAGACGATCAACTTCATGGCCCGCCCACGCGGCGTTATTGAATAGCGGGGGCAAGCGGCCGGGCCGGCTCGTCGTCGTGGGCTCGACCCTGTAGCCTTCAGGTTGGAAAACCGCGACGTGCCCATGCCCATCCGCCGACTACCGGAAAGCATCGTCAATCGCATCGCCGCCGGCGAGGTCGTTGAGCGGCCGGCGAGCGCGGTGAAGGAACTCGTGGAGAACGCGCTCGACGCGGGCGCGGAACGCGTCGACGTGCTCACCGACGGGGGCGGACGACGCCTTATTCGTGTCGCGGACGACGGCGACGGCATGACGCGGGACGATCTCATGCTTGCGGTCGAACGTCACGCCACCTCCAAACTTGATGCGGACGATCTTCTGGCGATCCGCTCCCTCGGTTTCAGAGGCGAGGCGTTGCCGTCGATTGGCGCGGTCGCACGGCTGACCATCACCACGCGTCATCCGAGCGAACCCCACGCCTGGAGCCTTACGGTCGATGGAGGCCGAAGGGGCGAAACGAGGCCGGCGGCTCTGCCGCGGGGAACGACGGTCGAAGTGCGCGATCTTTTCTATGCTACGCCCGCGCGCCTCAAGTTCCTCCGGAGCGATCGCAGTGAGGCGGAAGCCGTTCGCGAGGTCGTGCGGCGTCTCGCGATCAGCCGATCGGATGTGACTTTTCAACTTGCGGGCGAGGGACGCGCGCCGCTGACATGGGCGGCGTCGGACGAGCCGCTTGCCCGCCTGGGCGACGTGCTCGGGCCGGAGTTTCGCGCGGGCGCGATCGAGTTCGATGCCGAGCGTGAGGGCGTGCGGGTGAGCGGTTTCGCAGGACTGCCGACCCTTTCACGCGCCAATTCGTTCGGTCAATATTTTGTCGTCAACGGTCGGCCGGTACGCGACAGATTGCTGATTGGCGCGGTGCGCGCAGCCTATGCCGACTACCTGCCGCGCGACCGCCATCCGCTGGTCGTGCTGTTCGTCACCTGCGATGCGCGGGAGGTGGACGTCAATGTGCATCCCGCGAAGACGGAAGTGCGCTTTCGTGACGGCGCGCTGGTACGCGCGTTGGTCGTGCGCGCGCTCAAGGGCGCCTTGATGCGCGAAGCTCGGCGCACGGCCGTCGTCGGCGCCGCCCCAGTTGCGGCGTTGCAGGCCTCGACGGGCCGGCGGAGCATGGGAGCCTATGACGCACGACGTGCGGTCCCTTGGCCGATTGAGGCAGGCGCAACGAATGATGCCGCTGCTCCCGGTTTTGCCGAGGCTGCGCAGCAGGTTTTCGAGATCGGGCCGCCCGCGGCCGATGTGCGCGCAAATGACGAATCATCGGCGCCCGAATCGGTGCACCATCCCCTTGGTGCCGCCCGCGCGCAGCTGCACGGGACCTATATCGTGGCGCAAACCCATGACGGCCTCGTGATCGTCGACCAGCACGCCGCGCATGAGCGTATCGTGTATGAGCAGATGAAGGCCGCGCTCGCCACCTCCGGTGTTTCGCGTCAGATCCTTCTGATCCCCGAGGTCGTCGAGCTCGATGAAATCGACGCGGACCGACTCGTCGCACGCAAGGACGAGCTGGCGCGCTTCGGCCTTGTGATCGATGGGTTCGGGCCCGGCGCCGTGGTCGTACGTGAGACACCGTCATTGCTTGGCGAGGTTGATGCGCGCGGTCTGTTGCGCGACCTCGCCGAGCACATGGCCGAGTGGGACGATTCGTTGCCGCTCGAGCGGCGCCTGATGCATGTTTCGGCTACCATGGCGTGCCACGGCTCGGTGCGCGCCGGCAGGCGACTCAAGCCCGAGGAAATGAATGCGCTCCTGCGTGCAATGGAAACCGTGCCGAATTCGGGCCAGTGCAATCACGGCAGGCCGACCTATGTCGAGCTCAAGCTCGCGGACATAGAGAAGCTTTTCGGACGCAAATAGGAACCGACGGTTTCCTGCGCGGCGCGATCACATGTATCGCAGGAACACGAATTGGGTATCGCCGTATTGACGCCGCTCAAGGTTCTCGAATCCCTCGGGCGCGACGAAATCCGCGTCCGCAGCTTCTTCCACGACGAGCAGGGCGTTAGGCTTCAGCCAGCCGCCCGCTTGCGCGGAGGCTAGCGCTTTTTCCGCAAGACCCTTGCCGTAGGGCGGATCGGCAAATACCAGGGAGAACGGCTCCAGCGGACCTACCGGACCAAGCCGCGTCGCGTCGCGGCGAAAGATGCGGGTGACGCCTCCAAGCCCCAGCAACTCGACATTATTGCGCAGCAGCGCCCGCGATTCGACGCTGTTATCGATAAACAGCGCAAAGGCGGCGCCGCGCGAGATCGCCTCGATGCCGAGAGCGCCCGTGCCAGCGAAGAGATCAAGCACGCGTGCGTTCGTCATCGGGTCACCGTACGCATGCGCGAGGATGTCGAAGAGAGCTTCGCGCAGGCGATCCGCTGTAGGGCGCAGGCCCGGTCCGCTGGGCCCGGCGAGTGAACGCGAACGCAATCGTCCGCCAACGACACGCATTAACCCTGCCCCAGCGGGCATGCGCGGCGTTCGCGGCGGCCACTCGCGGTGACGCGCGAACGGCGCGGCGCGGCCGGCACGAGCGGTGAAGCGAAATCCGCGGCAGCTCGCGCGATGAGATCGCGGCCCAGGGCCGCTTCAAGAGCCCCCGTCTCGACCTCCTCGACCGCCCCTTCCGCGAGATCGCCGAGTTCGAATGGGCCGTACGCGACGCGGATCAGCCGGTTGACCTTCAGACCAAGCCTTTCGAGTACCCTGCGGACCTCGCGATTTTTGCCCTCGCGGACGGTCAGGCTGAGCCAGATATTCGCCCCCTGATCGTGGTCGACGGTGGCCTCGATCGGTCCGTAACGCACGCCGGACACGGTAATGCCGTTCCTGAGCCGGTCGAGCTGTTTCTGCGTGACGTGACCAAAAGCACGAACGCGATAACGCCGCGGCCAACCCGTCGCCGGCAGTTCCAGTATGCGCGCGAGCGCGCCGTCATTGGTCAGCAACAGCAGTCCCTCGGTATTGATGTCGAGCCGGCCGACGCTGACGACACGCGGCAGGTGTTTTGGCAAGGCCTGAAATACGGTCTTGCGTCCCTGCGGATCGGCATGCGTGGTCACCAGGCCGCGCGGCTTGTGGTAGAGAAAAAGCCGCGTACGTGCACGCCGCGGCAATGGCTGGCCGTCGACGGTGAGCCGATCGCGTGGCGTGACGTTGAACGCCGGGGTGGTGACGACTTGTCCGTTGACCGCGACACGCCCGGCTGCAATCCACGTCTCCGCTTCGCGACGCGAGGCGAGCCCGGCGCGGGCGATCACCTTGGCGATGCGTTCCCCGGATTTGTCACGGGTGCTTTTTTCGTGCATGAGCAGGATTTATGGCAATGCCGGGCTTCATGCAAATCGCGCTGGAGGAGGCGCGTGCCGCGGCCGTGCGTGGGGAAGTGCCCGTCGGCTGCGTGATCGTGCGTGCCAACCGGATCCTGGCACGCACCGGCAATCGCGTGCTCGCGGACAGGGACCCTACCGCGCATGCGGAACTGTTGGCGATCCGGGCCGCTGCGTCTGCGCTCGGCAGCGAAAGGCTGACGGAGTGCGATCTTTATGTCACGCTTGAGCCGTGTACCATGTGTGCGGCGGCGATTTCGCATGCGCGCATCCGCAGGCTCTATTTCGGGGCCGGCGACCCCAAGGGCGGTGCGGTGGAAAATGGCGTGCGCTTTTTCACGGCGAGCACATGCCATCATCGACCGGAGGTCTACGGCGGCCTCGGCGAGGGGGAAAGCGCGCTGCTCCTAAAAAACTTCTTCCTGACCCGCCGCTGAATGCCGGCGGCATCTAGGCGGTGCGATCGACAAGCTTGCCGGATCCATCCGGCGGAGGCTGGGTCGCGCCGCCCGCGGCTTCATCGCGATCGCGCTCGCCGCCGGTTTGCGGCGGACGCGATCTGGTGGCCGGCGCGGACGTCGGCCGGATGCTCTGAACAGCGAGGCTCATGGATGCCGCTCCATGGCCGGTAAACGGCCATGACAGCCTAGCAGCGAAATCCCGGTCGGCGGTTGATACGGGGCCGAAAAATTGCCCGGTCGCGAAAAGTTTCCGTTTACCGTTGCCCGGCGCGGTCGGCCGCAAGGGCGAACTCCCAGGCCTTTTGCGCCAGCGGCCGGACCATTTCGGCCTTGGTCGGCGCGAAGTCGGACGTCGCCGTGCCGTCGCGTACGCGTCCGACAATGCCTTGGAGTATCGCGGCGATCCGAAAGAAATTATAGGCCAGATAGACGGGAAGATGCGGTCTCGGATCGAGGCCGGTGCGGGCCACATAAGCGGCGATATAATCCTCCATCGAGGGAATGCCGAGCGCGGTCAGGTCGTGTCCGCGGAGGCTTGCGGTGCCTGCCGCACTTTCCGACCGCGGCATGTGCCAGGCCATGAGATGATACGTGAAGTCGGCAAGCGGATCGCCGAGCGTGGAAAGTTCCCAGTCGAGCACCGCCGCGACCGCCGGCGCGTTTCGCGCCATAATGAGATTATCCAGCCGGTAATCGCCGTGCACGAGTCGCGTCGGGCCGGGAGGCGGGATGCGCAGCGGTAGCCACTCGATCAGTCGTTCCATCTCTTCGATCGTTTCGGTCTCCGAGGCGCGGTATTGTTTCGACCAGCGCGCCACCTGGCGAGCGACATAATTTTCTCCTTTGCCGAAGTCGGAAAGACCGATCGCGGCTGGATCGTAACTGTGCAACCGTGCGATCGTCGCGTTCATGGCGTCGTAGACGGCGGCACGCTCCTCAGGACGTGCCCCCGGCATCCACGGTTCCCAGAATACGCGGCCGTCGACGAAGCTCATCACGTAAAAGGCAGTGCCGACGACGCTCTCATCGGCACAATAGAGAATCGGCTCGGCAACGGGGAAACCCTGGGCATGGAGCGCACGCAGGACGCGGAATTCACGGTCGACCGCATGCGCGGAGGGCAGGAGCTTGCCCGGCGGTTTGCGTCGCAGCACGTAGCGCCGGGCCGGCGTCTCCAGCAGATAGGTCGGATTCGATTGTCCGCCCTTGAATTGCTTGACCGTCAGTGGCCCCGCAAATCCCACCACATGCTCGGCGAGATATCTCGACAGTCGTCCGGCGTCGAACCTGAGCGACGCGGCGACGTCTTTGATTCCGGAAAAAGCCTGCTGGCGATCGATGTTCACTTCTTCAGCTCGAAGGAAATCGCTGCGTCGGCATAAACCTTGTATTGCTGCACTCTCGGCTTGGTCTTGTCGGCGTCATTGACGTAGCGGATCGAGCTTTGGCCGAGAAGCGCGCGCGGCAGAATCATCACGCGGATAAATCGGCTCGGCCTGTCGTTCGCAGCTTGAGCAAAGACCGGCTCCGGACCCGGTTCATACCATGCGCCACCCGGCCCATAGGAGGTCGAGCGCCCGCGCGTGTCGATGCGGATGCCGCCTTCGATCAGGCAGCGGATGCCCGGTCCCTGGTGCACATGCGCGTAGGCGCAGCCTCCTGGTGGGAAGGCGACGCTGTCGCCCCGCATCAGCAATGCGCCCTTCGGCAAGGTCTCGAGGAAGGCGGAGAGCTTCGCGCGCGTCGTCATTCCGGGTGCATTGGCCGTCGTGCTGCCATTGTCGCCGCGCGTCAACTCCCATCTCCAGCACGTAACTCCCTGCGGGCCCGGTTTCACCACGACGGTCGCTTCGCCCTGCCAAGCCTCACCGGCTCCGAACGGCTTGCCGTCAATGACGGCCGCGCCATGCACCACGAAGATGAAGCGCGGAAGCGGCGGCAGGCGGAGCTCGACATTGTCGGCGTTCGACAACACGTCCTCATAGAGTCGCAGCACCGGATGCATTCGCCATCTCTATGGTTGATCGTATGCCTTATTTTCGTTCGCCCGTCGCGGTCGCGCAAGGCATCGCCGGAAAAACCGCGTCCGCCTCCTTGGTCACGCTCGTCGCTCCCGCTCAATCGCGCGCCAGCCGATGTCGCGACGGCAGAATCCGTCCGACCATTGGATGCGGTCGACCGCCTGATAGGCACGAGCCTGCGCCTCGCGTACGGTTTTGCCTGTCGCACAGATATTGAGCACGCGCCCTCCGTGCGCGACTACGCGATCGCCGTCGGCTCTGGTGCCCGCGTGAAAAATCTCGACACCTTCCACCTGTGCCGCGGCTTCGAGACCGCCGATGGCCGAGCCCTTTTCATAAGGGCCGGGATAGCCTTTCGCGGCCATCACCACCGTGAGCGCGACGTCATCCGTCCAGCGCAGGTCGAAATTCTTCAATTGGCCGTCGCGGGCCGCGAGCAGCGCCGGCAGCAAGTCGGACTTCAAGCGCAGCATCAGCACCTGGCATTCAGGGTCGCCGAAGCGGACATTGTACTCGACGAGTTGAGGGCCTTGGTCGGTGATCATCAGTCCGGCGAACAGCACGCCCTTGTAGGGAGCGCCCATTCGCGCAAGTGCCCGCACCGTCGGTCGGACGATCTCGTCCATGACGCGCGCTTCCATTGCCGGGGTCATGATTGGTGCCGGGGAGTAGGCGCCCATGCCGCCGGTATTGGGTCCCTTGTCGCCGTCGCCCACCCGTTTGTGGTCCTGCGCCGAAGCGAGCGGAATCACGGTTTCGCCGTCGCACAGCGCGAAAAAGGAGGCTTCCTCGCCGAAAAGACAATCTTCCACGACGATCTCCCAAGCCGGCGTGCCCAAACCGCCGCCGAACATCGCATCGATTGCCGCGTGCGCTTGCGCGACCGATTCCGCCACCACGACGCCCTTGCCCCCGGCAAGCCCGTCCGCCTTGACCACGATGGGGGCGCCTTTTTCGGCCACGTAGTCCTTCGCTTCGCGCGCCCGTTTGAAGCGCCGATAGGGAGCGGTCGGAATGTTGTGGGCTTTGCAGAGGTCCTTGGTGAAGCCCTTCGATCCCTCGAGGCGCGCGGCCCATTTGCTCGGCCCGAAGGACCTGATGCCTGCGGCTTCCAGCTCATCCACGATCCCGGCGCAGAGCGGTGCTTCCGGCCCTACGACGACAAAATCGATCTTCCTCGCCTTGGCGAAGGCGACGACCGCACCATGGTCCATGACATCGAGCGCGACACATTCCGCCTCCCGCGCAATCCCGGCATTGCCCGGGGCACAATAGATCCTGGATGCGAGAGGGCTTGCCGCGATTTTCCAGGCGAGCGCATGCTCGCGCCCCCCGGAACCAAGGATTAGGATGTTCATGCCGGCCCTCGCTTCCCGTGATCCCCGGCTTGACCGGGACGCATAACCGTCTGAAACAGGTTTTTGCGGCCTATCGCAAGACCTTCAACCGATGCGACCCCGATGGCAGACCCGGCTCTCAACAATCTTGTGGAGTGGACCGTTTCCGAGCTCTCGGCCGCGCTGAAGCGAACGGTCGAGGATGCCTATGGCTACGTCCGCGTGCGTGGAGAGATATCGGGTTTCAAGGGGCCGCATTCCTCGGGACACGTCTATTTCGCCCTCAAGGATGAAGGCGCACGTCTGGAAGCCGTCATTTGGAAAGGCACCTACGGCCGCATGCGCATGAAGCCGGAGGAAGGGCTCGAAGTCGTCGTGACCGGCCGCCTGACGACCTATCCAGGACGGTCGACCTATCAGATCGTTATCGACACGCTCGCCCCCGCAGGCGTCGGGGCGCTCATGAAGCTCCTCGAGGAACGCAAGAAGAAACTCGCCGCCGAGGGGCTGTTCGACGAAGCGCGCAAGCGGGATCTGCCGTTCCTGCCGCATGTGATCGGCGTCGTCACCTCGCCCACGGGCGCCGTCATCCGCGACATCCTGCATCGGCTGGAGGCACGTTTCCCACGCCGCGTGCTGGTGTGGCCGGTGCGGGTGCAAGGCGAGACTTCAGCCGCCGAAGTCGCCGCGGCTATCGCTGGATTCAACAAATTGCCCGAACGCGGACCTCTGCCGCGGCCCGACCTGATCATCGTCGCGCGCGGGGGCGGCTCGCTCGAGGATCTTTGGTCTTTCAACGAAGAGGCCGTGGTGCGCGCAGCGGCGGCGAGCGAGATCCCGCTTATTTCGGCGGTAGGACACGAGACGGACGTGACCCTGATCGACTTTGCCGCCGACAAGCGGGCGCCCACGCCGACCGCCGCCGCGGAATTGGCTGTCCCCGTGCGCAGCGAGCTGATGGCTCGGCTCGCCGCGCTCGGCGCGCGACAGATAGCGGCGTGGCAGCGCGGCGTCGCGCAACGCCGCAAGGAGCTCATGCTCCTGGCGAGAGGTCTGCCGAAAGACGTGCTCGCGACGCCGCGCCAGCACTTCGATACGCTCGCTGAACGACTGCCGCGTGCGCTCGCGGCGAATGCGCAGTTGCATCACGCGCATCTGGCGCGCGTCGCGGCGCGATTATCTCCTCGGCTACTTCGGCATCGCCTGGTACGCGGTGTCGAAATGCTGGCCGCGCTGGATGGACGCCGGCTTCGCGCTTATGCCGTCGCGCATGAACGCCGTGTGCAACGGGTGGGGGCGGCCGGCCAATTGCTGCTCGCCTTCTCCTATCGCGAGGTGCTCAAGCGCGGTTTTGCGCTCGTGCGCGACGAGGTGGGGAATCCCCTGCGTGCGGCTGCGAATATATCGTCCGGCATGCGTCTTTCCATCGAGTTTGCCGACGGTCGCGTAGCGGCCGTTGCCAACGGTTCGCCGGCCGCGGCATCGGCGCCGACACGCGCAAAGCCGCGCGGGCGCTCCGGTGGTAGCGGGGGCGGCCAGGGTCGCCTGCTCTGATCGGGCCAATTTTATCGATGAGCTCGGGCCGGCGCGGGGGTTTCGCGGAGGCCGACAAGCGACTATCTTCGTGTCTCGTAGCGACGCGCCAAGGGATGTTTTGCTGTGCTTAACCGCTCCGACCGCCCGACGCCGATGAACGGCGAAGCCGAAATCCGTTATCTCGACGGAGACTTCCGCGTCGTGCGCCCGGGCGCGTTCGTCCGCTGTGCGGTCACTGGCCAGGCCATACCGCTCGAGGAACTCAAATACTGGAGCGTCGATTTGCAGGAAGCCTATGCTTCTCCGGAGGCGGTGCTGCAGCGGCACCGCGCAGCCTATCGTCGTTGAACCGTCAGGCGCGACCGAGCGCGCTGAGCACACGCTGCCGCAGGTCATCCTGCTGCGCTATCTCCATCGTCACCGGCAGAACGCGCACCCGTTCTGCCAGCGTCCTGAGGCGCGGCTCGCCGCACATGCGTGCGAGGTCCTTCTCGGTCGTCACGAGCACAAGGTCCTCGCGTTCGGCCTGCGTGAGGAGGTCCGCAGCCTCCTCGGCGGTGAACCGGTGATGATCCGGAAAGGCCTTGCGTCGAACGACCGCAAGACCGGCGGTCCGCGCGGTCGCAAAAAACTTTTCCGGATCACCGATGCCCGCGAATGCCAACACGCGGCGACCCTCAAGATCTTGGATCGCCGAAACGTCGGGAACCAGGCGCCCGTGATAGACGGGAACACGCGGGGCAAGCGAAAAGACCAGTTGCGGCAGGTCTCCCTCGCCCACCGCGAGCAGCGCATCGGTCAAGGCCAACTGCGCGTCGAGCGGTGCCCGCAAAGGACCCGCCGGGAACACGCGGCCATTGCCGATCCCGCGTCGCCCGTCGACAACGGCAATGGTGAAATCCTTGGCCAGCGACGGGTTCTGCAGGCCGTCATCCATGACGATCACCTCGGCCCCGTGCGCCGCAGCGAGTGCCGCGCCGGCGGCGCGATTTCGCGCCACGATCGTCGGCATGACCTTGGCCAGCAGCAGCGCTTCATCGCCGACACGTTCTGCGCGGTCGGCCGATGCATCGACCCGGTGCGGGCCGACGGTTCGACCGCCGTAACCGCGAGTCAAGGCACAGACCGTCCTGCCCTCCGCCTGCAGCATGCGTGCGATCGACATTGTCGTTGGCGTCTTGCCCGCGCCGCCAAGCGTAAAATTGCCCACACAAATGACGGGAACCGGCGCGCGTCGGCCCTTTCGCGCCATGGCACGCGCCGCGATGGTGCCGTAGCAGGCCGCCATGGGAGTGAGCAACGCCGCGGCCAGGCCCGCGCGGCGCCACCAAAATGACGGCTCATGCATGGCGGTTAACCAGGCGCAATTGCAGGAGATAGGGCTCTATCTCCTTCAAGGTGCGCTCGAGCGCGCCGCTGAGGCCTGCGACGGTTGCACGCGCCTGATCCGCGAGCTTTTGGCGCGTGGCCGGCTCCGTCATCAGCGCGGCAAGTTCGGCGACGAGACGATCCGCATTCTCGACGCGTTCGGCCCCGCGTGCCCTGTCGAGCGCGGCATAGATCTCGGCGAAATTCCAGACATTCGGCCCGTGCACGATGGCAACGCCCAGTTTTGCCGGTTCGATCGGGTTCTGCCCGCCGTGCGGAACCAGCGAGCCGCCCACAAACACGATGGGCGCCAGACGATAGATCAGCCCAAGCTCGCCGACCGTATCCACGACGTAGATCTCGGTCATCGGCGCCGGCAGTTTGCCGTGCGAGCGCAGGCACGTGGCGAGGCCCCTCCGACACGCAAGATCTGCGATCGAGGGCCCGCGCTCAGGATGCCGCGGCACGATCACGGTCAAGAGGCTGGAGAAAAGGGTCTTAAGGCGCAGATGCGCCTCGATCATCGCGTGTTCTTCGCCTTCATGCGTCGAGGCCGCAGCAATCACCGGACGCGTGCCGATCGCGGCATGTAACGCCGCAAGCTTCGTGCCGTCGCACGGCGGGGGCGGCACATCAAGCTTGAGATCGCCCGCCGTGACGATGCGTGGCGCACCGAGTGCCGAAAGCCTTTCCGCATCGCCGTTCGTCCGTGCGAGGCACAGATCGACGCGATGGAGCAGATTGGCGATTGCCCGCGGCAGCAGGCGCCAGCGCCGGAACGAGACTTCCGAAAGCCGGGCGTTGACCATGATCATCGGTACGCGTCGTCGCGAAGCCTCGATGAGACGATTCGGCCATAAATCGGACTCGACGAAGAGGGCGAGATCAGGCCGCCAATGATCGAGAAACCGGCGGACATAGCGGGGCACATCGACCGGTACGAACTGGTGAATCACGTCCCTGGGCAACCGCTGCCCGGCAAGTTCGCTCGACGTGACGGTGCCGGTCGTTACCAGCACATTGATCTCCGCCGCGGCAACACGCTCGATCAACGGCAGTACACTCGCCAGTTCGCCGACGCTTGCTGCATGAAGCCAGACCAATGGACCTTCGGGCCGGAGGATGCCCGTCCGGCCGCGTCTTTCCATCAGACGCGTGTCGTGTTCCTTGCCGCGCCGACGACGCGCGTCAAGCAAAAGCGGCGCCAGGGGTCGTGCCGCAACCGAGAGCAGGCGATACGCGCGCAGGGATCCCGGCAGACGATCGCTCACGGCGAGCGAACCTTTCCGCCGTCGGCGATCTCATAGGCGCGCCCGGTGACTCGATTGAGCTCATGCTCCACTTGTTGCCGTGCCGCTTCCAAGGTTGCGTCGTCGGCTTCGCGCGGTACATAGATCGGTTGCCCCGCCACGAGACCCATGCGGCTGAAGGGGAGATTAACCGCGGAACGATCCCAGTTGTCGAGCACGATTCGCCGGCTTGAGGCTACGGCGATCGGATAGATCGGGCGTCCGGAATATTGCGCAAGCTTGACCACGCCCATGCCGGCGACGCGCGCCACTTTGGGCACATCGGCCGTGATCGCGATGTTGTAACCCTCGCCCAGCGCGGTGAGCATTTCGGCGAACGCGGCGGCACCGCCCTTGCGGTTGAATTCCCCATTATGCGCGCCCGAACCGCGGATCGCAGTCACCCCCAGGCGCGCCGCTATCCGCGCATTGATCTCGCCGTCGCGGTGACGGGAAATGAGGACCTTGGCGCGATGGCGCACCTTGCCGCGATTGAGAAACGGAAGCAAGAAATGCTGGCCATGCCAGACCGTGAGAATCACCGGCAGGTCGACCGTGTCGTAGATGTCGGCTGGCTCGACCACGGGTCGCGAGGTCGCCCAGGCGAAGCGGAGATACCACGCGCCCGCCCATGCAACGGCCTCCTGAAATGCAGGCGACACCACAAGGCGCTTGAGCAGCGGCATCGGCTTGCTAACGGTTCGCAGGCTTTGCCGACCCCTGCGGGTCGAGCAAGCGGTGCAAATGGACGATGAAATAGCGCATGTGGGCGTTGTCCACCGTCTGTTGCGCCTTGGCTCTCCAGGCCGCGTAGGCGCTCGCATAGTTCGGATAAATGCCGACAATGTCGAGCTTGCCGAGGTCACGGAACTCGGTGCCGCCTAGCTCGGTCAGTTCACCGCCGAAAACGAGATGAAGGAGCTGCTTGGCTGGTTGCGACATGTCGGCAGAATCCATGGCACCCGCGGAATGCCCGGCTCGATACTCCGGCAAGGCGTAGCAGCTAGCACGAACGACGCCTCGTCGTAAATTCCGGAGTGACCCACGTCTACACGAACTCCCGCAGCCGGCCGTGCATCAGCTCGAGCAAAGTCCGGTGACGGGCGGGCCCGGCGGCGATCAAGGCTTCGTGCTCAATCGGACGATTGGCGTAGTTCAACGGCAAGCCGGTGACGTCGGTGAGAACGCCGCCGGCTTCATGCAACAGCAAGTCGGCCGCCGCAAGGTCCCAGTCATGGGCACCGCTGCCAGCAAATGCGGCATCGAGCTCTCCCTGGGCGACGCGAGCAAATCGCAGCGCCAACGAGTGAATCTTGGGCGTGGGAACGATCGAGGGCTCACGCGCGGCCATGCGGTCGAGAGTCCGTCGCGGCCCTGCGAGCCGCGCGCCGGCGAGCGTCGCATCATCCTTGGCTTCGATGCGCGCATTGTTCCGCGTCGCGCCGTGTCCGCGCAAGGCGGAGAACATTTCGTCGGTGACCGGCGCATAAAGCGCCGCGAGCACCGGCCGCCCACGGTCCACGAGGGCAACCGAAATGGTCCAATCCTCCGACCCGGAAATATAAGCACGGGTCCCGTCTATGGGATCGACGATCCAAACCAGGGATTGCGCGCGTGCCTCCGCTGCGTCCGCCGTCTCTTCCGACACCCAGCCCGCCTGCGGCACGAGCCTGGAGAGTCGTTCACGCAGAAAATCATTGACCGCGATATCGCCCTCGCTCACCGGCGATCGGTCCTTTCCCTTCGTCCAGCGTCTGAACGGTCTCCGCGCGGTTGCGCGCGCGAGTTGGCCCGCTTCCCGCATCAATGCTTCGAGCGATGCGCGCAAGGAAACCAGATCAGCGGCCGGCAACGGTCAGGCCCTCCACGCGCAATGTGGGTGCATTTGTGGCGTAACGGAACGACAGGTCGTTCGCCGGCGTCAACGAGCGGAACATATCGAGCAGGTTCCCGGCGATGGTGACTTCGCTGACCGGATAGGTACGTTCGCCATTTTCTATCCAGAAGCCCGCGGCACCGCGGCTGTAATCACCGGTCACCATATTGACGCCCATCCCGATGAGTTCGGTGACGTAGAAACCTTCCTTGATGTCGGCGATCAGACTCGCCGGATCAAGCTTGCCCGGCACCAGATGCAGATTGGTTGGTCCGGGCGATGGAACCGAGGAGGTTCCCCGCTGGGCATGACCGGTCGTACGCAGCGAGAGCTCGCGCGCGCTTGCGCAATCGAGCAACCACGAATGCAACACGCCGTTTTCAACGAGGACGAGGCGTCCGGTTGCAACGCCTTCGCCGTCGAAAGGTCGCGAGCGCAAACCGCGTCGACGCAGGGGATCGTCAATAATGGTGGTGCCCTTGGCAAACACCTGGTGTCCCAACTTGTCGCGCAGGAAGCTCGTTCGGCGTGCAATCGCGGCGCCGTTTGCTGCGGCTGCAAGATGCGCGACGATGGAACGCGCAACGCGCGGTTCGAACACGACCGGAACCTTGCGGGTCGCGATCTTGCGCGGATTGATCCGGGCGACGGCTCGTTCTCCCGCATTGCGTCCGATTTTTTCAGGCGAATCGAGATCGGCGGCGTGCAAAGCGGAGCTGTGGTCGTAATCGGTCTCCATCCCGGTACCTTCGCCGGCGATGGCCGACACTGACAGGCCGTGATGCGAGGCGAAATAGCCGCCTTGGAAACCGTGGCTCGTCAGCAGCACGACGCCACCGATGCCGGTCGAAGCCGAGGCCCCGTTCGACTTGGTAACGCCTTTCACGGCGAGGGCCGCCTCTTCGGCGGCGCGCGCAAGGTCCTCGAGCCGCTTGACGCCGGGTAGCTCGCGGTCGACCAGATCGAGATCGGGAAAGTCGCGCGCAAGCAGCTCGGCGTCGGCGAGCCCGGCATATTGATCCTCCGGCGCAGCTCTCGCCATGGCCAGGGCGCGCTCGGCGAGCGCGGCTGCGTCCGCGGCGACGTCGTTCGACGAGACCACCGCTTGTCGCCGGCCGACGAGGACCCGCAGACCCAGGTCGTCGCTTTCCGAGCTCTGCGATTCTTCGACGCCGCCGTCGCGTACCTCGACGGAAAGGGAAAACGACCGTACGGCGATCGCGTCGGCTTGATCGGCGCCGGCCGCCTTCGCCGCCTTGAGCAGGCGCTCGGCACGGGCGATCAGCAGGTTCTGGTCAAAAAGAGCATTCGCAGATCCAAGCATGACGAGCACGTCTCACGGGCGGTTGCGGCGCGGGTGTGTTCCGCCTCGGGAAAAATGCACGCCGCACTGCAAGGCTTTCTCAATCATGGTTCGCAACGTCCCGTCAATCATTCCAACGGCGCCACCACTGATTAACCGAAAACATTAAGCGGACTTCGACGCGATTTCGCCATGGTCGTCGCCGGCGACCGGGCAACGATAAGTTCGGCGCCGAAAGCGTTTGAGGCGTCAAATGCGAGACGGCGGATGTCCCGCCGGGTCGAGCCGTGCGCAGCGGCTCGACCCGTTCGCCCTGCCTGTTCGGTTCTCAACGGTCGACGACGCAGCCGACGACCGCACGCGCGAGGTGGAGCTGCACCGGGAACGCGTCATCGTGCGCCGCGCCGTTTCCGGCATGCGGATGGCGCTCAACCTCCCCATCACAGCCTTTTCCGGAGTGGGGCTCACGGTCGTCACGCTCGACGGGCGTGTCGCGGTCGCGGTGATGCTCGCTCATCACGACGGAACTCTGAACCTGCCGCTGCATCTTGCGGCAGAGCCGGAAGATGCGGTGGCGGCATGGCAGAACTGGGCGGACGTGCTCGGCCTTCCCTTGCTGATCCGCGACGAGCGCGGCGTTTGGCGTGCACCGTCGGCCCGGCTGGGCGCTCTGCATGTTGGCCGGCCAAGGCCTCGCCGACGCCGCAGAAGCGCGCTCTGCCAGCGCCGGCCGTCCATTCTCATGCGACGCCTGCCGGGCCGGCTCTCCGCGGCGACACCCGTTCACCGCGGCGAGCGAGAGATCATCGCGCGCAACTGAAGGCGATGCGCCGGGAGGCTAACGCTCTGCCTGAGCGTTGGTCCTGGCGCGAGACATTTTCCGACGAGCGGCGGGCGCTTTTCGCGGTCTTGAACCTGGTGCCCCTTTTCCATCATGGCGCTCCGGTTCTCCGGTCGCCCGCCACACGCGCGGCGATTGCTCCCGACCCGGTGCGCTCTCGCCTGTTTGAGCCCGGAAGCGGGACGGCTCTGCGCATGCGAGGACAGAGAAGGGCTCTGCCAGAAGGCGCCGCAGACCTTTCGAGTCTCCTCTCTCGGGCTACTTGCAGCGCTGCAGCGTAAGCGTCGTGCCCTGCATTTCGAGCGTGATATGATCCGCGTCGATTTGCGTCAAGGTGAACTCGGTGTGCGGGTTGCTGACGAGGGCATTGGCGAAAGTATCGACGATGCGATAACGCGATGGTCCGGTCGCGTGCACCGAGACGTTGCGGTAGTCCGGCACGCCGCCGTCGCTGTCGTGTCGTCGATCGCCGGAAAAGACGATCGTACGCCGGCCACGGCAGTCGATCGCGCCCGCGGCGGGGCTTGTGCTTACACCCCATGTGCCAGAGACCGGATAGGACGCGGCGTTGCACGGTAGGGTCGACATCGCCGCCATTAAGGCCGCCGCCGTCATGAATGCCTTCACCATGCGCGAGAGGGTGAGGGTCGAACGCGACAAATGCAAGCGGCGGCACACGCAATGATTAACGATCGGGTCCCAAGACGCGCGCAAAGCCGACAAATTATCGCTGCAGGACACGCGAGGTCGGGTTCCGATCGGATCGGGTCGGCGCCATCGCGGCGCGGAGCCCCGTGGAGGCGACCAGCAAACCAGAGTCGGCAGAGTCGATTCCGGATCGCTTTGCTCGGGCTCGCAGGTGCCCGGTAATGACGGGCCAGGATCAACACCATCCGCGCTAATTTTTAGCGCGATAGGCGGCCAGGAAGGCGCGTACCGCCATGCCTACCACGTGGTCAACGCGCTCCTGAGTCGGCGGCGGCGCGAAATTGAACAGCATGGGCTTGAACAAGGTTGCATGGCAGCATTCGATGAACTGCGCGGCGGCCACCTCGCAATCATCGATGACCAGCACGCCCGCGTCGACCTGCGCCTTGAGATACGCTGCGAGCTTGGCGATGCCGACCGCGGGACCGCTTTCGTAGACCTTGCGACCGAGGTCCGGCATGCGTTCGGCCACGGCAATCACCGTGCGGAAGGAGGAAAGACGCGCAGGATCAGCGATCGCCCGCACGAAAGCCTTGCCGTGACGCAGCAGCACCGTTTCGACGTCGTGGTCGGAGTGGTCGAATTCGAACACGCCTTTTTCCTGGACCGCGCATTCGCCGCGCACGATGGCCGCAAACAGTTCATCCTTGTCCTTGAAATAGACATAGAGCGTCCCCTTGGAGACGCCGGCCGCCTTGGCGATGTCCGTCATGCTGGCGGCGTCGAAACCCTTGGACAGGAACACGCGACGCGCCCCGTCGATGATCTGGCGCCGTTTGGCGCTGTCGTCGGCAGCCTCCGTAGAGGGAATACGAGCAAGGTCGGCGGCCTCGGTCATGCGGGAATGCTCCTTTCCGCGATCAGAATAACGCCAAGCGGGACGAGGCGACGAGACCGCCCTACGACTTTCGGCCAATGACCGAACCGTTCGGTCAAAAAATGGTTGACTATCCTGCAGTGCAATATATTTTGACCGAACCGTTCGGTCAACTTTGCGCGTCACATTTGCGTCGGTGGTCCAATGAAGCCGGAAGTTGTCACAGGCAGCGGGAATTCCTCGCTTTTGCGTCGGGTTAGCGGCGCGCGTGAGCCGCGCGCCAGCCAATGTCCCGCCGACGCCGTGCGGCTCGGCGTGCCTGCCGGGCAAAGCCACCCGTCGGACTGGAACCATGGTCCAACGGAAACGCCGACGCTCTTGGAGCCGGCAGCCTTTCAAAATCCATCGGCGAGGCGTCTCGAGCGACCGACACCATCGTCTCCCCTTATCCGCGCGACCTGGTCGGTCCGCCGGCCACATCTGCGCCTGGCGGCGGGTGCCGGTGCAATGCTTGGCCTCTTCGCCATGGGGTGGCTCGGATATGATTACCTCACGGTCGGGCGCTACCTTGTGTCGACGGACGACGCTTATGTTCGCGCCGACACGACGACCCTGGCCGCCAAAATATCCGGCTATGTCACGGCCATCCCGGTTGCGGACAACGAGCCTGTCCGTGCCGGCGAGGTCGTCGCACGCATTGACGACGGCGACTACCGCCTGGCGGTCGATTCCGCCCGGCACAAGGTGGCGACCCAGCAGGCGGCGATCGATCGCATCGCTCGTCAGATTGTGGCGCAGCAGGCCGCGGTGGAACAGGCGAGAGCAGCGCTTGCGTCGGCTCAAGCCGCGGCTGCGCGCGCCCAGTCCGAGCTCGATCGCCAGCAGGCACTCGCGGGCAAGGAATTCGCAAGCCGGCAGACGCTTGAGCAGGCGCTCGCCAATCGCGACCAGACCGCGGCCGCGGTCCAGGGAGCCAAGGCGGCTCTGCAGGCCGCGCAAGCCCAGGTCGATGTGCTCGGCGCCCAGCAACAAGAGGCGAGGCGGACGCTGCAACAGTTGCAGACGGCACTCGCCAAGGCCGAGCGTGACCTTTCCTTTGCCGTTATCCGCGCGCCCATCGACGGCGTGATCGGCAACCGGGCCGTTCACGTCGGCGATTATGTGCAGACCGGCACGCGGCTGGCGAGCGTGGTTCCGCTCGCTGGCGTCTACGTCGACGCCAATTTCAAAGAGACGCAACTCGCACGCATCAAGCCGGGACAGCCAGCCACGATCAGCGTCGACGCCCTGCCGGGGCGCACGATCACCGGCACGGTCGCGAGCATCGCGCCGGCATCCGGGGCGGTGTTTTCGCTGCTGCCGCCGGACAATGCGACGGGCAACTTTACCAAGATCGTTCAGCGGCTTGCGGTGCGCATCCGTCTGCCTGACGGCGTAGCAGAACAGCGGCTGCTGCGCCCCGGCATGTCGGTCGTGGTGAGCGTCGACACGAGGCCGCCGGCGAATGACGGATCAGGTTTTCGCTCTGGCAGGGCCGACACCGTGCCCCATTGGCAATCCGCTCGGTGGTGAGCCACTTTATGACCAATGCCACCACCATGGACGCGCTCCCGGTCTCTGCTCAGTCCCCGATGAGTAGTGCCGGGAGCGCGGACCGACTGCCACCGCGGAAGGTCGCCGCTTTCGTCGCCATGTGCTTCGGCATGTTCATGGCGATCCTCGACATTCAGATCGTTTCGGCGTCGCTCTCCGAAATCCAGGCCGGTTTGTCGGCGTCAGCGGACGAAATCCCCTGGGTGCAAACATCCTATCTGATTGCCGAAGTGATCGCGATCCCATTGTCCGGCTTTCTCTCCCGGGCGCTGGGCACGCGCGTATTGTTCACGGTCGCGGCCGCCGGCTTCACCGTGACGAGCTTCATGTGCGGCATGACTTCCTCGATTGACGGCATGATCCTCTGGCGCGGACTCCAGGGGTTCATCGGCGGCGGCATGGTGCCGACGGTCTTTGCCTCCGCCTACGTCATCTTCGCGGGCCCGCGGCAGAGGATGGTGGCGCCGGTCGTCGGCCTGATCGCGACGCTCGCCCCCACGATCGGACCGACCGTCGGCGGCTACGTCACGGATGCGCTCTCGTGGCACTGGCTTTTCTTCGTCAACATCGTGCCGGGCATAATTGTGACCATCGCGAGCGCTCTGCTCATAGATTTCGACCGTCCCGATCTCTCGCTTTTTGCACATTTCGACGGATGGGGCCTGATCTCCATGGCGGCTTTTCTCGGCACGCTCGAATATGTGCTGGAGGAGGGGCCGCGCTACCAATGGTTCGACGACGCGACGATCACCTTGTTCGCCGTCGTTTCCGGCCTTTCCGCTCTGGTCTTCCTTGCCCGAGCGCTCACCGCCCGCACGCCGATCGTCGACCTGCGTGCCTTCGCCGACCGCAATTTCGCGATCGGAAGCCTGTTTTCCTTCGTCCTCGGTATAGGTCTCTACGGTCTCACATACCTCTATCCGGTCTATCTCGCGCAGATCCGCGGTTATGACGCGCTGATGATCGGCAAGACCATGTTTGTTTCAGGTCTCGCCATGTTCGCCTCGGCGCCAATCGCGGGGCAGCTGAGCCAGAGATTCGATCCTCGTTATGTGCTGATCGTCGGCTTTTTGCTTTTTGCGGCCGGTACCTGGCAGATGACGTTCGTGACCGAGGATTGGGATTTCTGGGAGTTGTTGTGGCCACAGGTTTTTCGCGGTGTGGGGCTGATGTTTGCGATCGTACCGGTGACAAACACCGCGCTCGGTACCCTGCCGGCGGAGAGAATGAAGAACGCATCCGGTCTATTCAATCTGACGCGCAATCTCGGCGGCGCCATCGGACTTGCAATGATCAATACCGCGCTCAATCAGCGCATGGACCTTCATCTCGTACGCCTGCATGAGGCCGTGACCTGGTCGCGCATTCCGGCCGTCGAGCGGCTCGACCAACTCGCGCAAATGTTCCAGGGGTCCGACGCGCCCCTGATGGCGCTCAAGGAGTTGACGCTGATGGTGCGCCGGCAGGCAGGCGTGATGAGCTTCGCCGACGTATTCCTCGTGCTGACGATGCTGTTCGTCGTGCTCGCGGCGGTCGGCTTGGTCATGCGGCGGCCGACCGCGCCGGTCAGCGGCGAGACGCATTAGCAGGAAAAGGTCGCCTGTTCCCGGAACGTCACGGAATCTCGTGGTGAACAAATCGGAATCGGGTCGAGAACCTTGTTCTGTCATTCGGCAGCCTGATTGAGGGGTCCCGATCGGATTGCCTTGGTATGGTTGTCGCCGGAGTCGCACGGGAACGCCGCCGCGATCAGGATCGGCATATTCGATTGCGGATTGCTTCGCTGCGTCCGCATCGCGGCATATCAAAGGGCGACCTGATCATCGGGGGCGCAGCCTCTTGCCGCCATGGTGACCGCGTCGACGCTGCACGTCCGGCGTGTGGCACAGCACGGAAACGGTCAGGCATGCGTCGCGAGGCGATCGAATAGGCCGGTCTCGCCGCCCACGCAGGTTGCTTCACCCCGCATGACGCCGCGCGGACTTCAACCGACACCGCATCCGGCGGCGTCATGAGCGATCATCTGCCTTTCCGTATCCTCCCGCGGTCGGCGTCTGAATAATGATGGCCTCGCCGGCATCGATCACGGTTTCATCGCAGCCCTGGAGCCGTTCCATTCGGCCGTCCTTGCGCCGCACCCAGTTCTCCCCGACCTGACCGGGTTCCCCGCCGGCAAGCCCGAAGGGAGGCACGCGCCGATGGCCGGAGAGGATCGTGCATTGCATTTTCTCAAGAAAGCGAATGGTGCGGCGCACGCCGTCCCCGGCATGCCATCTGCCTTTTCCACCTGAGCCCTTGCGAATGTGGAAATCCTCCAGCACGACGGGATAGCGGAACTCGAGCACTTCCGGGTCGGTGAGCCGCGTGTTGGTCATGTGCGTGTGAACCGCGTCGGTACCATTGAAGCCGGGCCCCGCCGGAGAGCCGGAACAGATCGTCTCGTAGTACTGATATTTCTCGTTTCCGAAATTCAGGTTGTTCATGGTGCCTTGTGCTGCGGCAAGCGCGCCGAGCGCACCGAACAGGCAATTCGTTACCGCTTGCGAGGTTTCGACATTGCCGGCCACCACGGCGGCAGGGTATTCCGGCGAGAGCATCGATTTTTTCGGAATGATGATATTGATCGGGCGGAGGCATCCCGCGTTCATCGGGATGTCGTCGTCCACCATCACACGGAACACGTACAGCACGGCCGCTCGCGTCACCGGCTCCGGTGCATTGAAATTGCTCGGTTGCTGCGGGCTGGTGCCGGTGAAATCTACGGTTGCTTCGCGTTTCTTCCTGTCGACCGTGATCTTCACCTTGATGACGGTTCCCTGATCCATCTCGTAGGAAAACTCGGAATCGTGCAGCCGGTCGATCACGCGGCGTACGCTTTCCGCCGCGTTGTCCTGTACGTGCTGCATATAGGCCTTGACGACCGGAAGGCCGAAATGCGCCACCATCCTGCGGAGTTCGGCTACGCCCTTTTTGTTAGCGGCAATCTGCGCTTTGATGTCGTTGATATTCTGAATGGGGTTGCGAGCCGGATATCTGGCCTGCGTGAGCAACGCCATCAGCTCCTTCTCGCGGAATCGGCCGCGATCCACCAGCTTGAAATTGTCGAACAGCACGCCTTCCTGTTCAATCGTCGTCGCGTTTGGCGACATCGAGCCCGGCGAGATGCCGCCGACATCGGCGTGATGCCCGCGCGAGGCGACCCAGAAAAGGATACGGCGCTTTCTGTCGTCGAAGACCGGAGTACAGACGGTGATGTCGGGCAGATGGGTGCCGCCATTGTACGGTGCGTTGATGGCGTAGACGTCGCCGGGTGCGATTTTCCCCTTGTTCTCGCGGATGATGGTTTCGACCGCCCGATCCATCGAGCCGAGATGCACCGGCATATGCGGCGCATTGGCGACGAGCGATCCGTCGGCGTCGAAAACCGCACACGAGAAATCGAGCCGCTCCTTGATGTTGACCGAATAGGCCGTGTTCTGCAGCGATACGCCCATCTGTTCGGCGATCGACATGAACAGGTTGTTGAATATTTCGAGCATCACGGGGTCGGCCTGCGTACCGATGGGCGCTCTGCGGCCGAGCTTCTTGACGCGCGTCAATACGAGGTGGTTCTTGGCGGTGAGTTCTGCCTGCCATCCCGACTCGATGACAATGGTCTGATGCGGTTCGATGATGATGGCTGGGCCGTTCACCTTGGTGCCCGGCCCGAGCTGGTCGCGCGTATAGACGTGGGCGTCATGCCAGCGGCCCTGGGAGAAGAAGCGCGTTCGCCGCGTGGGTTTGGGTAGCCTCGCGCGACCAGGCGGGCGCCGACGTTCCAGGAACCGGGCACCCCCGCCCACCGCCTCCACGGACACTGCCTCCACCACGAGCTCCTTTGTGCGATCGACGAAGCCGAAACGCGCCTTATGCGCCCTTTCGAATGCACGCTTCATGGCGACGAGGGGCCCCGCCGGCACGATTAGCGGCGTATCGGTCCCCGCATAGCGGATATGTGCGCGCCTGAAGATCTTGATTCCGCGCGCGGGCACGCCCTGACCGGACACCTCGGCCAGCACTTGCCGGCCGAGAGCGTCGCCGGCCTTCCGCACGGCGGCCAGCGCCTTCGCACCGAGCGGGAGTTCAATCGCCTGCTCGCGCGTTGCTCTGATGTCCGCAAGTCCCATCCCGTAGGCCGACAGGAGGGACGAGAAGGGATGGATCAGCACCTTGGTGATACCGAGCGCGTCGGCAACCATGCATGCATGCTGGCCGCCCGCGCCCCCGAAACAGTTGAGCGCGTAGCGTCTCACGTCGTAACCGCGTTGCACGGAAATCTTCTTGATCGCGTTCGCCATGTTCTCGACCGCGATCTTGATGAAACCGTCGGCGACCTCCTCGGGCGCCTTGCCGCCGACCTGTTGCGCAAGGTCGACAAAGGCATTGCGCACGCTGTGGGCATCGAGCGGCAGGTTCTGCGATGGTCCGAAAATCTTCGGGAAGAAATCCGGGATGAGCTTGCCGACCATGACATTGGCGTCGGTGACGGCGAGCGGTCCGCCGCGGCGATAGCATTTCGGCCCGGGATTGGCTCCCGCGGAATCAGGGCCGACGCGAAAGCGCGCGCCGTCAAAATGCAGAATTGAACCGCCGCCCGCCGCCACGGTGTGGATCAGCATCATCGGCGCGCGCATGCGTACCCCGGCGACCTCGGTTTCGAAGACGCGTTCATATTCGCCGTCGAAGTGCGAGACGTCCGTCGAGGTCCCGCCCATGTCGAAGCCGATGAGGCGGTCGAATCCCGCTTGTCGACCGGTCTGCGCCATTCCGACAACGCCGCCGGCGGGTCCGGACAAAATTGCGTCTTTTCCCTGAAACAGCTCGGCAGCGGTCAGCCCGCCGGAGGACATCATGAACATGAGGCGAGAACCCGACGTTTTGCCGTTAAGCGCTCGATCGACCTGCGCCACGTAGCGCCGCAGGATAGGCGACAGATAGGCGTCCACCACGGTGGTGTCGCCGCGGCTGACGAGTTTGATGAGAGGTGAGACCTCGTGACTCACCGATACCTGTGCAAATCCGATCTCCCGTGCGAGTGCTGCCACCTGGCTTTCGTGTTCGGGATAGCGATAGGCATGCATGAATACGATTGCGACCGCGCGGATCCCTTCGGCCCGTGCAGCCTCGAGATCGCGTCGCACCGCCGCGAGATCGGGCGCGCGCTCGATCGTGCCGTCCGCGCGCACGCGCTCGTCCACCTCAATCACACGCTCGTACAACATCTCGGGCTTGACGATCTCGCGCGCGAAAATCTTCGGTCGCGCCTGGTAGCCGATCCTCAGCGCGTCGCGGAAACCCTTGGTAATGACCAGCAGCGTGCGTTCGCCCTTGCGCTCGAGCAACGCATTGGTCGCAACCGTCGTGCCCATCTTGATCGTGCCGATCATGCCGGCCCGGATAGGCTCGCCAGCGCCGAGCCCGAGCAGGTCGCGGATTCCCTGCACGGCGGCATCGGCATAGGCCTCCGGATTTTCGCTGAGCAGCTTGTGTGCGACCAGCGAACCGTCGGGCCGCCGTCCGATCACGTCGGTGAAGGTACCGCCGCGGTCGATCCAGAAATCCCAGCTCCCCGTGCCCCGCTTTGCCGCCATTGCCGCTACCTTTTGCGCTCCTGCCGTCGTGCCCCGTAGGTTCCATATCCGTGCGCCGACACTAAGCCGAGATCACCGGCATGCCGCAAGTCCGGAGCCGATGAAGAGCTTGGTCGAAAGGCGCTTCCCCACGTGCCGCGGCAGACCCTCGCCAACTGGCCGCGATCTCCGGCCCGCGACAACACGCTGGGGCGCCGCACGCCCGCGCCCGGCGGCCAGGCCCCGTCGCCGTTATTCGTGATCCCTATCGTCGTTGTTTCTGAGCGCGATGTTCCCCGATCGCGACCCCCGGCTCTTCTGACCCTACGGGCGCGAGATGTCGGGCCGCGCCGCTGCTCATGCTATAATGCCGCGGCTCAACCGACCGCGCGGGGGCGCGCCACCATGGGAGTGCCGCAGACCCGTTATGCCAGGAGTGGCGACGTTCGCATCGCCTATCAGGTCGTGGGAAATGGCCCGGTCGACTTGGTGTTCGTGCCTGGCTACATCTCCAATCTCGATCTGCAGTGGGAAGACCCCGGCTTCGTGCATCTGATGACACGGCTCGGAGCCTTCACGCGCCTGATCATGCTGGATAAGCGGGGAACCGGCCTCAGCGACCGTGTCGATATCCAGCATCTGCCATCGCTCGAGACGCGCATGGACGACGTGCGCGCGGTCATGGACGCTGCTGGCAGTCGGCGGGCCGTGCTGCTCGGCGCCTCCGAGGGCGGGCCGATGGCCATATTGTTCGCCGCCACCTATCCCGCGCGAACCCGCGCGCTCGTGCTCTACGGTGCCTATGCGCACTTTCACACCTGGGTGCTGTCGCGCGAGGGTCTGGAAGAATTCATTCGCGGAATCGAAACCGCATGGGGAACGGGGAAAACCGTCGTGCGCTTCGCGCCCGAGCAAGGCCAGGATGAGCGTTTTCGCGCCTGGTGGGGACGCCACGAACGTTTCGGGGCGAGTCCGACCGCCGCGGTTGCCCTCGCGCGCATGAATGCGGCGATCGATGTCCGCTCGATCCTGCCCGTCATCCGTGTGCCCACGCTGGTGATTCACCGCACCAACGACGCGCGAGTCAAATTGTCCGGCGGGCGCTATCTTGCCGACAAGATTCCCGGCGCACGGTTTTCGGAAATTCCGGGCCGCGACCATCCGATCTGGACCGGCAACGTCGACCGTGTCGTGGACGAGATCGAGGAGTTTCTGACCGGAATGCGCCCCATGCCGGCTGCTACGCGCATATTGGCGACGCTGATGATCGCACGCCTCGCCCGAGCCCAGCAGGCCGCGGTGCGGCTTGGTGATCGTGTGTGGAGCGAACGCCTCCAGGCGCTCCGCTCGGCCGCCGATGGATTGATCGCACGGCATGGAGGAATGCTCCTGGCATCAGGGGCGGAAGAACTGGGCGCGCGCTTTGACGGGCCCGCGCGCGCCGTCCGCTGTGCGCTCGCGCTGGCGGAGACGGCCGACGGCTTGGCGATCCCGCTCGCCTGTGGCGTGCATACCGGCGAGGTCGAGCTTGGCCACGACGCACTCTCCGTCTCCGGTTTTGCCCTGCATGTCGCGATGCGCATGGCCGAACACGCCGTCGCTGGCGAGGTATTGGCATCGGGCGTCGTCACCGATCTCGTTGCGGGATCGGGCCTGCATTTCGCCGAGCGCGGCCATGACGGCATCGAGGGCGTAGGGGACCTCCGTCTGTTCGCCGTTGTCAAGGATAAGCACCTCGAATCGCTACGACGCGCTCCTGCAATGTCTTCGCTCGGGGCGCTCAGTTCCCGGGAACGTGAGGTCCTCTCGCTCGTCGCCGAAGGGATGAGCAACGCCGCGATCGCTGCGCGGCTGAAGCTCAGTCGGCACACCGTCAAGCGTCACGTCGCGAATATCCTGCTCAAGCTCGATCTGCCGACACGTGCGGCTGCCGCCGCGCTGGTCGGCCGCTCCCCACGCGGACTGTAGCCGCTGGCCCGAACGGGCCATCCTCCCATGAGCCACTCGGGCGAAGCAGGGTGGCGCGCTTTGCGCGCAGAATCCTCGGCGACGGGTCGATCACCCGGGAATGAAGGGAGGATGACATGCGAAAGACCAAAGGCATTGGGATTACTCTGGCCACCGCAACGTTGATCGGCATGCTCAGCGGAGCAGCGCCATGGGCCAAGGGCGAGGACCTTTCCGCGCAGGCGACCTATCGCGACATCGAGCAGACACTCGGCTCGGTACCGAGCTTCTTCAAGGCATTCCCGGAATCGGGAATCGCCGGGGCTTGGTCGGAATTCAAGTCCGTGCAGCTCGCCAAGACGAAACTCGACAACAAAACCAAGGAGCTCATCGGTCTCGGGATCGCGGCGCAGATCCCGTGCCAGTACTGCATTTATTTCCATACTGCCGCGGCCAAGGCCAACGGCGCGAGCGATCAGGAAATCAAGGAAACC